>RCNE010001546.1_pt1 | contig 14913 bp, 15 predicted proteins | sample 2041361 | NCBI WGS metagenome assembly RCNE01 (sample SAMN09708229, study PRJNA481090) | Marine sediment metagenome, whole genome shotgun sequencing project.
TGCGCCCCGTGAAATGCCAGTCCAATTCCCCAGAATATCAAGGTAAAAAACGTAGGAAATTGCCAGAAACTTTCTCCTTCAGCCATAGTGCTTATATAAACATTCACAAGAATAAAAGAGTTGATTACAATGTAAACGGCTAAATGTATATAAAATCCTTTTATCTCTTTCACTCTTTTCTTAGCTCTTTCGAGCTTATTATTATTTTCAATATCCATTAGTATCGTATTTAATATAATTTTTTATAAATAGTTTACTCCCATCTGTTTTTATGTTCATCTTCTCGCATGATCTCTTTTATCTTACGCTCTTCCCAGTCCTTTCCAAAAAATGGGTTTAAGTTAAATGTTCCGATAGCGTGAAAAATAATACCTATTCCCCACCCAAATGCGGCCCATAAAAACCACATATAACTCCACTGATTATTCCAGTAGTTAATAAATGCCAATAATGAGATCACTAGTACATAGGATACTAAATTTCCATAAAATTTCTTTAAGCCATCCACGCGTTCTTTTGCTCTCAGGTATTTAGTCTCTTTGTTAAAATCTTCCATGATATTTTTGTTAATAGTTATTTATTTTTTAGTGTTGTCCTAAAAATGGACAACTTAGGGAATCGGTTTGAGAGAAGTTTAAGAACCTTCCTTATTCATTAATTCCTGTATTTTTCTTTGCTCCCATACCTTCCCCCACAAAGGATTAATTCCATAGGCAGCCATACCTGTAACTACCAGGCCAAAGCCCCATCCAAGAGCCGGAAAAACTGCCCAGGGAAAGCTGGTAGTCTGATAATTTATCCATATTAGAATAGGGATAACTATGCAGTATAAAATACTACTGGAATAAAACTCCTTAATAGCTTTTAGCTGTTCCTTTGCCCTTAAATAACTGGCATCTTTTCTATTGTTTTCCATGATTCCTGTTTTGTAAATGATTCTGATATTAATTACAATTCAAAAATCCGAAATGTAGGACAACTTTCTAAATTTAAGTTTCTCAATCGTAATATTAAACTGATGAATTGTAATTTAAATTGACCTAATCCCTTCCTAAAACTTATCATTATCCATTAATTCTTTAATCTTCTTTTCCTCCCAGTTCTTCCCCCATAGAGGATTATAACTATAAGCCTCCAATCCGTGCATTAAAAGTCCAAAACCCCATCCCAGTGCAGGAAAGATTGCCCATGGAAAACTTGTTGACATAAAATTTAACCAAATCAGAAAAGGGATTACAATGCAATATGCAGTAAGATTTCCATAGAATCCCTTAATTGACTCTACTCGTTCTTTAGCTTTCTGATATCTCTTATCACTGATATAGATTTGCTGTGATTCCCTCATACTAACCATCTTGGTAAGCATGGGCAATAAGATTGTAAAATCCTTCGAGGTCTTTTTAATTTGAACTTCTTTGTCCGATAGGATACTATAACGCTGTTGAATATTCCTGAGTCCTACCCCACTACTCTTCTTGACCACCTGTTTCTCCTGCAGATTATTCTGAATAACAAGTGATTCGCCGTCTTCGAAAACCTTAATATGCAAAGGCCTTGTACTGGTAACGACGTTGTGTTTAACTGCATTCTCCAGCAAAAGTTGCAGAGAAAGCGGTACTATCTTAGCTTCCGGATTACTGCACTTTTCCGGAATATCAAAGATAATGCTGTCTTCAAATCTCATTTTTAGTAATCGTATATATGTTTTAGCAAACTGAAGTTCCTCGTCAACGGTTACCAGGTCCTTGTTTTTCTGTTCCAGAACGTACCTGTATACTTTAGATAGAGAGGTAGTAAATTTTTGTGCCTGATCAGGGTCCTCCTCAATTAAACTTGTAAGAACATTAAGACTATTAAATAAAAAATGAGGATCTAGCTGATTCTTTAAAGCATCGAACTTTGCGGAAGCTGTCCCGGCAATTATCTTTTGTTCCTTGACTTTTTTATCCTGCAAAGCCCTGTAAAAGTAAAACGCATGAAAAAAGACAGTAAATACAATGGTGATTAATAGTGCTATAAGATAATGGATAGCCCTTTCTCCAGCGAGAAATTCCTCCCAACTGGCACCTTCTAACCCCATCCGAATCAATATTCTTATCCAAAGAATACCAAACATGGTTAAAACTATTCCACCAAAGGCTCCTATAACCAGTCTGTACCTGCCATATTTTTTCCAAACAACCCGGTGATTTAAATAATCAAAAAAAGAACTGTTAATAATTGTCAGTATCACGGAATAAAATAAATTATAACCCACATGTATGAAAAATTCTCTATCAAATTGAACCGAACCATTTGCAAAGAATTCAATACCCACAAAAATGACAGATAAGACCAGCCCAATAAATACGCCAACTAAAAATGTCTTAAACAGATATCTCATTATTTAAAGCCTTAATTATTTATTAACTTTCTGATTATCACAATTATTGAGGATCATTACAGCTCTTTCTTTTCCCCAGTTGGGATAAAAAGGTCCTTCAGGTTTAAAGTTAGTAAAAAGTTCTAATGACCGCGCCACGTCTTTACAATATGGTGTGGTATCCTTTCCAAAGTATTTGGCAGAACCCATGTCCCACCTTAGACAAAACCACTCTGGGGTTATCAGGGGCCAGGGCTAATGCTTTTATATAAATAGCAGTGTTCTTCGCTGAGAGGGTCATTCCATAAGTGGCACCGTCAAAAGCTATCCAGGCAGTATGGATCATCGCCTGCTGTATTAGTATTTCGGGGTTTTCAGGCGATATGGCCTTAGCAAGATCAATAGATTCCTGCGCTTTTTCGAGCTGTTGGCTTATTTTTTCTTTATCTGTTTCGCCAAACGAACGCAAAGTATTTACCTGAGCAACGTAATAATATGGCAACCAATTATCCAATTTTGCCATCGCAATGCGTTCAAAAAGGTTGGATGCTTCTGTTGTCTTTTCCTCTCCCCAAAGGGCAAATGCCTTTTGCATCCCTTTGGTATATTTATCCTGGCCAAATACAGATAGCCCTATAAAGAAAGATATTAGTAATAATGTGTTTTTCATTTTTTGGAGTTTAAAAGGTTAATAGTTCAAAAATGCCTCAAAACCGGTCCCCAAATAAAAAATACTTCCTGAACTGTAGTTTTTGAGTGACTAATTGTAATTTAGACACTCCTATAGCGGAGAATAAGTAATGTTAAACCCATGTATATCCCACAACACTACAAAAATGAAAATCTTAAAGAAGTTAAGGAATTCATTATCAATAATTCCTTTGGTATTTTGATAAACCATATAAACGGAAAACCCTGGGCTACTCATATACCGCTAGAATTAGATAAGGATAGCAATGGCAATGACATCCTGGTAGGTCATATTGCAAAAGCAAATCCGCAATGGAAATATTTTACCGAAAGCACTGAAGTACTTTGTATTTTTAACGGACCACATAGTTACGTTTCGTCATCCTGGTATGCAGAAGAAGAAGTTCCTACCTGGAATTATATTGCAGTACATGTCTACGGATTATTAAAAATTCAGAATGAGAAGGCGTTGATGTCCTCTCTTCATAAACTGGTAGACAAATATGAGCAAAAATCAGAAAATCCCATATCCCTGAATAATTTGTCCAAGAATACACTCAGGCAAGTTAAAGGCGTTGTAGGTTTTGAAATTGAAATCAAGGAAATACGGGCAGCTTATAAGCTATCACAAGGACGTGAACAGGATCATCCCAAAATAATTAAGGAGTTAGCAAAACGAGAGGCCAGTGGTGGACATGCCATAGTAGAAGCCATGAAAAAAACAAATAAAAAACTTAAATAAGTAAGTTTATAGTAGAAGAAAGCTACTCTTTTAACCTTTAAATGGTATGTAATCTTCCCAGCAGAAATTCCTTATATGACTTGCTTATTGGAATAACTTTTCTGTCTATCTCCAGATGACTATCGGCTACAATATCCAATTTGCATATGTTAACGATAAATGACCTGTGGACACGTAGAAAACAACTATCTTTTAATTCATTTTCAATTGTTTTTAAAGTACTTACAACCAAATACTTACCTATTGTGGTTATAATATTACAATAGTTTCGTTCGGCCTCGATATATAGAATCTGGTCTAATAATATTTTAACCATTTTACCATTATGCCTAACAAAAATCCGATCTGGTAAAACCTGTAAATTACTTTGGCTCTGGTATTGTTTTAAACTTCCGTTATCCTTTATCTTTTCAACAACTAATGCTATAGTGCGCTGAAGGTTTAGTCTGTTAAACGGTTTGGAAATAAAAGCATAAGGTTGCGTTTCTTTTGCCCTTGAAAAAGTGCCATCATCATTATTAGCCGTTAAATATATTATAGGTATTTCATTTTGAAGATGAATAGCAATGGCTGCATCTATGCCATCAATAGTTCCTTTAAGGTTTACATCCATCAAAATGATATCAGGTTTATTTTGGTTTGCATTGCTAATTGCGTCTTCACCCCTGGAAACAATACCTATGACTTCATAACCCAACTTTGTTAATTGTAACGAAAGATTAGCCGCGATAATCATATCATCTTCCACTATTAAAATTCTAATTAACTTCTCCATATTTAAGCTGCTTTATGGTTTTGAAATTCAAAAGAAACTGCTGTTCCTTTCTTGACACTTAAGGACATTTTGCCTTCTAATTGCATGGTGAGTAATTCAATTAATTGAGTCCCAAAGCCTGTACCCTCCATCTTTTCATAATAGTTTTTCCCTATGCCATTATCTGATACTTCAAGCTGTAAATGATTCCCTGATTCTATAAGACTAATCTTTATAAGTCCTTTTCGATTATCTGGAAAAGCATATTTTAGAGCATTAGTAAATAACTCATTCACTATAAGACCAATTGGAATAGCGGTATCAACATCCAATTCCAGTTCCTTCATCTCACATTCAATATGTACTCTTTCTGAAGCCCCGTAAACATCTACAATATAATCTCCCAGGCTCTTGAAATATTCCTTCATTTCAATGAATGAAAAACTTTTCCCCTGATAAAGTTTTTGATGAATCATACTCATACTATGAACCCGAAGTTGACTTTTCTGCATAGCGTCGGCCACCTTTGAATCCCCTACCTGTTCCGATTGCAGGGATAATAAACTGGATACAACTTCCAAATTATTTTTTACACGATGGTGTATTTCTTTTAGCAGAAATTCTTTTTCGTCATTTTGCTTTTTTAGCAATCCGTTTTTCTTCTTATTGGTTTGTATGCTATTATATAAAAGCATTAAAATTAAGAGCAATAGCCCTCCAATAAGAATCATTAGTATCTGCCTGGATCTTTGTTTTTTAATTTGATTTTCCTGTCCTATGATAGTACTATCTTTTTGAGCTACATCAAACTCTGTAAGTAATAATGAAATATGCTGATCTGCCTCGGCTGTAAATATCTCCTTTTTAAGTTTATCATACTCTGCATAGGCCTGATATGCTTCTCGGTAATTGTGATTACCTGCATAGGCCTTACCCAATGCTTCATAGGCCTGACTAAGATAAAAATCATCTCCAAAATCAGCTGTGGCAATTTTAATACATCTCTCAAGACTCCCAATTGCCGAAATGTATTTTCCCTGTAGGTTTTGTGATTTACCAATAGACAACCAGGAACGCATTAACATAAAGTTATTATCCAACAATTGTCCATATTTAACGGCATTTACACCTGCGAGATCTGCGGCTTCAAAATCGTTCAGATAGGCCTTCAGATATACCAAAGAAATATATACATCGCATAAATTATTATAAAAGCCATATCGCTCACCAATTGCTATAGAATGTTCGTAATAATTAAGTGCTTCTTCATGTTTATCAAGGGCCAGATAACAATTCCCAACTACATATAGTGTAAAATCATAATCCAGGTCGTTTAATCCTCTTTCTTCAAAAAGAACTAAGGCCTTTAGTCCATATTCCAGAGCCTTTTCATAGCGTGATTGTTTCCAAAATAAATTACTCAAATCGCTAAATGCAACTGCCATTGCTCTTTTATCTTTCAATTGATCCCCTAAAAGCAGAGTTTCCATAGCAATATCGGCCGCCTTATCTAGTTTGCCCTGTCTTTCATATACATATCCCAACTGAGTATAGACCAATGGCAGGTCTTTCTCCAAAACTTTTTTCATAGCGGATTCTAAAACAAAACGTGCGCTATCCAGTTTTTCCATTCTTAAAAGAATAGCCCCCTCAGTAATTTGAAACCTGCCTTCCCATAAGGAATCTTTTTTTTCGCGTGTCAGTTGCAATCCTTCCTTTGTAAATTTTAAGGCTTTTTTTAAATTCCTGGTATGCCAGTAATAGGCAAGGTCATTGAGAATATTGAATTGGATTGTATCTACTTTACTTAAAGGGTAAGAGCTCTTAAGGATGTCCAGATACGAAGTACCAAAATTATCTGTATCAATAAACACTCTATTGTAGGAATTTTCGATATAAATATCTGTAATCTGGGAACGAAGAATCTCAGGGCTCAAAAATGAGCAAATGAAGAAAACCAAAACCGTTAAAAATCGGCTCACCATTTTAATTTAGAAATAAGCAAAAGAGGTACGCAATTCCCTAAATATACAAATTTTAACATAATAATTGCTTCGCTAACTGAAAATAGACTTTCGGACAGTAAATAGGGCTGTTCGTCCGTTCGTGCTTTTATTTCTGCCAGTATTTTGCGTCTTTAGCTTACCGCATAGGTATAATGAACGCTTATCGGGTAATCTGTGTGGAAAATTATGTCCAAATCTGTTATTCATATTTTAATTTTATTAGTTGTAATTACAGCATGCAAGACAGAGAACAAAAGTGCAGAATTGTCTATGAACGATAAACTTTCCAGTAATTTAAATGTATTTATTGATTCGTGCTGGAATGATCAAAATGTCTCCAAATTAAATAAACTTGTATCGAAGAATTTTGTTAGAATCCTCAATGGTATCAAAGTGGCAGGAAATGAAAATGAAATGGCAGCTCACATGAATGTGTTTTTTACAGGTTTTCCTGATCTAGAAATTCAATACGCTGATGCTTATATTGAAGGCAACAACATTTTTATGAATTGGGAATGTACCGGAAGCAATACCGGGGTGTTTGGTGAGATGCGGGCTACGGGTAAAAAAATTAGAATTCAGGGGCTTTCACACCTTTACTTCACGGATGAAGGTAAATTATATAAGGAAGACGTGTATTATAACGAACTAGATCTATTGCAACAACTGGGCTATACCCTTACGTCACCGGTGCTGGAATAATCTAAACCCAATATTTTAATTAGTTTAACCAAAATTGAATCAACAATGAGAACATTAAATACACGCTTTCACCCCCAATGGGCAAATAAAGAATTTTAACTGAGTAGAAATAACACAATTAACTTTAATCTTAAAAACAATGAGAAAATTTATTTATCTGATGTTACTTATTCCTTTTTTTGTAATATCTCAAGGCGAAGAAGAATACATGGTTATAGAAAATGTCATGTTAACCGCTATTCCGGCAAAAACTATGGAATTTGAAGCAGGTTTAGCTGCACATAATAAAAAATACCATGCAGAAGGCATGTATGGTGCACGTGTTTATTGGGTTTCGAGTGGTAAAAATGCCGGGAAATATATTTGGGCGATGGGCCCTTTACCCTGGAGCGCAATGGATAGCAGACCTGCTGTTGACGGGCATGATGAGGATTGGAGCAAGAATGTAGTTCCTTATACCACGGCTGAAAGCGACGTTACGTACTGGAGGTTTCATCCACAATTTTCCAATTTTTCCAACGATTTTGAATTAAATTATTTATCTGTTTTCATGGTAGATTTTAAACGATTTAAATATCCCGAAATGATAAGTATTCTGGAAAGAGTTAAGAAGGTAAATACGGAAAAAAATCCTGATGACACCTATGGAGTTTATACTAATGAAATGCCAGATACCAAGGACGGTAGAGATATGGCTTTTGTAAATTTCTTTAGCAATTCAGGTTGGATGGGTCGTGAAGACAAATTTCCTAAGAAGTTTGATGAAGTACATGGTGAAGGAAGTTTTATGGATTTTATTAAGGACGTTGAAGTAGCTACAAACGGAGATCGAGCTGAATTATGGACATTTAGGAAAGACCTAAGTGGACTGAGTGGTACTGTCAATGCTCAAGACCGACAGTAATTACTGCTAATTTTAATAAATTAGTTTTAAAATGAAATAGATTTTAAATTAGCCAACCATTCAAAACCCGGTATTAACCGGGTTTTGTTTGTTCATAATCTTAAATTAAATTTTTTTACCTTAATAAATGAAATTATAACTAACTTATAGAACTATAAGACAAACCAATGATACACAATAAATACTGGCAGGCCTTTTTCGCTCTATCACCCATAATTATTTTATTTATTATGCTGCTGGGGTATTTGGTTTTTCTATTTTCCATACTTAGCAATATTCCCGAATTGGAGCGAGCTCATGATGGGCCACCTGAACTTATTATAGAATGGATAGGCTCTTTCTTTGTTGTGCTTTTTTTAGTGATACTACTTTCTGTTGCAAGTTTGGTATTCTTTATCGTACATGCCGTTCAGAATCCAAATCTAAAGGAGGGTCATATGCTGCTATTATGGATCTTATTGTTCATTTTTGTTGGCGGCTTGGGAGAATTGATCTACTGGCTGGTGGAAATTGTAGCGAAAAGAAGTGAAAATGAGCAATTAGAATAATCTTTCCAATGGATACCAGAAGGTCCTTTATTATAAAATCCGTCCTCAGTGGTGTTGCGCTTTCGGCACCTTATATTAATTTATTTGCTTCGAACTCTGCACTGAACTCTACAGAACCAAAACTATCACTTGCCCAATGGTCATTAAATAGGGCTTTTGTCAAAGGTGAATTAAACGCTATTGATTTTCCGGATATTGCAAAAAACTCATTTGGACTTAATGCGGTTGAGTACGTAAATGCATTTTATAAAGAACACGGGGAAAGTGAAAAGTTTTGGAATCAACTTAAAAGTAAAGCGAATGCTGCCGGAGTTAAAAATCTCCTGATCATGGTTGATGATGAAGGTGAACTGGGAAATCCAAATAATAACGAACGTACCCAGGCTATTGAAAATCATTACAAATGGATAAACGCAGCCAAACTATTAGGATGTCACTCCATTCGAGTTAATGCTTTCGGGCAGGGAAATAAGGTCGAATTAAAGAATGCCTTAGTAGATGGTTTGGGTAGATTAAGTGAATATGGCGCTAAAGAAAATATTAATGTCCTGATTGAAAATCATGGCCTACATACTTCAGATGGTAAGTTTATGACTTCAATACTGAAAGAAGTTAACAACGAGTATTTGGGAACATTACCGGACTTTGGCAACTGGTGCCTTAATGCCAAATGGGGAAGCACGCAAAATAACAAATGCACAGATATCTATGATCCCTATCAAGGAGTTGCCGATTTTTTGCCATATGCAAAAGGAGTAAGTGCCAAATCTTACAATTTTGACACGAATGGCAATGAAACTTTTCTGGATTATAAAAGATTGCTTAAAATGGTAAAAGATTCCGGGTTTGATGGTTATATAGGGATAGAATACGAGGGCAAAAAACTAAGTGAACCCGAGGGCATCAAGGCAACCAGGGTGCTGATTGAAAAAGTTTGGCTCAATTTAGAATAAGGCAGTTTTAACTTTTCATTTAGTCAAAACTACAATCAATATTCATTTGAATTATTTAAAATTAATCGCAAATAATTTAATGGCTTTCTGTTTTCCCCTCAGAGTTAATTTGCCAATTTTAGTAAACGAAAAAATGGGGTCCGGATTTAATTTTATAACCAGATCTTCTGATATCAAAGCCCTTACACCATAATTATTGCATTCCGACTGAATTCTGGCTGTGGTGTTCAAAGCATCTCCAGTAAATATAATATCCTTTTTGATAATTCCAATTTCTCCTGTTGTTACCTCGCCAATATGGAAACCCGCTTTAAATCCCGGTACTAGTCCAAAATGTCTAATATAATCAGACTTTTTGTTTTCAAACGCCTCAGAAATCTTATCGAAACAAACAATACAATTATTATTAAACAAACCCTTTTTCTCTGGCCAGGTTACAACAATTTCATCTCCTACATACTGAAATATTTCTCCATTGGTTTCCAGGATTGCATCAGTCATGTCGGCGTAAAAAGCCTTTATAAGGTCAAAGTATTTTCTATGTCCCATCTTTTCTGCTATAGATGTGGAAGACTTCATATCAAGAAACATAAATATTCTTACTTCTTGTTTAGGTTTTATGTACTTGCCAAAGGAGTAATTATAGAACACCTCGTTACCCAAATATGTAGTTATTTCAGAATAGAATAATGCGATGTCTAATATTAATGCGGAATATATGATAATACTCCAAAAAGAGAATTCCTTCATAAAGACTAGCAAGTTGTTATAAACCACCGGATCAAAAACAGAACTATTATAGCGGATTGAATTTGCAAATAAGGTGAGAAGGCATAGAAAAATGATTAACAGGAGTAAGTAAAAGGTTCCCTTAATGAATATCTTGCTCCAAAACGATTTGTCCTCATATCGTTTTCTTAACCAGGTCACCTCAATCCAACCTTGTACCAATCCCATAAGAAAGCTTCCCAGACTGATAGATATCAGGGCAGTCTTAAAATCATATTTGTTGCCCGTTGCGGGGTATATGGGAGAATCACCGAGTAATCCATATTCAAGTAATACATAGATAAATCCGAATATGAGCCAGATAATTCCAAACGTTAGCGTCTGTCTTAAATAACGGTAATTTTTCTGGCTTAACATAGGGAGGTAAATATAAGAAATCCTATAGGTACCGTGATACTGCCTGAAGAAATGATATTTCATCCTCTTAACAGGGTAAATATTTATTTTATTTCGGATCCATATTTATTGCTGGTATCCATGATAGGAGTTGGTATTGCCTGGGCAGGCATTTTGTCAATACCCTATGCTATGTTATCCAGTATTTTACCGGCTAATAAGATGGGTTATTATATGGGGTTTTTAACTTCTTTATTGTTATTCCACAAATTGTGGCGGCAGGTATCCTGGGTTTTTTATTAAAATCATTTTTTGGAAATATTTCTATCTATGCATTGGTAATTGGCGGCGTTTCGATGATCATTGCCGGCTTATTATGTGTTTTTGTCCAAGACAAATGAAGTCACTGCTGATTTAGTAAAAAAATAAGTCCTGTCTAAATCTAATTGAGGTTTTAGGCTGCTTATAGATTATCTAATTGATTGCTTTTTTTATCCGTACTAATTGTCCAAAAGAATCCGACAAAAAAGAAAGTATCTGCTGGAGGGCGTATGGCCAACCTTTCAAAAACACCATTTGAATTAGGTGAATTGGCATATTCATAATTACTGATATTATTAAAACCAAGCACATTGCTCACAGAGAAGTAAAGGATTTTTTGCTGATCAATTAAATAGGCCCAGTTAAAACTCAGGTTGCTATAAGAACTTGTCTTTTCGGCAAGGAATTCAGGGCTATTAAGATCATCATAAGGCCTCCCCGAACCAAAGGTATAGGATAATCCAACTTGTGACCTGAGCTTGTCAACCCAATATTTGGTAACTGCGGAAAAGCTGTGATTTGGAGCAAAATTAGGAGTAGCTTGTTGCGGGAAATTTAGATATTCTCTTTCTGTATTCAAATAAGAATAGGAAAGCCAGTAATCCAAATTCTTAAGACTTTTGTTATCTCTCCAGAAAATATCCAGACCCGAAGCATATCCACTGCCTTGATTGTTATAATTAGAATCGAATAAGGGAAGCTCGGTATCAAATTTAATCAGATTTTGATAATCTTTGTAATAAGCTTCTGCCCTAAAGGTCCTGCCATCATTTAAATATTGATAATTTAAAATGTAATGCGATGTTTTGGCCATTTTCAATTCCTGATTGTACTTCAAATAGTCAATCTGTGGATTTTGATAGAAATCGCCATAGGCCAATGAAAATTGCCCATGATCTCCGCTCTTATATGCAAGTGAAATCCTTGGTGCTAAATTTAACTCGTTTAACGCATTTGAATATTCGGCCCTTGCACCGAGTTTCACGGCAAAGCGATTGCTTAAAAAAATATCCCCTTCGGCAAATATAGCACTCAGGTTATCATTAAAATAACTCTGAAAATCTAATCCATCTAATGGCCGAAATGAATCGGTATAGTCGGTAATAAAATGTTCAATCCCAAAATTTAGATTAAAACGATTACTAAATCCTTTTCTTATTTTAAATTTCAAATGCGCTGCGGTCTGATTTGTATGGATCTTATCCTGAAATAATCCGATAGCATTCGTATCATATGAAATACTCGCTCCAGTATTGAATGACCATTCATTCGCAAGAAATTCCTTATAGCTGGCGTTCAAGTAAAAATTATTATTTTTTAGTTGATAGGGTACAAATTCTTCAAAATTTATGTTCTGCTGCTCAATATCAAAATCGGCATAGGTAAAACCGGCATATAGTTTAAATAAACTTTTTTTATTTATACTGCGAAAAACAGCCTCCCCGGAGAAAGATTCATAGGGTGAAATCCAGCGGACACCACGATCTGAAGGAATTAAAGCCTCATAAGGTGCCAGGTTAATATAAGAAGTGTTTATACTTAGAGACTGATCACCCCATATTTCTGTATGGCCTAATCCCAGACCTACGGTCATAGTGGAAATATCTGTTTTCTCCTGTACTGGTTCATCGATGGTATTAAGTAATAATACACCGGAAAGGGCCTGCCCGTATTCTGCAGAATATCCTCCTGTACTAAAAGTAATCCCTTTAAAAAGAAATGGAGAGAAACGACCTCTTGTAGGAATATTGTTAGCAGACGCATTAAATGGTTGAAATACGCGTAATCCATCTATAAATACCTGTGTCTCATCAGCTTCTCCTCCGCGCACAAATAATCTGCCATCTTCATTTACCGTAGTCGTCCCGGGCAAGGTTTGTATGGCAGCAACAACATCTCCTAATGCCCCTGCCGTGGTAACAATGTCTAATGGTTTAAGAACAGAAGCCTTTGAATTGCTGCCGGCCTCAAAAGTTCCTGCTGTAAGGGTAACTCCGGTTAAAGAATTAACCGCTTCATTGAGAATTATTTTTTGATCCGATAAAAAAGTTACATCAGCTGCTTCCACGTGAGTTTCATAACCCATCATGGATACAATAAGTACCCTGGAACCGCTCTCGGAAGTTGTAAAGGTAAAACTACCGGATGAATCGGTGGAACTACCATCAAAAGTTCCCTCCAGGTAAACGTTAGCACCATTAATGGCATTGTTATCCTTATCAATCACCGATCCGGAAATAGTTGTTTGCCCGTAAAGGGACATCGAAAAGAACAAAAAAGAAATTATATATACCAACCACTTCATACCAAAAACTCTTATTTGTTATTGATGCAAAAATGGAATGCATTTCTACCACAGTATAAATTAGCTTACCCAACTGTCCTTTAATTAAGATGAATTGAAGCTCTAAAATATGAATACAATTCAATCCTTATTTTCTACAGTTGAGTACGGAATAATTTAGAATGATTGCCAGTATTAAGAGTTTTGAGACATCATTAACAAATAAAAAACAGTAGTATGAAAACATTAGCACTTATTTTAGGTTTATTAATTTCGGGGATTATTGCCAATGCACAGGATGCAAAAGGTATTACTATTAAGGTCACTATTGAAAATGTTCTAAGTGATGAAGGTCAAATCCTGGCAGCTCTGCATACCCAGGATACTTTTATGAGAGCTGCGGGAATCCAAAGTTTTAGTTCTGAGGCAAAAACTGGAAGTATTTCCTTCGTTTTTGAAGATGTAAAGCCCGGTGCTTATGCAATTTCATCCTTACATGATGCAAATGAAAATCAAAAAATGGATTTCCAGGATAACGGCATGCCAAAAGAAAACTTTGCGATGAGCGGAAATGAAATGGTCATGGGACCCCCAACTTTTCAGGATGTAAAGTTTGAAGTGGTCAGCGAAGATCTTGAATTAAATCTTCGTTTTTAAATCAGTATAAAACGCTAAAAAAGCCCACATTAAGCGGGCTTTTTTATTTTAAATGTTTTTTGAAAGAAATATAAATATATTTCGAATGACTAAGCTATCATTCTGAAACAGAAAATATTATATCTCTTCAGCCAGCCAGGCTTTCATCATCCAAACTGTTTTTTCCTGTTCCGTAATAAAACCACTCATCATAGAATTAGTACCCTCATCATTGGCCGCATCGGAATCAGCCAGAATTTTCCGCTCAATAAGCAAAAGTTCTTTTAAAGAATCAACGATCAACTTAATTGCTTCCTCATCCTTTGTTATATTTTTTCCTATCGGAACATTTGAATTTTTCAAATAATCCTCAAAAGTATGTAATGGAACTTCACCTAAGGTTAATATTCGTTCGGCTATTTCATCTACTTTTAAATTTGCATCGTTGTATAACTCTTCAAATTTTACATGTAGATCAAAAAAACTTTTTCCTTTAATATTCCAGTGAATACCCCTAAGATTTTGATAGTACGTTTGAAAGTTTGCTAACAATTTATTCAGATCCTTACTTAGTGCCTTTGATTTCTCCTTATTCAGGCCAATACTGTTTAATTTCATAATGTTCTTAATTTATTATAAAATTATTAAATATCTTTCTGTTATAGTATAAATTTTATTGATAGTTTTTATATTTGTATTACATAAATTTATGATAAATGACCATTACCCAATTAAAGTATGTTTTGGCTGTTGCGGAGTACCAGAACTTCACCCTGGCTGCCCAAAAAAGTTATGTTACACAACCTACTTTGAGCATGCAGGTACAAAAACTAGAAGACGAACTGGACGTGCTTATTTTTGACAGAAGCAAGAAACCTATCCGTAT
>RCNE010001071.1_pt1 | contig 14908 bp, 16 predicted proteins | sample 2041361 | NCBI WGS metagenome assembly RCNE01 (sample SAMN09708229, study PRJNA481090) | Marine sediment metagenome, whole genome shotgun sequencing project.
CCTCCCCAGCTTCAACCAAATCGCACACGTAGGGTGGGTAACTTGTTACCCACCAATGGTTTTAACATCCGACGAGGGTCTGGTGCGTAACGAGTTACGCACCCTACGTTCGCTTGTTACCCACCAACCGTGTTTCTATCAGAAACCATCACCCTATGATTACGCACAGAGCCGAGGGTGTTATGTTCAGGACAAGGTGAGACCAGGTACTGGTCGAGAGGGTGCCCTGGGGTATGAACGGTTCTTCGCAATAAAGCACATGAATGCACGGTCAGCGAAATACAAAAACTTGCATTTTCAGTTTTTCGGATTATACTTACCTATAAGTAAGGAAAGGATAGCAAAATGGTACGTTTAACCGACACGCGTGATCAGATCATGGACCGGGCAGCTCAATTGTTGACGAGCAGGGGGTTTAATGGTTTTTCTTACCGGGATATTTCTTCTCACCTGGGTGTCAAGAACGCGGCAATTCACTACCACTTCCCCGCCAAGAAAGACCTGGCGCTTGCGTTGATCGATGAGTACAGAAAAGTGCTGCGTAGGGGGACTTCCGAGTTTATGGCCTATGGTGGTTCGGCACTGGCACAACTTGAGGGTTTTTTCGCATTTACAACAAAGCAATGTCATGTAGGTCATTGTATTTGCCCGTTCGGTGCCTTTTCCGTTGATTACGGCGATCTACCGGAAGACCTGCGTAAAGCGACCAAAAAATTTATGGATGAATCCATCACGTGGTTAAGCAGGGTAATGGAAGTGGGCAGAGACGAAGGTGAATTCAGTTTTATTGGCGATGCCAGGGCGAAGGCCCTGACGATACTTGCAGCTTTACAGGGCGCCAGGCAAATGGCACGTATACATGGTATTGAGTTATTGGAAGATGTTGTCGGGCAGATTCGTCAGGACCTGGGGTTGAATACTTAAAAAAATTTGCTTATTTAACTTACTTATTAGTAAGTATTATCGAAAAAAGGAAATCATTATGAAAATAGTTAGCTCATCAATACATCAAAATCTGAAGCCTCAGACTGTCGATTCAAGAAAACTTGTTCCCGCCATGGTCGCCTCAATGCGTGACATCATGGCACTGACCTGTGCAGGCTTAGCGGCAATTGTGATCATCACGCTGTCCGTATGGGCGGCGGGACTGGAAATTAACACCTACCTTGGCTTAGGCACTTGGGGACTGGGATTCATCTTTCTCGGTTTGGCCGTCGATAACTCTGGACGCGTAGCCTTGTTTCAACTGATAACCGGCGTTTCTTTCCTAATCCTGGCCCTGTTGCAAAACAGCGTGTCACCTGATTTCATTATTGTTTCCGGAGCCCTTCTGGCGACCTGGGTTGCGGTTGTTCTGTTCAACCGTTTGTCCGATTAAGCCTGGTAACAACCGTCAAGGACATCATCAATGACTTGGATGGTCGCATCATCCAGACTGACACCTGAGGCCGACGCGTTCTCCAACACCTGCTCCGGTTTCGATGCGCCGATAATGGCGGCAGCCAGGTTGGGTTCACGCAGTACCCAGGCGAGGGCGAGTTGCGTCATGCTGATCCCCATGTCCGCAGCAATGGGTCTCAACTGATCTATGCGATCGAGTAATTCATCTCCCAGCCATTGATCCATGAATATATTCATTTGGGGGTTCACTGCCCTGGAATCTGCAGGTGCTTTCGCGTCTTTGCGGTATTTACCGGTCAGCACGCCCTGTGCGAGTGGTGACCAGACAATTTGACTGATACCATCTGATGCGCAAAGCGGAATGACCTCGGCTTCGGGAACCCGGTAGAGCATGGAGTACTGTGGCTGACTCGATACAAATGAAACAACATCCGGGATATCCATAGCAGCCTGAATTTGTGGTGCCGTCCACTCGCTGAACCCCACGTAACGCACTTTCCCGGAAGCGACCACCTTGGTGAGTGCTTGCATGGTTTCTTCCAGGGGTGTGTTCTCGTCGTAACGATGACACTGGTAGAGATCGATGTAATCGGTACGCAACCGGCGTAAGGAATCATCCAACTGTTTATGGATTTGTTTGGCAGACAGACCCTGATCGGTGTCTGTCATTGGAAAGAAGAGCTTGGTGGCAAGTACATAGGAGTCGCGTGCAATGCCTTGCAGGGCGCCGCCCAGGAATGATTCTGCCGCACCTTTGCCATAGATATTGGCGGTATCGATGAAGTTGATTCCACAATCGAAAGCGGCACCCAGGCACGCCTTTGATTTCTTTGCTTCCACGCCGACACCGTAGGTAAGCCATGAACCCAAAGCAATTTCTGAAACATTCAGATCGCTGTTACCCAATTGACGATATTGCATGAGTTTTTCCTCCGTGGGATATTCAATTCTGACTGATACTGCAGAGACTGCTTAGCTTAACAAGATAAGCGCCGGCTGCCCTGATTATTTTGCCCAAAGCGCGGGTGACATTGTGGGAATTCGAAAATATTTAATCCACCGAATGAGTCATAAACTCTTCAACTCGTTTCGACTACAATCTGAACTGCAAACCCGCTTCGGAACCAGAATATGAGTACATTGATCCGCCCATTGATTCTTATCCTTACGTGTTCTCTTATAGTCACCTGTGCGACCAGTCCCACGGGTCGCCAACAGTTGATGCTCGTTTCTGAAGAATCATCAATTGCTTCTTCCAAAACGGCTTACCTGAGCACGGTTAAAGAATTGGACAATGCCGGAAAGCTGGAGGATGACTGGGTCATTAACAAACGGGTTAACGTTATCACCGGCCTGCTTGTTACAGAAGCGATCAAGATGCGCCCTGAGACCGCAGGCTGGGAGTGGAGCGTGGTGGTGATTGACGACCCTGAAATGGTGAACGCCTGGTGTATGGCCGGTGGGCGAATGGCTATCTACACGGGTCTGATTATCCAACTTGATCCCACTGATCATGAACTGGCCCAGGTGATGGCACATGAAATATCGCATGCTTTGGCAAAGCACACGGCAGAAAAGATGTCCATGCAGATTGCCAGCAGCGTGGGTGTCGCTGCCGTTGGTGTTGCTTCCAACAACACCAACGCCGCACTCACAGGTGCGGCATTAACCGCCATGCTCGCAGTCAACCTGCCCAATAGCCGTGCGGCTGAAAAAGAAGCCGATCGCATGGGTATTGAACTGGCTGCCAAGGCCGGGTTTGACCCGGCTGCTGCAGCCACCTTGTGGCAGAAGATGGGCAAGGCCTCCAAGTCGAGTACTCCGCAATTTCTCAGTACGCATCCCGAACCTTCGAACCGTCAGCAGGAGTTGGCCCGGCTCGAACCGGAGATGAGAAAGTTTTATGATCCGTATGCTGAGCATGCGATTTACAAATTGGATTGAGGCGTGACCGGCTTTAACCCGCTGAGCGTTTTGCGATCATCGAGTAATATCTTTCCGGAAACCAGCGTTTGAGCCTCCATGCGCGACGGGTCTGGGCATGTGTCAGTAGCAGGAATTTGTTTTTTCTGACAGCGGTCGCAATTTCCTCGGCGACTTGTTCAGCGCTGATGCCCGAGGTTTCCATCCAACGCGTAACCTTGGTCTTGGTGTCGGGCTGAGTTGAACGAAAGGAATCCAGCAGCCCGGTTTTGACAAAAGCAGGGCAGGCGACAGTGACACCCACACCGTAAGGGCACATTTCTGCCCGCAACGCCTCCGACAAGGCCACTACACCTGCCTTGGCTACACCATAGGCACTGATAAAAGGCAAACCTGCCAGACCGGCAAAAGATGACACGTTTACGATATGGCCTGCTTTTTGTCTCTTCATGATGGCAGTGAACTGATGGCAACCACGTACGACACCCATCAGGTCAATATCCAGCACCCAGGCCCAGTCCTCCATGCTGGTGTCTTCCATATTGCCGGCAGCGGCTACACCGGCATTATTGACCAGCACTTCGAGTCCGCTCCATCGTTCTAATACTGAGTCCTGCAATTGCTGCCATTGGTCTGCCTTGGTGATATCCAGTCGCATTGAAAAACTATCTCCACCGTGGACTTCTATTTCTGTGAGTGTCTGGCGGGCGCGTTGTTCATCAATGTCAGTAACAGCAACATTCCAGCCGCAGGATGCGTACAGATGAGCCAGTGCTGCGCCAAACCCGCTCCCGGCACCGGTTATTGCAATGCTGTTTTTCCAACTGGGTTGAGTCATCAATGATTCCTTCAATGTTTAAGGGCCGGTTCTCAAATCGCCGGTACTATCCGGTTAATGGATTTTATGCTGGCATGGGTTTCAGAAGATAAGTGTACTGCAAAAAGCCGGGAGTACGTGGCACACAGCCTGCATATGGAGGTCAGAGGAGTGGTAAGTCGTTTGTATAGTTAAGGGACTTGTGGGGGTTAAGCTGCAGCGGCTTTTTTGTAAAACCGCTTGCTTGTTATAAAAGGACTATAGGCGCGCTAACGGCAAACATCGGTGTTTGTGCCTGTAGAAAATCCAAATCGGACAGTCAGTCCGGACTGGAAACTAATTCAGGTCTTCTCTGACAGGGGTTATGGGTTCAACAGAAGCCATGAGTCCGGAATGATTGTCCATCACCAGGAAATTAGCTGTCATTTCAGCAAAATCATTAGCGTCGGGTGTTGGAGCAACCAAGAGAAATAAAAGGGTAGTTAGAATCAGTGTTGATTTTAACATGCTGGGTTGAGTATTTGTGTTTTCCATTTCAGCCTTCCTTGCTGCATGAGTGTAAAGTTTTTTTTAACTCATGGACTAAGTGAAAATCCCTTCGGTCCGTCTACGATTTGAATTATGTTCTCAATTCTGCAGGTGCACTACTGTAAGTTTTAACAGAGTATTCAAATACCAAGTTTCCTGGCAATTGCATCAATTTGCTCACTGGTCTCGTGATCAGTCGTAGCGATCCTACCCCAGTCCCGGTTGGTTTCCGAACCGATCTTGTTTGTTGCATCAATACCCATCTTTCCACCCAGACCCGGTTTGGGGCTGGCAAAATCCAGATAATCAATCGGAGTGTTTTCAACCAGGACTGTATCGCGCACCGGATCGGAACGGGTGGAAATGGCCCAGATTACGTCTTTCCAATTGCGTATGTCAACATCGTCATCGGTAACGATTATGGTTTTGGTATAGGTGAACTGCCTCAACCAGGACCAGACCCCGAACATGATCCGGCGAGCATGTCCCGGGTACTGCTTTCGAATACTGACAATGGCCACGCGGTAAGAGCACGCCTCTGGCGGCAGATAAAAATCCACGACTTCAGGAAACTGTTCCTGTAACAGCGGTATGAATATCTCGTTCAGGGCCGAGGCCATAACCGAAGGTTCGTCTTCACCGGGTCTGCCCATATAAGTTGTCAGGTAAATGGGGTTAGCACGCTGGCTGACGCGCTCGACGGTGAAAACCGGAAAACTTTCGCATGAATTGTAATACCCGGTGTGGTCGGCAAAGGGGCCTTCCATGGCCATTTCATCGGCATGAATAAATCCTTCAAGAACAATTTCGGCCCCATGCGGAACGGGCAAGCCTGTCAGGGGAGATGTAACTATCCTGCTCCTGCGTCCGCGCAATAGGCCGGCGAACTGGTATTCAGACAAGGTATCGGGTATTGGCGTGACCGCAGCCAGCAAGGTTGCCGGGTCGGCACCGATGACGACGCTCACCGGAAATGATTTTCCTGGAAAAGCCTGTTGGAATTCCCGCAGGTCCTGGGCACCGCCACGGTGGGGTAACCAGCGCATAATCAGCTTGTTTTTACCGATAAGCTGTTGACGGTAGATTGCCAGGTTAACACGTGGTTTGTTGGGGCCACGGGTAATCACCATGCCCCATGTAATCAGGCGACCGGCATCATCGGGCCAGCAGGTCGATATGGGCAGGGTTTCAAGATCAACATCCGGACCTTCTATTACGTGATCCTGCCAGGGGGCACTGTCCAATAGTTTGGGCGTGACATGGGCCAGCCGCGCAAATCCTGGTACAACATCCAGCGCTGATTGCCGGTCTTCCGGCAGGTGCGGGTTGCGTAGAAAAGCCAGGTCACGACCAAGGTCAACCAGGTCCTGTCGCTTTTCCAGTTCGAGAGCTGCAAGAACGCGTTGCTCATTTCCAAACAGGTTGCCCAGCACCGGCATCTCGAAGCCCCGGGGTTTCTCAAATAAAAGGGCAGGGCCGTTTTTGACCAGGCTACGATGACACAGGGCGGTGATCTGAAGGTTTGGAGAGACCGGCTGAGATACAGTTTTCAACTGCCCTGTTGATGCCAGCGTGTCAGAAAACTGACGCAAATCCGTCCAGGCTTTGCGGTTTACCTGGCGACGGTGATGATCAAACAGTTTGTTGAGTGTCATGGGCGGCCTCTGAGCCAAAATACATACCAGCTTGCTCAACCAGGTAACCATTGCACGCACCCAGGGGCAGGAGACTGAGCAGCTCTTCACCCAGGTGATCCAGGTCAGCACCGTTGCGGGCCGCATCAAAAATGTCAATGATCTCCAGGGTGTGCTTATGCTGGGGGCTTATCCTTAAAACATCCACACCCAGGGTCTCAAGCTCGGGCAGTTGGTCCAGTACCTGGTGGGTCAGCGCCGATTGGGTCTGAATACCGTTGAGAATCAGGAAGTCCTGGTCTTCCCTGGTTTTCAGCAAACTTCCATCGGGGTAATCGATGCACTTGAAGCGGCAGTCGTCCTTGGGCAGATTGTGTGAACGCGCGGTGTAACAACGTGCAGAGTAGGCCAGCGGTAATCGCCCCAGGGCAAAAACCTCCGTTTCCACACCTTCGGGTCGTTCTGCCTGCAAATCCCTGAGTGCATCCAATCCTAGCTCAACGGGCAAAACCCAGCGCTTCAGACCTTTGTTTGCCAATAGTTCCAGGCTACGGCTATTGTAGATATTGACACTGGGACCGGTAACAAAGCTCCTGCCTGCGGTGGAGAGTAGTTGCACGGCTGAAATATCGTTGGCTTCCACCATGAAAGCATCATTCCGACACAGTTTTTTCAGACTGCTCATCTCCGAGGCAGCTTCCAGCAGGGTCAAGGAAGACAAAATCACTTCCTTGCCAGCCTGTTTGAGTTCGTTTCCGATTGCGAGCCAGTCTTCGGGTTTTATCAGGCGCCTTTTTGAGCAGATAACCTCACCGAGATAAATGATTTCCGCAGCACAGTCTGCCGCTTGCCGGTAAAAGTCGAGTACCTGCTGCCGTTCCCAGAAATACTGGATGGGTCCGATGGATAATTTCATGTTCATCGTCCGTTATTGCCAGGGCCTGTGATAGGCGCCGAGGGTGGTTTGTGAGCCTTCTGAAACATCAGACAGTTTCCGCATCCACTGTTCTTTTGGCCGATAGCTCCCCGGGTCTTGCAGGCATTGATCGATCGCTGCGCGCATAACAGCGGTCACCTGCGCGACATAAGCCGGACTGCGCTGACGTCCTTCCACCTTAATGGCACTGACACCCATTATCTTAAGCTCAGGCAGGATCGATAAGGTATTGAGACTGGTTGGTTCTTCCAGCGCGTAAAAAGTGTGCTCGCCTACCTGGAAACGGCCTTTGCACAAGGTTGGGTAACCGGCCTTTTCATTTTCACCGTAGTGGTCAATCAATACGCCATTAAGACGTGTATTGGTGCCATCCCCGGTTTCCTCCCAACGGACATGCGATGCTGGTGAACAGGCACCATAGGTATTCGGTGACCTGCCGGTGGCATAACTGGACAAAAGGCAACGGCCCTCAACCATGACACACAGGCTGCCAAAGCCAAAAACCTCGACGGGAACGGGTGATTGCTTTATGACGTGGGCGACCTGGCTGGTAGATAACACACGCGGCAAAACTACGCGCCGGATACCAAAGTTTTCGTGATAGAAACTGATACCTTCCGCGCTGGTTACCGATGCTTGGACGGACAGGTGCAGACGCAGATCCGGCCATCTTGAGGAGGCATAATCTAAAACACCAATGTCGGCGAGGATCAGGGCATTGACCCCATAACTCTCGGCCTGGTCTACGGCTGCTTTCCAGCGACCAAACCCCTTGGATTGGGGAAAGGTATTTATTGCAACGTATACCTTCCGGCCCTTGTCCTGCGCGTAACGTACAGCTTTCTCGAAAGTGCGTTCAGTGAAGTTCAGTCCGGCAAAATGCCGTGCATTGGTATCGTCCTTGAAACCCACATAAACAGCGTCTGCGCCGTTGTCCACGGCAGCTTTCAATGAGGGCAGGTTGCCCGCCGGACATACAAGTTCCATTACCAATCCAGTTTTCGTTTACTGGAATCACATTCTAGATGCAGAATCTATCCTCACATTGATCTGTATCAACACATTGCCGTAATCGGCAAATATACTAATGCAAACTCCTGACAGGCGAGACCATGCTGCCAATCCCCGAATTTGTTCGCCCCATCGCCAAAACAGTCATTGGCATTCCGGGACGTTTTATTCCCTACCCGGTTCAAAAACAGGTGTTATCACTGGTGCTGAACCAGGCGTTCAGGGAACCGCTTCAACACGGTGAACTGGATTTTCTGGAGGGTGCCAAAGTCAGAATCAAAGTCACTGACCTGTGTATAGACTGGCTGATTTGTGTCGGTGGGGATAAATTCACGCCGATTGAGCGAACATTGAAAGACGATGTATGTATCAGTGGCGAGGGCCCTGATTTTGTTCTACTGGCTACCCGCCGGGTTGACCCGGATACATTGTTCTTCCAGCGCAGGATTCGGATTGAAGGTGATACCGAGCTTGGCCTTGGTGTCAAAAACACCATGGACAGTATGGATTGGGATGATTTGCCTTTGCCTTTGCGCAGGCTTCTTCAGGGTGTCAGCCTGGTGATTGAGAAACTGCAGGAATCAAGGAGCCTCGCGCCTGGATTATGACAGTCGTTTAGCGGCCAACACCTGGAAATTATCGAAAAGAAAAGTGTCTTTTTCTATACTGTAGGCATCGTCCGTATTTTCTTTAATGGCCTTGGCAAGATCAAAGCTGTCCCACATTTCAGTGGCATAGGGCTCGAAAATTTTAAAATAGATACGCCCAAGTATTTCTAAAATCTTCAGCCTTGGTTTGTGGAACTCACCAAAAATAACTTTCCCGCCTGGCTTTAAGACTCTCTTCGCTTCGGCAATGTGCTTGATTTTTTTATCGAACGGTAGTTCATGTGGCAGGAAGAACGCGACCACGTAATCAAATGACTGGTCTTCGAACTCCAGGCTTGTAGCGTCCTGTCTGCTGTAGGTGCAAAGGTTTCCAAATTTTTTCAGCTTTCTTTCGGCATTATCCAGCTCACTTTGCATGATATCGGTCAGGACCAATTCCGCAGCGTCCTGACGTGCACAACTTTCGGCAATTTTTTCAGACACGTTCCCGAACGCACAGGAAATCTGCAATACCCTCTTGCCCTTCAATGACGGGTTCAGGCGCTTTACTACGCAGCTAACAAGCTTGCTATATTGAAATAACAATATGCTCGAAACGACGAACATTCGATCGGTCAACCTGATAAAGAACGGACTTTTATAAATCCAGTAAATATGAGCCGTATCAGGGTCTGCCTTGGCACTGTGGGCTTGAAAAATCAGGGAAATTCGGGTCAGGACTAGAAAAAACAAACCGATTGAAGCCAGAATCACGACAACGATTGTGATGGGAGCAATCAGGTTATCAGATAATGTATTCATGTCGTGTCACTTCTGTAGTCAGGGCGAATATTTTGTTTTGGATGGTGTGTTTTGCCAGCCAGAAATGCGATGCGTTATTTGAAAACTGATCCTGTCGTGATGCCGTAGCAGGCAAGCTGTATACAACCATTGTCTACGTTGAGGAGGAGTCAAAACCCCTTATTCTTGATGGTTGAATTTTACGTGTTTGGGGTAATAGTAACAACAGCATCCGCCCTGTTTTACTTGACCTAAATCAAGACAATGACGATATGGAACAACCTCAGAAAAATGGGAAGACAGCTCCATATCCGAGAGTGGGGTTTACTTCAATTGCTGAACTTCCATTAGCATTGGTGATGACTGGGCACCCAACTTTGTAGTTGCCAGGGCCCCCACAATACAGGCTTGCTCCAACGCCAACTGTGGTTCCATACCGCTTACCAGCGCAACCGTGAGCGCGGCGGTAAAGGCATCGCCCGCTCCGGTGGTATCCACGACATCAATTTTTGGTGGTTTCGCCTTGGCTATCTGCTGTCCGTTACGGCTTAATACAGCGCCCCGGGCACCAAATGTGCTGGCGAGCAGGCCGTGAAAGCAGTCGAGCTCTGATCCGAGTGCCCGTGCTTCGATTTCGTTAACCACCAGCAAGTCGACATGCTCAAGTAATTCATGTGGCAACGGCTTGACGGGTGCGGCGTTCAGGCAAAAGAAATTGTTATTCGCGAGTGCGGCTTTCAGGATGGTTTCTGTCGGCACTTCAAGCTGGGCAATACAGGCATCGGTTGCAGGAAACTCAAGATGCGCCGCGTCAAATGCAGCATTGGCGCCGGGCGCGACTACGATCTGGTTTTCACCTGCTTCGTTAACAACAATCAGTGCCAGTCCGGTGGCCAGGTTCTGAAGCGGTTCGCAGTAGCTTAAGTCGACCCCTTCCTGGCGCAATATATACAGTGCTTCGTCTGCATGTGGATCGTTGCCCACTCTGCCCACCATAAACACTGACGCACCCAGACGGTGTGCGGCGACTGCCTGGTTGGCGCCTTTGCCTCCAGGAAATCGATTGACCACCGCATTGGTGACAGTTTCCCCGGGTTGCGGGAAATCTTTCACGCGGGCGACGATATCCAGGTTGATAGAGCCGATGACGGCGATGGATATTTTTGATTTCATAATTTAAGCCGTTCAATTAACAATGCAAAAAAACCGTCCGCATCCACCTTGTAAAGCCAGTTTGCATTTCGGACCCTGTCGGTTACACCCCAAAAATCAACCGCGGTGTGACCGCGTGTCAGCCGGGAACCGGTTTCTACTTCGACATTACACATTTTACCTTTAAACAGCTCCGGTTTGAGCAGGTATGCAATGGTGCAGGGGTCGTGCAAAGGGGCGCCGTCACTGCCGTATTTTTCACTGTCAAATCGATTGAAAAACTCCATCATTCCGACAACGGCTGTGCCGACCGGCGAATTGAGTGCACGGATCTGCTCAATGCGTTTGCGTGAGACCAGTGCCTGGTGGGTCACATCGAGCGGTACGATGGTCAGGGGCCGATCACAGTGCATGACTATTTGCGCTGCATCCGGATCTTCAAGAATGTTGAATTCCGCGCTCGGAGTGGTATTGCCGGCTTCGCGCATGGCGCCACCCATCAATACGATATCCCGGATTTTACTCAGAATGTCCGGTTGTTGGGATATGGCCTGACCGATATTGGTCAAGGGCCCGGTGGGTACGAGTGTAATGCTGTTGTCGTCTGCCCCGAGCAAGCTTTCGATGATGAATTCAACCGCGTGTTGATTTTGCAGGGGCATGGTTGGTTCGTAAATATCAACACCATCGATACCCGTTTTTCCATGTACGTTTTCCGCTGTTATCAGTTCATGTCGCATGGGCTTGTCACAACCGGCAAACACGGGAACATCGGTCCTGCCAGCCAGTTCACACATGATACGCGCGTTGCGTTGCGTCAGATCCAGTGGCACATTACCGGCCACGGTGGTGATGCCCAGGATATCGAACTCATCGGGACAGGCGAGTGCCAACAGCAACATGACCGCATCGTCCTGGCCGGGATCGCAATCAATAATAAGTTTTCTTTTTTTCATTTTTGTTTTCAGGCTCCTTGTTTGGAGAATTCTACTCAATGTCCGTGGCTTTGTCTGGATCAAAAACACAAAGGATTTGACTCGTGGGCCATTACACTGGATTCTTGGTCGGTCTCGGCCGAATCGAAAAGAAGAATAAAACATGAGCGAAATTGAAAGCGGGCAGCAATTCCATCCGGGTGATGAGTTCTGGGGGCAACCCAAAGGTCTTTATATTTGCTTTTTTACCGAGATGTGGGAACGGTTCTCATTCTATGGCATGAAAGCCCTGCTGTTTCTTTACCTGATTAAATATCACATGTTCGGTGACACACCGGCATACCATTTGCTGGGTGCCTATGGTGGCATGGTCTACGCGATGCCGGTCATTGGTGGCTTGCTGGCGGATCGCTGGCTGGGTATGCGCAAGGCAGTTATCGCCGGTGCGGTCCTGTTGTGTGCCGGGCACTTTGGCATGGCCTTCGAAGGCGAGCAGGCCCGCCTGGTCGGCGGTGAAGTGCAGCGTGATGAAGGCGCCTTGCAGATATTTTATTTTTCACTGGCGCTGATTATTGGTGGTGTAGGTTTCCTGAAGCCCAATATTTCAACCATCGTTGGCAAATTGTATCCGCAGAATGACCCACGCAGGGATGGTGGTTTTACGATTTTTTATGCCGGAATCAATATCGGTGCACTTTTTGCGAGCCTTATCTGTGGTTACCTGGGTGAAACCTTTGGCTGGAAATATGGTTTCGGTGCTGCAGGTATTGGCATGCTACTCGGCCTGGTTGTGTTTTTGACCGGTCAGAAATACCTGCACGGTCATGCCGAGCCAAGACAGCCCGAATTATTGAAAGAAAGCGTGTTGGGTCCGCTGAACCGTGAATGGGCAATTTACCTGGGTTCGTTGCTTGGTGTTGGCGTGATCTGGCAGCTAATGCAACATACCTGGACCGTTTCCGGTGTCATGCATATTATGTCCGTGATATTGGTGGTCTGGTTTGTCTGGTTTGTCACGGTTAAATGTAATCGTGTTGAACGTCACCAGATGATCAGCCTGGTTATGCTGATCCTGATGGTACTCGTGTTTTTTACACTGTATGAGCAAACCTACGGGTCCTGGGTGGCCTTTACCGACCGCCTGTTAACAAAGGACCTGTTCAGTATTTCCAAGGTCACTTCAGAACCGGTACTTCCCTGGACCATTGTGCCACTTTTGATTAGTCCGCTGGCGATGCTGCTGGCGTTAAACCTGGCAAGTCACGACAAACTACGGCAGGGTGAAATGCTGCTCGGAGCGGTTGCACTGATGATGCTGGTCGCATTCATCCGTGACATGTCCTTTGTCCAGCAGACGGCGGGTTCGTTGACCTTCCTCGGGGCATTTTTTATCGTCGCTTTCACCCCGTTATTTACCTGGTTGTGGCCCTGGTTGGACAAGCGTGGATTGAACCCAAGCAAACCCGGAAAGAGCGTGATTGGCTTATTATTCGCTGGTCTGGCTTTCCTGCCAATGGCCTATGCAGCGCACCTGGCCGGTCTCAATGGTGTTGCCAGCGTCTGGTGGCTGGTTTTGGCCTATGCCATCCTGGAGCTTGGTGAGCTCAGCATTTCGCCCATCGGACTGAGCGCTGTAACACAGTTGTCAGTACCCAGTGTCGTCAGTGTCATGATGGGTGCCTGGTTCCTTGCAACGGCTTATTCAGAGGTGCTGGCTGCCCGGTTTGGCGCGCTAACTGCAATAGACGTGCCGGAAGGCGAGACCCTGGATGTGGCGGCTGCAGCCGCCAGCTATGGTGACCTGTTCATGATGATGTTCTGGATCGGAATCATTGCGGCAGTGGTGGCTTTTGCCCTGATACCGTTGGTTCGCAAGGGTATGCATGGTGTGAAATAACACTGCACTTTGATACCTAACCGGTACTCCAGGCGCGAGGCTTTTTCATGCCGGCAATTTTGCAGGCCTGTTTCACGTACCCATAGGGGAATAGTTCAAAGACCAGTTGCTTGGCTTCTTTTTTGCTGCAGCCATCTTTAGCCGCCAGGTATTTGATTAAGTGTCGCACATCGGGGGCGATATCGTGCTCCAGAAAATATTCGCGCATGAAACTCAGCATCGACCAGTACGTATCGTTTAGTTCAATTCCTTCTTCTATTCTGGCCACACCCATGGAATCGGTGCCGTTCTCAAGAACCCGCCTTGCAACCTCAATCATACCATGCCCGTATGCGTTTGCCTTTACAACTGCCATTAGTCTGGCTTTGGGATTGGTAATACCGCGTAATTCACTCACGTTGTGAGCTATGGCTTCAAGGTTAACCTCTGCCCAGACAAGGGGAGAATCCAAGTGGTTACCTCCTAACCCGGATAAGCCGGGAAAGTGACTAAATTTACAACTAAGGAATATGCTATCTGGAAATCATTGCTCTCATCATATCACCGGCATTTTGAGCATGATCTGCGATGAAGCCTATTGTTTCAGCCAGCCTGACCAAATGAAATATGGTGACAGCATCGCTCTCCATGTTAAAGACCTTTTTCTTAATAACGTCTTCAAATTTATCGGCTACATTTTCCTGCTCATGGAGACTGTGGATTATATCTTTGACAATCACCCGTTGGTTTTCGGAATAATTTCCAAAGTACTCTCTTGCTTCAGCAACCAGCGTGGTCAACTGCTCAATGGGATCAATGACTGCATCGACCAGCAGAGTGAAGTCCTTTTCAAGCTTTAAAGGAATTTTTGTTGTGCTTCTATAGGAAATCCAGTCGAGTGTATCTTCCATGGCATCAAGAACATCATCCTGTTCTCTTAAATACCTGAACAGCAGAAAATTAGATATGGGCATCATGGTTTCTTTTGGAATATGCCCACGGATGCGGCGTTTGATGGTATCTGCTTCACTTTCAATCTGAATAACTTCTTGTCTGAATTCTTCAAATGTTTTACATTTGGCAGCAAAATAGCACTCCATGGCCTGCTGAAAAGACCAGGCGCATTCCTTGACTTTTTCCGCGTGTTCCTGAAGACCTTCAAATGGTGAAGTCATAAACATTTTAAAAAATGGTATGCGCATAGCCATCTCCTTTTATAAAAAGAATTGCAATATTTTAAATATGACCATACTGGTAACAGCAGCAGCAGGCACTGTCAAAACCCAGTATAACATAATTTTATAAA
>RCNE010001072.1_pt1 | contig 14904 bp, 13 predicted proteins | sample 2041361 | NCBI WGS metagenome assembly RCNE01 (sample SAMN09708229, study PRJNA481090) | Marine sediment metagenome, whole genome shotgun sequencing project.
GCAACACAACCCTCAACTCGCCCTAGCACAAGACCAACATACACACCTAACACTAGGCCTCAAACTAGGCCCAGTACGCCCAGAAGTAGGCCAGCGGCTCGCCCCAGTAGTAGACCTATGGCAAGATCTGGAGGTAGAACCAGAAGAAATTAAACAAGGTATAAATAGTAATTAAACGAATTAAAACACTCGATTATGAAGTCAAAACTTAAAGGAGCACTACTACTCTCACTACTGATCGCCTATTTTAACGGTAACTCACAAAGCGTAGAAATCATTCCCAGTTATGGGTACCAATTCGGAACAAAACTAAACTATGGCCCCAATTACATAAAAGCTGAGGATAGTGATCAATTCGGTATTTCGGTCGCTTACGGGGTCTATGATAACATGAAAGTTGGAGTATCCTATACCCGTATGGCAACTGAATTGAGAATAAGGGATGTCTTTATAAGTCCTACCGAAAGCCGACTTTCTGATTTAAATTTCGACTGGTTTCAATTGGGTGCGACACAATACTTCCAAACCGGCAACGTAAGACCTTTTGCAGGGGGTGGCCTAGGATTCGTGGTTATTAGCCCACAAAATGTAAATAGACTAATTACAACCAGGGGGCTAGATTCACAAACCCGCTTTGCCTTTAGTTTTAAAGGAGGGGTTAATATTATGTTCAGTGATCGTGTTGGCCTTAACCTTCAAGGCAATTTATACGTCCCAGTAGTCTGGGGCGGTTTATATGTTGGAACTGGCGGTGCCGGGGTAAGTGCAGGTTCGACCACGGTAATGGGTGGTTTTAGCGCAGGTTTGGTGTTTTTAGTGGGGGATTAACCCATAACACTATCATAAGGGTTAAATTAATGCAATACATGGAGTATTCATTACAACGTCTAAAAACGGTTAGCAAGCATACAGAATGAGCCTAAAACAAACAGTACCTATTTTATTACTTTCTGTATTTTTCACAGCCCTTTTAGGCTGCAAAGAAAAAGGGAAAGAAGTAGTAGAAATTGAACATGAGACCCTTGATTGTAGCGCTGTTTCAAGGGCGTCTATTTTAGGAGCGGATATGGGTACTGCACTAGAAACTAAGGTAGATTCACTTCCCCCCGCTACTGGAGCCTTAGACGACTATTCTGGAATGATTGAGATTTCTGGTGGTGTCTTTGAGATGGGAGGAGATATTCCACCTGGGTTTGAAAATATGCCTAAGACAGCGCTACCCCAGGGAGATGAACTTCCAAAGCATACCGTTCAAATCAGCGATTTTTGGATAGACGAGCACGAAGTCACCAATGCACAATTCAAAACTTTCGTAGCAGCTACAGGGTATGTGACCACAGCGGAAAAACCTATTGACTGGGAGGAACTTAAAAAACAACTTCCACCGGGAACTCCTAAGCCTCCTGCTGAAAATTTATTGCCGGCTTCACTAGTGTTTAATTATGCTCCAGCCAATACATCAAGGGATAATTTAGGAAATTGGTGGACCTTTACAAAGCAAGCCAGTTGGCGACAGCCTCAAGGGCCGGGAAGTTCTATAGAAGGTAAGGAAGCTTATCCTGTGGTTCATGTAAGTTGGTACGATGCACAAGCCTATGCACAATGGGCAGGAAAACGCTTGCCAACTGAAGCCGAATGGGAATATACAATGCGGGGCGGCAAACAAAATATGATGTATCCCTGGGGAAATAAAAAAACAGAACAAGGGACCAACTACGCCAATCATTTACAGGGCAAATTTCCCTATACCAATACGCTAGAAGATGGTTTTGAAGGAGCGTCACCTGTAAAATCATTTCCGCCCAATGATTATGGCCTCTACGATATGGCGGGTAACGTTTGGGAATGGACTAGTGATTGGTACAGTGCTAAATACTATGTTGAACTAGCGAAAAATGGAGGTATTACAAACAATCCTCAAGGACCCGATGAAGGATTTGAAGTATACGGTAATTTAGAAAAAAACAAGGCGATACGAGGCGGTTCCTTTTTATGTAATGACGATTGGTGTTCCGGTTACCGCAACGCTAGACGCATGCGAAATACCCCGGATACTTCCATGGAACACATTGGTTTTAGATGTGTACGCGATGTTACCCAATAAGAACGAATATTTTTAACGATGACTTATAAAACCATACTTTTTTTAGGATTTTTTATACTTTTCTGTACCAACAGCTATTCGCAAGAAAACGAAGAGGAAGAACAACAAGAAGGTAAGATACATAAAGTGGCTTTGGTTTTTGGGTATACCCATATTCCATCAGCATTTGAGGATGGAGAGACAAGTAAATCTGTATTTGTACCAACACTTGGACTAGATTACTTTATGCAATTGGCCAAGGGCTGGAAAATAGGAGCAGTTTTCGATTTGGAATTGAACAATTACTTGGTCAATTTCAACAAAGAAGAATTAGAACGTGAAAAAGCGTTGGTCACGGGGGTACTTGTAGGGTATGAATTTGCTGAACGCTGGAGCTTCTTGCTGGGACCAGGAATAGAGTTTGAAAAAAATAAAAATTTATTTATTATAAGAGCGAGCGCGGAATACGAGTTTGAACTTGGTGAAGACTGGGGCCTTTTTCCCTCTTTCAATTACGATTTTAAAAAGGAATATAGTTCATGGTCCATTAATATTGGAATTAGTAAAAGGCTATAGTTTGTTGATATTATTTTAGTACTTTCGTCAAAATTGTTTCCCAAAAATATTTTAACCATTAATTATAAAAAGAAGAGCATGAAAAAACTGATTTTTACGGTATTATTAATTTCTGCGTTTGGAGTTACCCAAGCTCAGAAAGAAAAAAAGCCCAATATTCTCGTAATTTGGGGAGATGACATTGGCCAATCTAATATAAGTGCGTATACCATGGGCATCGTTGGTTACAGAACACCAAATATTGATCGTGTGGCAAATGAAGGCATGATTTTTACTGATTATTACTCTGAGCAAAGTTGTACTGCAGGACGTTCTTCTTTTATTTTGGGACAAAGTGTATTAAGAACTGGCTTAAGCAAAGTGGGTATGCCAGGTGCAGAAGGAGGAATCAATGAAAAAGATCCTACCATTGCAGAAATGCTAAAACCCTTAGGATATGCGACTGGACAATTTGGGAAGAATCACCTTGGTGATCTTGACGAAATGCTACCAACGAATCACGGTTTTGATGAATTTTTCGGGAATTTATATCATTTAAATGCCGAAGAAGAACCAGAATTAGAAGATTATCCAGATCCAGCAGAATTTCCAAATTTTGCAAAAAAGTATGGCCCACGTGGGGTAATTCATTCGTATGCAGATGGTAGGGTTGAAGATACAGGCCCATTAACAAAAAAACGTATGGAAACAGTGGACGATGAAACAATTGCCGCTGCAAAAAAATTCATCAGAAATACAGTAAAAGCAGGTACACCATTTTTTGTTTGGTGGAATGGTACCCGTATGCACTTTAGAACACATGTAAAAGAATCAAAACGTGGTATTTCCGGCCAAAATGAATACGGTGATGGAATGGTTGAACACGACATGCATGTTGGAGAATTATTAGATTTGTTAGATGAATTAGGTGTTGCCGATAATACTATTGTGCAATATGGAACGGATAATGGCCCACACAAAAATACGTGGCCAGATGCCGGTGTTAACCCATTTAGAGGTGAAAAAAATACCAACTGGGAAGGTGGTTGGAGAACCCCATCAATGGTTCGCTGGCCAGGTAAAATTGAGGCTGGAGCTGTTTCAAATGAAATCATGTCTGGGATGGATTGGTTTCCAACCTATTTAGCTGCAGCTGGAAATCCAAACATCAAAGAAAATTTATTAAAAGGTATTACAGAAAATGGGCGTTCCTATAAGGTACATTTAGATGGCTATAATATGTTACCTTATTTAACAGGAAAAGAGAAAAAAGGAGCACGTAAAGAACTGTTTTATTTTTCTGATGATGGTGAATTAATGGCATTACGATATAATGATTGGAAAGTGACTTTTATGCATCAACCTGCCCAAGGAACTTTAGATACATGGTCAGCACCAATGGTGACTACAAGAATACCATGGCTTTATAATTTAAGAAGAGATCCTTACGAATTTTCTACTACAACATCTAATACGTATTGGGATTGGTACCTTGATCACGTTTACTTATTGCTGCCGGCTAGTGAATATGTAGGTAAATTTATTGGTACATTTAAGGAATTTCCTCCAAGAATGAAAGCGGCAAGTTTTAATTTAGGAGACACGATGAAAGCTTTAGAGAAAGGTTCTGGTTCTAAATAATCGTAAAAAAAACTATAATGGATTGTGTTTTAAAATACAGTCCATTGTAGTTTTTAAAATATCTATTCACCACAAAAAAAATAAAAACAATGCTTAAAAAATTACATGTATCAACTATCGTTCTCGCCATAGCTTCACTATGTTTTACGACATCCATGAATGCACAAACCGATAACGACTATCTAGAAATTGCCCGTGATGTACTAAAAGTAGAGAAAAAAGCTGCTATTGCTGATGTAATGGACCTTAGCGAAACCGAAAGTCAATCATTTTGGAATCTTTACAACGAATACCAGGGAAAACTGTACACCGTCCAAAATAAGCGCATAGACGGTATAAAGGATTTTGCGAAGAACTACGAGAATATGAACGATGAAAAATCGAACGAGTTATGGGTGAAGTATATGGGGTATCAAACTGAACTTTTAAAACTTAAAAAAGGATATTACAAAAAGTTTAAAAAAATACTTCCTGCGGGTAAAGCAGTGCGCTTTTTTCAGGCCGAGAATAAGATTGAAACCCTTGTTAACGCTGAACTTGCATTAGAAATACCAATGATAGAAACCAAGTAAAAATATTGTTGCAAGAAACTACCTATTGATATTTAATCTACAAGCATATAATTTTACTAATAAATAATCGATTAATATATTTAAAAATGAAAGCAAGATTTAGTTTAACAGCAATTGCCCTACTCCTTGTGGCTAGTGTATTTGCACAAAAGGAAAAAAAACCAAATATCCTTGTCATCTGGGGAGATGATATTGGTACTTGGAATATTAGCCACAACAACCGTGGTATGATGGGTTATAAAACACCCAACATTGATAGAATAGCTAAAGAAGGTGTAGGCTTTACAGATTATTATGCACAGCAAAGTTGTACCGCAGGTCGTGCTGCTTTTATAGGTGGAAGCGTTCCTGTTCGTTCTGGAATGACAAAAGTGGGTATGCCAGGAGCGCCAGAAGGATGGCAAAAGACCGATGTAACTATGGCAACTGTATTAAAAGGACAAGGCTATGCTACAGGTCAATTTGGTAAGAATCACCAAGGTGATCGCGATGAACATTTACCAACCATGCATGGTTTTGATGAGTTTTTTGGGAATCTTTACCACCTAAATGCTGAAGAAGAGCCAGAAAATTTTGATTATCCTGGAGATATGGTATTAAAAGATGGCAAAACGTTTAGAGAAAAATTTGGTCCGCGTGGCGTAGTTCATAGCTGGTCCGATGGCAAAGGTGGTCAACGTATTGAAGATACTGGGGCACTTACCAAGAAACGTATGGAAAACATCGATTATGAATCTGTGGCGGAAGCAAAACGATTTATCAAAGAGCAACATGACGCCGGGGAACCATCGTTTACATGGTGGAACGCAACGCGTATGCATTTTAGAACCCATGTTAAAGATGATAAGCGTAATCCTGGAAATGACGAATATACAGATGGCATGATTGAGCATGATATGCATGTTGGTGAACTATTAGATTTGCTTGATGAACTGGGGATAGCGGATAATACCATTGTGATGTATTCTACTGATAACGGTCCGCATTACAATACATGGCCAGATGCTGGAACTACTCCCTTTCATGGAGAGAAAAATAGTAACTGGGAAGGTGCATATCGTGTCCCTGCTTTTGTGCGTTGGCCAGGACATTTCCCAGCTGATGTTACCTTAAACGGTATTGTTTCTCATGAAGATTGGTTACCAACGTTTGCAGCAGCAGCAGGTAATACGGATGTTAAAGAACGATTACTCAAAGGCACCACTATTAATGGAAGAACTTATAAAAATCATTTGGATGGTTATAATCAATTGGACTACTTATCAGGTAAAGTAAAAGAGTCTCCAAGAGAAGGATTTATTTACGTTAATGATGCTGGATCAATTGCAGCATTACGATTTGGGGATTGGAAAGCTACGTTTCTAGAAAATAGAGCTAGTAAATTACAAATATGGCTAGAACCTTTTGTTGAATTGAGAGCACCATTGTTAGGAAACCTACGTCGTGACCCTTTTGAGAAAGCCTATGAAGGTTCTAATACTTATTACGATTGGTATATAGATAGAGCTTATATTCTAATCGCTATTCAGACTTATGCTTTTAATTTCCTTTCAACATTTAAAGAATTTCCAGCAAGTCAAACAGCGGGAGATTGGAGTTTAAGTGCGGTTGAAAAGCAAATTGAGAATATGACAACAAAAAGTAATTAAACTATATATATATTGAAAAAAGCAGACGTACTCGTCTGCTTTTTTGTTTTAAAAAAATAATTATGAAAAGAATAGTACTTTTTCTACTTGTCTTATTTGTTAGCGTTGCGTGTAAAGATACAGTAGACCAAAAAGAGACAATTGAAACTACGACTAGTGCAGTAGTGGACCCACTACCCTCTTGGAATGAAGGTAGTACAAAAACAGCAATAGTAAATTATGTTAATGATGTGACTACTGAGGGAAGTGAAAACTTTATACCTGTAGCAGACCGTATTTCCACCTTTGATAATGATGGAAACCTTTGGAGCGAGCAACCCGTTTATTTTCAATTGTATTTTGTTTTGGATAGAATTAAAGAAATGGCAAAACAGCATCCTGAATGGAAAAATGAACAGCCTTTTAAAGCGGTTCTAGAAAACGATATGGAAACCATAATAAAATCTGGCATGGAAGGTATTGGTCAATTGTTAATGGTAAGTCATGCTGGAAACAATACAGAAGAGTTTGATGCCATTGTAAAAGATTGGGTAAAGACGGCGAAACATCCAACAAAAAAAGTTGGTTATGACAAATTGGTGTATCAGCCCATGTTGGAATTATTAGCCTATTTAAGAGCTAATGATTTTAAAACCTATATCGTTTCAGGTGGTGGAGTAGATTTTATGCGCGCATTTGTATCTCCAGTTTATGGTATACCTTCTGAACAAATTATAGGTAGTAGAATTACAACTGAATTTGATTACAATGATGGCAATCCAAGAATTATACGGACCCCTGGTTTAGATTTTAATGACGATAAAGATGGTAAACCATTAAATATTCAAAAAATAATTGGTAAAAAACCTGTATTGGCCTCCGGAAACTCTGATGGTGACTTGCAAATGATGCAATGGGCAGCATCAAACGAGTATAAAAGCTTTATGTTATATCTTCATCATACGGATGCAGAACGCGAATGGGCCTATGATAGAGATTCTCATATAGGAAAATTAGATAAAGGTTTAGATCAAGCGAATAAAGACGGTTGGACCGTTATTGATATGGCAAAAGACTGGAAAGTGATTTACCCATTTGAATTGACAGATTAAGCCTTAAATAGGATTGCTAGGTTAATATATTGGCGCTAGTTACACTTTTTTTTTGCCTAGTGAGTTAGCCCTATGAACTACTGAACTGACCGCCAAGTATTCTATTATGCGCTATAGCATTACAAGTAATAAAACCTAAAACCAAATGGTTCGAGATAATTCGCTATTTTGATTGTAATCAAAATAGCGAATTTCACTTTATATTTGTGTGTTCCGTACCTATGAAGCAGATATATATCATTTTACTTGTAGTGCTATTTAGTGCTAAAAAAGGAGTCGCACAGGATAGTATTGTAGATCAAGATGTTCGGGTAAACGAACAGTTCTGGCTAGATTATAATCATCCTACTATCCTCAGTGAAACCCAATCTATACGTACCCAAATTGCATACAGAACTATTGTACCAAATGTATTCAATCGCTTCCAGGCTATTTCCACCATTACGTTTAAAAACAACAAGAAAGAGCATAAAATATGGGGTCTTATCGATTCCTATCAGTTGGGTGGTGGAGCTATTTACACACAGAATAATACTACCAACGATAATTTTGAGCTACGACTTATTCAGGGGTTTAAATTCAGTATACCGACCATTAAATTAATCAATCTAAATAATTATGTGCGATTAGAAGAACGTTTTCAAAATTCTTTTGATGACGAAGGTTGGCGAAGTGGCTATCGCTTGCGGTACCAATTAGGCACCAATATTAGCTGGGCCAAACACTATTTAAGGTTTATTGAAGGCCTTTATTTCCCCATCAAGGCAGAGTTTTTTTTTAATCTTAAAAAAACCGATCGTTTTAATGATCTACTCAGGATATCTCCTGGGGTGGGATACAAATTCAAAAACAACTGGCGCTATGAGTTGTTCGTGATATTTAACCGTACCAAAAATATCACGGAAACGAACAATACATCCAGCGACTTTATTCTAAGGTTACGGATTTACAATGGCGGAAAGAAAGAACAAGCCTTAGACGAACAAATCGACTTTCAATTAGAGGATAGCAATTAGTTGTTGTTAAAATGCTTATTTTTAAGTGTCCGGTATAAAAAAATATAACGTATAGCATACCTTGGTATGGTTTAATTCTCAAGTTAATGACAAAACTCAGCAGTATTATAAAGGGTTAGAAATATTGTATTAAGCGCATCGTTTATTAACCGCTGTGAACTGTTTTCCGCAGGACTTTATGTTTTATGAAAAATCAATTAAATCTTCTACAAGGCCAGATATTTACAGTAATCGTTTCCTTGTTTATAAGTACACTGGTATCGTCACAAAATGATTCCATCAAGCTTAGAAATAACAATCTTTTGGTAGGTGAAATCAAGACCTTAAGTAAAAGTGTACTTACATTTAAGACTTCGTATAGCAAGAAAGATTTTCAAATTGACTTTGATAATGTTGTTTCGATAAATACAAATGAACTATTTGTGATACATCTGGTAGATCAAGTGCAAATTACCGGTAGCATGAAGCCCATTTCAAAGGACAGTGTTCAAATTATTGATAGAGAAGGTACTTCTTATGCTAAGGGCCTTCGAGACATTATCCAATTAGAAGGAATAGATGAAAATTTTTGGAGCCGTTTTTCGGGTGCTCTTGATGTTGGTTTTAATTTAGCCAAGACCAACAATAACAGACAACTCACCATTTCAGGATATTTAAACTATGCAAGTGAGACCTGGAACACAAAGTTCGATTATAATACGCTTTATACAGAGCAAGATAATACGGAGCGCATCGAAAGAAAAACAATGTCCTTGGTGGCACAGCACTATATAAAAGAATGGTATGTCGGTGGAAGCGCCTCCTATTTGCAAAGTTCAGAACAAGGCATCTTAAATCGCATTACCCCAGCTCTGGGTATGGGAAGGTATCTCATTGGTACTCCTAAATTATTTTGGATAGCAGGTATAGGTGTTACCTATAACATTGAAGACTTTGTAGATCAACAATTGAATAAAAAATCTACCGAATTACAACTCTTGACCCAATTTGAAATGTTCAATTTCGAAGATTTCAGTTTTTCGACCAAGGTGGTTGCTTATCCAAGCTTATCTGAAAAAGGCAGATTTCGTACAGATTACAACTTAGTAATGAAATATGATTTGCCTTTGGATTTTTATATTAAGGCCGAATTCACCTTGAATTATGATAACCAACCTGCTATTCAAGGTAATTTTACCGATTATATATTTTTTAGCGGCTTTGGATGGGAGTTATAATATTTAAAATTAAAAACTAGTACCACGCGCTATTCCATATAGCGCCATGGGCTTATGTGAGCAAACTAAAGAAATTGATTCTAATTTTAACGAGGTCTCACAGACCTTGCTAATAGTTTCTTTGGTTAGCAATAGCCTCGTATTGGATAGCCGATTCAGATGTTTTGGAATATAAAATTTTTTAAATTGATAAAGAATATGAAGCAGCGCCCCTTCCCTAGCATCCCTTTATACTAGGTATACCTCCTAATAGACAAGAGACTGATTTTACCAAGGATTTTTTTAGATAAAATGAATTAATCGATACTTTTGTTTCGAGTTTTGGGCTAAACCTATCCTTTGGCAAACAAGACGAGCACTAGTATCCCCGTTGATAGAAATTAAACTGATTATTTTGGGTAACTTAAAAGTGATGAATTAAAATCTAATGTTAGTTACGAATGCTGCAAGAAATTGGGTAATCATTCCTCATATAAATTTCGTGTAACTTTAATGCTGAAGACAAAAAATCATGAACAAATTAATATATCTACTTGCTTTCAGTCTAACACTAGGTAATGTTTTTGGGCAAGTATATACAGATAAACCAAAGCTACTTAAAGACACCACTGCGTATACTTCGTTGCTTCCTATTTTTGGCAAAAAAGTTAAAGAGTTGGGTTTTGACCTCCCCTATTCTGCTGGACTTTCTGTGAATTATTTATGGCAAAAATCAGAAATCAGTATATCAAACGTAAATGTGGGATTCAATAATAGTCCGCTTTACGACGTTGATGAATTAATAAATTTTAATAGTACTACTGCTGAATCAAATGGCATAAATATTCGTCCAGATATCTGGGTTTTTCCATTTTTAAACGTGTACGGTATTATTGCCAATGCTAAATCTACGACGAACATAGATGTGAGTATATGGTTACCTCGTATTAATGAATCTGAAGAAATATTAAACATACAAACAAATCCAGTATTTAATACAACTACTGCCGGTTTCGGCTTTACTCCAACAGCTGGTTTTTTCGGTGGATGGATAGCCTTTGATATGAATTTCACCTGGACCGATGTTGATGCTCAGGAAAAACCAGTGTTCGCATTTGTTTTTGACCCCAGAATTGGAAAAACATTTGAACTAGCCAAACCCAATCGAAATATCTCGTTTTGGGTTGGCGCATTTCGTTTAAAAGTGAATAGAGACACTCGAGGAAATATAGCCTTAGGAGAGGTATTTCCGATACCGGAATGGGACCAAAAAATTACTTCCGCACAAGGAAAGGTAGGAGAAGCACAAATAGAATTAGATACCTGGTGGGAAGATTTGTCCCCTGTAGAACAACGAAATCCGGTAAACATTGTAAAACGTGAAGGCAATCAAAAGAAACTTAATTTAGCCTCCACTTTTTTAAACGCTGCGGAAAATGCCGTGGATACAGCGGATAGCTCCACCTTACAATACACCTTGGACAAGAAGCAGAAAAGTATGTGGAACTTTGTGGTAGGAAGCCAGTTTCAACTAAATAAGAGTTGGATGATACGAGCCGAATACGGTTATGCTTCAGGCCGAGAGCAGGTCTTTTGTGGTCTACAGTACCGGTTTGATTTATAAAACCTGTATTGTTTTGAAGTATGAACGAGCCTAAACAATCGCCATGTTTCTGGTATTATTTCAGAAAAATGGGATACTTATGAAAGGATAAAAAGTTGTTTTTAAAAATTTATATTTGTAGGATACTTCCATAGCAATTTCAGTAATCGTTTTGCGATAGGACCAGTGATTTTTACACCATAAAATCAGCTAAAGAGTTATTTTTCATACCTTGAAATAATTTATAATCAAAAAATCAACATGTCAGATAACAGTTCTACAAGACAATTAAAAGTATTAAAAAAACTAGAAATATTTTTCAGACCCAGATTCTTGGCGCTAATCGTGTCCATGTTATTAATGGTAAGCGGTATATTAGCTATTGTTATAGGTGCCAAAAAATTGGTTAGTGCAGTTCTCATAATTGCCGGTTTTCATGAAGGAAAACCAGGAGTTTATCTAATAGAATCTGTGGACACTTTTCTTTTTTCGCTTGTCATTTTAATTTTAGCAGGGGGTATTTTTAAATTATTTGTTGGGGATAAAAAAACGTTAGAGGACAATATCGTTTTTTCCAAAATTAATAACTTCATGGACTTAAAAATTCTGCTATGGGAGACCTTATTGTTAACAATGACGGTCTGGTGTTCCTTAGGCTTCTTCTTGAAGCCGAATAGATTATCATATGAACTTTTAATTTTACCGGTAAGTATTGTCCTCCTTGCTATCGCACTTAAGCTAATTAAAGGAAACAACCATCATTAACTCAAAGGTTTCAAACATTTTTAAAAACGCTTTATTTTCCATTCTTTTAATGGGTTATCTCGGTTGTGCACAACAGGGTAATTATAGGTTTAACAATTTTGGTAACCGAACCATTCTACTAGCTGGGAACGTCACCGGAAGTGTTGAAGATTTTGGTTTAGCCTATTACAATCCTGCTCGATTGACAGAAGTAAAGACAAATGGCTTTGCCTTTAATGCCAAAGCTTATGAATATGGTACGTATAAACTAAAAAATGCAGTTGACGAAAACTCCGCTCCCAAAGATTCTCAGTTTAGCGCCATACCCTCTACCGCTGCAGGTACGTTTAGTCTCTTTGGGAGTCGATTTGCTTATTCCTTGTTTACCAAATACTCGACCAGAGCCCGGCTTACGTATCGCACGGACATCATAGAAGATGATATAATTTCGCAGTTACCCGGACAAGAAAGCTATATCATAGATTTTGCACTTAATAACGTGTTAAATGAGCAGCTCATTGGTCTTACATGGGCACATGCCATAAATGAAAAGTTTAGTCTAGGTATTTCGGTTTTTGGATCAATATACAAACAGGAAGGCGGAACAAATTTAGAATATACCTTGCAGGCCGAAGATAATCGTGTAGCTTATTATCGAAATCGTCCTAATTTTAGACAAGAGTCTTATGGCCTTTTAGTAAAGGTCGGAGCAAGCTACCACTTTCCTAAGTTTGATTTTGGGGTCAATGTCAACGTGCCCTATTTAGAGGTGTATGAGAAGGGAAGATTTAATTATCAAAATGTGGTCGCTGGAATTGGATCTGAAAGCGACCAATTATATAACTACAAATTAAACGACCTAAAAACAAGCCGAAAGGAGCCTTTGGGAGTTTCACTTGGAGCAGGTATCCCTATAAAAACGCACAAATTGCATGTCAACTTAGATTATGTAGCCGGCCTAGGTTCCTACTCCCGTTTAGATGTGCCCCCTATAGACACAGGCGAAGATGACCTTACCACTATTTCCTTTGCAGAACGCCGCAAAACCATCATAAACTTTGGAGTAGGGGGTGAATTTTTTATAAATAAATATGTAAACTTATATACTGGTTTTTCTACTGATTTTAATGCCATAGCTACAGATTCGGATATGGTAGATTTGAGTAACCAACCTACGGTAAACAGCGATTTAGGAAGCGACTTTATTCATGGAAGCTTGGGAGCTCAGTTAAAATTGAAATGGGGAAACCTCATAGTAGGTGCTACCCATACTAGGAGCACCACCGACTTTGTAAGTCCGTCCAGCATTCCAACTGATGACTTAAATATTGCTAATGATACCTATGCGGTGTTAAGTTATTCGCGATGGCAATTTATTGTAGGCCTTGATATTCCCTTCCTTGATAAAAAGGTGAATGAAGTGAAGAACAAAACGAAAGAATAAGAAACATGCTTGCCTATTACAAACTACGGTTCGTTCTTTTTAAGTTCAAATTATAGCCCTAATAAGCAATACAATTCTTCAACTATGTTGATTTTTATCATTTTATTCTAATTTTAAATACTAGCTTTCTTATCTTTATTAAAATTTTAACATTATACTTAAATCATGCGATTTCACTATTTATCCTTAGTATTGTTTTTAGTTATAGTTCCTACAACTGCCCAAGATGAAACGCAAGTACCTGATAAAGAACAGAAAAACAAAATAGGCCTCATGGTGACAGACCTTATAAATGGCTCTACGTTGTTGAGTTATGAAAGAGCTTTGGGCAAACATATTTCAGTTGGTTTAAATGCGGGATACAAAGGAAAAGAGGGCTTAATTGGCCTATCTGGCTTAGACACAGATCAATTACAAACAGAAGATATCACCTATTCCGGTGCTAAATTTATTCCAGAATTTAGATACTACCTCAGCGAAAAAGGGAATAAAATGCTCACTGGGTTTTATTTTGGAGCCTACCTTAAATTCCTTAGCTATAAATCTGATTTGGGCGGTACGTTTATTAATAGCACGGGTGAATCTTTCGATGTTCTTTATGAAGGAAAAATTGGTGTAGTTTCGGGTGGCCTCATGGTAGGATATAAATTAGACGTTAGCAAGCGGTTCAGTATCGATTTCTTAATTGCTGGCCCAGGCGCTGGGAACTACAACTTTAAATTGAAAAATATCATCCCTCCGCCCGACGAATTCTATGATGCCTTAAACGAAGCCTTGGAAGAGTATAGCATATTGGACTTTCTTAATGCAGACTTTGAATTCAATGATAGAAGACGTAGTAACAGTTTGTTTTTGCCGGAATTCAGATATGGGATTACGCTGGGCTATTCATTCTAGTTTAAATCTCAAGAATCTATTGGGCTACATTTTTACATAAATGTAAATTGCGCCTTTATTATATGGATTAATAGTTGATTGAGTACGTTTTTTGATGGTGCAGGTATAAGCGGTACATTGCAGCTTGTAAAAGATACAATTCACTTCAATACGATATATTTACCCTAGGTTTAAACGGAATCTAATTTTGACTTATAATAGAAACTAAATACTAAAACGATGAAACATATTATAGTATTGTTTATTGCCTTTGCGCTATCTTATACTGCCAGCGCACAAATTGGTGGATGGAATCCGGAACTAGAAAATGAATCTAGTGAAGCTATGAGTGGTATGATTCAGGACGCCCCAAAGTTACAGTCGTTCTACGACAAAGCTTATGGAACGGCTGTTTTTCCAAAAATCACAAAAGC
>RCNE010001077.1_pt1 | contig 14872 bp, 13 predicted proteins | sample 2041361 | NCBI WGS metagenome assembly RCNE01 (sample SAMN09708229, study PRJNA481090) | Marine sediment metagenome, whole genome shotgun sequencing project.
TAATTAGCGGTAATTTTTCTTTTTCATAGCAATTTTTTCCCATCCTTGTCTAACCATAAGGGTGGGTTTTGTTTTTTATAGTATTGGGTGTTTTTAAGCCTTTATAAAAAAGAATAATTAGGGGTGTTTTTCTTTGTAACTCTGCAACATTTAATATATTTACGTATTAACCCTTCTATTAAAATCGAGTTGAACATGAATGACCTCTTAGTTGCTAATTCCGTATCAAAAAACTATGGGAATTTTAGAGCACTAAATCAAGTATCTATTGCTGTGCCTAAAGGCAGTATTTTTGGTTTGCTTGGTCCAAATGGAGCAGGGAAAACCACACTGATTCGTATTATTAATCAAATTACAATGCCAGATGAAGGCACTGTATTATTGGATGGTCAGCCACTTAAGTCAAATCATATTAGGGATATTGGGTATTTACCTGAAGAGCGTGGCTTATATAAGTCTATGAAAGTTGGTGAGCAATGTTTGTATTTGGCTCAATTAAAAGGATTAAGTAAATCTGAAGCAAAAAGTAGATTAAAATATTGGTTCGATAAGTTTGAAATAGGAGACTGGTGGAATAAAAAAATACAAGAATTAAGTAAAGGACAAGCACAAAAAATTCAGTTTGTAGTTACTGTATTGCATAAACCAAAACTCTTAATTTTTGATGAGCCATTTTCTGGTTTCGACCCTATAAATGCCAATTTAATAAAAGATGAAATATTACAGTTAAGAGATGAAGGTGCCACAGTAATTTTTTCGACACATCGCATGGAATCGGTTGAGGAACTTTGTGATCATATTGCTTTGCTTCACAAATCTAATAAGGTTTTAGATGGAAAACTGAATGATATTAAACGTCAATTCAAAACCAATACGTTTGAAGTTGGTTTAGAATCTTTGAATAAAGAGAAGGTAATTTCAGAAATTCAAAACACCTTTGAAGTGCTACCTGCAACCTTCAGAAATTTAAATGACGATATTAAGTTGAATGTAAAAATAGGAGAAAACACTTCACCAAATGATTTGCTTTCATTTTTAACATCAAAAGCAGAAGTACACCATTTTGTAGAAGTGATACCTACGGCTAATGATATTTTTATTCAAACCGTGAAAAATAACTAAGCATGAATCATTTACCACTCATAATAAAGCGCGAATATTTAACGAAGGTTAAGAATAAGTCATTTATTGTAATGACATTTTTAAGTCCATTAATAATGATAGCGCTTATTGCTGTCGTTGCGTATCTGTCACAACTAAATAACGATAAGCAACGTACTATTTCAATCTTAGATGAAACTGGGTATTTAACAGATATATTTCAAGATACTGAAAACACAAGCTACACAAAGTTAAATGGATTAGGTTTAGACGATGCCGTCGCTTTAGTAAAAGAAAAAGAAGATTATGGACTGTTATATATTGCGAGTGCAGATTCTTTAGATGCGATTTCTGATAATGTGATGTTTTATTCTAAAGAATCACCATCGTTAACAATTATATCTGGATTAGAGCGAAAGATAGAGAAGCGTTTGGAAGAAATAAAATTACAGAAAGATGGTGTTTCTCTGGCTCAAATTGAATCCTCTAAGACCAATATAGATATTACCCAAGAAAGTTTTGATGGTGAGAAAAGTTCTAAGATCGACAACGTTGTAAAATTGGCTTTTGGTGGTATAGCAGGCTATTTGTTATTTATGTTTATCATAATCTATGGTAATATGATTATGCGAAGTGTTATAGAAGAGAAGACGAGTAGAATTATTGAGATTATTATTTCTTCTGTAAAACCTATTCAATTGATGATGGGCAAAATTATAGGAACATCTTTAGCTGGTGTAACGCAGTTTATAATTTGGACGATTTTAGGAGGTGTTTTAATGTTAGTCGTATCTTTTATTTTTGGTATAGATTTGGCACAAATGCAAACACCACAACAAGAAATGGTGAATCAAGCTATGCAAGCAGAAGGTGCACAGGCTATGGCTGAAAATTTAATTACAGCTATAAGTCATTTACCCATAGCTAATCTTATAATCGCCTTTTTATTTTTCTTTATTGGTGGTTACCTCTTATACAGTTCGTTATATGCAGCCATTGGAGCTGCAGTAGATAATGAAACAGATACGCAGCAATTTATGTTGCCTATTCTTATGCCATTGATTTTGGCAGTTTATGTTGGTGTATTCACCGTTATAGAAGATCCTCATGGTACAGTTTCAACAGTATTTTCGTTTATTCCATTAACATCACCAGTAGTAATGCTAATGCGCATCCCGTTTGGTGTACCACTTTGGCAGCAAGGTTTGTCGTTATTGCTCTTAATAGGTACATTTATGTTAGCCGTTTGGTTTGCTGCAAAAATCTACCGCGTAGGTATTTTAATGTATGGTAAAAAGCCAACGTACAAGGAATTGTTTAAATGGTTAAAGTATTAATATGGAAAAGTTGAATGAAATATTAAATCATACATTTCATTTTTCAGATACTATTTCGATAAGTGTAAAAGAGATACTTTTTGTTCTGTTAGTTATCCTAATTACTTCTGGGGTTTTATCAGTATTTAGAAGACTTATTACCAGAAACCTTCCGAAGGATGATAAGGCAAAATTTGGCACTGTTTTCTCTTATGTAAAGTGGTTTGTTTATCTTGTATTTCTGCTGATAACTCTTAATGCTATTGGTGTTAATGTTACTGGTATTTTTGCAGCTTCAGCAGCACTACTTATTGGTATAGGACTTGCACTTCAAACCTTGTTTCAAGATATTATTTCTGGTGTATTTATTTTAGTAGATCAATCAGTGCATGTAGGTGATATTATTGAAATAGATGGTAAGATAGGAAGAGTTGAAGAGATAAAGTTAAGAACCACAAGAGCTATAACTATCGATAATAAGGTATTGGTAATTCCTAATCATTTATACTTAACAAATTCATTATATAATTGGACCCAAAATGGAACGCTAACACGAGAAAACGTTGAAGTTGGTGTGGCTTACGGTAGTGATGTTCAATTAGTAAAGAAATTATTATTACAAGCTGCAAGTACTCATCCAGATTTTATTTCCGTGCCAGAGCCGCTAGTTGTTTTTACAGATTTTGGAGAAAGTTCGTTAAATTTTAAGTTAATATTTACGCTTAATGATAGTTTTAAAGCTATTTTTAAAAAGAGTGATATCCGTTTTGAAATAGATCGTTTATTTAGAGAAAATAATATTTCAATACCCTTTCCTCAGCGCGATATACATATTATTCAAAAATAAAACACTTATATGATTTTACGCTTTTCAAAATGTCATGCAATACTAGTTATAGTAACAGTATGTTGTTTTCATTTTGCACAAGCTCAACTTACAGATTTAGCGCGTTTAGAATATTCATTTATACCAAGTACTAATTCCGAAGATCAATATACCAGACTAAGAGCTTTAGTTAATTACCCTATTAAGGTAAAGGAAAAAGATTTCTTAGTTATCGGAGGAGAATACAACAGAATACTTCTAAACCTAGAAGATGATTATCCTTTTAATACTAAACCACTTAAAAAATTACATATTATAGATTTGAGTGTGGCTTATACTTTTAAATCCAAGTCCATGTGGCGATTTGGTTTTAAAATTAACCCTCGTATTGCATCTACTTTAACAAAACAATTGACTATTAATGATATGTTTTTAAATGGTGGAGCTTTTATGATTAAAGACAGAACTGATGCTACAGATATAGAAAAACCTTATCGATTAATTTTAGGGCTAACCTATAATACCACTGCAGGAGTTCCTTATCCGTTGCCATTTATAAGCTATTACAGACGCGTTAATGAGAAATGGTCTTTTAATGCTGGTGTACCAAAATCAAATTTGAAGTATTTTTTTAATGAAAAAAACATGCTTCAGGTATTTGCTGGATTAGACGGGTATTATGCTCATTTACAGCGACAAACTGAAGTAGCTGGTGAAGACGTGGATCATATTTCACTTTCTATAGCTGTTGGTGGACTTGGGTACGAATATTGCTTTACCAAACATTTAGTAGCTTATTCTTATATTGGGTACACTCTTAGATTGAATAATGTATTGAGAGATGAAAATAGAAATGACGTTTTTAAGTTGAATGATTTAAACGCCTTATATTTTAGAAGTGGATTAAAATTAAAAATATAATTATGCCAAAAATATTAATAATAGAAGATGAAGCGGCTATCCGTAGAGTATTAGTAAAGATACTTTCAGAAGAAAATGATACCTATCAGGTAGAAGAAGCGGAAGATGGTTTAGTAGGAATTGAAAAAATTAAAAAAGACGATTTCGATTTAGTACTATGTGATATTAAAATGCCGAAAATGGATGGTGTTGAAGTACTAGAAGCAGTAAAAAAGATAAAGCCAGAAATACCAATGGTAATGATTTCGGGTCATGGTGACTTAGACACAGCAGTAAACACAATGCGTTTGGGTGCTTTTGATTATATCTCAAAACCACCAGATTTAAACCGGCTTTTAAATACGGTTCGTATTGCACTAGATCGAAAGGAGCTTGTAGTTGAAAACAAAATGCTAAAAAAGAAGGTTAGCAAAAACTATGAGATGATTGGTAAAAGTGATGGCATTGCACGTATTAAAGATATGATAGATAAAGTGGCACCAACAGATGCTCGTGTTTTAATTACTGGTCCTAACGGAACAGGAAAAGAACTTGTGGCGCATTGGTTACACCAAAAAAGTGAACGTTCCAAAGGCCCAATGATAGAAGTTAATTGTGCTGCAATACCTAGCGAATTAATAGAAAGTGAATTATTCGGTCATGTTAAAGGCGCCTTTACTTCTGCAGCAAAAGATAGAGCAGGGAAGTTTGAAGCCGCAAATGGAGGTACTATATTTTTAGATGAAATTGGTGATATGAGCTTGTCTGCCCAAGCTAAAGTATTGCGAGCACTTCAAGAAAGTCGTATTCAACGTGTTGGTAGCGATAAGGATATAAAAGTGAATGTAAGAATTGTTGCGGCTACTAATAAGAACCTTAAAAAAGAAATTGAGGAGGGTAATTTTAGAGAGGATTTATATCACAGATTGGCAGTAATATTAATTGAAGTGCCTTCGCTTAACGATAGAAGAGAAGATATTCCGATGCTTATAGATTATTTTGCAAACAAAATTTCAAAAGAACAAGGCAATGCTAAAAAATCATTTTCTGCTAAAGCGATAAAATTGCTTCAGAATTATGATTGGACAGGTAATATTCGTGAGCTTCGAAATGTTGTAGAACGTTTAATTATATTAGGTGGTAAGGAAGTTAGTGAAAGTGATGTCAAAGCTTTTGCTTCAAAATAATAAACTATGGATAATTTAAATATTGAAGATTTTAAAATCACTTCAAAAATTAGTCTTAAAGATCAGCCAACGAAACTTAATGTAAAGGCAGATGAAGACATTATTAAGAACGAATTAAAGGCAGTTCGCAAGAAACTAGGAAAGCTACAAGACACCTTATATGCGCACGGTAAGTATTCTGTTTTAATATGTCTGCAAGGTATGGACACCTCTGGTAAAGACAGTTTAATCAGAGAAGTGTTTAAAGATTTTAATGTTAGAGGTGTCGAGGTTCATAGCTTTAAGGTACCAACGGAATTAGAGTTGAAACACGATTACTTATGGAGACATTATATCGCTTTACCAGCTCGAGGAAAGTTTGGAGTTTTTAATAGAACGCATTATGAAAATGTTTTAGTGACTCGAGTGCATCCTTATTACATAATGGGAGAAAACATTCCTGGAATAGACGATGTTTCAAAAATAGATGATGCCTTTTGGGATCAACGTTATGAGCAGATCAATAATTTTGAAAAGCATATAGCAGAAAATGGAACACTAATTTTTAAGTTCTTCATGAATCTATCTAAAGATGAACAAAAATTCAGATTATTAAGACGTCTAAGAAAAGAAGAGAAAAATTGGAAATTCTCTTCAGGTGATTTAAAAGAGCGAAAGCTATGGGATAAATATCAAGATTGCTATGAAGATGTTTTGAATAGAAGTTCTAAACCTCATGCGCCTTGGTACAACATACCTGCAGATGATAAACCAGTAGCACGTTATTTAGTAGCTAAAATTCTATATGATACTTTAAAAACTTATACTGATATTAAAGAACCAGAATTACCTGCAAAAGAAAAGGCCAATATTAATTTATACAAGCAACAATTAGAAAATGAATAAAACTTTAAAATTAGTTTTAAAAATCACACTTGGAATTTTTATTGCACTTCCGTGGTCTTTACTAGCACAAACTGATGAAGCGACATTAAAAACTATATATTCAACATCACTTACTAATGGAAAAAGTTATGATTGGTTAGATCATTTATCTAATGAAATAGGCGGAAGACTATCTGGTTCTAAAAATGCAGAACTTGCCGTGCAATATACTAAAGCAGAACTTGAAAAATTAGGCCTAGACAAAGTTTGGTTGCAACCTGTAATGGTTCCAAAATGGGAAAGAGGAGATAAAGAAATGGCCTTTTTTGAAGTTTCAGGTATTACTAATGAAGTAAATATTTGCGCTTTAGGTGGCTCTGTTGCTACTTCCAAAGATGGAGTATCTGGTCAAGTCATAGAAGTTCAAAAACTTGAAGATCTAGCTACGCTTGGAAAAGAAAAAATAGAAGGAAAAATTGTGTTTTTCAATAGACCAATGCAAGCGGATTTAATAAGTACATTTAATGCGTATGGAGGATGTGTAGACCAACGTTATGCTGGCGCTATGGAAGCTGGTAAATACGGAGCCGCCGCTGTTATTGTCCGTTCCATGAATTTACGTCAAGACGATTATCCACATACTGGTAGCATGAGTTATGGCGATTTACAGGTTAACCAACGTATTCCATCAGCAGCTATTAGCACAAATGACGCAAACGCCTTAAGCAAGGCTTTAAAAACAAATAACAATTTAAAGTTTTACTTCAAACAAAATTGTCAGCAGTTTGATGATGTACAATCGTATAATGTTATTGGAGAAATTACAGGAAGCCAATTCCCTAACGAATATATTATTGTTGGAGGTCATCTTGATTCTTGGGATTTAGGAGATGGAGCACATGATGATGGCGCAGGAGTAGTGCAATCTATGGATGTTCTGAGATTACTAAAAGAAAGTGGTGTTAAACCAAAGCGCAGTATTAGAGTTGTTTTATTTATGAATGAGGAAAACGGACTGCGAGGAGCAACAGAATATGCTAGAGTGGCTAAAGAAAAAAATGAAAACCACATTTTTGCATTAGAAAGCGATGCTGGTGGTTTTACGCCAAGAGGATTTTCTTTTGCGGCTAATGACACTAATTTTAATCAAGTGCTGAGCTGGAAAGCTTTATTTAAACCTTATCTAATTCATTATTTCGAAAAAGGTGGTAGCGGTGCAGATGTTGGTCCCTTAAAATCTGAAACGAATGTATTGGCTGGATTAAGACCAGACTCGCAGCGGTATTTCGATCATCATCATGCGGCTAACGACACTTTTGAATATGTTAATAAACGTGAACTCGAACTGGGCGCAGCAACAATGACTGCTTTGGTGTATTTATATGATAAATATGGAGTTAATCCTATTCAAAACAAAACTGACATAAAAGATTAAAAATGTGGTTTGCAGAATTATTTGCTGAGCTCCTTTTATTTTTTGAAGACTTAAAGTTTTGGAATAAGAAAAGAGCACGTCGCAGATATGAAAAGGAAAATAATCTACCTAAAAAGATTATGATCTATCCTTCTGATAGAATTTATGTTATAGCAATTATAGTATTAGCCATTTCTGGTGGATTATTAATGTTTGTGTTTTCTAGAAATATTAAAGAAGATAGAACGATTAAAAAATTAACTAAGATTGAGAATCTTTTAGAAGCAGAAAAGAAAAAATATAAAGTATACCCATCAGAATTAAGTATGGTGATAAGAAATAACCCGTTACATAAAAATTTACTTACTGATGCTTGGGATAATTCGTTTCATTATAAATCTTATGATAATGGTTTAGACTATGTTGTTTTTTCTAGAGGTAAAGATGGAAAGTTACATACAGATGATGATATAAAATTAAAATAATTATGAAAAAATTAATCTTCCTCTTTGCTCTAATTATTACACAAGTTTTAATTGCCCAGACCAAAGAAAATCTTCCTTACTACGAAATACCGGAGTATTCAGAAGAATTTACAGCAGGTACAATGGCAGCTCGTATGGTTGATGCTTTAGGTTTTCGTTATTACTGGGCTTCTGATAGTTTAATTGAAAAAGATTTGGCTTATAAAGCTAATGAAGTAGGTAGATCAACAGAAGAGACCATTCAGCACATTTACGACTTGTCTAAAATTATTGTGAATTCAACTTTGAAACATCCAAATTCGAGAGAAAAAGAAGAACTGTCATACAAAGAAATGCGTTCTAAAACATTAAATAATCTTAAAACGGCTGCAGATATTTTAAGATACAGTGACGATATTTCACAATATAAAATCATTTTTGGCGAACAGGAAATCCCATTTTGGAATCAGGTCAATGGGCCAATCGCAGATTCTATTTGGCATTGTGGGCAAATTGTAATTTACAGACGGTCTACAGGGAATCCTATCAACCCAAAAGTGAATCATTTTACTGGAAAAGTGAGATCATAATGAGTTATAATAATAAAGGTTATTTAAAGCAAATTCATCCAGTTTTACCAGTCAAAAATGTGACTAAAGTTGTTAACTATTTAAGAAATGATTTAACGTTTTATAGAAATTTATAAGAACAAATATTGGTGCAATTTTTGATAGATTACTACCAGCTATTCCAAATTAATATGAAATCTAAATATTTATTCTTTTTACTCGTTTTATTAAGTTTTTCATCTACTAGTTTTGCACAAAAATCTTCGGATATTTTGTGTAAGGTTTTAGATTTTGAATCTAAGTATCCGGTGTCTTATGCTACAATTAAGTTTGAAGATATTCAAAACGGAGTCATAGCAGATGAGGATGGTGATTTTAGATTACCATTAGAATATAAAGAATCTAACAGAATTATAATTATATCTTCTATTGGATTTGAGACGAAAAGGGTGCAATTGAGTACGTTAAAACCCAATACAATTAATGTTATCTATTTAAAGCCTAAGATAGAAGCATTAGGAGCCGTTTTAATTACAGGAAAATCCAAATCTAATTCCAAAGCATTATCTGAAGAGGATATCGTTAGAAATGCAATAGGTAAAATTCCAACCAACTATCCTTATTTTCCTCATTCTTATATGGCTTATTATAGAGATTATCAGTTGGTAAATAACAATTATTACAATTTAAGTGAAGCTATTATAGAGAATTTTGATGCAGGTTTTAATACGAGTAAGTTTTTATATAAAGACAATAATTCTGCCCTGTATTCTTACAATTTGAACAAAAATTTTCATCAAGACACACTTTTGCTCAACAGTATTTATGGAAAATCTAAAACCTTAGTTAATGATAATAGCGCCAAGCTTGGTACTGATAGTCAGAATGAATTAGAGATTTTAAATATCCATAATCCTATTAGAAATTATAACAAGAGTAGTTTTTCATTTATCTATGTATTTAGAGACGATTTTGTAAATAATCATCATTTTAAGCTGACGAGTGTAAAGTACATAGGAGATATACCATTATACGAAATTGAGTTTGTTACTCGGGAGAATCCCAACTCAAAATATATGGGTGCTGGTAAAATCTATATAGCTAAATTCGGTTATGCTATTCATAAAATTGAATACAGTGTTTTCACTAATCGAAATTACCAATCAATAAGGTCTAAGGACGACCCCTATGGGAATTTATCTCGAAAAGCGGGTAATATTTTATTCGAAGTTAATATTGAATATAAAGCGGTTGGTGATAAAATGTTTTTAAATTATATGACCTTTAATAATCGGTTTATAATTAAGGAACCAAATCCACTACAGGTGAAGTATTTTGACTTTGACAAAAAAAGTGGTGAGTTTTATATTAAGTTTAATAAACCATTAGATGAAGCTTCTATTAAAAGGAACAGTAATTTTAAATTAAGGTATAAAAACAAAAAACTAATTATAGAATCCATAACGTTGGTAAAGGATAATTCTGTTAGAATTTCCGTTATAGATTGGTCTGCAGGTAGTAATGCAGATATAGATTTAGTAAAACCTGAAGATTTCTCATATAAATTAAAAAGAATTAGAGACGTTTTTGGTACTGTAATTAACAAAGAATCTAGGTTGATTGGTTATCAGTTTCGAGAATTTTTTACCCAGGAAATATTTGAAAATAAAAAACCTGCTCAAGATTTAATCTATGTGAACAAAGCGATGCCATTATCTGCAAGCAGAGTAAATAAGCCAATCTTTGATATCAATAAATATTGGATTAATACACCACTAAAACAAACGAAAGGGAAAGATCGTTTTTAGAGGTAATTGGTGTATTTTACACTAGTATTAATTCTGTGGTATTTTAATTTTTTTAAATATATTAATCAGGGATTAACTTTTTTTTTCTTCATCGTTTTCTTCATCTTTCATTTTAATATATCGCGTAACTAAACGTATTCCTAATCTTGCAAAAAGGATAATAGCAAATACCATTACAATGTCAAATCCATTCATAGTTTTATGTTAATTCCCTTTCGCAGGTTGTAGAAAATCGGGTGCTTTAATTACTTTTTTAACTCCAAGTTGTTTCATTAATTCAGCTACAGCTCTTTCTAGTTGAGGGTCATTGCCATTAAATAGTGATTTAGCATCTTGTCTAATTTCAATATCTGGTGCAACGCCTACGTTTTCTGCAATCCACTTGTTATTTATTGGATCGAAGACTGCATTATCTGGTGCTGTTAATCCACCTCCATCGACTAAAGCATAATGTGTTGAGGATTTTACTAATCCGCCCCAAGTTCTCATACCAATTAATTTGCCAGCGTTTTGTTGTCTAAAAACCCATGGAAAAAAATCACCTCCTGAACCAGCAAGCTCATTAATCAACAATACTTTTGGTCCTAATATACCAGCAGGAAGTTTCATTGGTTTTCCATTAGGGACTTCGTTTGTTAAACCAGCCCTGAGACTACGTGTCATTAAATCCACCATATAATCATCTAATAAACCACCGCCATTAAAACGTTCGTCAATTACAGCTCCTTCTTTATCTTGCTGTGCAAAGTAATACCTATTGAACGATACAAAACCAGGACCTCCTGTATTTGGAACCCATATATAACCTAAACGTCCATTTGATAATTTATCTACAAGTCTGCGATTGTCTTCAACCCAAGTACGTTGTCTTAAAGAATTTTCACTACGAATAGGTTCGACAATTTCTGTCCAATGTCCTTTAAATTCTGGTTTATCATTAATGTGAAGAATAGTTTGTTTGCCAGAAGTACCATCTAGGTTTTTATAAAAATTATCATCGGCTTTAATTTCATTTCCGTTAATACCAACAATATAATATCCTTCTTTTATTTTTAATCCAGGAGCATCTAAAGGACCAGTTAAACCAGGATTCCAGTTTTCAGTGGTGTAAATACGTTGAATTTTCCAACGGCCTTTTTCTGTAACCATATCAGATCCAAGTAAACCTGTTTTAGAACGTTCGATATCAGGATAATCTCCACCAAAAACAAAACTATGTCCAACAGATAATTCACCATTAATCTGATCTAAAATATAGGTTAAATCAGCACGGTGTTTAATATAAGGAACTAACGGTGAGTACCGTTTGTAAACGACTTTCCAATCGCGACCATGAATATTTGGATCGTAAAAATAATCTTGTTCATAACGCCAAGCTTCTTCAAACATTTGTTCCCATTCTGCGGAACGGTCTAAATTCATTTGAAGATTAACTTTTAATCGTTTTGCGCCTTTAGCATCGCTTCCTCCAGTTTTAATTACATTCCAGTCTCCACCCAATCTTGCTAACATATGTTTTCCGTTTGCCGTAACTGAAACTGAACTTGCACCAGATGCAAACTCCTTACTTTCTTGATCTTCAAGACTAAATTTATGTAGCGTAGCGCCTCTACCATTTGGTACATATTCTGATATAAACATAGAGCCTTTTGGACCAGCAATTATATAACCATAGTTTCTTGACGGCATTGGCAATGCTAAAGTACGACGACCAATATCCTCAAAATCAACAATTATTGTTTTGTCTTTGTCTTCCTTTTTTTCTTTAGAGTCTTTATCTTCTTTTTTATCATCGTCTATGTCATCATCGTCCTCCTTAGCTTCTTCTTCGTCACTTTTTGGTTTAAAAGGCGAATCATCTTTAGCGTCTAAGTTGATCACATAAGCTGCATAAACAGGGTCAGCGGTCATAGAACTTGTATTTGCCCAACCTGATCTAAGTGCAACATCTGTACTAGCCAAGAAGTAAAGTTGTTTTTTGTTTAAATCCCAAGCAGGTGAGAATGAATCTGCAAAAGGGTCTGTAATAGGTTTAGTAATATCTTTTTCTAAGGAATAGATATAGATTTGTCTAAAATTGTTTGAAGCCGACTTTTCATATGCAATGTAATTACTGTCTGGTGACCATTTTAATACTATACGACCACGTTCAAGATTGTTTCCACCAATATCAATAGTTTTTACTTTCTTAGTATCTAAATTGATAAAACGTAACCTAACGTCATCATCAACAAATGCAATATACTTACCATTTGGTGACCATGCTGGGCTCCATCCTAATTTTGATTCTCCTATAGATATTGCTTCAGGCTGGGATAATCCATCTTGATCCGATAACATTAAGGCATAACCTTTTCTATTAGCATCAGAAAACCAAGCGATTTTATCTCCTTTGGGTGACCAAATAGGTCTTCGATCTGCAGTGCCAGAACTTTCAGTGATGTTTCTAGAATCTCCAAATTCAACAGGAACCGTAAATACATCTCCACGTGATTGCATAATAGCACGTTTTCCATTTGGTGATAATGATGCAGAACGTGCAGAGCTAGTAACATCTTCCCATTTTGTCTCTGCCCAAGGAAAATCACCAACTACATTAATTGATAATTGTGCTGATTTACCAGTTGAGATATTCATGGTATGTAAATAACCATCGCGCTCATAAACCAACGTATCGCCATGTCCACTTAACCATTTAACATCAGATCCTTTAAACTTGGTAATTTGATTAAGTGTTTTAGTCTCTGGATTGTAAGACCATATGTTAGAGACTAAATCTCTATCAGATAAAAAATAAATTTTATCACCTAACCACATAGGTTGAATGTCTGTTGTACTTTCATTAGGAAGTAAAACTTCATTTTGAGATTCTAAATCTAATATTATAAGTGGTGTGTTTTGTCCACCTCTGTATGCACGCCATTCTACATCCCAACGGTCCATTTTGTCTAAGACTAATTGCTTTCCATTTGGTGAATAAGAGCCATCAAAACTCCATTGCTTAGTTAATAATTCTGGTGCTCCGCCTTCAATTGAAATCGTATAAAGCCTATTATACGGACGTGGTGCAGTGTATCTGTCACTAGCAAATAATATATGCTTGCCATCGTTTGTCCAACCTCTAACTGAAGATCCACTTGGATGCCATGTTAAGCGTGTTGGTTCTCCTCCGTTTTTTGAAACGATATAGACATTGTTTATACCTGCTCTGTTAGAGCTGAATGCTATCCATTGTCCATCTGGTGAAAAATAAGGATTAGACTCTCCAGCTGCAGTTGAAGTGATACGTTTCGCTTCGTTAGAATTTAATTCTGAAACCCAAATATCACTGCCATAAGTAAAAGTAATTTGAGTGTTACTAATATCTGGTTGTCGCAGCAATCTAGTGCCTTGGGCAGTAGAAATAAGTCCTGAAAACAAGAATAAAATAAGTAAATAACAGATTTGATGTTGAGAATTAAAATGTGATTTCATGTTAGGATGTTGATTTAAATTGATCTGATTGATGCTATAAAGTTACAAATAACTCAGCCACCATTTATCTTTATGGTTAGCTTTATATTTCATATATAATCTACAAATTGGATATAGAATAATAATAGCTAGGACCCAAACAGCATAGGTAACCCAAAGATCAAAACCGATATTAAATAAATAGCCAGCTTTAAATCGATCTACTGTTAATAGAAGTTCTTGCCAATTTTCTCCTAGAATTACAAGTCCAATCATTCCAATTAAATGAATAAGGTATAAGTGAATAATGTAAAAGAAGAATGGAACGCGCCCGAAAACGATTAGTGTATCAGTCATTTTATTCTTTACAGATTCTATAGTATAAAGAAAGAGAAATGCAGGTCCAAGTGTCATTGAGGTATAAATAAGAGAAGGAGGATATTTAGTGGTATTAAAAAAGGACAAAACCGTATAAGTAAAACTATCTTGACTAGCCCATGGTTTTAAATCTCCATAAACATTAATAAATCGGAGTATAAAAAAGAGAATTATTGCTCCAATACCAAATCTGAGTAGCCATGTCTTTCTTAGTGTTGCATCAAACCCTTTTTGGTAAAAATGACCAAAGCAATAGCCCAAAATAATAATACCTAACCAAGGTAAGAATGGATAAGCTATGGCTAACATGCCTTGTCCATCATTAATAACTTGGAAATTAAATTGATGAACGTAATACCATAATACAGATAATGGTTCTGTACCTTGTTGTGTAATTCCATCGAGTAAATTATGCCCAAAAACAATTAGTAGTCCTAGTACTAAAAGCAATTTTTTTGGTAAGTAAATTAAAGCAGCTAAAAACATCATACAAATCCCAATAGCCCAAATCACTTGAAATATATGAACGCTTAAACTGATGTCAAAGGTCCAAGAAAAGTTAACGACTGTGAGTTCTATAAAGACGAGCCAA
>RCNE010001078.1_pt1 | contig 14871 bp, 10 predicted proteins | sample 2041361 | NCBI WGS metagenome assembly RCNE01 (sample SAMN09708229, study PRJNA481090) | Marine sediment metagenome, whole genome shotgun sequencing project.
CGTGACGACGACCGGTCGAGCGAGCCACTTCAACTCATAGAGGCCCGGATGTGGGAGCAGATCGGGATCAACCAGCCCATTGATGCAGAAGTTGACATCGTTTGGATCATCTTTGTAGTGACCGCCATAAGCAAACCATTCGGTTCCATCATCGGCGTGTTCTCGCAGGCCTTGGTCGCGCCAGTCCCAGACGAACCCTCCCCCGAGGGCGGGCTCGGCCCAGAACGCGTCCCAGTAGTCGGACAGACCGCCATTCGAATTGCCCATCGCATGGCTGTACTCACACAGGATCAACGGCCGGTCGTCGAGCTCGGTTTCTTCAGCCCACCGGGCCCACGAAGTGATCTGATCGACCGACGCATACATGGGGCACACAACATCGGTGATGAGCCGCTCGATTGGGGTCGGCGCGGCTTCGCGCTGTTCCTGACGGCCCTCCCCGCCATGGCCATAGTTCGGCTGGAAACCGCCCTCGTAGTGCACAAACCGGCTCGACTCTGTTGCCCGGATCCACGCTGCCGCCGCTGCATGCACCGGCGCCTGCCCCGACTCGTTTCCGAGGGACCAGCCAATGATGCAGGTGTGCGAACGATCTCGTAGAACCATTCGACGGACACGATCGATGATTGCGATGTCGAATAAACCCGACGCGGTCAACGACGTCTGGCGTGCGTGGCTCTCGACGTTTGCTTCGTCCACCACGTAGAGCCCGAGCTCGTCACAAAGGTCCAACAGCACGGGATCATTCGGGTAGTGCGATGTTCGCACCGCGTTGATGTTGAACGACTTCATCAACACCAGTTCTTCGCGGATCTCCGCCTCGGTGAGCGTCTTGCCAGTGTCGGGGTGGTGATCGTGACGATTCACTCCGCAGATCATGATCGGCACACCATTCACGAAAAGTTTGCGGTCCGCGATATGAAGATTCCGGAACCCGGTCCGCAGCGCCACTGTCTCACTCACTGCTCCAGCAGGGTCGATCAAGGAAACATGGAGGTCATAGAGCCTCGGGGACTCTGCCGACCAAGGTTCGACAGCAAGATCACCAAATGTTGTGACTCCGATTCGACCCGGATGTTCGTGCGCTGCCGTCAGCGTCGCGAGTCCGGTGTTCTCGGGGTCGCTCTGGATCGCAACAGTGTCAGACACCGCGAGCTCGGGAATAGCAATCGACACTGTCCAACCCGATGGGAGATTGCCAATGGCGCCGACGAGCGTCGTCACGTCAACTGACCCCGTCCCCGTCTGCACGTCGAAATCGGCAGTGACGGCGACGTCATCGATTCGTGTTGCAGCAGTGCCCGTGAGCGTGACGGAACGGTGGAGTCCGGCGTGGTACCAGTGATCCTGGTCCTCGATCCACGTCGCGTCACTCCAGCGACACACCATGGCCGCCAGCGTGTTGTCGCCGTCGACTAGGAAGTCGGTCAGATCGAACGAGGACGCCAATCGACTGTCCTTGGCCAGCCCCACGAACCGCCCGTTACACCACAACATCAACAGGCTCTCGAATCCGCCGAACTCGACGACGAGACGATCCGTCTCCGGTCGGTTGAATGTCGTTCGGTAGAGACCTGTGGGATTCTCGTTGGGTACCTCGGGTGGGTTGCCATCCCATGGCATGACCACGTTGGTGTAGTGCGGAAGGTCGGCAAACCCTTGACGAGTCCACACCCCGGGCACGTGGATCGATCCCCATGGGTCTTTGGATGAGTCGAACTCTGCGTCGACCCACCCGGAAGGACCCTCGGAGGGCGACATAATCAGGAGGAAGTCCCACGTCCCATCCAGCGAGTAAGTGGAGCGACCGGAGACTGCGTTCAGGGGTGCACCCATGGGGAGTCGCCCAATCGAGGTCAGGTCTGGCGAGAACAATTGAGCGGGGGTCAAACCATCGTGCACAGGTAGTCCTAAATCAGTCATATACGTTGCGCCGAAGCGCCCTCGGAAGGATGCACGGCCCAGAGGTCAGGATGCACCCCACGTTCCGCTATCCATCGCGCTCTCACATGGGCGAGGAACGCTTTGGTTCTCGACGCATCGACGAGCGCAACAGCACTGCCAGCAAAACCGCCCCCCGTCATTCGAGCCCCATAACAGGCGTCGGACTCGTCGGCGATCGACGTCATCAAGTCGAGCTCCGCTGAGGAGACCTCATAGTCGACCGAAAGGCTTCGGTGGCTCTCTCGCATAAGGCCACCCATGCCCGTCAGGTCACCCACAGCGAGGGCATCGACGGCTTCGGCGACCCGAACATTCTCCGACACGACATGTTGGGCGCGCTTCTTGTCGATGCCATTTGGCAGGCCCGCTACATCGGACAGAGAAGCGTCGCGAAGTGCCTTCACACCGAGCGCAGCGGCAGCTCGTTCGCACGAGGCTCTTCGCAAGTCGTACTCGCTGTGGGCAAGTTCTCTTCGAGTCATCGTGTCCATAATGACAATTCGAGCCGACTCGGGAATCTTCACCGGCGTCGTCTCGAGTGATCGGCAATCGATCATCGTGGCTGTGCCCTCGACGGCGACAGCAGAGATCAGCTGGTCCATGATGCCGCTCTGGATCCCGATGATCTCATTCTCGACACGTTGACCCAGGGTGGCGATGAGGATCGGGTCGGGCTCGACGCCGGCAAGCGCACAGAGGCCGAACCCGGTCGCCACTTCGAGTGCCGCCGAGGAGCTGAGGCTCGCTCCCACAGGGATCGTGGTGTCGATGTGTGCATCGAATCCCGGGACCTCAACTCCACTTTCAGCGAGCAGCGCAGCCATGCCGCAGATGTAGCGCGCCCAAGGCCTCACGCTCGGACAGTCTTCGTCGAGTTCGACCTCCGCAGAGGGAACCCCCACCGATTCGAGGCGCACCCGCCGGTCGTCGCGTCGAGTCAGGTCGATCGTCGTGGCAAAGGGAAGCGCGAGTGGCAGCACAAATCCGTCGTTGTAATCGGTGTGCTCGCCAATCAGGTTGACCCGTCCAGGGGCCCTTGCGATCGCTCGTTTGGGTGACATACGTTCGGTTCTCAGGTCGAGCCGCGGATGACGAGCTCCACCTGGAGCGGATCCGGGACGGTCTCGGAGTGACCGGATTCGATGATATTCACGAGGGTGTCAACCGCTAGCTCTCCAAGCGCTCGGGTGTCATTTCGAATCGTCGTCAGTCCTGGCATGAGCAGCTCGGACATCTTTATGTCGTCAAAGCCGACAATCGCGAGATCTTTCGGCACCGTGCGGCCCAGATCGGCCGCTTCCCTCATCGCGCCACTCGCCATCAGGTCATTGAACCCAAAGACGCCGGTGATTCGACTGTCGATCTCCAACAGCTCACGCAGGCCTGTTCGCCCGCCGTCGACGGTCTGCGGTGCCTGTACAACCGTGAAGTCGGTGACACCGAGCGCCTGACAGGTTGTGCAAAACCCGCGTTCTCGTAACCCTGCGTGACGGCTGTCGAGATCGCCAGCGATCATTCCGAGGCGCCGATGGCCACGTTCGAACAGGTGTGTCACCGCTAATCGTGCACCGTCTTCGAGGTCGGCGCGAACCGAGACGACGCCTTCTACGTCAATGTCATCGTTCACCAGCACAAAGGGAGTTCCGTTTCGCGCGGCTTCAGTAATCGAGTCCTGTCCGTCGCGAGCACAGAATCCAATGACCCCTTCCATGGCGTGCGACTCAAGGTTGAGAAGGAGTTGTCGTTGTGCAGAAGGGTCATTGTCCGAGCTCGCTAGCACGAGCGTGAGGTTCTTTTCTGCAGCAGCTGCTCGCACGCCATCGGCGAACTCTCCGAAGAACGGGTTATTCATCGACGTCACCATGAGTGCAACCATTCCGCTGCGTCGGTTGATGAGACCACGCGCCATCATGTTCGGGCGATATCCAAGCTCTTCGATTGCGGCCTCAACCACGTCGATCGTTGTTTGGGAGACCACTTCTTCGCGGTTCACGACGCGCGACACGGTCCGCGCTGACACTCCGGCACGGCCTGCAACGTCATGCAATGTGGGGCGGGATACTGAGGCCATCCCGGTCAGAGTACATCGCCGCCGTCCCACCGGTACCAGGACTCGTTGCGAAATTGTCAACGTTGACATTAAGATCGTGGGAAAGGCGATGTCAACGTTGACAATTTCGCCGACGAAGAAACGGGATAGCGATTTGGCGCAACCCCGATCAACTGGAGGACAGATGAGAATTCGACTACTGGCCATATTGGCCATATTGGCGTTGTTTGCCGCCGCATGTGGCAGTGACGACGACACCACGACCGACAACACCGGCGGCGATGACACCGCAGTGACCGACGAGGCATCGGATGAACTCACCGCCGACGACGAAGCAATGGACGAGGCCACCGACGAGGCAATGGACGAAGACGCCACCGAGGTTGCACTCGAATGGATGACCCGACCTGACAACGCCGAAGAGGCCGACGTGTACGCCGGAATCTCCGACCAGATCGATGGAGAGCTCGACAGCCTCAGTCTCAGCTACACCCCGGGATCCAACGAAGGAACCGGCTACCAGCAGACGTTGCTCACCAACCTGTCAGCCGGAACAGCACCAGACGTGTTCTGGATTCCAGGAACCGACATCGCCGATTTCGCATCACGTGACGTGATTCTTGATCTTCGCGAGTACGCAGATGCGGCAGGCCACGATGACGCCGAGTTCTACCCCGGCCCAATGGCACAGCTGACCACCGAGCTCGAGACGAGCCTCCCAGGCAACGCACTTTGGGGCCTACCCCGCGACGTCTCGACCTTTGCTCTCTACCTCAACCTCGATCTCATCGCTGAAGCAGGCGCCCCGAACCCAATCGAGCTTGAAGCTGCGGGCGATTGGACATGGGAGACCTTCCTTGAGGTTGCCGAGGCTGTCTCAGCGCTCGATCCCTCGATCACTGGTTATGGGGCAAGCAACTGGTGGGGCCCCGTCGGCTCCTGGATGAACTCCGCTGGTGGCGGCTTCTTCAACGAAGATCGCACCGCATGCGCGCTCGACACGCCTGAATCGATCGAAGGGCTCACATTCCTTCGCGATCTCTACGCAGCCGACGTTGCTGTGCCGTTCGGTGAAGATGCCGAACCACCATTCCGTGCTGGTCAGGTCGCTATGTTCCAGAACGGCCGTTGGGCTACTCCGGGTATCCGCACAGTCGACTTCAACTTCGATGTTGTCGGCTTGCCTGAGGGCGCAGCCGGACCAGGCAACTGGCTCTTCTGGGGCGCCTACGTCGTGAACGCTGATACGGAAGATCCTGCGGCAGCCTTCGAGCTGGTGCAGAACCTGACCCGTGCCGACGTTCAGGCGCAGATCGCCGAGCTCGGAGCCAACATTCCAAGCCGGGTCAGCCAAGACGCACTCGACGCATTCCTCGGCTTCTCGCCTCCAGCCAACAACCAGGCATTCATCGACGGCGTCTCGAACAACCCGACCACGGAAGGCCCACTGTGGGCCGGCAGCTGGCCTGAGTTCGACACGCTCACAAACGTCGAGATCGGCGCTGTTGTGACAGGCGATCGAGACATCGAAGACTTCGAAGCAAACATCTGCACTGAAACAGAACCAGCCTTCGGCTGATCTGACACGCTTTGGGTGGCCCATCGAGTGGTGGGCCACCCGAAGATGTACTTTTGAATTTGAGATACCAGGGGGAATAGCAGTGATGACTGCAGTGTCGGGGGATTTGTCTGCACGCGAAAGCAGACCGAAATGGTTCGTGCCGTTGCTCGTCTGGCGTGGGGCAACGACGATTGGATCGGCCATAGGAGCAATCGTCACCATTGCAGACGACTCGCTGGGCCCACTCGTGCGGTGGGGGTTGTTCATCACCCTCGTACTCGCCGCTCTACTCGGCATGGTCGCGATACGCGGCATCCTGGCCAGGGTGCACAGCGGACGGTTGGCAGGTTTCGTCCTCGATGGCCTCGGAGCAGTCGTCTTCACGTTCATTGCCATGAATCAAATGCACCTGTTCACCGGCATCGATGCCGCCGGCGAACAGTTCAACGGTGCCGCGCCATGGGCGCTCATCATGGTGGTTGGCTGGCTGCTCTCCGGGTTTGCCAATCGCGGCGAGACTCCGAACCAGGAACTGATCAGGCTGTCGAGATGGATCATGGTCCTTGGTCTCGCGGTGCTGTTGCTGTTCATGAATCTGATCCCAGGTCTCATCGAGCTGGTCCAGCGGCTCGTTTGGGGCGATGTGTTCCCCTACGCACTTGTGGCAATCGGGTCGATCGTCTTTACTCGGCTGCTCTGGTCGCATGAGGCCGCGATGTTCTTCGGAACGACGTCTGATCAGAACGAGACAATGGATGGGTTGCTCTTCGTTGCCCCAAACATGTTCGGTTTCCTCGCCTTTTTCGCCGGTCCGCTCGTCGCCTCACTGTTCATATCGTTCACCGATTGGGACGGGCTGACCGATGCCAAGTTCGTTGGTCTCGACAACTACGTCGATCTGTTTTCCGACGATCTCTTCTTGAAGTCGATCAGGAACATCCTGTTCTTTGGCCTGTTCGCAATTCCCGCTGCTGTCATCCCCGGGCTCCTCTTGGCCGGCCTGCTTAATTCCAAGATCCCCGGCGTCCGGCTCTTTCGGGCTGTCTACTTCTTGCCCTCCATCGCAGGAGTCGTCGGGGTCACGCTGATCTGGAAACAATTGTTCAACTCGACCGTCGGCTTTTTGAACTATGCGATCCTTCGTTCGACCGATGTATTTAACTCGGTGTTGGGCACAGATTTCGATGCGGTTCAGCCCGAGTGGATATCGGACAGCAGCATTGCGATGTTTGCCCTGATCATCCTGTTCGGATGGCAACAGATGGGGTTCAACATCGTGCTGTTCCTCGCTGGGATGCAGTCGATCGACCCCTCGCTGTATGAATCGGCGAGACTCGACGGCGCGACCGGATGGAAACGATTCCGTTACATCACCGTCCCGCTGCTCAAACCCACGACCGTCTTCGTCGTTGCGACGTCCACGATTCTTGCACTGCAGATGTTCAACGAACCGTTCATCCTGCAGGCTCCGTCAACACCAGCGGGCCCGAACAACTCGACGCTGACCCCGGTCGTCTATCTGTATCAGAATGCGTTCCAGCAGTTCAAAATCGGGTACGCGTCGGCAGTCGCTTGGGCGCTCTTCATTCTCATATTCAGCATCACCCTGTTGTATTTCCGACGAGCCGACGATGACGCAGTTCTGGGGGCCAAATAATGGCTGAGCAACAAGTAGCCGACCGGCGCCGGCACCTGGTGCGTACCATCTTCGGCCGAGGGGCCGTGTACGCGACGCTGATCGTCGTTGCCCTGATCATGCTGTTCCCATTCGCCTTCATGGTTACGGGTGCGCTCAAGACACCTGAAGACACCTTCCGGTACCCCCCGAAGTTCCTTCCGCGATCCGCTTCTGTCGAAGTCATCAACGGTCAAGAAGAAGACCTGTTCAGCATCGAAGCCCCCGGCCAGGGCGAAACAACGGTCTATCTTGCGGAGACTGGCGTCGCCGCTGGTCTGTTCACTCCAGCTGACGGAGAGGAAAGCGATCAGATCGCGTGGCCTCTCGAATTCGCTGAAGAGACGGCCGAAACCATCAACATCGATGGGTCGGCGGCCACCCTGTACGACGTGACAGTTGGCGACGAAATCCGTCAACTTGCGCTTCTCCGAGAAACTGCGGTCGGACGATTCGTGGCCGTCGACGATGCATCGATCGAAACGTACGCGGTGCCTCGAACGGCCAATCGTGACGAGTTCGTCGATCCTCAATGGAACAACTTCGAGGAAATCATCGAGGTCAGCAACTTCGATCGATCGCTGACGAACACAATCCTCGTCACGGTCCTCATCGTTGGGGGCACGCTCTTCACATCGATCATGGGTGGGTTTGCCTTCAGTCGGGTGAGGTTCCCGGGCCGCGATGCCATCTTTGTTGCCTACATCGGCTCGATCATGATCCCGTTTGTCGTGCTGATCGTTCCGCTCTTCCGGCTCATGGTGAGCCTGGGGTGGGTGAACAGCCTCGGATCACTCGTGTGGCCCTTCCTGTTCAACGCCTATGGGACGTTCCTGCTTCGACAGTTCTTTGTGTCGATTCCAGGTGAACTCGAAGAAGCCGCCCGGATCGACGGTGCGAGTCGTTGGACGATTCTTTGGAAGATCTACGTGCCACTCTCGTGGCCAGCAATCGCAACACTCTCGACCTTCATGTTCCTCTATGCCTGGAACTCGTTCATCTGGCCTCTGGTGTCTATCAACCTTGGCAACTCGGACGACTTCGTGTTGACCCTTGCGCTTCAAAATTTGAACGGCCAAGCCGGTGAAGGACCCAACCTGGTGTTCGCCGCGATTGTTCTGTCGGTGAGCATCCCATTCACGGTCTTCGTACTCGCTCAGCGATATTTCGTTGAAAACGTTGCAACGTCTGGGATCAAGTAGACGTCGACATCTCACTCAAGAGTGGAGTACCGATGACGCTGCATGTCCTCAGAACTGCCCATCGCCAGCTTGTCGTTGACACCTCGACTGGCATCCCCGAGCTCGTGTGGTTCGGCCGTCCGCTGAGCGGCGACCTCGACTTTCTCGAGCTGTTGGGCGAACGTTCGGTTGCGAACGCGTCTCTTGATGTGGAGGGGCCAGCGACGATGCTCCCCGTCGAGAGCGACGGATGGCTCGGACAAGCAGGCATCGAAGGACGACGAGACGACGGCTCGGCTTGGTCGCCCCGTTTTTCTTTGGTCAGTTGCGAAGACATCGACGACAACAGACTCGTTTCAACTGGTGCCGACGCTCATGCGGGTCTGACGGTGATTACCACACTCACACTCGGTGCTGAAGGAGTCGTCACCGTTCAGGTCGAACTGCGCAACGACGGCGACAACGACTACGTGCTCAATCGGATAGCGGTAACCATTCCCGTCTCACCCGAAGTGACCGAGCTCCAGGTGCCCGAAGGCCGATGGGTGCATGAATTTCACGAGGTTCGCCTCCCGTGGCGCGTGGGCGCGATCGAGATCACGAACCGTCGTGGCCGTACCTCCCATGACAAACCACCCTGGGTATTCGCAGGGCAAGCAGCGTTCACCAATCAGACCGGTCGAGTCTGGGGTGCGCATCTTGGATGGTCCGGCAACGCCACCGTCCGTGCCGAGGTGCTCACCGATGGGCGACGGGTCCTTCAGCTCGGCGAAGTGTTGCTCGGTGACGAGCTACGACTCGCTCCCGGCGAGTCGTACCAGTCGCCAATTGTGTATGTCGCCTGGAGCGACGAGGGAATGAATGGCGTCAGCAGGTCATTTCATCGATACCTGCGAGCTCGACCTCAGCACCCCTCACCGGAGACTCCACGTCCCATCCACATGAATACATGGGAGGCCGTCTACTTCAACCACGACCTCGACACGCTCAAGGCTCTTGCGGACACGGCCGCTGAGGTCGGAGCTGAGCGATATGTGCTCGACGACGGCTGGTTTCACGGACGGCGTCACGACGAGGCTGGATTGGGCGATTGGTGGGTCGATCCCGATGTGTGGCCGAACGGGCTCGAACCACTCATCAGCCATGTCCGCGGCCTCGGCATGGAATTCGGCATCTGGGTCGAACCAGAGATGGTGAACCCAGACTCGGATCTCTTTCGGGCACACCCAGACTGGGCGCTCGGTGTGCCGGGCTACGACCGTGTGACAGGTCGGAACCAACTGGTCCTCGACCTGACGAAGGACGTCGTCTGGGAGTACCTCTTCGAACATCTCGACCGACTGCTGGCCGATCACGATATCGCCTACGTGAAATGGGATATGAATCGTGATTTGACCCAGCCAGCATCAGGCGAACGCGCCGCTGCTCACCTCCAGACCCTGGCCGTCTACCGATTGATCGACGCACTTCGTGTCAACCATCCGGGCGTGGATATCGAGAGCTGTTCATCGGGAGGCGCCCGCGCCGACTACGGCATTCTGGAACGGACCGACCGAATCTGGACGAGCGACAGCAACGATGCACTCGAACGACAGCGAATTCAGAGCGGCCTGTTGCGCTTCTTTCCCCCCGAGGTCATGGGCGCCCACATCGGACCGAATCGATCCCACACCTCAGGGCGTCGCCACAGTCTCGGTTTCCGCGCCACGAGCGCCTTCTTTGGGCACTTCGGAATCGAGTGGAACCTTCTGGACACCACAGAAACCGAGCGCACCCACCTCTCGAACATCCTTGCGCTCCACAAGAAACATCGTCGCCTCATGCACACCGGAACCGTGTGGCACGTCGACGCTGCAGATCCGGGACTGCACATCATGGGTGTCGTGGCCCAGGACCAGAGCGAGGCGCTGTTTTCCGTGGCCCAGCTGGCGGTCGCGCGAAACGCGACACCAGAGCGGATGCAGTTTCCTGGCCTCGATCGGTCGTCGAACTACGACGTCTCGCTCGTCTTGCTGGCAGACAGCGCGCTCGGGTTAGCGACGCGCCAACCGCGTTGGACCGACACGGGAGCGCAGGACATTCCCGCCGACGTTCTGTCGGCGTTCGGAATCCAACTTCCGACCCTCGACCCAGAGTCGGCTGTACTCATCTATCTGCAGAAGAGATAGCCACTCTATTTTTCACCGCACATGGTGATTAGCCAAAGTGGCACAAGCTCCAGACTTTCCGCAATACTGGAGTTCTATCAAACGGGGGCAAGATGTCTGACGTAAAACTTGAGAACATCAACAAGCTGTATCCGAACGGGTTCCAGGCAATCTTCGATCTGTCGATCGATGTTGCTGATGGCGAGTTTCTGGTGTTGGTGGGGCCATCGGGTTGTGGCAAGTCGACGGCGTTGCGGATGGTCGCAGGCCTCGAGGAGATCTCGTCGGGCACGCTCAAGATCGACGACCGAGTGGTCAACGATGTCGAGCCCAAGGATCGCGACATCGCCATGGTGTTCCAGAACTACGCCTTGTACCCCCACATGACGGTTGCCGACAACATTGGCTTTGCGCTGAAGCTCGCCAAGTTGCCAAAGGCCGAAATCAAGGAGCGCGTCGATAAGGCAGCCACGATCCTGGACCTGCACGAGCAGCTCGATCGTAAGCCTGGACAGCTCTCTGGTGGTCAGCGTCAGCGTGTGGCGATGGGACGTGCCATCGTCCGCCAACCAAAAGCTTTCCTCATGGACGAGCCGCTCTCGAACCTCGACGCGAAACTTCGTGTTGCCATGCGCGCAGAGATCGCCTCGCTGCAGCGTGACCTCGGTGTGACCACCCTCTATGTCACACACGATCAGGTCGAAGCAATGACCATGGGCGACCGAGTTGCTGTTCTGAACAAGGGTTACCTCATGCAGGTCGACTCGCCCCAGGACCTGTACGACAAGCCTGAAAACGTCTTCGTCGCTGGCTTCATTGGTTCCCCATCGATGAACCTCATGGAAGGCGAGCTCTCCGGTTCAGCAGCTTCACCGGTGATCAAGATGGGCAGCATCTCCATCGCCGTACCTTCCGTCGAAGGAACCCAGATCGCGGACTACATCGGCAAGAAGGTCGTTGTTGGCCTGCGCCCCGAGGACATGGAAGACGCATCGACGGTGGATGACGCTCCAAGCGAGCGGTGCTTCACCACCACTGGACGCCTCGTGGAGTCGCTCGGCTCGGAAATCATCGTGCACTTCGGTCTCGACGCCGAGCCATACATCGTTGCCGACGCCATCGACGACGAAGCCGAAGCTGGCCTCAGCAACGACAACGACACGGCAACATTCGTGGCACGAGTGAGTCCACGCTCACCAGTACGCAACGGCAAAGAGATCACCCTCTTGATCGACGCCGGCCGCTTCCACTACTTCGACATCGACACCGGCGAAGCAGTCCGCTAAGACCCCCTCTCTCCAAAATTTGTGCATTTGACCACCTCTGAGGTGGTCAAATGCACAGAGAATTCGGTTACTTCCCTTGCCGTTCTGCCAGGAAGTACACCGTCATGGATCTGCACGCTGCATTCGCAGCTCAGCACGGGGTTATTACGCGCGCTCAAGCGACCGCCTACGGATTGACCGCCCGACAGATCGACGGGAGACTCAAATCTGGCCAATGGATACTTGAGCATCGGGGGGTCTATCGAGCGGCTCCTGTCCCGGTCACTTGGGAATCAAGACTCGTCGCTGCATGCTTCGCCACCGGAGGGTTGGCGTCACATCGTTGTGCTGCCGCGCTCTGGAATCTTGACGTCTTCGATCATCCACCCGTCGAGGTTGTTGTTCCTGAACGCAAGTCCGCACGGACCGGCGTCGAACGTCTGCATCGCAGCCGTCAATGGGAACTGAGAGACCCACAAGTCCGAGCTGGCATTCCATGTACCGGGGTCGAGAGAACCATTCTCGACTCTGCAGGCGTGGTCGGGCTCGCGACGACAGAACGTCTGGCTGAGGCAGCGATTCGGCAGCGGTATACCAGTTGGCTTGCCCTCGCCGACTGTCTTAGCGCCCACTCAGCACGTGGGCGCAATGGATGCCTCCCTCTCCGCGTCCTTCTCAAACGGCGGCTCGGGGACCACACCGTCCCGCTCTCTGACTTCAGTCGCCGCATCGTGCAGTTGCTAGAGCGATCCGGCCTCCCCCAACCCGTCGTCGAACATCGAATCGTAGACGAACAAAGGCGTCATATCCTGCAGGTCGACCTCGCCTGGCCTCAATGGAAAAAGGCGTGGGAGCTCGACGGGCTTCAGTTCCATTTCGGCCGGGAGGACGTCGAACGCGACCGCCGCAAGCGAAATGCGGCGGTCGCTCAGGGTTGGGTGATCCAGGAGATCCTCTGGTCGATGTACGTCGAGGATCCTCAAGGCCTCGTCGCGATGGCACACAAATTCCTCGCGACCTGAGCGTTCTTTGTGCACTTCACCACCTAGACGGTGGTGTAGTGCACAAATTTTGGAGAAGGCGGTCAGTTCTTGTGGAGGGCCTCGTTGAGGCCCTGCCATTTGACGTTCGCGTTCGGCACGGCCTCGACGGCACCCGACACAGAGTTGCGCCGGAACAACAAGCCACTGACCCCTGACATCTCGCGCCCTGCCCGTAGGTCGCCGTCTGGCAGGGTGACCTTCGTGCCTGCCGTGAGATAAAGACCAGCCTCGACGACGCAGTCATCCCCCAAAGAGATCCCAAGGCCAGAGTTTGCTCCGAGCAGGCATCGCTCACCGACCGAAATTCTCTCTTGCCCACCGCCCGACAACGTGCCCATGATCGACGCTCCCCCACCCACGTCGCTACTTGCTCCAACAACAACTCCGGCCGAAATTCGACCCTCGACCATTGACGCGCCGAGCGTGCCAGCATTGAAGTTGACGAAACCCTCGTGCATGACCGTCGTGCCTTCGGCGAGATGGGCACCGAGGCGAACTCGACTCGCGTCAGCGATCCGGATGCCGCCGGGCGCCACGTAATCAAGCATTCGGGGGAACTTGTCGAGACCATGGACGCTGACGCTGTGACCACCGGCCGCGGCCGACGCGGTGAGCTGGTCAAAACGTTCTGGAAGCACCGGTCCGAGATTCGTCCACGCGACGTTTGTCAAAGCGCCGAAGACACCCGTGAGGTTGATGCCATGTGGAGCCACCTCACGGCGGCTCAGGAGGTGTAGCCGCAGATACGCGTCGGACACATCGGCGGGTGGCGCGTCGGGATCGATCGTGATCTCGAACGACTCGCCGCGGACAAGTCCGACCGACTCGGCCACACATGCTCGGAGAGGTTCTGCATGTGTGGGATACCAACTGTCAAGGACCGTTCCCGTCTCGTTGTCGATCCATCGGTGTCCTGCAGCTGTGGCCATGTCTCGATACTCCGGGTGCGGAACAATTGATGAACCGCGGTGTTGAGGAACACAGAAGAATCTATCGCCCGCTACGGTGCGCACATGCGAGATCGCACGATGCAACGTCTGCTGAAACCCTTTCGAAAGGAACCCAGAATGAGCACAGCCGAAGAAACTGAACTCCGCGAGCGCCTGACCCCCGAGCAGTTCCGCGTCACACAAGAAGCAGGAACCGAGGGAGCGTTCACTGGTGAATACTGGGACATGAAGGATCCCGGCACCTACCACTGCCGGGTCTGCGATGAACCGCTGTTCTCGAGTCAGACCAAGTACGACTCGGGCTCAGGGTGGCCAAGTTTCACCGCTCCAATCAACCTCGATGCAGTGGACGACCAGCGCGACATCAGCCACGGAATGCTCCGAACGGAGTCGCTGTGTTCAAAATGTGGCGCCCACCTCGGCCATGTTTTCCCTGATGGCCCAGCCGAGAATGGCCTTCGATATTGCATGAATTCGGCATCGCTGCGCCTTGAAAGCGAGGCCTCCGACGAGGAGGAGTAAACCTTCGCGCAAATTACCTTCAGGGCGCCACTCCCAACGCCGATGAGTGATCTATGGTCTCGACCATGAAATTCGTGGGGGCCACGGTAGAAGAGCTCCTGAAGCACACACACGCTCCTCACGCGGACGGAGACGTGGCCGTCGCGGCAGCCGCCTTTCTCTCGACCTTGGAGCCCATCGGCGAGTCGTTCGATGTTCCGTTCACCTTTGCCCAGGTGACGGACTACCATGTGGGAGATCCGCGGGTTCTGGAACGGATACCGGGTATCGATATAGTGGAAGTGCGTCGCCAGGCCGCGGAGGCCGTGAACAGGCTGAAGCCTGCCTTTGTCATGATAACAGGGGATATCTGCGCCTACGCCGAGACATATGAACGGGACTATCCGGTGGCATTGGAAGAGATCCGGTCGCTTTTCACGGTTCCGACCTTTCTCATTCCCGGCAACCACGACCTCTACGCCAAGACAGATGGGGAGGGAAACCTCTGGGCGGAAGGCCTGGATTTCTGGCATGAGACCTTCAGTGCGACGCAC
>RCNE010001080.1_pt1 | contig 14859 bp, 16 predicted proteins | sample 2041361 | NCBI WGS metagenome assembly RCNE01 (sample SAMN09708229, study PRJNA481090) | Marine sediment metagenome, whole genome shotgun sequencing project.
CTATGGTAATTGGGTTTCTTGCGTAATGATCCTCTCAAAAGACTGGAAAAGCATACGATTCATCGGTCAACCTCGATATCTTGTCGCTTTTTGACAACATGCCACGGACCATTATTCTAAACTCGATTTAACCTGGTCATCCCAAGGGGATTGCACGAAACTCCGACTACCCTCACAATTTGATGATGGATATTTTCAGAGTTTTTCAAATAGAAGCGGCCCATCGGTTGCCAAACGTACCCGATGGCCACAAATGCGCACGTCTTCACGGCCATTCATTCCGTATTGAAGTACATGTGTCAGGCCCGGTTGGCGAGCAGGAAGGTTGGGTAATGGATTTCGCGGAGCTGCGGCGGATATTCCAACCGGTTTTTGATCAACTGGATCATCATTACCTGAACGAGATTGAAGGGCTGGAAAACCCGACCAGTGAAAACCTGGCCCGCTGGATATGGCATAAACTGAAACCCGGCCTTGCAGGGCTGAGCAAAATAATAGTGCAGGAAACCTGCAACGCAGGCTGTATTTATACAGGCGACTAAGTTGGAGTTTTAGGTACTGTAAACCTACTCAGCAGCCAGAGCACTGTTGCTTATTATCGCAGAACGGCTTCTTGCTGGACTTACCGCAACGGCACAATGCACCATTCATGGTAATGCACTCCTGACCTTTTTTATTGATAATGCGCAGGTAGCCGCGGAATTTCAGCGGACCGTCTTTTACGCATGTCACCGTAATGGTTTGAGGCCGGCGAACCGGCATCCAATCTGAAAGTTGGCCAATTGCTCCGCTATCAAAAAACTCAATTTCCAGGTGCTGGTCATCGCAAATGGGTTTGCTTTTCGATGCCCCGCAGCGACAAAGACTGAGGCTGTTTGAGTGGGTCACACTGCCGTCTTCATCAATCAGCGTAATATTGCCGGTCATTTTCAAGGGTCCGCCAGTGGTAACCAGCAACTCATTGGCTATATCAAGACGTTTAGGGACACGCTTACTGCCGCGTTGCTCCAGAAACCAACGATCCAGGGCCTTTTCATCGTTAGATCCAGACGCTTTTGCTGCAGGTTCTGATACACTTGGGGAATCCAGATTGGGGCTTGATTCTGGGTTAATTTCGAACTGATCCGGGTCAGACCAGCTGAGTGGTTTGGCGTATGCCTTGCTTGCATCATCCATGACAAAAGTCTCCAGGAAATCCATTTCCCTTTTTTTTACTCGAAATATCAGAATACGCTTTCTGTAAATAAATACAAGGTCTTAATGAAAAATTTAATTGGTTTATTAATCATCATATGCTCAATCAGCGCGTACGCAGCACCATTATCCATACCGGATCGACAGCGTGGTGAGGGGCCATTCGAGCGTCTTGTCCTTCGAGGCGTCATTATCGTGAACGGTGAAGGTGCGCCTCCGGTCGGTCCGATGGACGTATTAATTGAGGGTAACCGGATCACCGAAATACGCAGCCTTGGAATATATAAGCCGGTACCCGAAGAGGACCGCATCCCGGTTTTACCGGGTGACCGGGTCATGGAACTGGAGGGCCATTATCTACTGCCCGGCTTCATTGATCTGCACGCACATTTTGGCGGCGACGCACAGGGCGTATCTGCCGAGTACGTGGCCAAGCTATGGCTGGGGCATGGTATTACAACCATTCGTGAGCCCGGTAGTTTTAACGGACTGGATTGGGTATTGGCACACAAGGCGCGCAGCGACAAAAACGAAATAGCTGCCCCGAGAATATTCCCGTACGTGGGTTTCGGTCAGGGTGAAACAGGACCGTTCCTGACAGAAGAAGCCACTCGTCGCTGGGTGAAAAAGATTGCAAAACAGGGTGCCGCCGGTATCAAATTCTTCGGCGCACCGGCCAATATCATGCAAGCTGCACTGGATGAGGCAGGCAAACAGGGTCTGGGCTCAGCCATGCACCATGCCCAACTGGATGTTGTGAACTGGAACGTGCTCGATTCGGCTCGCGCCGGCCTGACTTCGATGGAGCATTGGTACGGACTACCCGAGGCCATGTTTGAAACCCAGGTAATCCAGGACTACCCGCTGAATTATAACTACACCAACGAGCAACATCGTTTTGGCGAAGCCGGACGTCTTTGGGAGCAGGCAGCGCAACCGGGCTCTGAAAAATGGAACCAGGTGCGTGATGAACTGATCAGTCTTGATTTCACCATCAACCCGACACTGACCATTTATGAAGCCAGTCGCGACCTGATGCGTGAAATGAATGCTGACTGGCAAAAAGAATACACACCACCCGCCCTGTGGCAGTTTTTTCAACCATCCCTGATTTCACATGGTTCCTACTGGTACGACTGGACCACGGCCGATGAGGTCGCGTGGAAGAACAATTTTAGAATCTGGATGCAGTTTCTGAACGATTATAAGAATCATGGTGGCCGGGTCACGCTGGGTTCCGATGCCGGGTATATCTGGAAACTCTATGGTTTTGGGTATATCAGGGAGATGGAGTTGTTACAGGAAGCCGGCTTCCACCCGCTGGAAGTTTTACGCTCGGCGACCTACCTGGGAGCAGAGGTATTGAATATGGACGACCAGATCGGTTCAGTTCGTGTAGGAAAACTCGCCGACCTGGTGATAACAAAAGAAAACCCGATTGCCAACTTCAAGGTGCTTTACGGCACCGGTCACTTCAAACTCGGTGCTGACAATAAGCCCGAGCGTGTGGGTGGTGTGAAATACACGATCAAGGACGGCATCGTGTTTGATGCCAAAGAGCTATTGGCCGATGTGCGCAAGATCGTGCGCGAGGCTAAAGCTGAAGCTGCCGTTGATTAAAGAGTGCTTTCCCATACTTCAGAAAAGGTCTTGATGTCTGTGAGCACCTCATCAGTGTGAGTATCCGGATCCACATCACCATAGTGCTTGGCGATCTTGCCTTCAGGATCGACCAGGAAAGACTGGCGGCTGGCCAGTTTTAGCAGTTTGTAGTCCTTGAGCACACCATAGGCCTTGGTGGTTTCATAGTTTTCGTCTGCCAGGATGGTGAACGGTAGTTTGTATTTGTCGGAAAACTCCTTGTGCGATTCAACATCATCAACGCTGATGCCTACCACGGCCGCGTCAATGGCCTTGAATGCATAGATGTTGTCACGGAAATTACAGGCCTCTTTCGTACATCCCGGGGTATCGTCTTTTGGATAAAAATAAATGGCCAGCCATTGACCCTGGTAACTCTCCAATGTGTGCCAATCGCCATTTTGATCCTGTAGATTAAAAGAAGGGGCATCAGAACCAGCCATGGGCTGTTCGCCGGCAAACAAGGGGCTGGACAAGAACACAGATAGTAGGGCAAGCAGAATTTTTTTCATCTCAAAAGGTTCCTAATTTGAAAACACGATTCTCGGTCGGTTAAACAAGGTGGCCGCTATGGCGGCAAAACCAAGGCCGATCAGCAGTGTACTACCCATTGACATGACCAGCCAAAGCCCACTGACCGACTCGCCACGTACAAATTCACCGATCAACAGGTTTTGGGAAAACATCGGAATAGTCATCATCCATGTTTCAGGTTTCATCGGGTTAACCATAAAAATCAAGCTGGGAATCATCGGAATCATGAAAACCAGGCCCATATAAGACTGTGCTTCGCGCAGGCTTTTTGCAAGTGCGGCGAGTGTGGTCAACATGGCGGCAGCGAGTATAACCACGGGTGCAATTGCCAGCAAAATACCGCCGATGGCCTGTCCGCTCAGGTTCAGGTCAACACCCAGTGCCCCCGTCGGTAAGAATGGAAACGCAAAACGGAAAGCCAGCAGGGTTAAAACCAGCGAGGCGAAGGCATAGGTTGCTGTTGCACACATCTTGCCCAACATGATCTGCCAACGGGGAACCGGGTTGATCAATAACGGCTCCAGCGACTTGCGTTCTTTCTCGCCGGCAGTTGAATCAATGGCCAGATGCATACCACCGGTAAAGGCTGTGATCATCAGTACATACGGCAACATGATCATGACCAGCATACCGCGGCTTTGCGGGGTGGATAAATCGATATCCTTGACCATGATGGGGGTGCGTAAGGTCGGTGAAACTCCGCGTAACTGCAGTCGCAGTTGACCGATCTGGGCTCCGTAGGCGTTGAGTAAGCCCCTGACCCTTTGCATCGGAATATTGGATTCCCGGCGTGAAGGATCAGCGATCAATTCAATCACCGCCGGTTTGCCGGTCTTCCACTGCTCCGTGAATTTTTCAGGGATACGAATGATGACCTGCACTTCCTGGCTCTTGACCGAGGCCTCCGGGTCTTCAGGTGCTGCCTGGATTATGACACCCTGTTGCTCTAAAAAACTGACCAGGTTGGGTGCGTGTTCCGTTCCCACCACCGGTACTTCCAGCACTTTTTCAACACTTTCCTGCTGCTTACTGCTGGCGAAGTAAGCCAGACCGATAAACAGAACTGGAAACAGGATGGGGCCGAGCAAAACCGAGTTAAACAGCGAGCGCCGGTCGCGTAGGTTTTCGCGGACCTCTTTCTTGTAAACTGTGCCAAGACCACTCATGCCAGCAAGCCCTCTTCACTACCGATGAGGCGGACAAAAGCATCTTCAAGACTGTCGCAACCGCTTTTCTCGAGCAACTCATCTGCACCGCCATCCGCCGCAATCTGCCCATTGGCGATGATGATGATACGATCACACAAAGCCGCAACCTCCTGCATGATATGGGTCGATAAAATCACCGAGTGTCCGGCATCCTTCAGGCTGAGAATATAACGTCGCAATGCCCGGGTACTCATTACATCAAGACCGTTACTGGGTTCATCCAGTAATACCGTCTGCGGTCTGTGCACCATTGCGCGGGCAATGGCTACCTTGACACGTTGGCCTTGGGAAAACCCTTCAGTACGCCGTTCAATAAAATCAGCCATGTCCAGCGTTTCCACAAGCTCTTCTACCCGCATGTTGATGTCTTTGCCTGACATACCATGAAGCTTGCCGTAGTAGGCAATATTTTCGCGTGCACTCATGCGTGTGTATAAACCCCGACTATCCGGCACGACACCCAACGTGCGTTTGATGGCCATCGCATCCTTTGTGGGGTCGAGACCGTCAATGCGGATATCGCCCTCATCAGGAGGCAGCAGTGAATATAACATTCTCAATGTCGTGGTTTTACCGGCGCCATTGGGTCCAAGTAAGCCGGTGATCTCACCATCACGGACTTCAAATGAAATACCCCTGACGGCTTTGACCTTGCCAAATGATTTGTGCAGGTTGTTTACTTTAATCATGGATCGGGCCCCAGCAGGCTGGTAAAGAACGGTGCGGGCCGGATATCCTCGACACACGTTGTATCAAGCTCTTCAACCGTGCCTTTTTCGATGAATTGAGTCGTGATGTCGCGTAAACAGACATTTTTCATGACCGAATGTGCCTGGCCGCGGGCGACCAGGTTGAGACTGTTAGAGAAAGTCTCCGCAGCCTGTGTGGCATATTGGGGCGGCGTTACCGGGTCACGTTCACCCGACATCAATAAAACCGGAATATCTGAAACCACAGGCTGATGAAAATCTTCCGTAACCTCGCCGCGTGGCCAGATCTTGCACTGCAAACCAATAATTTCCAACATCAGGTTGCCCATTAGTGTGTGGCTATAGTCTGCGGACAAGTCCATGAACGGATAGTCTTCACTGCACATGACAGATAGTTCCATACCCTTGCTGAGCATCTCGTTCAGTCCGGTCATAATCAGCAGTGCCTGGCTGGCCAGACGTGACAGGTCACCGGTGGTTAATGCCTCATGCACCAACAAGGGGATCATGGCCTGGGTTTCGCTGGCATAGCTAAGGAAGCGGATGGCGACCCCCAGCGTATCGGCGGTCAAGCGCATTTCCTGGGGCTCTCCGCTTACCGGGTTGATAATCGCTATCTGCTGTGGCTCATTACGAAGTTGCGTGAAGAGGGTATTTAGCTCCTCTGCCTGGTGCGGGAATAGCGAATTACAGCTTTCATCCTCAGAGCAGTGCTCAAACACAGTCTGTACGCTGTGGTCGAGCATCAGTGCGTGTTCCTGACCGAGGGCCAGTTGCATCGGCACGACACTGTCGAGGGTCACGCTGCGCACGCTGTCAGGAAACAAACGCAGGTACACCTGTGCCGCGCGGGTACCGTAGGAGACACCCATGATATTGATCTTGTCATATCCCATGGCTTGTCGGACCAGGTTGTAATCACCCATGGCAATAGAGGTGGTATAGAAACGCGGATCGCCATTGAGGTCTGCCAGGCATTTTTCGGTTTCCGAGCGGATCAGGTCGAGGTCGATCTCCTGGTTAAGATCTTCTTCAATTTCGGATTCACAGGCCAGTTTGTTGGATCCACCTGTGCCTCGTTGATCGATCATCACGATATCGCGGGTTTTGCGTATTTTGTGCAGTGTGGATCGAATCATGACCCAGGTTTCACTGGCCGCCTGCCCGGGTCCACCCGCAAAAAAGAATACCGGATCAGATTCCGTGGTTTGTCCGGTTGCAGGTGCTATCGCGACCTTTAAAGTGATTCTCTTACCGGCAGGTTCGGCCGGGTTTTCGGGAACCTCGAGTGAGCCGCAACGTGCATTGGCGGTCAGGTTGGTGCCAGGCAGGGCCAACATGCAATTGCTGAACTCGATTTGGTTCGACTCCGGCAATGCCAAAACCGTAGTTGGCAACGCCAGCAAAAAAAACGCTACAGAAAGGAAAAGTTTATTCATTCAATTAGTATCTTCTGACCGATTGCACAGGGTAAACAGACAGCTTGTCTGCGTCCATAGGCTATTTGTCACGATCTTATGCCTGCATAATCTCAACAGTTCCCACGAAGGCAAAATTCACCCGTATAATAAGCGCTCGCGAACCCCGGATCAGCCACTTCATGCATGCACTGCAAGTCGACAATCTGACCAAGACCTACGCCAATGGTGTTGAGGCTTTGAGAGGTATTTCCCTGAATGTCGAGGAAGGGGATTTTTTTGCATTGCTGGGTCCCAATGGTGCTGGTAAATCGACCCTGATTGGCATTGTCAGTTCACTGGTCAATGCGAGCTCGGGAGAGGTCAAAGTTTTTGGTACCAGCGTGCAGCAACAGCGGTCAGTGGCCATGTCGCATATTGGACTGGTCCCCCAGGAACTGAACTTCAACCAGTTTGAGACTCCCTTGGAAATCATCGTTAACCAGGCGGGATATTATGGTATCGGCCGAAAGGTTGCGCATGAAAGGGCTGAAAAATACCTCAGACAGTTACAGTTATGGGACAAGCATGACAAGATTTCCCGGATTCTTTCCGGTGGTATGAAGCGACGTTTGATGATTGCCCGTGCGATGGTCAACCAGCCAAGGCTGCTGATCCTTGACGAACCAACCGCCGGTGTGGATATCGAGATCAGGCGGTCGATGTGGGAGTTTATCCGCGAGATCAATGAAAGTGGAACGACGGTGATCCTGACCACGCACTATCTCGAAGAAGCCGAGGAACTCTGCCGCAATATCGCTATCATCGATCATGGCGAAATAGCCCGGAATACGGATATGAAGTCGCTGTTGGCTACGCTTGATGTAGAGACTTTTGTGCTTGATACCCGGGAACCAGTGACGAAGGTGCCGCAGGTGGATGGTATTGAGTTCAAGATTCGTGATGAATTTACTCTCGAAGCTTCTTTGCCAAAACAAAAATCACTCAATACCTTGTTTTCCGCACTCGATAGCGTAGGTGTGAAGGTGATGAGTATGAGGAACAAGGCCAACCGCCTGGAAGAATTATTTTTGCGTTTGGTCGACAAGGGTACAACGGTATGAACGCACGGGTGAACTGGGTCGGTTACAAAACCATCGTGCACAAGGAAGTCACGCGTATCTTGCGTATCTGGGCGCAGACGGTGGTGCCCCCTGCCATAACCATGACGCTTTACTTTATTATTTTCGGAAACCTGATTGGCCGCCGGATCGGTGAGATGGGCGGTTTTGATTATATGCAGTTCATCGTGCCCGGCCTGATCATGATGTCCGTCATCACCAGTTCCTACGGCAACATGGTTTCATCCTTTTTCGGTGCCAAGTTTGGGCGGCATATTGAAGAACTGCTTATTTCACCATTGCCAAACTGGGTGATCCTGGCCGGTTATGTCACCGGCGCACTGGTGCGCGGCCTGATGGTTGGCTCGGTAGTGATGGTAGTTTCCCTGTTTTTTACACGTGTAGAAATTCAGCACCCGCTGATCATGGTTTCCGTACTGTTGCTGACATCCATCGTGTTTGCCATGGCTGGTATGGTGAATGCCATATTTGCCAACAAATTTGATGATATTGCTATCATTCCAACATTTATCCTTACACCGCTGACCTACCTCGGCGGGGTCTTCTACTCCATTGACCTGTTGCCGGAATTCTGGCAGAAGGTTTCAGCTTTTAACCCGATTTTTTACATGGTTAACGGCTTTCGCTACGGGATACTGGGTGTGTCAGATGTCGAAATAACCTACGCCTATATCATCATGGGGGTATTTGTCGTAGCGCTGGGTAGCCTCTGCCTGTGGCTTTTGCACCGGGGCACGGGCCTGCGAAGTTGACTGGCTTATTGAAATCTTAACGACTCAATTGTCGCGCTGCGATAGAATAGACTGTTCTGTTACACAAAAATATTGAGTGATTTTTAATGACAAATGAGTTTAAAACTGAAAAGGCCCCGATTAACTGGCCTGTAACGCTGGTGCTTGGTCTGACCTTTCTGGCGGCAATAACCATCGTACCCTGGTATGGCTTTGAGTATGGATACAGCGGATGGGCCTGGATCTTCTTCGCTTTTTTCCTGATTACAAGTGGTATCGGAATCGGCAGTGGCTACCACCGCCTGTGGTCTCACAGGGCCTATGAAGCAAACTGGGTAATGCGTTTGTACCTGGCAATTGTAGGCGGCATGGCACTTCAAAACAGCATCCTGGTCTGGTGCATCCGGCATCGTTTTCACCATCGTGATGTGGATGATAACGACAAGGATCCGTATTCAATTGGGCGTGGTTTCTGGTTTGCACACATCGGCTGGATGTTGAAAGATTACGAGAGTGGCAGGCTGGACTGGAGTGTTGTACCTGACCTGGAGCGTGACCCGATCGTTGCCTGGCAACATAAGTACTACTGGCCGCTGGTACTGGTGACCAATGCCGGACTACCCCTGCTGTTGGGTTGGATGGTTGGCGATATTCTGGGTGTGTTTTTATTGGCTGGCATTCTGCGCCTGGTGGTTAGTCATCACCTCACGTTTTTCATAAATTCACTGGCCCATATGTGGGGCAGTCGTCCTTACACTGATGAAAACTCTGCAAGGGATAACTGGTTTCTTGCCATCGTTACCTACGGCGAGGGCTACCACAATTTCCACCACCTTTTTCAGAGCGATTACCGTAATGGCATTCGCTGGTGGCAATACGATATCAATAAGTGGTTTATTGCCACCTGTGCATGGATGGGTATGGCCAAGAATCTCAAGCGAACACCTGATTTCAAAATTCAGCGTGCCCGCCTGGCAATGATGTTCAAACGTGCCCAGGAAAAAATTGACCGGGCTTCAGTCAATCAGCGTTGGCGTGAAATGCTTGAAAAGGAATATGCCCAGTTCAAGGAAACGGTCAACCAATGGCAGCAATTGCAATTGGAGCGCGTACAGCAAAGCCGGCAGAAATTGGCTGATGCCATTGACCACAATACCTTGACAACCCGTTACCGGGAGTTGGAAAGAGAACTGAAAATGCAACGCAAGCGCATGATCATGCTGACGGCCCAGTTTATCGGCTAAAGCATCAAAGTGTTATTTGCAAAAAGGAGCCGGTTGGCTTCTTTTTTTTGTAGCATTGAAAATCTGTTTCCGGACATTGCTCGTCCACTAAATTTAAATCTCTTTCGCTTTATTGTTGGATGCTGGTCGTGCTTGGACCATGACGTGCTATCAGTATGGGAGCCGAGGTCGCGCGGTTATGTTCAGGATGAACGGTATGCCGCGGGCGCAGGGATGCGCAGGAGCGGCCTGTGTCCGATTTGCACAGCATCCCTTTAGGTGAGCATATGTGCCCCCGGGGAGGCATCGCGTCGCACAATCTTGTAGGCCGTGCATGATTGACACAATCGCGCCGCACATCCCTGTGCTCTATCGCGATATACCGTTCATCCTGAACATAAGCGCCCCCACTGCTTAGTTGAGGAAGCGCCAGACACATAGGTGGTCCCCCGGGACGCTTCCGCATCGCATAATATCAGCCGCTTCCCGGGTATTTTTCCCGCATGTACGCAACTGATTCCTTTACAAGCTGCGCCAGCACCGTACGGTCTATGTCATCAAGCTTCTTGACATAGAGGCAGGATTTACCGGTTTTGTATTTACCCAGTTTTTCCATCAGCTTCGGGTTTATGCTGAATCCGGAAATGATATAAATCGACAGGGACTGTTTTCGTGGTGAGAATCCTGTCAGGAAAAAATCACCTTCGCGGCCACTCTCGTATTTGTAGTGATACATGCCATAACCAACAATGGCTGCCCCCCACATTTTTGCGCGATTGCCGGTAATTCCTGCCATCAGCTTCATCAACTCACGGCAGTCATCACGTTTGACCTTGTCTTCGATACCGGAGACGAATTCTGAAACCTTCTGTGGTGTCGGTTTTGTCTTGTTATGTGCCATGCTACTGATATCCTCCGCTTTTTCTTAGCATAGACGAAAAAAAGCCCTTGCGTTGCGCGTGGTGGCCTCCGCGAGCACCTTGGGGTGTTCATTCCGGCAGGCGGCCAGGGTGCCGAGTATCCATGGCAGTAACCGTGGTTCGTTGCGATGACTTTTTACTTTGGGCCGCAGATTACGGGGTTTCAGATAAGGGGCATCGGTTTCGATCATCAGGCGGTCTGTCGGAATATCACCCAAAAACTCCTTCATGTGAGTGCCGCGTCGCTCATCGCATATCCATCCGGTGATACCGATATGGCAGTTCAGGTCGAGACACTCGTGCAGTTCGGTTTGAGTACCGGTGAAACAATGCACGACCACCTCGCTTAACTGGTCACGGTATTCCTTTAATATGGCGACAAAATCGTCATGTGCATCGCGTTGATGCAGAAAGAATGGCAGGCCGGTCTCAATGGCAATTTGAATCTGCTGTTCGAATGAGGATCGCTGATCCTCGCGTGGTGAGAAGTCCCGAAAGTAATCAAGACCGGTTTCACCGATAGCGACAACGCCGGTTTGGCCGGCCAATTCGCGTAACAGACTATCCGTATCGCTATTGTATGCGGAGGCATGGTGCGGGTGTACACCTGCGGTTGCGTACAGTTGTTGTGGCCACTTGCTGGCCAGTTGCAATGCCTGCTGACTGCCCTCGGCGCTCGCACCAGTGACGACCATCTGGCTTACGCCGGCTTGAAACGCTGCTTCAATAACCTCGTCGCGGTCGACATCGAATGAGTCGTGAGTGAGGTTGCAGCCAATGTCTATGAGTTCCATGGCGCGCATTGTAATGGTTTTTTTAACAGAGATGCTTGCACATGCCTTCGGTTGCCATACAATCCCGCAGATGCGAGTGAAATGGAACGCTTTGTGGCGATTGATGCGGTTTGACAGACCGATTGGCATACTGCTTTTGTTGTGGCCGACGTTGTGGGCCCTGTGGATAGCGGGTGATGGTTCTCCTTCTGTCAAAAACCTACTGATTTTCTGTACCGGTGTTGTGCTGATGCGGGCGGCGGGATGCATCATGAACGATGTTGCCGACAGGGATTTCGATCCCCACGTCGAACGCACCCGTGACCGTCCACTGGCTTCCGGGGAATTGACGGTGCGGCAGGCCCTGCTGGCATTTTTTGTGTTGATGTCACTGGCACTCGGACTGGTCCTGATGACCAATGCATTGACTATCAAGCTGGCCTTTGTGGGTGCCGTGCTGGCCTCTACCTATCCCTTCTTCAAACGCTGGACGCATTTCCCGCAAGTGGTGCTGGGGGTAGCTTTTGGCTGGGGGATACCCATGGCCTTTGCAGCAGAAACAGGGTATTTGGTACCTACCGCATGGCTGATATTAGCTATTAACGTGATCTGGTCGGTCATCTATGACACCTTGTACGCCATGATTGACCGCGATGATGATATTTCGATCGGCCTGAAGTCTACCGCCATTTTGTTCGGTAGTTATGACCTGGCGATCTTGCGCTTATTGAAACTACTGATGATTGCCTTGCTTGTCTGGCTGGGTTTTATTCTGCAATTGAGTTGGCCGTGGTTTGCAGGAGTGGCAGTGGCTTCGGTGCTGTTTGCCTGGCAGCAGTACCAGGTTAGAAACCGTGACCGTGATGCCTGTTTCAAGGCCTTCCTGAATAATAACTGGGTCGGTGTCGCGATCTGGGCCGGTTTACTGGTCACCTACGCTTTGGACTGATTGATTATGCTTTCGACGAAAGGATTCAGGACCCGTATTCAGCCGCCGGAACCGGCAGATAAAGAAGCTTTCCTGGCTGCGATGAAGGACAGCGCTGGGCTGCATCACCCCTGGGTTTCAGCTCCCAAAGACGATGCAGGCTGGCAACGTTATATGAAGCGTTTGGCACGGGTTAACGAAACCGGCTTCCTGGTGAAGCGCATACACGATGGTGTCATCTGCGGCGTGATTAATCTCAATGTTATCACCTACGAGGCCCTGTGCAGCGCCTATGTCAGCTACTTTGGCGTAGAAGGACTGGTTGAAAGAGGTTACATGAAAGAAGGCATGCTGCAGGTGATCCAGCATGCTTTTGATGAGCTCGGTTTGCACCGGCTTGAGGCCAACATTCAACCGGGGAACCTGGCATCAGTCGGACTGGCGCGGAGTACAGGTTTTGAATACGAGGGTTTTTCACCACGTTTTTTGAAAATCAGGGGTGAGTGGTGTGATCATGAGCGTTGGGCTGTGATTTCTGATTCCGACTGACAGGCTACCCACCGCCGTGGCGATTGAGTGGAACAGCCCTCGCCGCTACCCACACATCAACACGCTTCGCACCCGCTTTTTTCAGAACCTTTGCACACTCGGTGACCGTTGTTCCCGTGGTCATCACATCATCAACCAGGGCAACATGGCGGGCAGGTTTGGGTGAACCATGCCAGAAAAAAGCACCTTGCAGGTTTTTGCGGCGTTGTTTGCGGCTCAAGCCCGATTGCGCCCGGGTATTCCGCCGCCGCCTTAGTGCACTTGCTCGTAAAGGAATGTCGAGTACTCTGCCGGCGTAGCTTGCCAGCTCATAAGCCTGGTTAAAGCCCCTGCTTATCATCCGAAGACTATGCAGTGGTACCGGGATCAGCATATCCGGAAGACTCAGATCTTTCAGGGCAATATATTCACAGATCAAATGACTCAGAACCCTGCCCGCTGCCAATTGACGTTTGAATTTAAAGCCCTGTACCAGGCGATTAACCGGAAATTCATACTCCAGAGGACAAATCGTACGGAAGAACGGCGGGTTTTTTTGAATACAGACACCACAAATGGTGTCTTTGGGCGAGCCTAGCGGGAGACCGCATCGGAGGCAGTGTGAATCGAGCCATGGAAGGTCACCTTTACACGCAGTACAGATACAGATGGGTCCTGAAGGCTGGCCGCAGAGTACGCAGCGGGGCGGTAAAACAGAATCCAATGCCGTATGCCACCAATACCTGTCAACCTTGAGAGTGTTTTCAGGTTGACAGCTCATCTTGTGCTTTTCATACTTCATGCCCCGGTCGGGCCTGTAACGGTATCCGACAGCATTCTTGAGGCAGGAGTCCACAAAGCATGAGCCCCCACCAAGCTGAAGTCCGTCATGACTGGTTGCAGTCTGAAGTGATGGACCTTTTTGAACTGCCATTTAGTGAATTGTTGTTTGATGCTCATCAGGTACATCGTTTGTACTTCAATCCGCGTGAAGTTCAAATCAGCACTTTGCTCAGTATCAAGACAGGCGCTTGCCCTGAAGATTGTAAGTATTGTCCGCAAAGCGTCCGCTATGACACCGGTCTGGAGCCTGAAACCGTCATGAATGTTGATGCGGTGCTGGAGGCGGCACAGGCAGCGAAAAGCGGTGGTGCATCGCGTTTTTGTATGGGAGCCGCCTGGAGAAGCCCCAAGGATAAAGACCTGGACAAGGTTATTGAAATGGTCAAGGGCGTAAAGGCACTGGGTATGGAAACCTGCGTGACCCTGGGTATGCTCAGTGGCCAGCAGGCCCAACGACTCAAAGGAGCAGGGCTGGATTATTACAACCATAACCTCGATACATCACCGGATTATTACAAGAAAGTCATTCAGACCCGGACTTATGAACACCGGCTCGAGACACTGGAGAATGTTCGCTCCGCCGGTCTGAATGTTTGTTGTGGTGGCATTGTGGGGATGGGCGAAACACGTGAAGACCGGGCGGAGCTGATTGTTCAACTGGCAAACCTGCCCACGCACCCGCAAAGCGTTCCGGTGAATAACCTGGTGCAGGTTCCGGGTACACCGCTGGATGGTGTGGAATCCATTGATCCGCTGGAATTTGTCCGCACCATCGCCATTGCCCGCATAGTCATGCCGAAGTCTGTTGTGCGCCTATCTGCCGGACGTACGGAAATGAACGACGAAATGCAGGCTTTGTGTTTTTTTGCCGGTGCCAATTCAATCTTCTACGGTGACAAACTGCTGACCACGGATAATCCCGAGGCAGCCAGGGATATGGCCTTGCTGAAAAGGCTTGGCATGCAGACAACCGAACCACGGCATACTGCCACAGGCTAAATGATGGTTGGTTTGCTCGATTGTAATGTAGGTCCACTGGAGCAGTGGCTTGATGCTCGCGCGGTGCACAGGCAGGCACAGCACCTTG
>RCNE010001081.1_pt1 | contig 14853 bp, 9 predicted proteins | sample 2041361 | NCBI WGS metagenome assembly RCNE01 (sample SAMN09708229, study PRJNA481090) | Marine sediment metagenome, whole genome shotgun sequencing project.
CAGTATCGGATGGAACGGCGGATTGTGGCGGCTCGAACGATTGTTTGGTCGCTCCGCACTGCAGGAATGCAGCATCATCTTGGCGCTTAATCGAAAACTCTACGACAATAGCCTGGATGGAATTTCCGTTGAGGACCTCAAGCGACAACCGTCGTCCGAAACAAACAACCTGTTGTGGGTCGCTGGCCACGTCGCGTCAACCCGGTCGGCGATTGCCGCGATGCTGGGCATGCCGCTGGAAAATGAGATGGCGGTGTTTGCCAAAGGCTTCGATAATACCAAGTCATATCCGACGATCGACGACGTGAAGGCCTTCTTCACGAAGGCGACAGGCAGTATCCACGAAGGACTGCCATTGATTTCGTCAGAAACACTTCGTGGTCCGGCACCCTCGCGATTTCCGATCAACGACTCCACCTTGCTTGGCGCGATCACGTTCCTTGTCCAACACGAAGCGTACCATATCGGACAGATGGCCCTGTTGCGGAAGTTCGTCGGAAAAGAGGCCACTAGCTATTCGTAGGATCGTGGTTTCGTGGTTTCGAGGCTCGAGGCTCATAGCGAAGAGGGCAAGAGAACCAAAGGTTTGTCAGCGGATAAAATAGTCGCGCTGCTTTCGAGGGCCGCCTCGCAAAATGAAGCGGCCCTCGAAGGAAACCTTTTGCAAACGACAAGTCATCAGCATGGAATTCCCTCCATTTCCCGGATTCAGAACGCAGGCCTTCAAGTTTCTTCGCGACCTTGCCGAAAACAATGAACGCGAGTGGTTTAAAGAGCGAAAAGATACGTTTGACGACGAGTTGAAATGGCCAATGCAGTGTCTTGTTGTTGACGCCGGACGTCGGTGCCAGTCGGCTGGCCTGTCGCTTCGGGGTGATCCGAAGAAGTCGCTGTTCCGAATCTATCGGGACACACGGTTTGCCAAAGACAAGTCTCCGTACAAGACACACGTCGCGGCGGTGCTTTCCGAATCCGGAAGTACAAAAGACCAGGGCGGGATCTACATCCACGTCGAACCCAAAAACTGCTTTGTCGCTTCTGGATTCTGGAATCCTGAGTCAAAACACCTTGCGAAGCTTCGCTCGAAGATTGCGTCCAAACCTGACGGCTTTCTTGAACTGATCGACTACCTGACTGACAAAGAAATTCCTCTGGCGCAACACGGTGCCGGCTTGAAGCGAATGCCACGTGGATATGAAGACCATGCGGACAGCGAAATTGCAGACTACCTCAAGTGGAAGTCGTTTATTGTCGTCCGCAAGTTCAATCAGTCAGCACTGAAGAAGCCTGAATTTGCAGATGACATCTCCCAGTTTGCCGAGGATATCGTTCCGTTGGCCGAGTATTTGAGTTGAGGGCTGATGCTAATTAGTGGTCTTCAAACGTATCGCGCAGGAACACATCAGAAAGATAGACTGGCAGAGTCGACCATTCCGGCTGATGAACCCGCGGAGTCTGACGAGGCCGCCACGCGCTTCAGCCCTTGTCTACCACTCATACCTTGCGGTCGAGATGTTATGTATGACGTCTGAGATTTGCTCAGTCTCCAATTGACCGTCATCAATTCGAAGTCATTACTGACCGGAAAGACCCCACAACGTTGATCGTAGCAGTTGTCCGCGGGTTGCGCGCCTCAGCCGTAAAGTTGACATTGCCCGAGATTTCTGTTTCGGATGATGACATGATTTCGACCGTTCCGGTGATTCCCTCAAACTGTTCCGTTGGCGTGATGTAGACAGCAGCAGACCACTCCGTTGCCCCGCTACCGTCATCGACAACATCGTAGGATCCGATAGCGGGCCTTGAGGCTGAACCAAAACGCAAGGGGATGGCCTGTGTTGTACCGTTTCCAAGCGCGATCGTAAAAACGCTGCTGGCATACGCAGTCGCGTCTCCGCTGAATGAGGCACTAGCGCTACCGGAAAGCGTAACGCTAAAAGATCCGAAATCATCCATTTCGTCTGAAGGGTCGCTACTTGAGCAACCGGCGACACAGAGTAGCAACGCAGGTATCAGGGCTAGCAGTTTTCGTGTTCTCACTTGGTGCATGATCGTGGCCAGTGACGGCGTGATAAATTATCGAAACCCCCTGCTTGATCCGGATTCTTATCGTACCTCGAGACCATGGGTCTCCATTGAAACTGATTCCGTGCACGACGGCCGAGGTTTTCTCCGTCGTGTTAATAGAAACGAAATCCAGCGGTGTTCTGGCTCACTCTCATATCAGAATCAGCTCTGCCGATCAATTGGCGATAGGGAACCCTTGCTTGCCACAGTTCAGTTGTCGTGATGAGGGCGTGACGACATCGGCGCTCCGGCTCATCAACAGAACAGGAGAGTGAAAGCCAGTTGAACAGAATCGTGTGTGTACGACTATTCGGAATTATACATTTACGTGTCGGAGCGACATCGTATAGGACTGGCAGTACCGGGCGAGGAGATTCGGGGAGTGCGGAAACTGCGGGCCGACCAGCCGACTAAAAGAAGTTGAAAAAGTAAACCAATGCGGCATGATCTACGCGCTTGCCTTCATACGATCCGCGGGCAGAACGGCCAAATATCACTGTGCCGTCTGGTGCAATTTCACCGGCCTTTCTACCGTTGATCCAGACTTGACCGTCATCGAGAATTTGTCCAACTTTTTTGCCAGCACGCGTGACGATTCCCAACGCGTCGAGATGTCCAAGGCGATGGCCTTTGATGCGCACATTCCCTTCTGAATCGATCTCGCCAACCGGCTCGCCCTTCATGAGTACCGTTCCACGCTTCGTGATTTCGGCGTGTTTGGCCCCGTCCAAGTATAAAATCTGATTTGCCATTTTCGAGCGTCACCCCGCAGGATGTACTAGTTGCCGTGCACTGAAGTCCACCAATCGTCAAGATTGTACCATCTCGCAGACGTGTGTATCGTATCGACAAGTGTGCAGACAAATTCAGTCGGAAGGCATAATTATCGATCAGTGAAGCGGATTGCGTCACTGGGCCTCTTTTCTCCGCTTATTATCGCCTTGCGCTGACTCTCTCGGCTCTTCTCAGCTCGCTTGGGAGTGCCGTAAAGATTCTGATAGTTGATTTACGGACTAGTTGCCTCGTGGCAGAGAAATGGATGTTTGCGGTTTGGCCGCGATCATCAGGTCAAACTCCACGACGATTTCATCGCGAACTCTGATGAGCCCCCCAAGGGCTCGTGGAGGAGTGATACTGTATTCGGTCATGCGGATGGGCAGGCGGCCGTGGATACGAAAATTGCTCGATCCGGTTTGCTGTGCGGTCGCATCAAAAGACACCTTTCGCTCAACACCGGCAACCGTCAGGTAGCCCTGGGTGACCAAGGACACTGGACGTTCATCGCTGTCGGCTTCCGATGTTTGAATGGGGTTTTGTGCTTCGCCAGATCTTATTACGCTCAACGAACCGTTTGCGGTCTCGGCTGAAAGTGAAGGCGTGGCACTGATAAGACGATATTCTATGTTCGGGTGAGCTTCTGAACTCATGGCGTCTCGTAGGTCCTGGTTCATTCTGCCTCTCCCACACTCAAGTTCAGCGACTGGAACCTCAACCGATGCCTCAATTTCCTCCGGCGTAGCGGCAACGGCGTACACGTATAAGCTTTCGGCATTGCAGCTAAATGAATTCAGCGACGTTGAGCCTTCTATCCAGAGTCGCGAGGATGGCAGTAGCGTAAACTCCGTCGGAGTTTCGAATGGCTGCGGTACCAGTTCCAGATATTCGAGTGTCTGATATCTGGTCAACAGAAGTCGCGCCGATCCGTCAGCCGAAGTGGAAGATGCGATCAGTAGCGCGAGAATTATGCTGATCCTATACATGAGGTGCCTAGATGAAGTCAGCAGTGATTCGATTGGTTCGGACCCTTCCATCTGTTCGTAGCATGCCGATGTGTGACTATTGCTGCTTCTCTAGCATTACGATTTCGAAAAAAACGGTTAGCTCATTCTGCGTTTTTATTGCGCCGAGCATGGCTGTTGGCCGCTTAATGTCAAAGTCAGACATCAACATGTCGACGCGTCCGGAGAATTGTAGTTTGTTAGCATCTCTAACAGACTTCGCTACATCCGCTTCAATAGATTTTGCTTTTCCCGCCACCTTCACGGTGCCTGTAACCTTGAAGCTGTCGGTGCCAGCAGGTGCAGCACTTGCAAGTTCAAATACGATTGTGGGGTGGTCGTCAACGAGGAGAGCTTTGCGGAGCTTGTTGTTCATCCCGCGTTTGCCGCACTCAATGTTTTCAACTGGGATTTCCAGGATAGCAGTTGTGGGCACACCCGCGTCGTCAGTTTCCATCGTTCCGATTGCCTGGACGTCGCATGACCAGTCGTGCATTGACGAACCGCCAGAAATTATAATCGTGCTTTCGTCACTGACCTGATACTGTCGCATGGGCGTGGGCGTGAGCGTGAGCGAAAGAATTGTGATTACGATCGCGGTAACGAAGGGTACGATATTGCACATTCCTTAAAGACCGTATAGTAACGTGCCGGATGGCCGGATACTGGGGGTTGATATTCTTGGCCGGTCTTTTAGTTGTTCCGACAACTTAAACTTGGCAACACAAGTGTACGGGTCGTCATGAAGCTACTGGTCAAGGTAAGGGCGTGCACGGGTGCCCGAATAGAATCCGTGTTTGGGTAGGATGGGACACTACGGAAGGGGTGGGGGGAAACCCTAGGTAGTTTGCTCGTGATTCAGGATCCTGCTTCAGGGGCATGCGTTGACTGCTTGGACGGCAAATGCATGTGGCGCAACAGCGCCCGCTAAGAGCTGCTAATCGGATCCTACAGGGCGGCGCACAAATGGCCGTTGTCAATAGAGTATCAAATCAACTAGAGCCACAATTCAGTGAAAATGGATTCAGAACGGCGTCAAACCCTCGGCGAGGAAATTGCAAATGCCCTGAGTCACGGTGTCGGCTTTGTTGCCGCGTTGATTGGTCTACCAGTCTTGATCGTTACCGTGATGGAACGAGGCGACTCGGTTGACGTCGTTGCTGCAATCGTCTTTGCAACGTCGATGGCACTGTTGTACCTCGCGTCCACGATTTACCACGCGCTACCGGAAAATCGAGCTAAACGATTTTTTCAGATCATTGACCATTCCGCAATCTTCCTCCTGATTGCCGGATCGTACACGCCGTTTACGTTGGGTGTGATGCGCGGGGCCTTGGGATGGACGCTCTTCGGGGTTGTGTGGACAATCGCTATTGTCGGCATCATCATGAAGCTGGCCATTGGGGTGCGCTATCCGAAAGTGTCGATCACTTTGTACCTCGGGATGGGCTGGCTGGCCATTGTCGCGGCCAAGCCGTTGCTAGACAGTCTTCCAACTGCAGGAATCCTGTTGCTCGCAGCTGGCGGGTTAATCTATACGGCAGGAGTCCCATTTTATCTGCGGGATCATTTCAAGTACCGGCACTTTGTTTGGCACCTGTTTGTTCTTGCAGGAAGTGCATGCCACTTCGTTGCCGTGTGGTTGTACGCGTAGAGTTTGGAAAGGAGTGAGCCCGGCCCGCCTGCCCTGGTCGTCCCGACAAAGCTGCTGAATCGTTGTACTTTAAGGGCACCGCCCCAATCCTGACATCCGCATGTATTCAATGAAACAACCCAACGGACAGTTAAAGCGTCGTGCCAGTGCGACCTTCATGCTTGCCCTTGCAACACTGGCAACGCTAGCCTTGCCAGTTGGTGCTCAGAATTTCGGCACCGCCGTCGCTGTTTCTGGAGAACAGATACTCATCGGTGATGGTGCCAATCCTGGATTCCCGGGCAAGGTATACTTCTTCGGAATCGACGAGTCCGCGCAGGATGGAACCCAGTGGCGGGAACTAGGGCGAATAACGGTCTCGGATCAGGTTGATCGTTTCGGGACATCAATCGCTGCGACCGAGAGTTTGTTGGTTGTTGGCGCACCCGGGTCTAAGTCAGTCTACGTCTTTGAGCGAAGTGAGGATGGAGTGGGCTGGGTTCAGTCTGCTGCCATTTCAGGTGAAGGCGATACCTTTGGGTCAGCAGTGAGTACCGACGGGGTACACCTGATCGTTGCTTCTCGCGCGACGGACAAGTTGCCTGGATCAGCGGCCGTTTATCGGAAGGTTGGAAAGGACTGGCAGCTTGAGACGACGTTGTTGAGTGAGGATCCCGACAATAGTTTGCTAAGTAGCGACGCGTTCGGACAAGCAGTGGCCATCCGGAATGGCGTTGCGTTTGTGAGCGCACCCGCAGCTTCAGAGAATGCGGGAGCGGTCTATGCCTATACGCTTGATCCGGTCACTGGCCAATGGTCGACCGGTAGCACTCTAAACACGCGTCTTGAATCCGCCGGCAATCGTTTCGGTGCGTCACTTTCGTTTGTTGACAGCGAGGCGACACGCATCGCCGTAGGCATGCCGGGATTTGCGAATCGGACCGGGATGGTTGTGGTATTTTCGCGTGCCGACGAACCCAACGCTTGGACTGTCGATGAACAGCTCTCACCGTTTTCATCTGTTCGAGCGGAAGGATTTGGCTCGGCTGTCGCTGTTGCTGGTAATGAGCTATGGGTTGGTGCGCCGGGCTATGGCGGACGATTTGGAACGGGAGCTGTCTATACCTTCAGTCTCACTGCAGACATGCCGGAAGACGTTGCGACTGCCGTTGCCGGGCTACTTGGCCGTGGCGGGACCGATGACCAAACGATCGGTCTTGGCCGGACAACTGCAAGCTCAATCCTCCCGGTCAAAGATCTACAGGAACGAAGCCAGTTGGGAGCGTCACTCGCAACGAATGGTCGCGTCGCTGTGATTGGTACGCCCGGGTTCGACAATCGGGCAGGAGCAGGAATCGGATTCATTCGGGCCGCAGACGATCACACAGAAGCACCGGGTTATGCCTGGAAACAGAGCGAACCATTGATCAATGAAATTGAGTCGTACGCGTCGATGACCGGGGGGATGATTGAGTGCAAGGAAGACGTCGCGGGAGACTTCCCCTGCAAGGGTGTCGATATGTCTGCGTTCCTGTCGTTAAAGGACCTCGGCGCAGATCGCGGAATCCGGCTGAACGATCTGTGGGGTTGGGATGACGAAACAACCGGGCGCGAATATGCGATCGTTGGTCTTTCGAATCAGGCGTCGTTTGTCGACGTCACGGATGCATTCAACCCGATTTATCTTGGCAAACTACCGATGCCGAAATCCGCCAACATGAGTGTGTGGAGGGACATGAAGGTTTATCGCGACCACGTCTACATCGTAGCGGATGGTGCTGGCGACCATGGCATGCAAGTCTTCGACCTGCGGCAACTGCGTGGTATCGAAACGCCTCAGGTTTTTGAACCAACTGCGCATTATCGCGGCATTCATAGTGCGCACAATATTGTCATCAACGAGGATACCGGTTTTGCCTATTCGGTTGGCAGCAGCTCCGGCGGAGAGACCTGTGGTGGTGGTCTGCACATGATCGATATTCGGGAGCCAGCGAATCCGGTGTTTGTCGGTTGCTTTTCGGATGGAACAACAGGTCGTCGTGGTACTGGTTATTCGCACGACGCACAGTGCGTCATTTACGCGGGACCCGACAGAGATTACGTTGATCATGAAGTCTGTTTCGGCTCAAACGAAACGGCGCTTTCTATTGCTGATGTAACTGACAAGGAGAATCCAACGTCCATTTCGATTGCAACTTATCCGAAGGCGCAATACACGCATCAAGGCTGGCTTACGGATGATCACCGCTACTTCTATCTGAATGACGAGCTGGACGAGAGCGGGGGTCTGGTGGACGGCACTCGAACGATGATCTTCGACCTTTCAGATCTGGATGATCCACTGCTTGTTGGTGAACACATCTCCGAGACGACAGAGACTGACCACAACCTGTATGTGAAAGGCAACCTTATGTATCAATCCAACACGGGCGCAGGATTACGAATCCTCGACATCTCGGACCCCGAGCATCCGGTTGAGACGGCTTTCTTTGATACGTCACCGGTTGGTGGTCGGGGTGGTACGTGGAGTAACTACCCGTATTTCAAGAGCGGCAAGATCGCGGTAACGGGTGGGCACTACGGACTCTTCATCCTTCGGAAGACCGACATCGGCTTTTAGGCATATTCTCCGGAAAAATTGCCGAAAAGATATTTCCCTTCTCACCCGGTACCTGTCGCCCAGCGTTTTTATCCGACTGCGAGTACGGTTCTTCTGCCGTTCTGCCTCCGGTTGTTGGCCTTATCCGTCGTACGACACCGACATTACCGAAACGCTGGACTCTCCCTGCGGAGTCCGCATCGTCCCGGTTTCTCCAACCTTTTTGCCGGTTACGGCACGCGCAATCGGAGAGGTAAACGCAACTCGATCATCGTCGGCGTACGCCTCATCAACACCGACAATCTGAAGCGTTTTTTCTGTCTGCCCACTTAGCAAAAGCCGGACTGAGGCCCCGAAGCGGACCGTTTCACGGTCCTGGCGTTTCGGCTTGACAACTTGAGCCGTCGATATCCGCGTGGAAAGCTCCGATAGTTTTCCCGTGACGATGGCAAGCTGTCGTTGTCGTTCGGCATCGTCGATGTCTCCACCGCTTAACTGCGTTCGCTCTGCCTCCAGCGTAACCCGCTCCTGGAGCAACAGCTTCTGTCCCCGAGGTGTGACGTAATTGGGCACGCCAGCAGGCAGGGGAGCCCTTGCGGGAATAATCGGAGGCCCGTCGGGCGCATCGTCTTTTACAAACGCTCGGCTCATAAGGATCAGGGTAATCGGGTGACATGTTGTGCGTCACCGCAGTCAGTGACTAGGAGCCAGCCCTTCGAGCATCACCGTTGAATCGAAATATGGGATTGACTAAAGATAGGGTCGAGTCATGAGCTGATCCAAGGATTTACGATCTGCGGAGCTAGACGGTCGTCGCACTACTTTACGAGAACCATCTTTCGCGTCTTCTCAAAACTTCCCGCCGTCATTCGCACAAAGTATAGCCCGCCGGCCAGGCCGGTAGCATCGAAATCCGCCTCGTAGCTGCCGGGAGCCAACTCGCGATCAATGAGGATGGCAATGCGCCGACCTTGCAGGTCAAACAGCGAAAGGTTTACGTCTGCCGTTTGGGCAATGGCAAACGGTATTCGGGTCACGGAGCTAAAGGGATTCGGATAGTTTACGTCAAGCTGAAAATCTTCAAACGAACCACTGACGGCCTCAACACCTGTTGATACGGCAACCGTCAAAACGATGGTCCTACTTGTGTCGGCACCGGCTTCGTTTTCAGCTATCACCCGGTATTCGCCGGCATGGGCAAGCGTGACCTTTGGGAAGATCAACGACGACCCCTTCTGGGCGGGCAGTGTTGATCCATTTCGCTGCCACTGAAATCCGGGCGTAGGGCTACCCTGCGCCTCTGCCAGGATCACGGCGGAGGAGTCGATCGGAACGGTCAAGTCGGCTGGCTGCGCTATGATTCTGGGCGCGACCGGTGTTGGGTACACCGTGATTTGAGCCGGGCTGGATGTTACCGGGTTGCCAACGCCGTTTGACGCGATAGCAACATACCTTCCAGCATCCGCCACAACCAGATCACTTATCGTGTAGCTGGCCGATGTTGCACCCGCCACGATGGTTCCGTCCTTTGTCCATGAAATAGCTGGTGCTGGTGTGCCGCTAACTAAAACGGTTAGTTGCACTGAGCCTCCTTCGCTGGCTTGGGCATCTACCGGGTTAAGAACAAACTGTGGAGCAGTCTGAGGTTGGATCAGGAAATCAGCAGACGATACCTCGCTGAATTCGTAACCGGCCTTGAACGCGCGGGCACGCAGCGTTGCATTTGCAGTAAGCCGGATTGGAGCTGAGTAGAGAGTTGCACCTTCATCCGGGTCAGTGCCGTCAAGTGAATAACGGATCTCTGCGCCGTTGGTCAGAGATGCCAGGGCAACATCTACCGTTCCAGTTGCTGTTGTGCCATTAGGTGTAATCGTTGGGGCGGCTGCCTCCAGAACGTATTGATGCGTCGTGATGGATGAGTAGGGGAAGAAGCTTCGTGTGGCCTGGGCCTTCATGGTCGTAGTGGACGATAAGGTAATCGGAGCCGAATAGTTGCCCAGTGTGACGGGCGTAGTTGGAGGATCACCACCATCTGTTGAGTAGAAGATTCGCACGCCGGACGTTGTTGGCGTTGTGGTGGCTGTCATTGCCACTTGTACATCGTTGTTATATACGCCCGGAGCCGGTGTGAGAACCGGCGCATTAGTCACGCCAAGCGGATCATTAACCTGATAGTTCACCTGGATCATCCCACTTTCCGGAACGGTGTTGCTGAAAGTAATCGCCCTGATGAACCAGTTGCCAACGCCGAGCTCAAACGGTTGTGTGTATGCCGATGAGTTTTGGGTCGGAACGTTCGGCACACCGTCCTTTGCAACCTCGTAGCGGATTGTCGCAGCCTGCGAAGTTGTCGACATTTCAACGTCAACGGCATTTGCAAAGCCGCCGAACGAACCATACTTCAACACGGGTTCTGCGGCTCGGGCAGCATCCGCCGAATAGACGTTGTAGGTCATTTCTGCAATCGTGCTCTGCATAAACCCGATTCGGTAAGCGGTTGCCCTAATCCTATGCGTCCCGATCCCGAGCTGAAGCGACCCATCGTATCGCGTAGAATTGTACGTAGGTTCGTCGCCGTTTAAGGTGTAGAAGACAGTACTACCCCCCGGTACACCAATCGTAACATTCACGAAGTTCGTGTGAGAAATGATCTGCGGGAAAAACGTGGATGTGGGAAGCTGCGCGTCAATTGTTATGGTTGTCGAATCTGAATCGCTTGTCAGAAATCCGGGTTGCGTAACCCTCGCTACTATGATCCATGGCCGCACGCTGCCTACGAGCGAAGCGCCCAGCCTTACAGAACCCTCGTACGGGCGCATTGGGGTCTCGTTTGCAGGTAGCGGTTCGTTATCCGAATCAACAATCGCGTAGAAAATTTCGGCGTCAGGATTTTCGTGCACAATCGTTACATCAACAGGCGTCGTGGATGTTATAAAGCGTGGTGAGATCGTTGGTGCGGATGACCGAATAGGGCACGGATTATTCTCTCCTAGCTGCTGCATAAACAACTGAACGTAAGCAGAGCATCCGAAAAACGGCATAACTCCACGCGGTGGTGAACCACCCTGATCAGCATAGATTCCGCCTTCATCTCGAAACTCGTTGTCGCCGTCCAGTGTGTTGATAAATCCGAGGAGTGCATTCTCCGCAACGGGCTCGCAGTCGACCGAATTCTGACAGAGCTGTGACTGGACGCGTGCTACCTCAGCCGGGTCCATCAACATAAATTTGGTGGCGGTAATGGTGTTGTAAGCGGGCTCGAAGAAGAACGTTTTGAATCGCTTATTGGGATTCGAAAATCCAACGTCGTCGATGTACAGGTAGTCGCGGTTGTACTCTGTGAGTCCCACGAGGCGCGGCGCGATATCATCCGAGTCGACAACTTCCGGAACGTTTATGATTGGCTCAAAAGAGACCTCTGGACTCTTGAAATACGCAATGATTTCTTCCTTCGTAATCGGCATCCAGAACAAGAGATAGTTCTGAATAAAATCTTCTTTCCACATCTGTATGGCATCTCGAACCTCTTGCGGAAAAAGAAGCTCTTCGTACGCCTCGATAAACTGCAGCACCTCTACCGCGAGGTCAGGTGCGCCAAGCATCGAACGCAGGTGGTCTCGGTAGTACTGGTCTGCCTCTTCGGTCAGTAGGTCATAATTGATACCCACGCGACTTAACGTCAGGCCCTTCATTATGCGGTGATTAAACTCCGGCCATGCGCGGAGACCTTCATCGATGTTGTCAATCCAGCCGCGTGCGTGCGCTATCCGAGGCTCATTGAACCCTACGTGTGCGAGGCGTCGAGCCGTTTGCTCAGCGACGAGAAACGGGTTCCCGTCTACGAGAGCCTGCGCAATGGTGGCGTCAAACTGGTCTAATTCGTCCCGGTACCAAGTGGTGTCTGCCACAAGTCCGTGTTTTAGCGTGGACATGACCCTCGGAAAGGACGTTTGTTGCGTGAAGTCAAACTCCGAAAGCGGATTGATGTCGACCAGTATGTCGTCGCCGAGATCCGTGCCGGGAACTGCGTCAACTAGATTCCGATAGATGAAGTCGAATGTGTTTGTGGATAGTTGCGGATCGTAAACATCCGAACCTACCTCCAAATTCAAATCTCGGAGTTCCTCATACAGATCGTCGAGGTCCGGTGTGCGCTTGCCGACGTAGCCTTCGGCGACGACATGCCGAACGCCGTTGGTGGTACCGACAAAGGCAAAGGGACCACCAGCGATGTCATTCATAAACGTGTGCATGTACATGTCACCCGCGGCGTGCGTGAGGTACCCTACGACAAAAGCGAATTTTTCAAGGTATTCGTTTCGCTCGGTTTCGCTTGGACTGCTGCCCGGATGTTCGGCCTCCAGCGCTTCCCAAAGATGTTGGAGCCACGCATCCGATGGGACGTTTTTGTACGCTTCACTTACAATCTCGACGTGAATGCGTTGTTGTCCCGTGGCAATATCTGGATAGGCGTCTGGGCCAACGACCCCGGCCAAGTAGGTGTCGGGATACAATCGCAAGGCATCTTCCAGGTCCGGATGAAGAGCGTATTCTCCGATTCGTTCGATAATCCGATCACTCGGGCTCGGGTTAAAGACGTTTACATTTGGCGGCAACTTGTAGTGCACGCGATAGAGTGGAATCTTGCCGACAGTTTTAGCATTGCCAAGAAGGTCCTGTGCGCTGAAGATTTCTTTCAACACTTCCATTGCCAAGTAGACGTGGGAAGTTGGTTTCCACCGGCGGCGCCTCGGTCCGACTTCTGGTGCGGTTTTGTCTCCCGGTTCAATCGCGAGTCGATCCGCAATAATCCAATTGTTGCCGACAGGGCCTGGTTCAGGTGTATCAGCCAGCCTGAACGACGGTGATGCTGATGAGGCGCATGCAGTTCCTGCAGATCCTGCAGCAAAAAGTACAACGGCGGCGATCGCGAGTGCGGCTATATAATGGCGGACCATAAAGACTTGCGTATTGGATAATTGGCTGTCAATGGGTGCTCGGGACCCAGGATTCCAGGGGCTCAGGATTCTACCGACCCGGGATTCTAGGGCCAGGTTTCTCGAAAACCGGGATTCCAGAGAACCTCTTGAATTGCCTATCGCAAGATCGGTACTGGCGCTGTCATTCCGCTGGATATATTTCTTTCCGAATCGAATCAGCCAATGCCTGATACAAGCTGTGCCGCTTCAGATAAGGCCGTGCCTTTTCGAGTTGACCGGCCCCGATATACAGGTTTACGAGGTCGGATCGTGGCGTTTCGGTCAGGTACGTAGACCCGTAGAATGAATCCACCGCTTTAATACAGTCCGTTAGCATCCGCTCGGCTGTCGAATACTGAGCTGCATTTGTGTGCACGAGGCCGTTTGTGCAGGTAGAAATTCGTCCCCAAGATTTTTCGGCAAGGGTATCTGTGGTTGGTCCGATAAGTTGGCCGAGTGAATCCGCCATGCTGAGCCAGGAAATTGCGGATTCGGAATTGCCGATTCTTGCTTGGATTTCGGACTTTAGAAGGGCACCGGTATAAAGTGAACGTTCCCTGTATTTTGCGGCATCGGAGCCCTCAACAAAATAGTTGAGAACGAAGCGGTTACTTTCGTCCATCAGGCTATCTGCAACGGCCAGGCGACCAAAATCTATTTCAAGGTGAGCTAGTTCGCCGATGATGAACGGATAATTGTTGCTCTGGTCTTCATATCGCAAGTTGGACAGAGCATTTCTGAGCAATTTAATGCGCTCAACTTGATCGTCTTGAGCGTTACTGATCAGCGACATGTAGTAAAGAGCTTCTGCAGTTTTTGGATGTCGCGGCGGATAAATGGATTGCCTGATTTCCAGGACCATTCGATGATGTTTTTCGGATTCGTCAATCATGCCGAGCCCGTAGTACGTATCACCCATTATGTGGTGAAGATCAGCCCTCAACTCAGGATCGTCCTGGAACTCGACGTCTATTTGTTTCGCCGCTTCGTCCAATACAGCCCTGACAGGCGTGTCGGGACCTTTGGCTTCACCTGTAACATACCAGCGTGAATTGGGTGCTCGCAGAATACGCTCCAGGAAACCAGCTATGGCTTCGGCGCGAGTCGCCTCAGCGGTAGCTTGAGCGGCGGCAGAAGTCGCGATCGTTCGCTCCGTCGTGATTCGGACGGCAAACCAGGTGGCAAGCGCGGCGAGGAGCACGAGGGTTGCAATCGCTGATGCAACTCCAGCACGATTGCGTTTGAGAAACATGCCGAACCGGTAAGAGACAGTGGCTGGTTTCGCCCGAACTGGCCATCCACCGATGTATCTTCTTATATCGTCTGCGAGGGCTTCGGCAGATTGGTAACGCCTTGCAGTGTCCTTTGCCAGTGCCTTCATGATCACCACATCAAGGTCGCCACTGATTGACTGCGATTGATGCGCATCGCCAACGACGCGAGAAGGCAATTCAGGTACGACCTCAGTGATCACGCGTTCTGTCTCGGCTGCAGTAAGTGTATCCAGGCTATAGGGCCTGTTGCCCGTCACCAGTTCGTAGAGAACAACACCGAGGGAATAGACGTCGGTTGCCGTGGTAATCGGTTCATGCAGGAGCTGTTCTGGTGCCGCGTACGCAGGAGTCATTGGGCCCAAACCAGTCCGCGTGTGAAGCGAATTCTCATCATCCAGCAGTTTCGCGATCCCGAAATCGAGCAGTTTAATCTGAGGCTTGCCCGTCGTGGTACTGACGAGGATATTTGATGGTTTCAGGTCGCGATGAACGACAAGATTCTGGTGCGCAAAGGCAACCGCGT
>RCNE010001082.1_pt1 | contig 14853 bp, 20 predicted proteins | sample 2041361 | NCBI WGS metagenome assembly RCNE01 (sample SAMN09708229, study PRJNA481090) | Marine sediment metagenome, whole genome shotgun sequencing project.
CAAAGGATGTGCGTGAGACGATCAAGAAACTTTTAAATGCGGTAAAGTCGGTATGCCCACGCAAGGGCCGTATATGCTTAATGGGGCTGCGCGGCGCAGGAAAGGCGACCCTTGGTCAGCGCACTGCGGGCAGCTCTTGATTTGCCGTTTATTGAGTTGAGCAGCATGATTGAGGCCGAGACAGGCATGCCTCTGGCAGAGATCCTATCGCTTTATGGGGTTGATGGACATCGCCGCCTTGAAGCAGATGCGCTTGAGAAAGTGACCCAGCAGAGCGGTCCGCTTGTGCTGTCGGTGCCTGGAGTTCTGGTAGAGCAAGAGGCGCTATTTGCGCAGCTTCTGACGCAGTTCCATACAATTTGGCTGCGAACATCCTTGGCTGAGCATGTGGCGCGTGTACGCGCGCAGGGCGATTTACAGCCGGTGCGGAACAAGATGCTTTCTTTGGCGCAGATCAAGTCCCTGATGGATACACGCAAGCCGCTGTATGCGCGTGCCGAAGCGCAGCTTGATACTGCCCAGCGTTCGACGCAGCAATCTGTCCGGGAGTTAGTGGCCCTCATTGATCAGAAGCAGTTTCTCGACGTTTAGAGGAGGCTTGGTGGTTAGTAGTCCGCCCAGCTTACTTCGTTTTTGACAATCCAATGGAAAAGGGCCGCGACATGCGCGGCCCTTCCTATTTTGTACGCTAGACAAAGAGCGTTTAGCTCCAGGCCATCCGTGCAGGGTGGTATTCGAACGCAATATGATGCGCGGCACCTGTCAGACCGTCTTTTGTGTGGTTGTAGAGCGAGCGCCAGTACGGCTGGAGCGTCACACCTTCGTCCTGCATCATCTTCTGACCTACTGCCATCAACTCACGGCGCGCTTCAACGTCTGGCGTTGCCAGTGCTTGGGTCAGTAGTGCATCGAACTCTTCGTTAGACCAACCGGCCTCGTTCCAAGCTTCGCCTGAGCGGTAGGCAAGTGCCCAGATCTGAACGCCAAGCGGGCGCGGGTTCCAGTTTGTGGAGGAGAACGAGTAGTTCACCCAGTCATTCCAGAACGTGGAGCCCGGCAGAATTGTCCGCTTCACCTTGATACCCGCATCACGCAGCTGAGCAGCCACAGCGTCGGTCGTATCCTTGCGCCATGCATCATCGATCGAGAAAAGCTCATGCTCGAAGTCGGCCATGCCTGCTTCTTCCATGAGTGCCAATGCTCCTGCCGGATCTACGACGCGTGGTGGGATTTCGGCAAACTCGGGATGCATCGGGCCAACATGGTGGTTGTCCGCGACAAGACCTTTCCCGGCATACCCAAGCTCGAGCAACACAGCGTTATCGACTGCCATGGCAAGCGCTCTACGGACGCGTACGTCTGCGTAGGGCTGCTTGCCGTCTACTTCAGCAAGCTGGTTTGGACGGATCACGATGGTGGATGCTGTTGCAATCGAGTGCTCGTTCCAGCCGTCGAGGCTGGACAGGATGTCGATGAAGTCGCCTTCCATGGAGTAGAATGCGTCGACTTCTTCGGCTTCGGCCGCCGCAATCCATGCGGAGGGGTCGGTGCCGTAATCGATGTATTCCAGACGGTCGATGTAGGGTCCGCCCGTGACTTCAGTACCCCACCATGTGTGGTCAGCATTCTTCACCAACACGCCTTTGACGCCCACTTCGAGCATTTCTGGCAGGTAGGGGCCTGTACCAATTGGGTTGTCCATCATCGAATCTGCGCTGAACGAGCTGTGCACGATGGCCGCAGGATAGTCGGCCATGCCCGCGATCAGCGTGATGTCTGGCGCTGGCAAGTTCAGTTTGACGGTGTGGCTGTCCACAACTTCGATGAAGCCTTCGCCTGCTTTTTCAGTGGTTGCGTCGACCAGCGTGGCGAAACGGCCCGCCATGGAGTTACCCTCAAGCGACTTGTCACACCAAGCGGTGATGTTGCGTGCCACGTCTTCGGCAGTAAAGTCGTCGCCATTGTTCCATTTGACGCCTTTGCGCACGTTCAGCACATATTCGGTTGCGTCATCGCTGATTTCCCAGCTTTCGAGCAGGGCAGGGGTGAACGAACCGTCGTTCTCCCAGATGGCGAGATATTCGAGCCAGCCCCGTGAGAAGTTGGCGATCTGTGACCAGTCATACGTGCGTGGGTCTTTGAGCGCGCGGACTTCCATCTGCATGCGGACAGTGCCGCCCATTTTCTTTTCGCTGTGACTATCGGCCATCGCGGGTGCGGGCATGCCGATCATGGCATAGGCAGTTGCTGTTGTGGCACCAAATGCGGTGGCCATCGAGAAAAACTCGCGGCGGTTTACCGGATCGGCTTTCGCGTGCTCTGCATGGTCCAGAATGGACTGCGGCAGCGGTTTGCCGGTGCGTGTGGTGAATGTCATGTTCTTCCTCTCTGTTGTACAAGCGGCGGCGCGCAGAACGGCGCACTGCCACATAAGACCCGATTTGGCGGGTTTGGTGATTGCAGGTTTTTTCCTGCTTTCATCCCGACGGTTTCGCGCAAATATGCGAACCTGTCTGAGTTTGCAGATGATCAGCCCATAGACTGCTCTCGTCAACCCTGATGCGCCGATCTTCGTCAGCCACGTGACTGTGTCCAGATATTAAAGTAGGGGCAAAGGAGGGGATTTCCACCCATGTAGACCGTATTGGGTCATGAGCGACATATGGGGGGTAAGGGTGTCGTGATTGGGGTAGCCACCGATTTGCATCGGGGCTCGTGCAGTTCTGAGATGTCGGCCTAATTTTTTTGAGCCGCGGCGGTGCACGCCTGCAAATCGGAGCGGTGGCGCTCAATATGTGTGATTCCCTGCGCTCTGGGGCTGGATAAATCCGGCGCACAGAGCCGCACTCGTCGGCTCAGTTGTAAGCGCAGTTAAAAATTCACGTTTACGCCCGGTAGGTTCAGCGCCTTGATCAAATCGCGCAGCTCTTGGCGGGCCGCGATGTTGGAGATGTTGAGTTGTTTGATCCCGATGTCCTTGAGGTCCAGCAGGGTCAGGCCACGCGGAAACAATTCCCGGAAAATTACGCGCTCGTTAAAGCCGGGGGCGACGCGAAAGCCGATGCGTTTGCTCAGGCTTTGGATCACACGCTCCATTTTGTCCTTGTTCACCATGCGCTGAGCACCCATCCGGTTTCGTACCACAACCCAGTCAATAGGGGGCAAACCTGCCTGTGAGCGCAGTTGACGCGCGTTCCAGACCATCTCGGAATAGACGGACGGGCCGGTGATTTTGTCACCGCCCGCGTCTGTATGGGCAAGTAGGTCAAAGTCGATAAAGCTGTCGTTGAGCGGGGTGATGAGCGTATCGGCCAGCGAGTGCGCAACTTGGCTTAGACGTGTGTGCGAGCCGGGGCAGTCGATGAGGATGAAATCATTGTTCGGCTCAAGCTCGGCCACAGCTGCAGAGAGGCGGTGGTCATAGACGTTCTCGCCGGGCTTCAACTCGGCGGCATCTATCTCAGGCAGGTCGTGGCAGCGCGGGCTAGGTAGGTCGAGGCCGGACTCTTTGAGAAACGACTGGCGGTTCTCGGAATAGCGGCCAAATGTGCGTTGCCGCAGATCCAGATCAAGCGCGCTGACCTTATGGCCCATCCGTGCCAGAGCCGTGGCTACATGCATGGAAACCGTCGATTTCCCTGCGCCGCCTTTTTCGTTACCGACGACGATTATATGCGCCATACTTAGCTGCCCTTTTTTTCGGTCCTGCCACCTGTGCAGGGTAATGTTTAGGGCACTATATGTAGGGTTAGAGCCTTTGGGAAGTAGTGAACGCCCCAACGGTTTACCATTGGGGCGCTCTTGCAACTCATCGCGGGAGGGTCAGAGCCCGATGAGTATATCCGCGAGCCAGATCCACAGTGGAATGCTCAGGATCGCGACGGGCGTACCAAGGCCGGTGGAGGGGCCAACATAGGCCGATGCATTTGCCTCTGGCAGCGTGCCGCACATGGTGGGCGGGCCGGAGATGCCAGAGCTGGAGGCCGCGATGACGGCCAGCAGGACGACACCCCCCGCAGAGAATCCCGTGAGCTGATGGGCAACCATGCCAAGAGCAAATCCAATCAGACCGTGAATGAGCGGAGCGGTCAGACCGTAGAGCACATAAGCGTGCGCCACCTTGCGCAGTTCCGACAGCCGCGCCCATGCTTCCATTCCCATTCCCATTCCCATTCCCATTCCCATGACGAGCATCAGCATCGACAGCAGCCCGCGAAGCAGAGGCTCGTAAAAGCTGACATAGATGCTCTCTGGCCGACCTAAGACCCCTATGGCGATCCCGAGGAGCAGGGCTGAGATTGCCACACTCTGCACTGTGTTAGTCAGGATTGTCCCCACAAGCCCGTGAGGGCTCGGCTTTTTGTCACTGGCCGTGGGCGCTTGGGCAGGCCGGAGGCGAGGCCGTCCATCGTCATCGTGGCAGCACTGCCTCGCGGGATTGTGACCTGAGCTGTTCCCGCGGTCCGCGCGGCAAAGAGCTTTGCCAACAGGATAGCAGTGACCAAGGCGGCCACATCCATGATGGGGTAGAGCGCACCAATGAACCCCTCATACATGATCTCTTCCTCGTCCAGCATCGCCATCGCAGCGGCCAGCGTCGAGGTCGAGACTGCACCAAACAGACCCGTCGTGGAGTAGCCATCCATTTTCGAGACACCTTCCACCGCGCTAGTGTGTTGCTGCCCAGCAGGACAATTACGATCCCTGTCAGAATTGCACAGACCGCAGGCACTGCAAGGGCCACCAGATCAGCCTCTCGGATCGAGATGCCCGAACCATGCCCGACCTTGAGTAGTAACAGCATGACGACGAATTTATAGACCGGCTCTGGCACGGCGAGTTTGCGGCCCAACGCAGCGAGCATCATGCCACCCAGTAGGAAGGCCAGCATCGGCTTTTGCAGCTGGCTGATCACCGTGCCGATGATGTCGAAGATAGTATCCATGGTGAGACCCTCTGAATTGCATTGCGTTTGGGTCGGTATGAGGGAGAGAGATGTGGAAATAAAATTTATCTTTTGCATGTAACTATTCTATATAAATAGACGAATAGAGCGGCTTATATGATCAATTACCATCACTTGGGGTATTTTGAGACGGCGGCACATAAGGGCAACCTCACGCGCGCAGCGAAGCGGTTGAACCTTTCGCGGTCGGCTTTGTCCACCTAGATCAAAGCATAGGAGGCGCGGCTGGGGCAGGACTTGCTTGACCGTGTGGGGCGGCAGCTTGTGCTTACTGAATTGGGGCGCTTCACACTGGATCACGCAGATCGAATTTTCGCCACTGGAGCGGAGCGTGAGGCGACGCTGGTGTAAATTTCCACCACCTTGCCACCGCTTCGCGATGGTTTGCTGTCTATGCTCTCGCGGAATTACCAGCTCCAATTCCCGCATTCACTGGTGGCCGAGTTGCTGAGCTAGACTGCGGGCGTGTCTTGGCTAAAGATATTGATCCAGCCGCTGTCTTGCTTTTGCCAGATCGAGCTGACGAGCATCTGCTCGGACGTGTCGCGGGAGGTGCGCTGAAACGTTGCGCGGTAGCAAATCAGGGCGTGATCGTCGCCCAAGTGCTTCACGGTAACTTCGCTGAGGGTGTAGGATACGATGGTCGGCCCCTGTGCCAATTGTCCCACATGCACATCGCGGCCCGCAAACCCGTCCGAGTACACACCGATAAACTCTGGATGCAAAAGGGTGACATCAGCGGCGGCATCTCCCGCCAGCAGCGCGTCCCAAACCCGGCGCTCATAGATGATAATGTCATCGGTCATAGGCGTCTCCTAACGCAAAAGGCGCACCCCCTTCCGAGGATGCGCCTTTCGATCTGTTCACTGGGGGCCTGATTAGAAGCCAAGACCAGCGTATTTGTTCTTGAACTTGGACACGCGGCCACCGGTGTCGAGCAGACGGCCGGAGCTGCCTGTCCACGCGGGGTGAACGGTTGGGTCGATATCAAGCGACAGCTGATCGCCTTCTTTGCCCCAAGTTGATTTCATCTCCAGGATCGTACCGTCGGTCATTTTGACGTTGATCGTGTGATATTCGGGATGTGTATCTGATTTCATCTCGTTTACGCCTTCGGTGCTTTGTAGTTTGTGTTTTCAACAATACGTGCAGACTTACCACGGCGCGTACGCAGATAGTAAAGTTTCGCACGACGCACACGGCCGCGACGGATCACGGTGATGTTGTCGATGTTGGTGGAGTGCAGGGGGAACACACGTTCCACGCCTTCACCGAATGAGATTTTGCGAACAGTGAATGCGCCGGCGATGCCTTTGCCGTGCTTGCGGGAGATGCAAACACCTTCATAGTTCTGTACACGGGTGCGTGTGCCTTCGGTTACGCGAAAGCCGACCCGGATTGTATCGCCAGCGCGGAAATCAGGGATTTCCTTGGCGAGTTCGGCGATATGTTCCGCCTCGATTTGTGCGATCAGGTTCATCTGATGCTCCTATTAATGCTCGTGGTATGCCACGAAGTTGTTTTACCGATCCAAGAGCTTCGGTCTGTCCTTTTGAACCTGCCGTAGCGGTCCACCGAAGGTAGCATCATCGTTTGCTTATTCGCTGCGCCCATAGCGCAATACCCCGAGTCGCGTTTGGTGCGATTCCGAGTTGCTGCGCGTATAGGCCCGATGGGCATGCAAATCAAGGACTGAGTGACGCGCCGAGATTGATCCAAATCAATGCGGAGGGGTGCCAAATAAGCAAAAGATGTGTCGGTATTAAAGCAGCGAGGGAGACGCCAATGACGAAAGCGAAAAATGGTCAGACCAATGGGAGCGAAAGCACAACTATTGTCGGGTTCGAGCAGGGTGAATACCCCTATAAAACGAGGCTTTCGCCCCGCGCCTACGAGGCGGAGAAAGCCGCCTTGCAGGTCGAGTTACTCAAGGTGCAGCATTGGGTGCAGGAGACAGGGCAGAGATTTGTGCTACTGTTCGAGGGCCGTGATGCGGCAGGCAAAGGCGGCACGATCAAACGCTTTACCGAGCACCTCAATCCACGTGCTGTGCGGGTTGTTGCCCTCAATAAACCCACGGAAGAAGAGCGTGGCCAGTGGTATTTCCAACGCTATATCAAGCATTTGCCTACCTCTGGCGAAATGGTTCTCTATGATCGCTCATGGTACAACCGTGCCGGTGTCGAGCGTGTGATGGATTTTTGCTCGCCCTCCGAATACCTTGAATTCATGCGCCAGACTCCCGATTTTGAGCAGATGCTGACCCGCAGCGGCACCCGCCTGTTCAAATACTGGTTCTCGGTCACTCAAGAAGAGCAAAAGCAACGTTTTGCCTCCCGTGAGACTGACCCGCTCAAACGCTGGAAGCTGTCGCCAATTGACCGTGCCAGTTTGAACAAATGGGACGACTACACGGAGGCGAAGGAGGCGATGTTTTTCTATACGGATACCGCCGATGCGCCGTGGACCGTCATTCGCTCCAACGACAAAAAGCGCGCGCGCCTCACCTGCATGCGCCACTTTTTGTCCCAGTTGGACTACCCCGAAAAAGACTTGGAAGTGGCCCTTTCACCTGATCCCAAGATTTTTCATCAGGCGGAGGCGATTCTGGAACAATCCCAACACATTCTGGCGTCCTCGCTCCATCCCAAACAACGCAACACGTAAGAAGGAAAGTACATGTCACATACCCCACACGAACTGGTCGAAGAATTCCCGGAGCAGGCAGAGCAGATGGCGACCTTGCGCCAGTCGGACAACCACTTTGTCAAGCTGTCGGAGGATTATCACTCCGTGAACCGCGCCATTCATCGCGCGGAGACGGATGTGGAACCAACAAGTGATGACAACATGCAGAAAATGCGCCGCGAGCGTTTGACGCTCAAAGACGAGATTGCTGCGTATCTGCGCAAAAACGCCTAAACGGTTTTGACAAAGCCCTGCCCCCTAAAGCTATATTTGGGGGCAGAGCATCCCGATGTGTTGCTAATAAAGCTTCATATCCATCAGGACGATTTCCGAATACATGTGATCAATCTCGGCAGGCAGCAGGCTGTCTCCCTTGTAGAAACGTGGCACTTCGATCTCTTCCACTGAGTCCGGCTTTGCTCCTGCCGCCAGACGGCTATCAATACTTAAAACGGCCCCTTCATCGGGCAGCAGTGTATCCGCGATAACGCTGCCATGACGCGCCAGCAGGTTGGGCTGACCCACATAAACAATCTCATGGGTCACGTATTCATCAACCTTTTGTTTGACTGACAGGACCAAGGTGCAAAGGCCGTCAGCGGTCTCGATGGTGACGGGTTTCAGGTTCAGGTCCGCATGATCACGCAGCACTTGGGCATCTACCGAACCAAGTGCTGCATCCCTCAGCGGATCAAGCGTGAGAGGCAAATTCGCATGCCCGCTTTGCCGCCAGACAAAGCGCGCGGCATCCAGCACTTTAAACCCGATCCGGTCGACCAACGGCAGCGCGGCTTTGGCGCTGGTCAGGTTGGTGGAGGTGACTTGTGGGTCGCGCATAGCGGTGTGCATCAGCGTCTCTCCCAGCCCCATGCCGCGATGGGATTTCAGCACGTACCACGAGGTCAGATTGCGGTAGCGTTGTGGTCCGCGCGGCGTGTGGCGGATGCTGTCGTTCATGCCCATCACACCGACGAGCGTATCACCATCCCGCGCCGTCACGGCAAATTCGCCCTGCTTTCCGCCCCAACGATTGGCGAGTAAGCGATTCCATCCCTCTGCCCCCCATTTCGCACGTGGGAACGCGGCGTGCATAAAGTCCTCTACCTCCTCGCGCTGCGCGGGCGTTGCAAACGTGACTTGGACCATGTCTCAGGTCTCCTTTTGCATATCTGGTACTGTCCACCACATGCCACGGGTGCGCGCAAACAGCCGGTCCGTGAAATCCCAGATCGCATCGCTGGTTTGTAGATGGTGGGTGACATAGCCAACGGGCCGTGCGGGGGCGTTTACGCGGCGGTCACGCAAATGTTCGATCAGCATCGCCAACATCTTATCCTCTCCACGAAACACGCGATCATATTTCCAGCGGATCGGATCAAGGTGGGCGTCGATCTGTGTTAGGCCCGCAATGTCCGCATCATCACCGCGCCCCTCATAGGCGGATACAAAGCTGTAACCCCAGTCGGGCAGTCGTTGCCGTGTGGCATCACCGATTCGGTTCCACGGTGGCACAAAACCGTCCAAGAGACGTGGCATATCAGCGGCCTGCAAGATGTCCCAGCCTCTGCGAAGGTCTTGCTCCTGCAAACTCAGATCGCGGTTGTCTCCCACCTCGGATGCGGGCGCACCCTTTGGCTCATGGTTTTTATGCACAAGCCCGTGTTGCAGCACAAAAGCATAGCCCGCATCGCGCAATCGCGGGGCAAGTTCAGGCTGCAACCCCTCGGGGATTACTGACAAATGTATAGGCACGGCGTAGCTGTCGGAGAGTGCCAGTAACCGCTCTAAATCGGGCGTCACGGCCTTTGCATCGTCATCGCGCCACCATAGGCGCGGGTTTAGTCCTTTGGATGCCCACAGAGCCAGTTCCACATCAAGAGCGGCCCAATCACTCATCCTCGCCTGCCTTATGCGCAGCCCATAGGTCTGGACGCCGCTCTTGGGTCAGGCGATGCGACATCTCGCGTCGCCATTTTGCGATCTCGGCATGGTTGCCGGACATCAGCACCGGCGGGATCGCGCGCCCGTTCCATTCGGCAGGTTTGGTGTATTGCGGATGCTCCAGCAGCCCGGCGGAATGGCTCTCCTCCACCGTGCTCTCGGCGTTGCCAAGCACACCGGGGAGCAAGCGTACGGTGGCGTCAATCATAGCTTGGGCAGCAAGTTCACCGCCCGTCATCACAAAATCTCCGAGGGAGACTTCGGTAATGCCGTAATGCTCGATCACGCGCTCGTCCACACCTTCGAACCGGCCACACAGCATGGTCACACCGGCACAATCCGCCAGATCGCGGGCCATTGCCTGATCAAACCGCTTGCCGCGCGGCGACATATACAGGATGGGCCAGCGCCCTTGCGCGCGCGCTTGAACAGCTTCAATCGCAGGGCCAATCACATCGGCGCGCAGGACCATACCCGCACCGCCGCCTGCGGGCGTATCATCGACGTTGCGGTGTTTGGTCAGGCCGTATTCGCGTAGGTCATGCGCCTTGAGCTGCCATTGACCTTCCTTGAGCGCACGGCCCGTCAGGCTGGCGCCTAGCACACCGGGAAACAACTCTGGGAACAGAGTCAGCACATGCGCTTGCCAGACATGCACGTAGTCGGGCGTGTCTTGCATTAATTCGCGCGGCTTTAGAGTGGGCATTACGCGTTGCTTCCCGTGGGAGCGATTGGGCGGTGTCATGTGTCAGGTCCTTTGCCCAAAAGTTGCGCCTTGGCGGCGTTGCGCGCATCTGCGTCTTTATGCGCCCTGTTGATCTCCAGCAAGGCGGCAAGCATGTCTTCACCCATACGGGTATTCTGGGGCGGTTGGGGCGTGAGCGTGGCGCGGATATCGTCGGGAATATCGCACAGGTCCAGCACAGGATCCGCAGGGCCAAGGGGCAGGTCGGCACAGTCTTCCAGTGCATAGCTGTGAACGGGCGCTGGCACGCGGCGGCGCACCTCGCTCACTACAGTGGCCAGGTCAGAGGCCAGTGGATAGCGGGCAGAGTACTCAGAGAAATCGAGCCTCATGCCGGAGGACTTCACATGCTCCGCCCATGCAGAGCGCTGCCATGCGTCGGGTGTGCGGGTGGCAAAGCAAAACACCACGGGCGTCTGCGGAAACTTCACCTGCGCGCGTTGCCAGAATTGATACATCAGAACGGGTGCCGCACTGTAATCGGCCAAGGTGCCGCGACCCGGCATGTGGCCTGACAGCTCCTCCGCACTCAGCACTAGCGTGCGGCGCGGCATGCCGGGCAGGTCCGCCAGCAGGGCGTCAAAACGGCGGCTCACCTTGTCGAGGGCATCCGCCGTGCCGTAGGTGGAATAGCCGCGCGTGGCGCTGATCAGCTCCTGCATTTGCCCTTTGAGACGGATCGCCAGCGCGGGCATCAGGACCTTGCGGTTGGTGCGCAGCACGGCCTGAACGGTGGACGTGCCGGTCTTGTGAAACCCTGCGTGTACGACAATTTTGCGCGGCATCAGGTGGCCCCTTCGATCAATGTCCGTTTTGCGTTTCGTAGGGCCGCATTGTCCAGATCAGAGCGGTTGAGCGCAAGCAGTTCGGTCAAAATATCCGCAGGTAGCGCGGCATTGCGCGGTGCGGCCAAGCCAAGATTTGCGCGGCGGTCTACGCTCAGGTCCACGTGGTCCAGCAGTGCGTCTGCCATCCCAAGGGGTCGCGCTTCATGGTCCTCAAGTGCTGCTTGCAAAACGGTATGCTCTGACACTTCGCGCCTCACGAGGCCGAGGATTTTATCATGTTCGGCAGAGGTCTTGAGGCGCTTTACATAATCCGCCTCATCCCAGACCATCCGAGCGGTGCGCAGGTGTTGGGCGTAGCAACTGCGCAGCCACGGCTCCGCACTTCTAGTGGAGAAAAAGAACACAATCTCATCATCTGGGGCCGCTGCTTTGAACGCCACTGACAGAGCACGGATCAGATGAGGCGCCGCGCCATAGCCGTGCAAGCCGTGCCGCCCCGGCATGTGGCCGCTGAGGTCTTCGGAGCTGATCACGATGGTGGTTGCGTCCTCTTCCTCTAAGCGTTCAACCAGCATTGCGGCCTCATATTTCACCAAGCCGAGATCATAATCCTCACGCGAGCGGCTGTAGGCGCGGCAGCATTCGCACAGGGCGGTCATGCCAGGGCGCAAGACAAGACGGATTTCAGGGCGTAGCGCCGCACGGTTGGCGCGCAGCGTTTGTTGCAGGCTGGCGGTACCTGTTTTGTGAAATCCCGCATGCAGGATTATCTTGCGCGGCATAAGCTGCGGCCCCCAGTGTGAATTGCAAAAGCGCAACCCAAATACGACGTTCTTTTCATGTGAGGAAGTGATAGGCAAATGGAGGGAATTATCCAAGGGCTTTGGCCGAAAGGCAGGGGGATGATTATGCTGCAACCGGATTTTGAGCGTGAGGCTCAGGCGGCGTGGAGCGCGCTTAGTGCCAAGGCCGGTATGGCCAGAAAGGCACCCGTGCGAGTTCTTTCTGCACGAAAAGGCAACAAGCAACGATGGCGCGTGGTCGCGCGCGTTGAGGGGGAAACACCCTTTATCGTGAAGTTTTGGTCAGTGGATGGGGCGCAAAAGGCTCGCCATGCGTTTGAGGCGCTGGAGTGCGCGCAGGACGCACTTGGACCGTATGAAAAGTTGTCTTCTCCAATGCCGATCGCTTGGGATTCGGGGACGGGATCGGTGCTGATGAGCTTGTGCCCCGGGATCTCGCTACGTGATGTGCTGATGGATGGGGGGGAAGTCGATATTGCTAAAAACCTGAAACCTGCACTGGCTTGGATGGCCGCATTGCACGCAGGATCGCTGCGATCCGATATGCCGTTCGGGGGGATCAAAAAGCTGCACGCTCTGCAACGCGCCGGCGATGCAGGCAATATGCCAGAACGGGCGCGTTTTAACGCCTGTCTTGATCGGCTGGCGCGCTTGGCAGAGGACGCCGAACAGATGCCGAACCCGACAGCTATTGTGCACGGTGATCTGACGTTGTCCAATATACTGGTGCAGGGCCACGAGATTGCAGGCATTGATTTCAATAACATCACCCAGACTTCAGTCGCTCTCGATCTTGCGATGATGTTCGTTGAGGTGGCGGTAACGTTTGCGCAGGATCGCGACGTTCCCGCTTTTGCGCTGTTGCCGGAAGACTGGGATGCAATGGTTAAGCAAAGCTATGAAGGCCTATCGCTCCAAAGCGCGAATTTCCGGTTCTTTGCCGGCGTCAGGCTGTTACGCATGTGGGCGCAAACGCAGCCGCGCATTGCAGATCACAGCCTGCGCCGCGCACATATATGGCACGGCACACAGATTACGGCAGAGCGGTTGTTATTGGGCGAAACCTAGACTGCGGGATCGGATGGCTCCGCCGCAGTTTTTTGCGGCAGGATACCCTCGGGCGGGTCCGCGACCATGCGACCAGAGGCCAGATCGACAGTCGGCACTGCCGCCTTGGTGAAGGGCAGGAAGGTGGTGGTGGAGGTGCCTGTGAGCTGAAGCTCCAGCAGATCATCGGCACCGTGGTTCTGGACGGTTTTCACACGTCCCAGCAGCACACCGCCGGTGTCATAGACCTCAATCCCGATCAGATCTGCATGGTAGAATTCATCGTCGGGCAGGGAGGGCATTTGCTCACGACGGGCAAAAAGCTTGGTTCCGCGGTAAGCGTCGGCGTCTTCTTTGGTTGCGATGTTGGGCATGCGGGCGGAAAACCCGTTTTTGATCGGGCGTAAAATGGCCAGTTGGAACTCAAGTTCACCGCTCTCGTCTGTCAGGGGGCTATAGGTCTCGATGTCCTCGGGGACGGCGCAAAAGCTCTTGATCCGTAGTTCTCCGTGGACGCCGTAAGAGCCCGAGATTGTGCCGACGCAGATATGTGTATCGTTCATTGCAGCAGCTCCGAATCGACGCAGATTGTGCCCGTCCATTCGCCCTCACCAGCGGTGCACTCTGCTTTCATCAGCATGCCATGTAGATGAAAGCCCAGCACGGCACCTATGCATAGAGTAACAACGAATTTTAACAGTCCAAGCATCAGCGTTCCTCGATGTGCAGGGCGGCGGCGCGGGCCTCCCAGCCTTTTGTTTCAAGCTCTGGGGTTAGGGATACATCGCGTGGCCAGCCAAGGCAAAGGTAAGCGACCAATGACCAGTCCTCTGGTGCATTCAAATCACGACAGAGGCGGTCAGGGTCGAGTACGGAGACCCATCCGATGCCCAGCCCTAGCGTGCGGGCATGCAGCCACATCAGCGTTATAGCACCTACCACTGAATAGCGGCGCATCTCGGGCATGGTTGCGGCGCCGAGGCCTGCGCCTTTGGGCGTGGCGTCATCGCAAAAAATGGCAATGTGTTCAGGGGCTTCCTGCATGCCTGATAGCTTGAGCGAGGCATAGAGCTTGGCCTGCTCATCGCTGTAGCCCTGAAGGGCGTCGGCATTGGCGATTTGGAAGTTTTCAAGCGCCGCAGCGCGGGCGGTATCGGAGCGGACGCGGATGACGCGCCAAGGCTCTGACAGGCCGACAGAAGGGGCGAGGGAGAGTGTGGAGAGGCACTCTTGAACAAGTGCCTCCTCCACGGGATCAGTGGTGAACTGGCGCACATCGCGACGCCAGCGCATCAGATCGGTCAATCCGGCACGGAACTCATCAGAGAATTTTTCCATGCCGGATTTCCCTTCTTTATTCGGCAGTTGCTTCTTCAGCGGGTGCTTCCTCGGCAGGTGCATTTGCGGCTTCTGCTGCGGCTGCGGCCTTGTCGGCCTTCTCCTGAACGCGGTCTTGCGCTTTCTTGCCTGGCGTACCCTTTTTCGGGTTGTTGCGCTCTGTCTTAGGGCGCACGCCTGCTGCTTCGAGCATACGCTGGATACGGTCTGTTGGCTGTGCGCCTTGACCCAACCAGTACTCGATGCGCTCCATGTTCATTGTAACGCGGTCTTCGCTGTCTTTTGGCAGCAAGGGCGCATATGTGCCAAGCTTTTCGATGAAGCGGCCGTCACGTGGCATGCGGCTGTCTGCTGCTACGATACGGTAGAAGGGGCGTTTCTTGGAGCCACCGCGGGCGAGGCGAATTTTCATAGCCATGGTATTGATTTCCTTTAGGTTTTATCTTGTTGCACCAGAGGTGCGCTGGTTTGATGTTTTTCGTGGTGCTGAATGACTTCAGCGATGATGAAGTTGAGAAACTTCTTGGCGAATTCGGG
>RCNE010001083.1_pt1 | contig 14849 bp, 15 predicted proteins | sample 2041361 | NCBI WGS metagenome assembly RCNE01 (sample SAMN09708229, study PRJNA481090) | Marine sediment metagenome, whole genome shotgun sequencing project.
ACCTCCTGCCAAAGCACTTAAATCAATCGTATTAGCCATTCCATCTTCAATACCTATGGATAGTATATTTGAAGCGTTTAGTGATATAGTACCAATATTCTGATCATCAGAACCACCTGCACTAATTAATGGACCTAAATCTACTGTCCCTCCTGTTAATGTTAAACCAAGGAGAGTTCCATTTAATACTGGATTTTGAATTTCATTCGCTGAACTTTGATCATCGTCCATTGCAATTGCCATAGCATTGTCAAGAACATCATTCATCAAATTGGTGTCGTCATAATAAGCACCACCATCTGATCCTACAGTAATGGAATTAGGGGTGTCAGCACTAACGCTACTATCAAGGTCTCCAGCAGTAATGTAACCCACATCATTGTTAAATGCACTTACCCCAATATTATCATTATCTAAAGCAAAGGCCCCTACAGAATTTTCCGATAATTTTTCTTCGGTTACGGAATTGTTCTGAAGTTTACCTGGGCCAATAGAACCATCTTGAATATCTACACCATTTACGCCACCATCGATTATTTGTGCTGAACTAATACTGTTTGGTGCTACTTCTAGATTATCACCCGTAGCTGTTGGTGTGATAACGATCGTACTAACGTTATTTACTATGGGGTCAGCTGTTAATGGGCCACCTGTGCCGCTGCTGCCAATATTTACCCATTGGGTGCCGTCATAGAAGTGTACCGCTTGTAGGTCGGTGTTATAACATAGCGCTCCTTGACTTGGTACTATAGCATTCATTTGTACCGTAGTAACTCTAGTAATTACCAACACTTTATCCGTGCTTTCTAATTCAAGCACCGATGAGGGGTCTATGTTTTGCGGGTTATCACCAATTTTGACCTGGGCATTTAACCAGGTGCTCATAAAAAGGGTGACAAGTAGGACTGTAAAAGTATTTCTCATAAGAACAAGGGGATTATGATGAGCTAACAAACAAAAATAGAATTATCAGATTACAACACTCATTTTAATAGTTTAAAAGTACATTGAACAGGGTGAAAATCAAATGAATCGCTTAATAACGTACTTTTATAAAGGTATGAGGCCATTCAATTTTTCGGATTCAAAGGTATGTACGTATGCAAATTAACAAAAGTTTAGTGGTGTCTGTTTTTTTTAGACCCAAACTTGTATTTTCTTTATAACCATTTAAAGCTGAAATACCCTACACCATGTAGGCTTTTATTTCTGATACATTATAAAAAAATAATTCATGAAACAAATTTTTACACTTGCCATAATCACGATTTTCACTACGTTTAGCTGGTCTCAAGACAATGATCGAGTTATTCTAAGAGGTAAAGTACTCTATCGTGATGTGAACGTGCCTAATGAAAATGTGATCAACTCGACCTCTGAAATGGCTACCATAACCAATGATAATGGCGAGTATCAGATTCGTGTAAAATTGGGTGATGAATTGGTTTTTTCGGCCCTAAACTATCAACTTGAGATTGTAATGATCACGGAGGAAATTTTGAAGCGTAATCGTTTGGTGATTGAAGTCAAAGAAAAAGTGACAGAATTAGAAGAGGTTGTAGTTACCCCAGAAAATCAAGAACGTTTTTTAGAAATGCAAAATAGTAAATTGGAAGAAAAATTTGAATATGAGACCGATCGTAGTTCTGAAGTAGAAAATATTACGCTTTCACAACAAGAGCGGGGAATGCGAGACGGTCTAAATTTTGTAGGCTTGTTTAAAGCTCTATTAAAAGCAACTAAGAAAGTTAAGGTGGAGGAACGAAAGCCGCTAAAAGTTAGTGATGTAATGCGACAAGTGTATGATGATGAATTTTTTGTAACTGACCTCAATTTACCTCAAGACAAAATAGACGCTTTTCTCTATTATTGTGATACAAGAATGCCTGCTCAGTCGCTTCTTAAAAAGGAAAATGAGTTTGAATTGATTGATTTTTTGGTGACTCATAGTAAAACGTTTCTTCAAGAATTGGATGATAAATAAAAATCTTCTATGCTTGTTATTTTTGTTGATTTCTACTTCTCTAGGGGCACAACAGCTTTTTTCTAAGAAATTAGATGGTCGCGTATACAGCAAAGATGGAGATGTGGCCGCTACGAATGTGCAGAATATTACAGCAAACCGAGGCACTATTACTGATTTCGATGGGTTTTTTACAATCACCGCGAATGTGAATGACACTTTGGTGTTCTCAGCAGTTCAATTTCAAAAAAAGGAGATTGTAATTACGAAAGAAATACTTCAACAAGACTTTTTGAATGTAACCTTAGCAGACGCCTTAACAGAATTAGATGAAGTAGTAGTAACGCCTTACAGTTTGACGGGCGATATAACTACCGACTTAGATCTTATTTCAATAGGTCCCGTGGTTACATCGTCTACTTTGGGGCTTCCGAATGCTTATGTTAAACCTATTTCGAAGGCAGAAAGAGAGTTGTATGCTGCTACGGCTAATCCGTTTATGAGCTTTGATCCGTTGATAAATGCCATAACAGGTCGTACGAAAATGCTGAAACAAAGAGTTGCGCGAAATAAATTATATTCTAGAACAGAACAAGTGAAGGCTTTTTATGCTGATTCATTGTTTCGCATTGATTTGAAAATTCCTGAAGATAAAATAGACGACCTTTTGTATTTCTGTGAGGTAGATGCTTCTTTTCAGGTCACGGTTGATACTCGCGATCATCTAAAAATCTGGGAGTATATTCGAAAAAAGAGTATCGTATACAGAGAAAATAACGGGCTTAAAGCCCCATAATTCAAACCCAAAAGAGTTTTTTTCAAAACCATAATTAGGCAAACCCATGTGGTTACAAAAAAGAGCAAACTTCATAATTCTGTTTTGTGTTTGTTGGGGCGCAAATGCCCAAGAATTTAGCACAAAATTAGAAGGTCAAGTGTATAGTATAGATGCTGATGTGGCTGCTACTCATGTTTCGAATATTAGTTCAAACAAAGGAACCATTACTGATGCCGCAGGATTTTTCACTATTTCAGTACAACTTAATGACACTCTTGTTTTTTCGGCTGTTCAGTATAAGCGAAAAGAAGTAGTCGTAAGCTTAAAAGTGCTAAAATCAAAGTTGCTTCGTGTAGCTCTTGAGGCATCTTTGACGGAGCTTGATGAAGTGGTAGTGACACCTTATAATTTATCAGGTGATTTAAATCGCGATTTGGGTAACATTGAGGTTGGGAATATTGTTACCGCTTCAACTTTGGGGCTTCCGAATGCCAATGTGAAAGTTATCACTCAAAATGAACGAAGGCTTTACGAGGCCGATAATGGTAAGTTTATAACTTTAGGTAACTACAAACTCGATAGTACTTTTAATCCCATGGTAATGATAAACCTAAATAAAATATTGAACCGCGTTACGGGTCGAACCCAAAAAATAAAGAAGTTTGTAGCGATTGATAAGGAAATTGCATTTCTGCAAAAAGTTAAACAATTGTACCCTGATTCGGTATATGTGCAAGATTTAAAAATTCCCGCTACAAGCATCAATGACTTTATGAATTTCTGTGAAGTAGATAGCACTTTTGTTGAAACTGTTGAAACAGATGATGTATTGAAGATTTGGGAGTTATTGTACCAGAATAGTATGATCTATCGTAAGAATAATGGTTTAGATTGAAGCATTAGTTTGGCATGCGATTTGCTTAGTTTTGATACTATAAAACCTAGGGAATGAAACAATTGAAAAAAGGACTCCTTATTTTACTTTTACCATTGGTAGCCTTTACTACGGCACATAAGTTCTATGTTAGCGTAACCAATATTGGTTATTCTGAGAAAAATGATGCGTTACAAATTACCTCTAGAGTATTTATTGACGATTTAGATCAGCTGTTAAAAGAGCGTTATGATGTGGTTGCAAAATTATCGACTGATGAAGAGTCAAAGTTGGCTGATGCATACCTTGAAAAGTATTTACGGACTAAGTTTGTCGTTGAGATAAACGGAGAAAATAAACCGTATGAAATTATTGGCAGAAAATATGATAACGACGTTTGTGTTTTTTATCTAGAGCTTGCAGCAATTGACTTTCCATCGGTGAAATCCATCCAAATACAAAATGAAATGCTAACTGATCTTTTTGACGAGCAGCAAAATGTAGTTCATTTTAAGATCAACGAAAAGAAAAAAAGCTTCGTCCTTATCAAGTCTGATACTAAAGGAATGTTAAAACTGTAACATTTGACACCAAATTCTTAAAAAAAACTTTAATTTTCGCGCCATTAATAATTAATTCAATAGATGACTAAAATCAAGTATTCCCTCGCATCCTTATTTTTCTTATTCGCGGCTGTTTTGACAGCGCAAGAAGCGATGACAAAAGAAAAAGAACCAGGCCACACCAATCAAAGTAAGTTTAAGCAACTCTATGAAGAGTTTGCCACACCAAATACGTATCGATCAGCTTCTGGTGCACCAGGACCCGATTATTATCAGCAGCAGGCTAACTACATAATGAATATTGAGCTTGATGATAAAAATCGTAAAATTTACGGAGATGAAACGATTACGTATATCAATAATTCACCAGAAGACTTAGAATTTTTATGGGTGCAATTAGATCAAAATATACGAGAGAAAGACTCTAAAGCATTAAATAAAAATGGAGGTTTTGTAGCATCAGCATATGATGTAAGTGATTTTAATACTAAATTTTTAAATGAGCCCTTTGATGGTGGTTTTATGATTGATCATGTAAAAGATGTGAATGGAAAAGCGTTACCATATACCATCAATTTTACCATGATGCGAATCGATTTGCCAAAACCCTTAAAGAGTAAAGAACAAATTTCTTTTTCTATTAAATGGAATTTCAATATTCCTGATCACACGGTAAATAGAGCCCGATCAGGTTATGAAGAGTTTGCTGATGGCAATCGTGCTTATGTAATTGCTCAGTTTTTTCCAAGAATGGCAGTTTTTAATGATGTTGAAGGGTGGCAAAACCACCAGTTTTGGGGTAATGGCGAGTTCGCCCTTACTTTTGGAGATTATGACGTGAATATTACCGTGCCTGCAGATCACATTTTAGATGCCACCGGTACGCTTCAAAATAGAAAAGAAATATTTTCTAAAGATATGATGAAGCGCTATGAGAAAGCAAAAAAGTCATATGACAAACCCGTAATCATTGTAAATCAGGAAGAAGCTGAAGAAGCCGCTAAAGGTTTTTCAGAAAAGAAAAAGACTTGGAAGTTTAAAGCTAAAAACGTTCGTGATTATGGTTTTGCAACTTCTCGTAGATTTATATGGGATATGCAAGCGGTAAAAATGGGTAGCAAAGATGTAATGGCAGTTTCTTTATATCCTAAAGAAGGAAATCCGTTATGGGAAGAGTATTCTACCAAGGCCGTTGCACTAACCTTAAAATCATATTCCTCACATACCTTTGATTATCCATATCCAAAAGCGATATCAGTTCACGCAAAAAATCAAGGAATGGAATACCCTATGATTTGCTGGAACTATGGTCGACCCAATGAAGATGGCACCTATTCAGACCGTGTTAAATACGGAATGATTAGCGTAATCATTCATGAAGTAGGTCATAACTATTTTCCGATGATTGTAAATTCTGACGAACGCCAATGGGGTTGGATGGATGAAGGCCTAGATACTTTTATGCAGTATATGGCAGAGCAAGAATTTGGTGAGTTGTATCCAGAGGCTGTTGCACCAAATCAAGCATACCCTTCACGACGTGGCGATCCTTCAAAGATCGTTCCTTATATGGGTGGCGATCAAAGTACAATTTCTCCTATTATGTCGAATCCTGAAAATGTATATCAGCTAGGTCCTAATGCCTATGGAAAACCAGCAACGGCTTTGAACATTCTTCGTGAGACGGTAATGGGAAGAGAGCTTTTTGATCATGCTTTTAAAACCTATTCTAACAGATGGAAGTTTAAGCACCCAACTCCTGAAGATTTCTTCAGAACTATGGAAGATGCTTCTGCGGTTGATTTAGATTATTATTGGAGAGGATGGTTTTATACCACCGACTATGTAGATATAGGAGTTAAGGGGATCAAGAAATATCAAGTATCTAAAAAACCAGTAATGGGTGATTTAATGGATAGGGTAATTATGGTTGATGCTGATAGCGATGATTATGACCCAAGCCTTGAAGGCAAAGCTCCTTCAGAAACGTCAAAAACTTTAAAAGAATTTATGATGGATAATATGACGGCCGCCGAAAGAGCAGCGGTTAAAGAACCAAAATATATTTATAAAGTGACCTATGATAAGCCAGGTGGAATACCCATGCCATTGATTGTTGAATATACATATGCAGATGGCACAACAAAGAATATCACCTACCCAGCAGAAATTTGGAGAAAGAATGACAAAGAAGTTAGTGTAGTACTTTCTTCTCAAAAAGAATTGACAGGTATTATTGTAGATCCTAAGGCCGAAACAGCTGATGTAGATACAACTAACAATTCATGGCCAATGAAAGAGCAGAAGACTGATTTTGATGAAATGAAAGAGAAAATTAAAGGATAATACGCACCCTATGTGCTAAGCATTAAAGCTCTGCAAATCGCAGGGCTTTTTTGATTCCACTTTATAGACCTAATTTTCAAAGGTTTGCCTAGAAATTGAAAACGATTTTCAGTTGAAAGTTATATGAACTTTTCTTCAGGCAATTGACTACATAAACTTCATTATATTTGTAACTATGTATGTAACGCATTTTTTATTCATAAGCGGAGGTGAAATCTTCTTTATCATGTTTATTGTGGTAATGGTTTTTGGTGCCGATAAAATTCCTGGTATTGCTAAAGGCTTGGGTAAAGGTATGCGCCAATTAAAAGATGCTACAGAAGATATTAAGCAAGAGATTCAAAAAAGTGCCGATAAGCAAGGCATTGATACTTCATTCGTTACCGATATTAAAAAAGATATTGATGAGGTTAAAGGCAATTTAACTTCCGGACTTTCTAAAGAAATCAATGAAGTCAAAGATGGTGTAGAGAAATTTTCGGGCTCTATCAAAAGAAAATAGCATGCTTGAAAAGTTGATAGAGTGGGATAGTGCTACTCTAATATACTTAAACAACTTGGGTGGAGAAAATTTCGATCTTTTTTGGATTACTGTTACCAAATTCCCTACTTGGATTCCACTTTATCTCATTATTATTTTTTTAATCTTCTGGAAGAACTCTTCAAAACAAGGCCTTTGGATGCTTTTGTCATATGTATCAATGTTAGTAATACTAAGCATAAGTATAAACACTGCCAAAGATCTCGTAGGCCGGCTTAGACCTAATGTTGATGAATCCATTAATTCGTTCATTCGTATTGTTCTTCAATCAAGTAATTACAGCTTTTTTTCAGGTCACGCTGCCTCTTCTTTTAGTATCGCTGCTTTGGCTGTTTTGTTTTTGAGAAAAAAATTCCCCTTGATACATGTAGTTTGGCTGTACCCTATGCTTTTTTCGTTTAGTCGTATTTATTTGGGTGTACACTATCCTAGTGATATTATAGCTGGGGCGATGGTAGGCATCTTGTTTGCTTCTATCTTTTATCTCATGTATCAAAAGTTTAGAGCACCCTACATAATGTGAGTCCGTCTCTAACCGGAAGTAAAACGGTTTCTACCCTAGAATCTTCTTTTAGTTTTTGATTATAATCTAACAGTACTTTAGTAGCCTTATCTTTTTTCTTTAAGGGTTCAACCACCTTGCCAGACCATAAAACATTGTCTGAAATAATAAGACTACCCGATTTTGTTTTTTGAATTGCAGCTTCAAAATAGGCATCGTAACTTTTTTTCTCTGCATCAATAAAAACAAGATCAAAACAAATATCAAGCTTTGGTATAAGGTCAAGTGCATCACCGGTATGTTGAATAATTAGGTCTCGGTTTCCACTTTTGTTAAAGTATTTTTTTTGAATTGTTGCTAGTTCTTCGTTCACATCTATAGTATGTAACGCCCCGTTTTTTTGAAGCCCTTCTGCTAAGCAAATGGCAGAATAACCAGTATACGTGCCAATTTCTAAAATGTTCTTCGGATGGATTATTTTGGAAAGCATACTCAAAACACGACCTTGAAAATGACCAGTAATCATTCTCGGTTGTATCACTTTTAAATGGGTCTCTCGAGTTAATTGCTGAAGTATTTCTGGTTCACTCTCAGAATGATCTTTAATGTAATTTTCTAAAGCATCAGATAAAAAATGCATGACTTTTTTTTTGTAAATATATAGTACTTTAGAGAAATCTATACCAGTTGATATGCTTATGAAAGATTATAGTGTTCGAAGTGCCGAGTTAGGTGATATTAAAGTATTGTTGGCATTTGAACAAGGTATTGTTCAGTTCGAACGGAAATACGATCCAACTTTGGCCGAAGACCCAATTACCTATTATGATTTAGCTGAATTAATTGCTTCTGACGATGCTGAGGTGGTGGTGGTAGAGTTTGATTCTGAAATTATTGCATCAGGTTATGCGAAAATAAAACGAGCTTTGTCTTATTTAGATCATGAACGATATTCCTATTTGGGTTTTATGTATACTCATGATAATTTCAGAGGAAAAGGCCTCAATAAAATGGTTGTAGATAGTTTGAAAAAATGGTCTATTTCTAAGGGAATTAAGGAAATTAGACTAACTGTTTATAATGATAATAGTGGCGCAATTAGAGCTTATGAAAAAGTAGGATTCAAAAAACACCTTATTGAAATGCGCCTAGAATAAGTATCTGCAGGTTTTTTCAGCCTTGAGCGTTTTCCAGGCCTTGCAGGTTTTTATCATCCTTATCCGTATTTTTGAAAAAAATCATTTAATGTCCTTTCAAAACAATTTAGAATTTGCTCAAAATTTAGATGCTGAGGATAAACTTCGCAAGTATCGTGATGAGTTTCATTTTCCAAAAGTTGATGGAAAACAGGTGATTTATTTTACAGGAAATTCTCTCGGGTTACAACCAAAACGCACTCGAAAGTTTGTTGACGAGGTGATGACTGACTGGGAAGAATTGGCAGTTGAAGGACATTTTCATAGCGAGAAACCATGGTGGGATTATCACGAGCGACTAGCAGCCCCATTGGCAAAAGTTGTTGGAGCAAAAACGGAAGAGGTTACCGTAATGAATACGCTTACCGTAAATCTACATTTACTAATGGTTTCCTTCTATAGACCGACTTCCAAGCGATATAAAATTATTTGTGAGGAAAAAGCTTTTCCATCAGACCAGTATATGTTTCAGAGCCAAGTGAAATTTCATGGATTTAAACCAGAGGATGCTCTAGTAGAAATAAAAAAGAGAGCTGATGAAAATCATTGGCGAACCGAAGATGTTATTGCCAAGATTAATGAAGTAGGTGATGAACTTGCCTTAGTTCTTATTGGAGGTGTAAATTACTATACGGGCCAGGTATTTGATATGAAAAGTATCACCAAAGCAGGGAAATCTGTGGGTGCTAAAGTAGGTTGGGATTTAGCCCACGCTGCTGGAAATATCGAATTGAAGCTTCATGACTGGGACGCTGACTTCGCAGCCTGGTGCAGTTATAAATATATGAATAGTGGACCTGGCAATGCTTCTGGTGTCTTTATTCATGAACATCATTTAGGCAAAGATGATATACCAAGATTCGAAGGCTGGTGGGGTACAAAAAAGGAAACTCGATTTCTGATGAAGCCAGAGTTCGAACCTATGGAAAATGCCGATGCTTGGCAAATTAGTAATGTCCCTATTTTATCGGTAGCACCTTATTTAGCATCTTTAGAACTATTTGAAGAAGTTGGAATGGAGGCTTTAATTGAAAAGCGAAACAAGATAGTAGCGTATTTAGAATTTGTTCTTCACGAGATTGATAAAGAAGTTGATAGTACTTTCGAAATCATTACTCCAAAAGAAAGGGGTTGTCAACTATCTGTCTTTTTGCATGGACAAGGTAGACCCTTATTTGACTATTTGATGAAAAACGGAGTGATTACCGATTGGCGTGAGCCCAACGTAATTCGTTTAGCACCAGCACCTTTTTACTGCTCATTTGAAGATATGTATCGATTTGGCCAAATACTTAAAAAGGGAATTTTAGAAAATTAAACTGCGCAAGCGATATCTTCATAGTAAATAAATGAAATCACTACGACTTATTCTTTCAAACCCAAGGTATTTTGGCCCAGCATGGGTTTTTGCTAGTTTGAATATATTATTTGGTACTTGGGCAATTTATATACCAACAGTTAAAGAGGCGTTGGTCATTGATAAATCGCAATTAGGTTTTGCTATTTTTTTCTTATCCCTTGGTGTTTTTACGGTTTTTCCGATCGCCTCGACGATTATCAATAAAGTAGGGGTAGGTAAGGCTACATGGTATGGTGTACTTTGTAGTTGTGCTGCAGCAATACTTCCTTTGCTTGCACCCAGTTATTACACCCTTATGGCAGGGTTGTTTCTTTTTGGGGCTTCTAACGGTTTTACTGATATCGCAATGAACACCTTGGTTACAGAGGTTGAAAAGGAGGATGAACAAAACTTCATGTCCGCCGCACATGGGTTTTTTAGCCTGGGGGGTGTTTTGGCTGGTTTAGGTAGTTTTTTGATAGGTCCATTAGGTAATCCAGTTTTACACATGGGCCTAGCTATAACTTTGGTTTTGATCGTGAACCTGATTTTCTATAAAAAGTTTAAAGATGTTGTGGCTGCAACCATCGAAAAAGATGGGTTTAGCTTGAAATTATTTAAGCCATTGATGCTTTTAGGGTTGATTTCTTTCATAGCCATGGGTAGCGAAGGCGCCATTGTTGACTGGAGTGGACTATACCTTAAAGAAATTAGTATCGCACCCGAGGCGTTGTGGGGGGCAGGGTTTTTAGGTTTTCAAATCACAATGACTATAGGTCGATTTTTAGGGGATGGAATTAGCGCCAAAATAGGATCTTTAAAAATGGTTGCCTTTGGAACCTTGTTGGTAATGATCGGTTACGGATTAGTCTTGTCAACTGGCACCTATTTGTCTATTGTTGGTTTTGCCTTAAGCGGACTTGGTTTTTCGGTGATGATACCTGAAGTTTTTCGAATAGGAGGTAATGTTAAGGGTATAGAATCTTCGCAGGGTGTTTCTTTTATTGCCGGCACGGGCTACGCGGGCTTTTTGTGCGCGCCACCTATTTTAGGTGGAATTGCAGATAGCTCTTCTTTGATAACTTGTTTTTGGATACTCTTTGGGTGTGCACTTTTTATTTTAGGTGCTACTTTTATTTTAGAAAAAAGAAAAAGAAGGCATTAATTTTTTAATAGGAATGCGCTTAGTTTTAACTATTGCACTTCTAAACTTGTAAAGTACAATTTAAAGTCGCTGTCAGGCATTTTGTGCATAGTAGCAATATTCAATCCATTGATCATTTTGTAATCTTCAAAAGAAGTAATCATTGATGGCTCTATCTGGTTGCTTCTGCGAAACGCCCATTCTTGTATGATAAAATCATCTTCAAAATAGAAATCATAAGCATCGCCAGGGGTATAACCTCCGTCACCGCCATAAACAATGGTGAGTTTTTGCATCGATTTTTTGCTCATCGGCGCTTCTGCGTTTTTATTATGCACATAAGTAACATTATCCGCATCCCATATAAGTTGATAGGGGGCAAGTAACCAATACTTATCATTTATAAAACCTGCATTTGTTTTGTTGGCAATACTATCCATAGATGCCCAATTGTAGTCAATGGTTCCTTCTGCTGAAGAGGCTGTGATGTCATTAGTTTTAGGTTTCCATGTCCAATCGCGTTCAAAATGAGTTGTATCTCTATCTACATTGAAAGTGAACTTGATTTCAGTTACGTTTTTCCAGTTTTGAAAACCATTAGCGTTTGCAATTATTTCGAGGATGTTATCTTCTTGCAGCATCGTTACTTTTTCGAGGTTTTTAGAACCTATGAAGCTTGCTGTTAAAACAAAAATTAATAGCGAAAGAGATATAACTTTTTTCATGATTTTCTTATTTGCTCAAATATAAACGCTTTTACATGATTTTTTGAAAATCGACTGTTTTATTGGTATTCGAATTCACAATAAATTGATTAATTTTGAAGCTTACTAAGAAATTAAAAAATGAGTACGAAAAAAGGAAAGATACAAGAAGCCATAGATGAAAAAATGTTGGATGAGCGTAAAGTGTTCCTTTGGGGCATGGTTGACGATAAATCGGCCAAACATGTAATCGATCGTTTGATGTATTTAGATATGCAGAATAATAAGGAGATTCAGTTGTATATTAATAGTCCGGGCGGATATGTTACTTCTGGTTTTGCTATGTATGATACGATTAAGGCTTTGAAAAGCCCGGTTTCTACGATTTGTACTGGATTGGCTGCTTCAATGGGTTCGATTTTATTATCCGTAGGAAAAAAAGGAAGACGCTTTATTCAGCCTCATGCTCAGGTCATGATTCACCAACCAAGCGGTGGTGCTAGGGGTCAAGCTTCAAATATTGAGATTCAAGCGAAGGAAATTATTAAAACCAAAGAACTAAGCGCTCAGATTTTAGCTGATAACTGCGGACAAGATTTTGATCGTGTAATGAAAGATTTTGACCGTGATTACTGGATGGGTGCTGAAGAATCAATTAAGTACGGTATTGTTGACGGTATTTTAGAATAAACCTCTCTAGTCAAGACCTCAAGGGATTGAATAGTTATATAAATAAGATAAGGCTCCTGATTTTTTCAGGAGCCTTATTATTTTATGGTCTAGTTTCTTTGTACTTAAATCGCAGCGATCTGTTGTCAATTAAAAGAAACGCGGTGATTTTATACCACCTAAGCGTTTGATAGGCAATTCGTAAATTAAAATAACTTCATGAGTGCCACCAGAATAAGGTCGAATATCTGAAGTTGGCACATCGTAGGCATAGCCTAATCTGAACGAATTTGAAATCTGATAATCGGCAAGAATACCGAAACTATCTGCGTCGTTAAATCGATATGACGCACCTAACCAGAATTTATCATAGAATAAAAAGCTTCCGGTTACATCGTAATTTGCTGGAGCACCATTTGTTATTTTAGCAATGGCAGTAGCCTTGAATTTGGTGTCTCTTCCCAGGTCAAAAACCATACCTCCAATCGTATAATAACTATTACGTTCTATCGCTGCGAATTCCCCTTGATTTAAATCTGTATTTAAGAGACGAGGCGAAGACAATCCTATATACCACATTCTGCTACTCACGTAAATACCAGCTCCAAAATTTGGGTTCCATTGAGAAAAACCTTCTGCGAAAAACGGATCATTAATATCAGGAGTGTTTAGGTCATAATTCGTTAAACCTCCATTTAAACCGAAAGACATATTTACGGTTTGGTTTAGTGGTACGGTATATAAAAAGTTTCCATAAATATAATTCGTGCTTTCATCGCCCAGATTATCATTGATATAGGTCAAACCTAGTCCAACACGACTAAATCTAACCGGCGAATGAATTGACAATGTACTTGTAGTTGGGTTGCCTTCAATTCCTGCCCATTGATTTCGGTGCAATCCTGTAACATTCAGGGTTTCTCGGCTACCCGCATAAGCAGGGTTAACCGACATGGTGTTGTACACATACTGCGTAAACTGAGGCAACTGCTGTGCGCTTACAATGGTAGTAGCAAGAAAAACAAATATGATTAAGAATCGTTTTAACAATAGCATTTGGGGGTGATTTTTTATTTAGATCCTATATAAATATATCCGTTAATAGGTTTGATTTCAGTATTTGATAACGAAATCATATAATAGTAAGTACCTGTTGGAAGTATACCAGCACTACCTAAAGAACTATTAGGAGCGTATCCACCCCAATCGTTTTGATAGTCGTTTGATTCGTATACTTTAGTACCCCAGCGATTGAACAGCATCACTTGATAAGTATAAGCACAAGATTCTAAACCTGTAATTTCAAAATAATCGTTGATTCCATCACCGTTTACGGTTATGGTTTTTGATACTATCAAATCGTTAATGTCACAAGGCAAACAATCCGTGTTCACATTGATTGTAAAGTCCGCATAGAATTTACAAGAAGTATCTTCAGCAGCATATGAAATAAGGTATTCGCCAACTTTATGATTGTTTGGTTCGAACATACTTCCATTTAATACAACACCATCTTCAACGGTAAAGACACCCGTAGCATCAAAACCTGCTGGTAAATAGTCTAACAAATCAATAGCTGGGTCTTCCACACAAATATCAATAGTGATGAATTCCTTTTCAGGTTGCATGACAAAAATAAGCTGTTCGAAAGTTGCTGTATTTCCACAGCTATCTGTTACATTCCATGTCCTTACAATAATATAGTCATCAGAATCTGAAGAAGCTTGCTCAGTTTCGCTATAATCAACTACATAGTTACCACAGCCACCACTAAATATTAAGGCTGGTACTTCAGGAATTTTTTCACCACAAGTAATGGTCATTTCCTCTTGAAAGGGTTCAACAACAATCTCACCCATATCGTTGTCGTTGATGGTTCCGTCAGCTGTATTAGTTGCGTTTCCTTCTACAAAACCTACACCTATGTTTGACTGTATATTTGATATTACTACAGTAAACCCTTCAGTAGGTTCAATTACTAAATCATCCGTAATAGGCACTTGAATATCAAAAGAAATTGTTGTTGGTGTAAAAGTTAGCGTGCCTGAAGTAGATTCAAAATCTCCGGGACTTAATGCAGTTCCTTCATTCGTCTTATAATCAACCATTACGTTTTGAGAAATATTTCCGGTCAGCGTTACGGTATAAACTGCAAAAGCATCTGTAAGCAATATGGCTGCTAAATGCCCTTATTATCATATCTTTAATAACAAAGGGAAATTGATTGAGG
>RCNE010001084.1_pt1 | contig 14848 bp, 5 predicted proteins | sample 2041361 | NCBI WGS metagenome assembly RCNE01 (sample SAMN09708229, study PRJNA481090) | Marine sediment metagenome, whole genome shotgun sequencing project.
CAGCCGATTTATCGGTTTCGATAAGGCTATGCAAATAGTCGAATCGTTCCGGAGGTAGCCGGAAGAACCTGAGCGGTACCCACTGTGAAATGAAGAGGTTCTTCATTTCGGGTGTTGCGCGTATGCTTCCGAGCATGCGTAGGGCTCCGGCTCTGTAGAACGGAATGGCATCTGATGTCAGATCCTTCTGCTGAGCCGGGGTCCTACATTTTTTTTGTGCAAGCGGTACCATCAAATTCTCGAAGCCTCACGTCTCCGGTGCTTCTAAAATCGCCAGGTGGGTGTCAGTGTCTTATACCCTCTTGAATTCTCCGGCCCGCGCTCGCCATGTCCACAGACAAAGAATTTGAAGTGTCGTTCCGGCTGTGATACCGTGACGCGCCTCATCGCTTGTCGTGACATGGGAATCACTATGGGTTGTCCAAGCTCTGCGATTGGTATAACGAAGTGAAGTCCATTTGACCGAGATCAAATGGACTTCACTTCAACAAACTGCTAAACCGCAATAACTCCTAATTGGCCGGCGGAAGCAGGACAGTGTCGATGATGTGAATCACTCCGTTGGATGCTTCGACATCGGTCTGAGTCACGGTGGCATTGTTGATCGACACAACTCCATTGGTGACGCTGATGTCAACTGCCTTGCCCTGAACCGTGTTCGCAGTAGTCAGGTTGACAACCTGCGCAGCCGTTACGTTACCTGACACCACGTGATACGTCAAAATATCCGCAAGCTGAGCCTTGTTCGCTGGTTCGAGAAGTGACGCGAGCGTAGCGGGATCAAGCTTCGCAAATGCGGCATCTGTTGGAGCAAAGACTGTGAACGGACCGTCACCCTCCAGCGTAGACACAAGATCAGCAGCCGCTACCGCAGCAACAAGCGTGGTGAATCCGGCGTCGGTGGCAACCTCGACGATATTTCCAGGTGTATTGTCGATGTCACTATCGCTGTCACATCCAACCAGCGTCACCGAGAACAGGAGTAGTGCGAATGATACAGACGAAGAGAAGAATTTCATTGGTACAACCATAATCGTTTTCATGTAATTATTGTCGGCCGAGGCGCGACTTGTTGAATGCAAAAAACGAAGAACCCTTCTGTTAGCATATCGATTTTAGACAAGCGGCTGTCGCGCGCGTCAAGCGGCTGCGGGGACGCTCCGAGTGGATTGACGATGTGACTCACCAACCGCTTTCGCGTCGAAGCAGGTGCTGTACTTGAGTCCACGGACGACCCCAGAATTGGGATCGAATGGCCACTTTCGTAGCAACTTCACCTCTTGTCGAACTGGTACAGGACGCATTGTATTCCTGCGACAAGGTTCACGATATTGAGTTCAGCCCGAAATAACTTCTGACCAGATCTGCGATGGAAGATGAAAAACGAGACTCCCGAGGAACTGCCACAAGAGGTGTTCGACCTCTTTGACAAGTACGTTCACGATCGTATTGATAGACGCGAATTTGCAAACAAGGTCGCCCGATATGCTGTTGGCGGATTAACCGTCGCGGCCATAATGGACTATCTGAGTCCGAAGTATGCATCAGCACAACAGGTTCGGGCTGGCGAGAAACGTCTCGAATCCGATTACATTGAATACAACTCACCCAATGGCGGCGGAACGATACGTGGCTTACTTTCAACGCCGTCGGATAACAAAGAGAAACTGCCCGGCATCGTAGTCGTGCATGAAAACCGCGGGTTAAACCCGCACATCGAAGACGTTTCACGAAGGGCCGGCCTTGCAGGCTTTGTCGCACTTGCGCCGGATGCGCTTACACCTTTGGGTGGCTACCCTGGGACGGACGATGAGGGACGCCAGCTACAGCGCAAGCGGGATCGAAACGAAATGCTTGAAGATTTTATTGCCGCTGTCACGTACCTAGAGGCACACCCGCAATGTACCGGAAACGTTGGCGTCGTTGGATTCTGTTTTGGAGGATGGATTTCGAACATGATGGCAGTCCGCGTGCCGGAATTGAAAGCCGCCGTTCCGTTCTACGGTGGCCAGCCTGACGCCGCCGACGTGCCGAGAATTAACGCCCCATTGCTTCTGCATTTTGCAGAATTAGATACGCGAGTAAACGAAGGCTGGCCGGCCTACGAATCCGCGCTGAAGGCAAATGAGAAACGATATACAGCGCACATCTATCCGAGTGTGAATCACGGCTTTCACAACGACACAACGCCGCGGTACGACAAAGAAGCCGCCGAGTTGGCCTGGCAACGCACTATTGACTTCTTCAAGGAGGAGCTTAAATAGTTCTCGGTCAACTGCTTGCACGAGGTAAGCCCCGCACTTCCAGAAGGGGTGTCAACCAATGTATCAGCGGATCTCTGTCGATGTATCTCGTCGACAGAGATCATCAATTGCCGATCGCCACTGGGAGCGTTTCTCTGGGTAGAAATTTCTATGATCTCGATTGTTATTCAAGTAACACGGCAGCTTTGATCGGAACTCGTTTGGGTGCGTTGCGGACGCAACGCGCCTGCTTAAAGTTCAGAATACGACGATCCGAATCGTACAAATAATATTGCGGCCAAGCTGATTCAAGTCAGCTTGGCCGCAAGGATATACCTATCGCCACTTTTCCTTCCAGTCAACCTGAGGAACTAGGGCAAACTTTTCGTTCCGCGCACTCCCGATTAGAAATCAAATCCATACCGAACCCCACCTCGGCCCTCGAAGATCGACGTACTGTATGCGCGCATCAATTCGATTTCCGCAAAAAGCAGGACAACACCAAGATTGTATTGTCCCCCTCCCCTGAGCGCAAATCCCGTTTCCACATTGGAGTTTGAAAAACCAATCCTGCTGAACTTCTGACGAACAAAGCGTAAGCCGCCTGCACCGTACAGTGATACTTCTTCCGTCAACAGATATCGACAACTCAGGTCAATCATCGGCATAAAGATGCTGGTAAATTCGTTCGGCTTTATGTATTCGAACCCAACCTCCAAGTCTACTGGGACCTGTTCAACCGGCTGCTTCCAGAAGCCGCGGACTGTAAACGTTATCGATTCCCAGTCACCGTTGTATCCGATGGCGAAGTCTGCTCCGTAATCAGCATCCTCATCATCAACCCAGTCGTCATTTTCTGTCGGGCGCCCGCCACCGCTTTCGTAGCCCCCCGTAGGATCGTCGCCGAAGCCAATCTCTATAACACCTTTCTTCCACTTGAGGACACCGACAGACACGCAGTCCTTGTCATCTTCCTCGTCATCGTTCTTGTCGTTTTCGTCTTCACAGCTGTTTTCACCCTTCGGGTCAAGGTAAATGACGGGTTCATCCCCCCGAGTAACAAAGACCTCTACCTCGTCTCCATCGTCAAAGGAGCCATCTGGAATTGATACCCTTCCATCTCCCCCTGTTTCTCCGGCTTCTTCACCGCCAACAATTACCGGAACATCAGCCGTTGCGGTGCCACTTTCATTTTGTGCAACTACGACAACCCCAGAAATCAAACCGCTCTGGGCAAGAGCCGGGGTCGCAAGTAGCAGAAGCGGGATCAGTAGTCTAAGTGCTTTCATCGTGTCTATATATGTGTGGGTTCGTGTCTAGTAGTTCACGCCATTGTTGCTTCTTGCAAATCGGAACAGCTTGTAGTCCAAAGCAGGGTGTAAGTTGAGTACAGTTCCCCAACCGCCTGCTCTGGCAATTGGTAGGTGCAGTTTATTTAGGTGTTGAGCACGAATGAAAAATGCCTTATCAGGTGCATAGTTCGCCGCGTGCAGATACTGATTCATCCAGGCGACGTTATTGGAACTTTGCGTATTCTGCCACGCGCGCGTCACCTGTATGTCGGAATGTGCCAGCGTGTACTGCAGTCGCTGGCTTCCAAAACTTGTTGTCTTCTTACCCCGACCAGCCCACCACCCATAGATGAACTGAGCCTGGGCAATATGTGATGACAGTTCGCCACCACCCATTGCATGCGTCGCCTCGTGTACAATGACCGACGCCAGACTCAATGCCGAGCTCGGCCGCGAAGAGAAGGACCACGGGTTCAGGTAGATGGCTGTTGGCGTAGACGGATGCCAGAGACCACCATATTTCTGCGGAAGATTGAGGTCCCAGTGAACAGTCAGCTCGCCGCGCATGATTTGCCGGGCGATGTGCTTGTGGTACGGTCCACCGTTTAGAAGCAAGCTCATCGTTTCGTTTTGCAACGCAATGTCGCGGTTGTTGCCACGGCCACGAACCATCGTGCTAAACACTTCACTAGTGGCACGCGGCTGGTAGGGTGCATCAGCCGCTCCTCCTACTTGATTTGCGAAACCCTCCGTCGAACCCGTTCTGGAAGACTTCATCCGGGCTGATACGGCTTTAAATCCGATTCCAATGCCGGCAATTCCACCTCTGATGCCCGATCCGATTCCCGCGGATGCGAATGCCGAAATCGCGTTCTTGGAGATGGCATCCGACCATGACTTATTGTGCAGACCGACATCAAACGCCACGCCACTAGTCACGTCCGATGCATAACTCGACCAAAATCGCTGCATCGCCGTTGACCCGCCAGGAATGAGCTTGCCAAGGCCCGCCGACATCGCTCCCTGGGCCAAGTGCTCACCGGCTTCCGACGGCGTGTACGGCGAAGCGGTCCAGGCGGCAGCAGTCCAATTGAGCCCAACATTGATCAACCCTTCAAGCACCGCTGCACCCGGCGCCAAAACGGCTCCAGACATAACCGCCAGAGCGATACCGCCTCGGTTCTGCATGGCGGTAATTGATTGGCGGTAAGCGGCCATGTTAAGCGCCTGCGCCACGCGTGGAGAGGTACGATAATCATAGATCGTGCGACGCGATTGTTCGTCGTACTTGATACCGGAAAACCCGTCGATGCGTATCGAACCAGACAGGTACGGGGACCGAGTGGTTGAGCCAGCAATAAACCGTTCATCATCTGGTGGCGCAAAGGCCGCCCCGGCGAGGTTAGCAGACGGAGATGCGGTAGAAATCGAAGTCCCCTCCCCATCGGTTAGAAAGGCGACCTGACCCTGCATATTGGTGTGCAGATAATATGGTTTGAACGCCCCGTCCCTGGCGTCGTTTGTCCGTCTGTCCATGCGGATTCGCTCTCCCGGACGAGAGCCAGCAATATAGCGGGCGATCAGCGTCCCGCTCCCGGAGCCCGTGCCTTCTGCGATCGCCGTTTGCCCATCGTATACAAACCAGGAAGGGGTACGAGTCCACGGATCAAAGTTGACGAACCCGCGTGGCGTTCGGTCTTTCGACGGAAACGTACTAACCCGACGACCCAGCGGGTCGTAGTTAAACGATGTTATTTGATTGTACGGCCGATTGCCCGGAATCTGGGAGACCATAGTGAGCCGACGTTCAGAATCGTATTGGTAGAGATTCGCATCGTCAGCAATAACATTGCCGACTGCATCGTATTCGAACTTTTGCGTATCGATGAACAATCCGTCCCCTGCAATCCAGCCACTCAGATCAGCGACCGACTCGATCGTCGGTACGCGCCCATCAAACTTGTCGCGTGCGCTCGTTTTGACGGCCGCAACTTGCGCCCCGTTATACGTGAACTCCTGGATTCGAGCAAACTGAGCTACCGGAAACTCGCCCTGAGTCTGAGTTAACAACTCGGCCTGCACGGCGGGACGATTACCCGCATAAGTAGTGAGCAAGCGGCTCACAGTTTGGTTTGGCGTCTTTCCTCCAACCGACGTGGTTGAAAGGCTCTCGATCGTTCGTCCTTGACCGTCGTACTTAAATCTCGTCGTAGTTGAAGAACTTCTTGCCTGATCAACAGCGAGGGTCTCGCTTAACCGCCCTTCCGGCGTATACGATGCGCGAGCGGAATAGATAACCGCCGGATTGTCGTAGTACGACCCGGCCTCAGACCAGACCCGGGTGTCCGTCATCCGCCGCTTTGCATCGTACTTGTGCACCGCGACTGTACCGTTTCGAAGCGAATACCCGGCAATTCGATCCGACCCGCTATAGGCGTACGAGGCCACCATCTCACCTTCAAGGTCTACCCGAATCACACGTCCCAAATTATCATAGTGCCGCCGCACCTTGTCACTACCTGCTAATTCCGGATAACGGGTTTCCATCCACGAGTCATCGGCTGCGTAACTTCGCTCAAGCGTTTGCCCGTAGTTATCCCGAGACTGTTCCTCACGAATGATCCTGTTCAAGCCGTCATAAAAAAGCGACACACCCGTATCGCGAATAGTCATGTACCGGCCGTTCTGTGCGTAGCGTAGTCGACCGAGCCCATCGTATCGCCGCCAAACAACAACTGACCCGCCGACTGTTAAAAGCTTAAGCTCGCCCCTCTGCTTCATGCCAGTCCCTGGTTGAATCCTGTCAACAAGGGGTAAACCTAGCGCGTTGAAGGTTCGCCGTGTGGTAGTGCCGTTGGCGTCGGTAATTGCTTCTGGGTTTCCAATGGCGTCTCGTTTGATTACCGTTTTTGCTCCCGTAAGCACATCTTCGTTTTCAACCGAGTTGCCCTGATCGTCGTACTTCCATCGCTGATGTCTATTCGCTGATTGCATCTCGGCAATCTGCCCGGCGGCCGTGTACTTGAACGTTTGCTCTTGTCCTGCCGTGATCACTTTTGATTGCCGACCCAGTCCGTCATAAACTGTTTCGGTTATCCCGACACCTTGGAGTGCAGCCACGCGGCGCAATCCATCCGAGCTGTAGCGATAAGCTGTGACCGCTTCTGGAGAGCTCGTTGTTAAGACTCGACCGACCTCATCATAGGTCATTGTCGTCTTGTATTCCTTGACCTCCTCTGTCCACTTTCTCGACACGGGTTCGTACGAACGCTCAACCTCGACCTGTGTGACGGATGACTTCCGATCAAAATCGCCGTATTCATAAACCGTCTTGTTTCCAACGGGGTCCAGCATCTCCTTTAGTCGCCCAGGTTCGTCGTATCCGTATTGAGTAGTGACGTCTCCTAGCGCAACCTGCCGAGTCAGCTTGGCAATTCGATTGTAGAAGAATTGCTCTTTGTGCGTTGTTTGTCCGGAGTCAAGCACATAACTGGTTCGCGTAGCAACAAGATCATGTTCGTTGAATGTCGATTCGGTTTTCGCGAGGGTTGCGACGCTAGATTGTTCGTCGCCATTCTCGCCTCGAATTTCCTCCGCTAACACGTTCCCGTTCGCGTCAAAACGTCGCGTCGCAACGGAACCCGCCGGATCAGTTTCCGAGGTCGCCCTATCGAAGACGTCGTATGTATAGGCTTGCGTGCGCGCCGCGCCGCTCGGACCCGTTTCTTCAGATACTAGGTTACCGTTGGCGTCGTATGATTTTCGGATTTCGAGGGAGCCACGCTTCTCGGTGACAACGTTGCCGCGCGCATCGTGTTGGAATGCCGTTGTAAAAGCACCTCCTGTCGGCGACGGTTCTTCCGTTTTTGTTATACGACCAGCCGCATCAAAGGCTCGCGACACTTCCCGTGTCAAATCGCCAGCAACTGTCTTCTCACTAAGCGGACGCCCGATCACATCGCGGGTCGTAGTGGTCGTCCGCTGAAACGATGCACCACGCTGTGGCGCAACAAGGCTGCCAACGAGTCGCTCCCTACTGCCATAGTTGTCAGAAACGAAGCGGGTCTCTTCAATCAAATTACCGTTGAGATCGTATTTGAACGTCTTCTTCGAGCCAGGCGAGGATACGCTCTCTTCGATAGTAAGGCCCCGCGAATCCCGTTTATAAGTGATTGTACCGTCAGGGCCCGTCCAGCCCCGCACCCTTCCGTAAAAATCGAGATTAAACGATTGGTTGCCGTGCGGACTCTTGATGGAAGTGAGCAGCCCCTCCTTGTTGTATTCATAGTTTGCGACATCAAACGGCGTGGCGGCTTCGGATTCCACAAGGCCATTGTTCGTATACGAAAAAGCGCGAGGAAAAATCGTGACGACCGTACCATCCGGCTGTGTCAAGTCTGGTGGCGACTCCTCAACGGGGTTTCCGAGAAGCCCCTGGTCGTCGTATTCGTACCGAAACGTCGTGGAGTTGCCGTTGGCATCCGTAACCTTCGATGCTTGGTTGTACAATGGCTCATGCTCAGTTGCAGATGCAATCGAATTTGCCCCATCACCTGGCGGCAACGTCCCGCGCTCTCGGCGAATGCCAATAAGATTCCCGAGCGAAAGATTATTGTGATACGTAACGCCCGCCTCAACGTCGTTTCGCATCGGGCCCTTCGTCACCGCCTCGTTCGATTCGTCGTACAAGAACACGATCTTATTGCCACGCGGCATCGTGGTCGACGTGACCTGAGTTGACGTATTGTGCGCATAAGCTGTGGTCCACGACCCGCTCGGGCCGCTAACGGTTTCCGATTGAACCACACGATACTCGCCAATCCGCAACAGCGAGTACGTTTTTTTCGGACCAGCCGCATTCGTCACACTTACCGAATTTCCCGAGTACAAAAACGTTGAATGCGGACTCCCGCCGAGCCACTGCTTTTCAACGCGCCCAGCGCCATCGTATGTATTGCGGATGTAGGGTGTCTTATCACCAACCATCTGCTGCGGGGCAATGACCGAGATCATACGCTGCTCTCCGTCATAGGCATATTTAGTTTCGGTCACGACACTGTCGCTACCAACAACAGAGAACACCCGACGTACTGTCTCGAGGATCGGCGATGAATCGCCGTCGGCATACTTGTACGTTATCTCGATTCCGGGTCCAGATATTTTCCGAACGCGTGGGATCGGAAACGTGCCAGTCAAGTGAAAACAATCGTCATTCGTATTAACCAGCGCCTGATCGATGTCTTTGGTACTGATATAGTAATCACGACCACTTGGGTCTGTGATCTTGGAAAGCGTAGAACTCTGCGTCAGCGGATTGCGAGGTCCCCGATACTCAAACGTGTAGCGCACGGGCTCGCTCGATGCACCTGCTGGCAGGCTCGCAAAGTCGTTGCGTCCAAGAATATGCAGGAGCTGACCGCGGCAATTGTACACATACCGCACACCGTTCTTCTCGCGCATCACGAAAAAGATGGCTTCTCCCTGGTCGATGTCGCGATGACCGGCAAACGGATGTTTGGTGGCATCTTCGAGTACGTAGCGCTGCAACTCGTTAAACTCTCCATCCGGAGAAACGTACGTCGTGACGTACGCGCGTACCTGCATGTCGGAACCGAAATTATTGACGTTGCGCCAGTCAGACGACTGCTCGACATAGCGCAGTCCGCGGCCCATTCCATCGAAGTACATTACGACGGATTGCTCCGCCCCCACCTGTTGACCTCGTAATCCTTCAGCGTAATCGCGCCCGAGGGCGACAAGTCGTTTGTTGTACGAGAAGTCCCATCGATGCCCCATGAAACCGCCCGAGAGCGTTTCGACATCACTGGTATAGTGACGCAGCAGGTCAAACGGAATTCCCAACGTCTCTTCGGACAAATCACGATCGTTCTGGAAATACGCACCGCTGGCCAAGTGTACTTGCACGCCACCAACTGCTGGGGCGTGAGGGGCTAGCATTGGATCGGATTGGGCGAGTGGATCCGTAGTCTGCGGCCAGACCAGCAGCGGACCTCTAAATCCGCAACAACCAGGTTCTTCGTCCTCGTCAATCTCTTCTCCATAGACGGGAGGAATCGGAACGTCTCTCGGGTCGTCGTCGTCTGGGTCTTCCGGCCACCAGGGTGGCCGCGTCCGCGTCGAGTCGGGCTCAGGGTCTCGCGTTCTTGTTCCACCGACATCGTTCTCAGCGATATTGACGTCTTCCGACTCAAGGCATGGACAGGGATCTTGAGCCAATTCATAGAACACATCGAAAGCGCCTGGAGCGAGTCCAGTGACGATCCGCTCAAACGAATTGACGCCGCCGCCTGTCGTCTCAACCTCCTGTTCAACACCACCTTCAAGTTCAATTACAGTTGGCTCCAGGTTTCGGAGGATGAGCTGCAAGGGCTCATCCGTTCCTTCCACGATAACGCGGAGCGGCGTTGAGCCTCCCTGTTCGATCTGGGTTAGATCGATCTCACCCCGCGCTGCCAGCACCAGGATTTCGATGGATCCCTCAATGCCATTCGCTGTGATCGTATGTGAACCGGGGGCCGTGCCTTCGGGAATTTCGACGTAGACGACTTCACTGGAAGCGGCGCCCGGCACACCCAGCGGTTGACCATCAAGCATTAATCCGCCTTGAATTTCGCTCGTCGGAAAATAGCCGCAGATGCAGGCGCTACGCCCGCGGAATACACGCGGCGTACAGCCGGTTAACGCAGCCTCGCGATCTTCATCTTCACTAGAACCGGTTATCTCGATGGCTTCGCCGTCGGAGATCATCTCGAGTCCAAAAGCGTCCTCGTACGTAATCCCAGCAAAGTCGCCAGGAATCAGTGCACCGGGAATTCGGCCTGAAAGAAACTCGGTATCACCTACGGCTAGAATGCGAACGCCTTCGAGCTTCCACATACCAACACCGACCAGTAACTCATCGGTAATTTCCAGTCTGACAACCTCGCCAGCAGCAGCTTGGTCGGGAGCGCGTAAGAACGAACCCGTTGCTGAATGCACAACGAGCTCAGGATACTCCGATGGTGGTTCGACAAAGCCGACAGAGAGTTCGCCGTCTGGGCCCATCAATCGGAATCGGGCGCCGTCCCACATGACTTCGTCTGGAATATCCAGTCGGAATCGACCGTTGTTTTCATCAAGCGGTGCGCCAGAGAGGCGGATTCCACCGTCTGTCATTTCGAAGTCCCACCCATCGGGTGTGTGTCCGACTTCTGCCGGACCAGCAACGTCGATCTCGATCGCGATGACGGGCTGTCCGTCTACCTCGTGAGGGACGGACAGGAGGACATGTCGACCGGCCTCGCTCTGCGCACCACCAGCGGATGCACCAGACTGTGCAAAGACAGGTGAAGCGGATCCAACGAGGATCAGTAAAACAAGAATGCCACGGCGTAGCGTGCGCCCGATACTGATGGAGTGAACACTCGCCTCTGGGTGAGAGGGAGTAAGCATTTCAGTGCGCTAGCGAAAAGGGGGTGAACTTTAAACTAGCCGACTGGATGCGGAATCGCAATTGTTGCTTGATTGCGTGTGTCGTCCAATAACTGGCAGTACTGCGCCAACAGGGTCTTTTCGTTCGTGCCCAATGAGATACGGAGTGTGGTACACTTGCAAGCGCGACGTTTTGCAAAATCGATCTGGACAGTCCCGATCACACTAAAATAGAGGAGCAACCGCCATCAGTGGTGCCCCTCTATTTACTATTCGAAATGAAGCTCGTCCCAGGACCGGCGAACCTAACTACCGCTTCCGGGGATGGTTTGAACCGAACGTTGTCCCGACAACGTCACCCAATGTCGAACCGGTCAGCGTTCATCACCCTGTTCCATGCAGCAACGAACTCATCAACGAACTTCCCTTGCGCATCGCTGCTTGCGTAAACTTCTGCAAGTGCCCGAAGCTGCGAATTCGATCCAAACGTAAGGTCGACGCGAGTGCCGGTCCACTTGACTTTACCGGTAGCACGGTCGCGTCCTTCGAACACGTCCTTTCCGTCGGATACCGCCTTCCACTCCGTACCCATGTCGAGCAGATTGATGAAAAAATCGTTCGTCAATGTCTCTGGACGATCCGTGAAAACTCCGTGTGCGGCTTTGCCCACGTTTGCATTCAAGGCGCGCATTCCTCCAATCAGAACAGTCATTTCCGGCGCGGTTAACGTCAGCAACTGTGCTCTGTCGATGAGCAATTCCTCCGCTGACACGGAGAACTCGCTTTTGAGATAGTTCCGAAACCCGTCAGCTACCGGCTCAAGCACTTCAAACGCTTCAACATCGGTCTGCTCCTGCGACGCGTCAGACCGGCCCGGCGTGAATGGAACAGTTACTTCGTGACCGGCATTTTTCGCTGCCTTCTCAACGGCAGCACATCCACCTAGGACAATCAGATCCGCGACCGAGACCTGCTTCCCACCCGACTGCGCTGCGTTGAACTCTTCGCGAATCGCATCCAAAGCCTTGAGCACCTTCGACAATTGAGCCGGCTGATTGACAGCCCAATCCTTTTGCGGGCTGAGCCGAAGCCGAGCGCCGTTTGCGCCTCCGCGTTTATCAGAGTGACGGAACGTTGACGCCGAAGCCCAAGCCGTTGAGACGAGCTGCGAGATAGACAGTCCAGACGCCAGGATCTTTTTCTTAAGTGCGGTAATATCCGACGCATCGATCAGCTTGTGATCAACGACCGGGATTGGGTCCTGCCAGATCAGTTCCTCAGACGGGACTTCCGGGCCGACGTAGCGAACAAGCGGACCCATGTCGCGGTGGGTCAGCTTGAACCAGGCCCGCGCAAACGCATCCGCAAACGCGTCTGGATTTTTATGAAAGCGCCGAGAGATTTTTTCGTATTCCGGGTCCATCCGCATCGCCATGTCTGCGGTAGTCATCATCGGTGCCTGCCGCATCGACGGATCGTGCGCGTCCGGGACTGCGTCCTTCGCGGCCGGGTCTGTCGGCGTCCATTGTTGTGCTCCGGCCGGGCTCTTCGTCAATTCCCATTCGTAACCGAAGAGTGTGTCAAAATATCCGTTGTCCCACTTGATCGGATTGGGAGTCCAGGCACCTTCCAGTCCGCTGCTGATTGTGTCAACACCTTTGCCACTGCCGAAGCTGTTCTTCCAACCCAGGCCCTGCTCTTCGATGCTGGCACCTTCGGGTTCCGGACCTACAAACTTTCCGGGATCAGCAGCGCCGTGGGCCTTGCCGAATGTGTGCCCACCAGCGGTTAGCGCGACGGTCTCCTCGTCATTCATCGCCATCCGGGCGAACGTCTCGCGGATGTCCCTGCCGGAGGCAACCGGATCAGGATTACCGTTTGGACCTTCCGGGTTAACGTAGATCAGCCCCATCTGAACCGCAGCGAGAGGATTCTCCAGCTCGCGGTCACCTGAGTAGCGCTTGTCACCAAGCCATTCACTTTCGCTGCCCCAATTTACATCCTCTTCGGGCTCCCAAATGTCTTCGCGGCCGCCGCCGAAACCAAAGGTCTTCAACCCCATTGATTCGATGGCGCAATTACCAGCGAGTATCAGCAGGTCTGCCCACGAAAGCTTGCTACCATATTTCTGCTTGATCGGCCAGAGCAGACGACGCGCTTTGTCCAAGCTGACGTTATCAGGCCAGCTATTGAGTGGCGCAAAACGCTGATTGCCCGAACTGGCTCCACCGCGACCGTCACCAATGCGGTACGTTCCAGCGCTGTGCCAGGCCATACGAACAAAGAAAGGTCCGTAGTGACCATAGTCAGCCGGCCACCAGTCCTGTGAATCCGTCATCAGTGCGACGAGATCATTCTTCAGAGCTGCATAGTCGAGCTTCTTAAACTCATTAGCATAGTCAAAGGACTCGCCCATAGGATTGGACTTCGCTGAATGCTGGTGGAGCATCTTCAGATTTAACTGATTTGGCCACCAGTCCCTATTCACCGGGCCTCCAGTGCTACCGCTCGTTTTACTGCCGTGCATGACGGGGCACTTGCCAGTATTCTGGTGAGTCGTGCCGTTTGTTTTCGGTAAGGTGGTGTCTTCTTGCACTTTTTTCAGGATGGTTTCGTCGTGGGAATTGAATTAGAACTCTGCAAACGGGCCAGTCGCTCGTATCAGAGAAACCGAGTACAATGTAACGCCCGAGCGTTTCTGATGCTCCCGGATCAATCCGGAAAGGCCCCTAGGCCCCTAGCAGGACAGCATTTCTGTGTAGAAAATTCGACCTCGGTTGTATCCTGAGAATCGGCCAATTTCACGCTGCAGGACACTTCTGCGTTGCCGCAACCAAATACGCTTCCGCCAATTATTACGGCGCTAATATTACGGCACCAATAGTCCGACCAGTTCACACGATGATCGTTAATCGGTTACCGCTTCGGATGCCAGCGCCCTGCCTGCATCCGTCAATTTCAGTATACCCGCACGAACCTGAACAAACCCGTCATCCACCGCGTGTTTAACCACACTCGCCGCAAAATCTGGACGCCAGCGAAGGTGCTCCTCCAAGTGCTTGGCTCGATTCTCAATAGACTCCTCCGGCTGGCCAGCATGCTGCTGCAAATGAATCGCCAACATCTTCTCGGCGAACGCCCACCGTACCCGTCGATTCCGAGACCACACCGAAACCAATCCGCGGTGCGGCGCAAAGAATACGACGATGCCAAAGATCACCCCGGCAGCCGTCGCTATACAGCCGGCAATTGAAACGTCCAGCCAATGGGCAACCCAATAGCCGCTGATCGCGCTGATTACACCGAATAGTACACTTAGTCCAATCATCCGCGACAAACGATCTGTCAGCAAAAATGCACACGCTGGCGGCGCAATCATGAGCGCCACAACAAGGATTGAACCGACTGCATCAAACGCCCCGACCGACGTGACCGAAACAAGTGCCATAAGTGAATAGTGCATCACTCCCGGCATGAACCCAAGCGTTGCTGCCAATCCCGCATCAAACGTTGCGATCTTTAACTCCTTGTAGAAGAGTCCAATAAACGCCAGATTTAATAACAGAATACCTGACATAACCACGAGCGACTGCGGACCGATATCGACCCCATTGACCACAAACCGATCAAACGGGGCAAACGCCAACTCGCCACTCAGAACCGCATCCGTATCGAGATGAATGTCGCCCGCGAATTTGGCAATCAAGATCACACCGACTGAGAACAACACAGGGAAGACCAGCCCGATCGCAGCGTCCTCTTTTACAAGCCGAGTAGAATAGAGCAATTCAACAAGCACAACGGTTAACAATCCAGCTGCCGCAGCGCCGATCAACAACCAGGGTGAATGCAATGTCTGAGTCACGAAGAACGCGACGACGA
>RCNE010001247.1_pt1 | contig 14828 bp, 16 predicted proteins | sample 2041361 | NCBI WGS metagenome assembly RCNE01 (sample SAMN09708229, study PRJNA481090) | Marine sediment metagenome, whole genome shotgun sequencing project.
CATGTGCACAGCAGCAATCATCGTCGCCGCAGGACGCGGCACCCGCGCAGGTGGCGATCTGCCCAAGCAATGGCGGCAGCTTGGCGGGCGCCCGATTGCGGCCTACGCAATGGACAGGTTTGCGGCCCATCCAGATATTTCACAACTAATATTGGTGCTGCACCCCGACGATATCGACACGCCACTGTGGCCCCGAAAGCCTCCGGCACATGTTGTGGCTGGTGGTGCAACCCGCGCCGCATCCGTTCAAGCCGGACTTGCGGCTGTTGGTGCAGATATTACGCAGGTCCTCATCCATGATGCGGCCTTTGGTCAGCGACACGTTGATTGATCGGGTGCTGAATGCACTTGAAACACATCAAGGGGCAGCGCCTGCGGTGGCTGTGACTGATACACTTTGGCATGGCGACGACGGTCAAGTGACGGGCGTGCAGGACCGAACCGGACTTTACCGCGCACAAACGCCGCAAGGGTTTCATCTCGCGCCATTGTTTGCCGCTCATGCCGTGAGCACCGGAGATGAAACCGACGACGTCGCTGTTGCGCGCGCTGCAGGGATGGACGTGGCGATCGTGGCAGGCGATGAAGACAACATCAAAATCACCACGCCCGGCGACTTTGCGCGGGCTGAAAAACTGATGAGGCATCACATGGATATCCGCTGCGGCAATGGCTACGACGTGCACCGATTTGAGACGGGCGATCATGTTTGGCTGTGCGGTGTGCAAATTCCGCATACCCGTGGCCTGCAAGGGCATTCCGACGCTGATGTGGGCATGCATGCCGTCACAGATGCAATCTATGGCGCGCTGGGCATGGGCGATATCGGTCAGCATTTCCCTCCCTCTGACCCGCAGTGGAAAGGGGCCGCGAGCCACATCTTCTTGGAACACGCTGTGGGATTGGCCACCAAGCATGGCTTTTCGATCAGCAACGCAGATTGCACGCTGGTCTGTGAATTTCCAAAGATTGGCCCACACCAGGATGCAATGAAGGCCGTGATGGCCGCCTATATGGGCGTGGAAAGCAGCCGCCTAAGCGTCAAAGCTACCACCTCAGAGCGTTTGGGATTTACGGGACGCGAAGAAGGCATCGCCGCCCTTGCAACTGTTACATTGGTAAAGACATGACGCATCTCATCGCGACCTTCTTTTATGTGGGCCACATGCGCCCTGCCCCTGGCACATGGGGATCGCTGGCCGCATTGCCTGCAGCATGGCTGATTTACATCATCGCGGGCCCTTGGGGTTTAGTCGCAGGTGCGGTGCTGACTTATGTGCTTGGTGTCTGGGCAACTGGGATCGAGACCAAAGGCAAAGACAACCACGATCCATCCGAAATTGTCATAGATGAGGTCTGCGGCCAGTGGATCGCACTTTTGCCAGTCGCGTTTGGTGCGGCAAGCGCGGGTGTGGCGATCACCGCCCTTTGGCCGGGATGGATTGCGGCATTCGCACTGTTCCGCCTGTTTGACATCACAAAATGGGGCCCTATCGGCTGGGCCGACCGCATGCACGGACCGACGGGCGTCATGCTAGATGACGTGATCGCGGGCGTTTTCGCAGCGATCGGGGTAATTGGTTTAGCTGCCTTGGCGCATTGGGGCTTTATCACCCAAGTGAACCCCGCATGACAAATGCCGCCAAACTGGTGAAGTTGGCTCACGCAAAGGGCCAGAAACTGACGACAGCAGAAAGCTGTACAGGTGGCATGCTGAGTGCCGCGATAACCGATATCGCAGGAAGCTCGGCTATTTTTGATCGGGGCTTTGTCACCTACTCGAACGCGGCGAAGGTTGAGATGCTTGGGGTGAGTGAAGCGACGCTAGACCAGTATGGCGCAGTTTCCGAGCAAGTCGCCGCCGAAATGGCCAGCGGCGCGCTTGCACACTCTGGCGCGGACATCGCCGTTTCAATTACGGGCATTGCAGGCCCTGGTGGCTCAGATCACAAACCCGAAGGCCGCGTCTGTTTCGGCATTGCAATGTCGGACGGGGCAACCGCGATAACAGTGGAATTTGGGGCAATCGGTCGGGACAATGTGCGGTCAGCAGCACGCGACCACGGCCTTTCGCTGTTCTGGGATGCGCTAAACTAGAAGCGATCACTAAATGTGCAAACGTCGCTCTTATCGCCCACTTATTAATCAATTTGCAAATTGCCGTATTTCACAGCACGCATTCACCGCTTTGCCTATTTAATCGGCACTCCAAATCCGCCCTAACCCCCCAAACAATAAATACCAAATAAGATGGAGGGGACTATGAACGGAGCGGATACAGCGTGGATCATCGTGGCCACGGCGCTTGTACTATTCATGACATTGCCGGGACTGGCACTGTTCTATGGCGGGCTGGTGCGCGCACGCAACGTGCTCAGCGTGTTTATGCACTGCTATGCAATTGCATGCTTGATGAGCATTCTTTGGTTTGCGGTAGGTTACTCCATCGCTTTTGGCTCTGGCACCAGCGGGTTCTGGGGCGGTTTGGACAAGATGTTCCTTGCGGGCATTACGGCTGACACGCTGTCAGGCACCCTGCCCGAAGTTCTGTTCTTTGCCTTTCAAATGACATTCGCGATCATCACACCTGCCCTGATCGTTGGCGCATATGTTGAACGCATCGGGTTTGGCTTTGTGCTGCTTTTCTCAGCGCTTTGGATGCTACTGGTTTATGCACCCGTTGTGCATTGGATCTGGGGTGGCGGTATGTTGTCTGACGGCGGCATTTTAGGCGATATCGGTGTGCGTGATTTCGCGGGCGGCATTGTTGTCCATGAAACCGCAGGTCTAGCAGCTTTGGTTATAGCAGTTTTCCTTGGTGCAAGACGTGACCCAAGCAAACCACCGCATAACCCGGGTATGGTGATGATCGGTGCCGCGATGCTGTGGGTCGGCTGGTTCGGCTTTAACGGCGGATCGCAACTGGCCGCTGACGGTGGAGCCGCAATGGCAATCACCGTCACGCATATCTCGGCTGCTGCGGCATCACTGACATGGGCGCTATGGGAGCGGATCAAATTCGGTAAGTCTTCTCTTGTGGGTATGGTAACCGGAACAATCGCGGGACTTGCGTCCATCACGCCGGCATCTGGGTTTGTTGGCCCCGTTGAAGCGCTTGTGATCGGTTCTATCGCAGGTATTTTGTGCCAAGAAGCCGTCATTCTGATGCGCAACAAGATCAAGATCGACGACACATTGGACGTCTTTGCAGTTCACGGTGTTGGCGGTATCTTTGGCACGATCATGATCGCCGTATTCGGTGCAGGCACATGGGCCGCCCAGTTAGGTGGGCTCGCGATTGTCGGGGGCTACACGATTGTTGCGACCACTGTGCTGATCTTTATCTGTAAAGCGATCACACCACTGCGCGTTGACGAAGAAACCGAAGTTAACGGGCTTGATTTGGCTGTCCACGGCGAACGGGCCTACGAATTCAACAGCTAAGCTGCTGATTAAAAATAAAGAAAGGCCCGCTCCCAACCGGATGCGGGCCTTTTTTATGTCTGGGGAATGGCGCTGTAAAGATCTGCTGCGCGCCGCTCAAACGACCGGACCACACGCTGCATTGCCTCGTTGAAAAATAGACCAGCGGCACCTTGCAACAGGCGGTTTTTAAATTCGAAATCGACTGCAAATGATACTTCGCAGCCACCTTCAACGTCTTTGAACGTCCATTCGCTTTCTAGATTTTTCACAGGACCATCCAAGTAGGCCGTGTCGATCTTCATCTTATCGGGCCACAACAAAACCTGACTGCCAAACTTTTCACGAAATACTTTGAACGAAATCACCAGATCAGCCAGCATTTCTAAATGATCCCCGCGTTCGGTCACACTGCGCACGCGCGCAGCAGCGGTCCACGGCAAAAACTTGGGGTAATTTCCAACATCAGCCACAAGGTCATACATCTGCTGTGCGGTATAGGGCAGAAACTTTGTTTCAGAATGACTGGGCATTTGGGGTCTTTCACGGGTGACTTCACCCTTGGATGTCGTAAACTACGATCAGAAAATCAACCTAATTCCACAAACCGAGGCCCCAATGTCGCACCCACCCTATGTAATCGACACGATGATCAGCGCTAAATCTATTGCCGCACGCATTGAAGACCTCGCCACTGAGATCGAGACAGAGTTCGCAGGAACGGACAAATTGGTCGTCGTTGGCCTGCTGCGCGGATCATTTGTATTCATCGCGGATCTGGTCCGCGAATTAGACCTGCCCGTCGAGGTCGATTTTCTAGAGGCGTCTTCATATGGCGACGGCATGGAAAGCAGCCGCGAGGTCCGTATCCTCAAGGACTTGCGCGGCCAGATCGAAGGCCGCGATGTGTTGGTCGTCGAAGATATTGTCGACACAGGGCACACCCTCGCCCATGTCACTAAATACCTGCAATCACGCAAACCTGCGCGATTAAAATCCATTGCCCTTCTGGACAAACCCGCGCGTCGCGAGGTCGATTTGAAGGCAGACATGACCGGCTTTGAAATCCCCGATGAATTCGTGGTGGGGTACGGTATTGACTATGCGCAGCGCAACCGGAACCTGCCGTTTATTGGCAAAGTCCGCTTTACGGACGACGCGTGAATCAACGCTGGCTTTTAAGGGCGAAGCGCTGGGTGCAAAACCCACCATCGCCTGCCCGGATCAAGTTCATGGTCGCGATCATCGCGATCTGCCTTGCCCTATATGCAGTCGAAACGCTCTGGGGTTGGCCCGCTTGGTTAACGCCGAACCGGATGCGACCATAGCCACACGAGTTCCATCTCGCGTTTGACCACGCCCATAGTCATGCTACGCTTCCTTTATGCAATTTTACACATAAGGGGACCAGAATGCTCTTTAAGACAGTAACAATGATTGCCACAGCAACTGCGCTAACCATCGCAGGTGCGGCTTTTGCAGATAGCCACCTGACAGACACCCAGCAAAGAGCGATGGATGCGCGGAAATCTCATATGGGGTTGTACGGGTTCAATCTTGGACCCTTGGGTGCAATGGCGCAGGACAAGATCCCTTATGATGCAGAAGTTGCTGCGACTGCTGCTGCAAACCTCGCCGCCTTGGCGAACATGTCGCATGACCGATATTGGGTCGAAGGCACCGACAGCAGCGTCGAAGGCAGCCGCGCCAAAGCGGAAATCTGGACCGACACGGAAGGCTACTTGGCCGCTATCATGAAGCTGGCCACGACATCGACAGCGTTGGCTGCTGTGGCAGGTGACGGGATTGATGTCATGAAGGCGGCGTTTGGGCCCGTGGGGCAATCATGTGGTGGGTGCCACGAAGACTACCGCGTGCCGCGTAACTAGGCTTGGCGTCCCTTCGGTCCATTGTTTTACTGGCACTTGCCGGTCTTGCGGTTGGGTGGTTCGCCACCCGCCCACAAGCATTGCCGGCTGATGCATTGAACGGCCTTACGGGTGATCCAGAAAACGGCGCGCTTGTTTTTGCCGCCGCGGGTTGCGCGTCTTGTCATGTGGCGACTGACGGACCTGCCGATCTGCTTGCAGGCGGCAAGCGCTTTGCTTCTGACTTTGGCAGTTTCGCAGCACCCAATATATCCAGCAGTCCCGAACACGGTATCGGTGGCTGGAGCGACCTTGAACTCGTCTCTGCCATCATGGCTGGCGTTGGGCGCGATGGCAGCCACCTATATCCCGCATTTCCCTATACCGCGTACAACAAAGCCGAAGTGCAGGACATCGTGGACCTTATCGCCCATTTACGCACCCTGCCCGCATCTGATCGCCCAAGCGAGGCGCATGATTTAGCGTTTCCGTTCAATCAACGCATCACACTTGGCCCGTGGAAAGCACTGTTTGTGTCCAGCGAATGGGTAATGCCCGATGCACTTACACCTGAGTTAGAACGCGGACGGTATCTGGTGGAAAGCTTGGGGCATTGCGTGGAATGCCACACGCCGCGCAACGCGCTGGGCGGACTACAAGTAACACAGTGGATGTCAGGCGCGCCCAACCCGTCAGGCGAAGGGCGTATTCCAAATATCACCAACGGCGCACTGCGTTGGTCAGAGGGCGAAATTGCCGAATACCTCAAAAGCGGGTTCACACCCAACTTTGACACCGCAGGCGGGACAATGGCCGCAGTGGTGCGCAACACGGCCAAGTTAAGCGATGCAGACCGCGCAGCAATTGCCACGTATCTTAAAGCGATCCCAGCAATAGCGAACGACGTGCCTTAAGCCAGCCCCAGCTTCTTTTGTCGCGCATCGCGCAACTGCGCAAAGTGATCGCCCGCGTGATAAGACGAACGTGTCAGCGGTGTGGACGACACCATTAAGAAACCTTTGTTAAAGGCGGTCTTCTCATAGGCTTTGAATTCCTCGGGTGTCACAAAACGGTCCACCTTGTGGTGCTTTGGCGTCGGCTGCAGATACTGACCGATGGTCAAGAAATCGATATCAGCGGCGCGCATGTCTTCCATAACTTGGGTCACACCCTGCTTGTCTTCGCCCAAACCAACCATAATGCCGGATTTGGTAAACATCGTCGGATCAAGTTCCTTGACGCGCTGTAACAGGCGTAGTGAATGAAAATAGCGCGCGCCAGGACGGACTTCGGGGTACAGACCCGGCACAGTTTCAAGGTTGTGGTTGAACACGTCAGGGCGGGCCTCGACCACGATTTCAAGCACTTTCGGGTCGCAGCGAATGAAGTCAGGTGTGAGTATCTCAATCGTTGTGTTGGGTGACTGGCGGCGAATAGCGCGAATGGTTTGGGCGAAATGTTCCGCACCACCATCTTCGACGTCGTCGCGATCAACAGACGTGATGACCACATGGTTCAAACCAAGTTTTTTGACGGCATCTGCGACGCGGCCCGGCTCAAACACATCCAGATCCTCTGGCGGTTTACCAGTGGCGATATTGCAGAACGTACACGCGCGGGTACATACCTCGCCCATGATCATCATCGTGGCATGGCCTTGCGACCAACATTCACCAACATTGGGACAGCCTGCTTCTTCGCAAACCGTCACCAACTTATGCTCGCGCATGATCTTATGGGTGTCTTTATAGCCCTGCGATGTCGGCGCTTTGACACGAATCCAATCAGGCTTTTTAGGCTGTGCTGAATCTGGGCGGCGCTGCTTTTCAGGGTGGCGCTGGGCAGGGATTTTCAGGTCGCGTGTGGCCATGAGGATGCTCCGGTTTTGTTATATCTTACCTAGCGTCGCCGCACCGCATTGTCCAATGTTCACGGTATCGCGCATGACGGGGCTGCACGACACGCATGGCAGCGCAACTACCCGATCAGCGGCCCATACAGCCCTTGCGTTTGCGCATAATGCCGCTTTAACCGCTGCAATGCGATGCGCAGTACGATCTTTCCCGACCGCGCGGACCATCCCATTTTCTTTTCTGTCTGCTCAAGTCCTTCTAGGAAGCAGCAACACCGCAGCACCACGTCCCCTAAACCGGGGCCCAATTCAGCAAGGGCTGCTTTGATCCGGCGGTGTGCATCTACGGCCCCTTTTGATCCGTCTTTCGCCGCATCAGGCCCTTCGCCCGTCATGAAACAACCCCAACTTTCAATGCCACCCATGCCAATTTCGACCAGTTCATAATCCTCTCGAAGTCGCTCCCCGGCGGCGACCAATTCACGTGATAAGAACGGCTTGCCATCGCGGTCCTTGCGGCGGGCGAGCCCGACAAGCGGGCTTTCGGTGGTTTGATAACGGTTGGGCGGACGCGTCACGCCTTCGATTGCGGCAATATCCCATCCCGCATCACTGTCAGGAACCGTGCTGCGTTCTACAAAGCCGCTGGCGCGGTTTTCGTCTTCGGCGGTGAGGCGGCGCAAGGCAGAGCGCCCCGTGTTGGTGATGAAGTAGCGCGCAATCCGCCCCTCGGGATCAGGACAAGTGATCCAGTCTTTCAGCGCCATAGCCTGCGCAATTTCACGTTCCACAATCGCGGTGCGGACTTGTTCGCCTTCGGGCGTGACACGGACCACGACGGCCGTTTCCATTTCACGTGCCACCGCCAGAACGGCGCCTTGTTCGCACAACCTGCGCAAAATCCGCTTTGCCTCTTGATCAATGCGCGCCTGCGTGAGGCCCAAGGGGGCCGCTGGATCGGTCGCTACACAGGCAACATTCATCATGTCTTTCGTCCTTTTTCGCTCTAAATCACATGCGGCCACCTGTTCTGAGAGGGACCGTAAGGCGGCATCAATCAATGGATCATCGCGGCGGCCCTCAAACCGGCGCACTTGGCGCAGCACGGTCGAGGGGTGGCAATCGCTGGCCCGCGCCACTGCCCGGATCGAGACGCCATTTTCGGTGTGCACAAGGTAGTGGCGTGCCGCATCTGGCACCCAACGTGGAAATTCATGCGCGCCCATTTGCCCTTGTGTCACAGTCATATCACCTATCCCTTTTTGTCGCATGCAGCGCCGATCTGCGGTTGTCGTCAAATCAAGGCGCAAACCATTCATGCTACCGGAGCGTGTATGGTTACCCAAGTCTTAACGATACAATTCGTCCGTCAACCATGTTTTCTAAAAGATAAACAACTCCAACCAGTGCGTTCTGACTTTGGCGCGATCACGCAACACCCGTTTAGGTTGTGCAATGCTATCGACATATTGCGACAGTCAGAATGGATAACGATATGCTAGATTTACAGACCCGCATCGCGACACTCGAACGCCCCCAGCTTCTTGCACGGGCTGCCCGTTTCGGGGTTGATGACTATCGGCGCGATACGCATCTGCGCCGTATTTTGGGGTGCGAACGGTTGCCCAAACATGGGCAGGCACTCATGCTACTGCTGGATCGCGAAGCAGAGTTGGACCAATTGCGCAGGTCAAAATCGGGCGATTACCGCCCTGCGCATCAGGTAGAGGTCTTGATTGCCATTCTAGGCGAGGCGCAACTCATGCGCGCCACCGCCCTGAATGTGATCTGATCGGCTTTAGCCAAATGCATCCGGCATGCTGGCTTTTTTATCCGCCACATAGGCACGCAGGCGTGCTTCGATGTCGGGATCAAGTGCGGGCTGCTGATAGGTATCAAGCATCTTTTTGACCCGCGCTGTCGCCAGCGTTTCGGTGTCCCGCGCGCCTTCTTCGTCCCACGTCTCGAACGGTTTGTAGTCAAACAAATCAGACCGCCAAAAGGCCGATTTAAAGTTCGCTTGAGTATGCTCGCAACCCAAATAGTGACCACCGGGACCGACCTCTGCGATGGCGCCCATCGCTTGGCCGTTTTCAGACATATCCACGCCTTTGGCAAAGTGATGCAATGTGCCCAGCATATCCGCATCCATGACGAATTTCTCAAACGAGGCCACAAGCCCGCCTTCAAGCCAGCCACAGCTGTGCAACATAAAGTTCACACCAGACAAAAGACCGATATTCAAACTATTGGCGGTCTCATACGCTGCCTGCGCATCGGGAAGTTTCGACCCACAAAACGACCCAGCGGAGCGGTACGGCAGTCCCAGACGGCGGGCCAACTGCCCTGCCCCATAGGTAATATGCGATGCCTCTGGTGTGCCAAACGTAGGCGCGCCAGAGTTCATGTCGATCGACGTTACAAACGTCCCCATAATCACCGGCGATCCGGGCCGGATCAGCTGGCTGTAAGCGACGCCTGCCAAAACTTCGGCCAAAACTTGGGTCAAGGTGCCAGCAATGGAAACCGGCGCCATTGCACCACCCACAATGAACGGGCTGATAATCGACGCTTGGTTGTTTTTCGCGAACACCTCGAGCGCGCCCATCATGATGCTGTCAAAGGTCAGCGGCGAGTTGATGTTGATCAGCGACGTCATGACGGTGTTGTCTTGTACGAACTGTTTGCCGAACAAAATCTCGCACATCTCGATGCTGTCTTGCGCGCGGCTTGGTTCGGTCACAGAGCCCATGAACGGCTTGTCGCTATAGATCATATGGGCCAGCAACATATCAAGGTGCCGCTTGTTTACTGCCACATCCGTAGGCTCGCAAACTGTGCCACCAGAATGGTGCAACCACTTGGACATATAGCCCAATTTAACGAATTTTTCAAAATCTGCCATCGTGGCATAGCGGCGACCGCCTTCGGCATCACGCACAAATGGCGGGCCATAAACAGGTGCCATGACCAGATTTTTACCGCCCACCACGACATTCCGGTCGGGATTGCGGGCATGCTGCGTGTATTCGGACGGGGCAGTCGCGCACAGCTTGCGCGCCAAACCACGTGGAATGCGGACGCGTTCACCTTCGATCTCGGCACCGGCAGCTTTCCAGCGGGCCAATGCCTCGGGGCTATCGACAAAGTTCACGCCAATTTCGGCCAAAACAGTTTCCGCGTTCGCTTCGATCAAATCCAGATCAGCTTCGGACAGAACCTCGTAGTTGGGGATATTGCGGGTAATGTATTTTGCTGTGTCAACGCTAACGGCTGTGCGTTCAGCACGGCGCGCTGCACCGCCGCCGCCGCGACTTCTACGTGCTGGTGTGGCTGGTGCATCGGACATGGAACGTCTCCCTCAAGAAGCGGTATACTTTTGTGTGTCATACAACGCAGGCAGCACTGACCCCTGCGATTTTGCGGCCCCTGAGACGTGAAAACGACATGTCATGAAAGAACTGTCGAAAACAGCCCAAATCCGGCGCGGCGGACCCTTGCGTTGGCACCCGTCTGGCTTTACCCACAGCGCCATGGAAAATAGCACCCACGAACGACTTTTGATCATCGATTTTGGCAGCCAAGTCACGCAGCTTATCGCGCGGCGTTTGCGCGAACTTAGCGTCTACTGCGAAATTCACCCCTATCAGAACGTCACCGACGCATTCTTGGCGGAATTTGCCCCCAAAGCAGTGATCTTGTCCGGTGGCCCCGATAGCGTAACCCGCGAAGGCTCGCCACGTGCCCCACAAGCGGTGTTCGAATTGGGCGTTCCTGTCCTTGGCATTTGCTATGGCCAGCAAACGATGATGACCCAATTGGGCGGCAAAGTAACCAGCGGTCATGGCACCGCAGAGTTTGGCCGCGCCTACGTCACACCAAAAGCCAAGCTGTCGTTGCTGGATGGCTGGTTTACCACCGACAAAGAACAAGTCTGGATGAGCCATGGCGACCATGTCTCTGAAATCGCTGATGGTTTTGAGGTTTACGGCACTTCACCCAACGCCCCATTCGCCATCACAGCGGACGTCGCGCGCAACTTTTACGCGGTCCAATTCCACCCCGAAGTGCACCACACACCCAATGGTGCGAAACTGTATGAAAATTTTGTCCGCTTGGCTGGTTTCACTGGCGATTGGACGATGGGCGCTTACCGCGAACAGGCCATTGCCGCGATCAAGGATCAAGTCGGCGAAGCCCATGTGATTTGCGCACTGTCTGGCGGCGTCGATTCGTCAGTAGCTGCGGCGTTGCTGCACGAAGCGATTGGCGATCAGTTGACATGCGTATTCGTGGACCACGGTTTGCTGCGTCAAGGTGAAGCCGACGAAGTCGTGGAAATGTTCCGCGATAACATGAACCTTAAAGTGATCCACGCCGATGAGAGCGAGTTGTTCTTGGGAGAACTCGACGGTGTCAGCGACCCCGAAACCAAGCGTAAAATCATCGGTCGATTGTTCATCGATGTATTTCAAAAATACGCCAATGAGATCGAAGGAGCGGCCTTCCTTGCCCAAGGCACATTATACCCAGATGTCATTGAAAGTGTTAGCTTTTCAGGTGGCCCTTCTGTCACGATCAAATCCCATCATAACGTCGGTGGCCTTCCTGAAAAGATGGGCCTGACTTTGGTTGAACCGCTGCGGGAATTATTCAAAGACGAAGTACGTGCCCTTGGTGTCGAACTGGGTTTGCCCAAGTCATTCATCGGACGCCATCCGTTCCCTGGCCCTGGCCTTGCAATTCGTTGCCCCGGCGAGATTACACGCGAAAAGCTTGAAATTCTGCGCAAAGCTGACGCGGTTTATATTGATCAAATCCGCAAACACGGGCTTTACGATGAAATCTGGCAGGCTTTTGTGGCGATCCTGCCTGTGCGCACTGTTGGTGTGATGGGTGATGCACGGACCTATGATTTTGCCTGCGCTTTACGCGCTGTAACTTCTGTCGATGGCATGACGGCGGATTATTATCCGTTTACCCACGAATTTCTTGGTGAAACCGCCACGCGTATCATCAACGAAGTGCACGGCATCAACCGCGTAACCTATGATATTACCAGCAAGCCTCCCGGCACGATCGAATGGGAATAAGCTAGTTCAGCAACGCGCGTACAAGACCGCGGCCGGTGAATTCACCCGGCGCACATGCTGCAATGTCGCCTTTTTGGCCGCGCGCGAACCATTGTGCGCGGGCATCAAGCGGCACTGAGACGACCGGACCAATGCGCAACGGATCGCGTCCCCAATGGGGACTACTTAACGGGTCATTCTGAAACAGCGTCGAAATATCCAATTTCGGCAATCCCGCGCGCTGAACTAAGAACCCCGCGATACAGTCGACCTGACGTTCAACCAAGCCGCGCAGCATCACCTCGTCAGTGGGCCGGTTGCGGATTTCGCGCAAGGCAATGTCTGCGATCCCGTGTTGGACTTGGACGGCATGTCCGAATGCGTGACCCAGTAAATAAGGCGTTTGCGGCAGGTCGCGTGCAGCTTCAGCGACCAGTATTTGATTGTCCGTGGTACAATAGGCAACCCGACCGTCAACCGCCACATCAGCCCCGCATTGCCCAGCGATCTGATCGACAATCACCACGTCCGGCATCCGCGCAAAAGCCTGCGTTGCGGCAGACGTCATATCCGTGATCGCGTCGGCTTGGGCCACACAAGGCCATACCAAAAGTGCCATTAACCAACGCATCTGCGATCCTCACTAATACATCTACACAAACACGTCTTAACTGGGGTTGCAAAAAGTCCCAACTGAATAGCAACTGCAGCCATGAGCACAACTTTACAAGCCGCCCTTTGGATGATCGGTGCGATCACCTCTTTTACACTGATGGCCATCGCAGGGCGCACGGTCAGCGTCGAACTAGATACCTTTGAAATCATGCTGTTTCGCAGCATAACAGGCATCATTATTGTTGTTTCTGTCGCGATCTATGTTGGCACATTCCGTCAGATTGGCCGAGGCCAATTGGGGCTGCACGCCACACGTAATATCTGCCATTTCGCAGGACAAAACCTTTGGTTTTATGCCATTACTGTCATCCCCCTCGCACAAGTTTTCGCACTGGAATTCACCACACCCATCTGGGTGATCCTATTGTCCCCGCTTTTGTTAAAAGAACGGTTAACAGGCATTGGCCTGCTCAGTGCTGCCATCGGGTTTGTCGGTATCTTGATCGTCGCGCGACCTGATCCGGCAAATATCAGCACCGGCCTTGTCGCTGCGGCCAGTTGTGCAGTGTTCTTTGCGCTCACGGCAATTTTCACTCGCAAGCTTACGCGCACCCAAAGCATCACAACGATTCTTTTCTTTTTGACGACAATGCAGGCGGTGTTCGGATTGATCTGCGCAGGCTACGACGGCGACATCGCGGTGCCATCACTCCAAACCCTGCCTTGGGTGATCTTGATCGGTTGCGCGGGGTTACTTGCACATTTTTGTCTGACCAAAGCACTGAGCATTGCGCCCGCCAGCATCGTTATGCCCATTGATTTTGTGCGCCTGCCAACAATCGCGCTGGTCGGTATGCTTTTATACAACGAGCCACTGGAAGTCTGGGTTTTCGTAGGTGCCGCAGTGATTTTTACCGCGAACTACATCAACATCACTCACGCGATACGTGCAACAAGATCGTGAGACGTCAGAAAGATAAGAACAAGACCACGGATTTTATTGTAATTTTGTAACGTAGCGGCCCCGTTCCAAATGTGACGCGGCGTCATTAATTGACGTAAAGCGGGGGCAATCCCTAGGGTCCGCCCATAACACATAATCATAGCTGGGAAGAGCACATGAAAAACGTAATGACAGTAGGCGCGGCGCTGCTGCTGACGACAACAATCGCAAACGCCGGACAGGCAACGCATATTCAGTTTTGTTCGAAGACGGTAACTATGCACAGTTGTCTTTGTCTTATGCAAAGCCAGACGTTTCAGGGGACTACCCTGCAGGCTTTCCTGGCAGTTCCACGACCGAGAACATGGCCGAGAGCTACTACAGCAGCGGTCTTGCGCTGAAATTCGGTCTGACGGACACAATTGATGTAGCTGTATTCTTGAACCAGCCATTCGGTGCAGATGCCAACTATACTGGCGGTGCGTATACCGGTCTGGCCGCAGAATGGACCAGCACCCAACTCGCCGTAATTGGCAAGTATCAAGCAACTCAAAATGTCTCTGTCTATGGGGGCCTCCGCGCGATCCGGTCAGAAGCAACAATTGCGATTCCGCCTGCACTTACACTTGGCGCTGAGTACACAGCCTCAGCAGAACCTGATACGCAGATCGGCTATGTTGTCGGTGCCGCATATGAAAAGCCAGAGATAGCCTTGCGCGTATCATTGACCTACGAAAGTGCTGTCACACATGAGTTTCAGACGCCTGAAGCAAGCGGCGGAACGGTTTTCTTAAATAATACTACAGAGATCGAGTTGCCTCAGTCAGTTGCTCTGGACTTCCAGTCCGGCGTTGCGGCTGACACGCTTGTTTTTGGTACAATCCGTTGGGCAGAATGGTCTGTCTGGGAAGTTCGTCCAGATGGCTATGCAGCCGCGAATTCCGGTGACCGGATCACCGGCCTCGACAACGATGTCTTCACATATCGTTTGGGTGTCGGTCGCCGTATTAACGACAAACTGTCTGTCTTTGGCCGTGTGACCTATGAGAAAGAAA
>RCNE010002181.1_pt1 | contig 14824 bp, 13 predicted proteins | sample 2041361 | NCBI WGS metagenome assembly RCNE01 (sample SAMN09708229, study PRJNA481090) | Marine sediment metagenome, whole genome shotgun sequencing project.
CTGCACGATTGGATACAACCCGAACTATGTCAAGCTCTAGACCCTTTGTCTCAACTGCGTTTATCAGAGCTTTCAGATTGCTGCCGGTACCGGAAATCAATACCGCGGCCTTCAAGGAATCCTGCTTCATGAGCGTAAATAGTTGACCCTTTGTTTGGGGTTTGAACACTCAAGCACACGACCCAGGCGATAGACGGGTTCGTTCGCTTCGGCCAGTGCACTGCAAATCGTATCGACTGAATCTTCGGCGACTAAAAGCACCATGCCAATGCCGCAATTGAAAGTGCGCAACATTTCCTTTTCAGAGATTCCACCGCGTGATTGCAACCATTGGAAGACGGCGGGTAATTGCCAGGCTGACAGGTCGACTTCAAGTCCCAGGCCGTCTGGAATGGCGCGAATGATATTTTCACTGATGCCACCACCGGTGATATGAGCGAGTCCATCAACTGGATATCGATCAATTAAAGCCAACAGGCTTTTCACATAAATTTTTGTGGGTGCAAGCAAGGCTTCACCCAATGTGCTTTCTCCCATGGACATGGATGGTTTGTCACCGGATTGTTCCAAAACTTTGCGGATAAGCGAGTAACCATTGGAATGAGGTCCTGATGATTCGAGACCCAGCACGATATGCCCGGCTTTGATTTGACTGCCGTTTATCAGGTTTGGACGATCAACCACACCCACTGTAAAACCGGCGAGGTCATATTCGTCCTGACCATACAAACCCGGCATTTCGGCAGTTTCGCCGCCGATTAAAGCACAGCCTGCCTGCCGGCAGCCTTCTGCAATGCCTTCAATAACGGCCTGGGCATTGTCAATTTTCAGTTTTCCCGTTGCGTAATAATCCAAAAAAAACAGGGGTTCAGCACCGCAGGTCAGGATGTCATTGACACACATGGCGACCAGGTCGATTCCAATCGTATCGTGACGGTTAAGTTGGTTGGCCAATAGCAACTTGGTTCCAACACCATCTGTTCCTGAAACCAGCAACGGCTCTTTATAGCGCCCGGTGTCGAGTTGGAACAGACCACCAAAGCCCCCGAGTCCGGAGACCACGCCACTGCGATGGGTGGATTTGACGGCAGGTTTGATCCGTTCAACCAATTCATTTCCGGCATCAATGTCTACACCGGCATCAAGGTAACTTAATCCAGCTGGATTGTCGGTTTTGTTATTCAATTACAGGATCCGTTTATTCATGCGAGTTTGTAGCGTCCTATGTTATCTTATTGGGGCTTGAAATAACCCAATTTTTGCCTGGTTGTGCAGATGAAAAAAATACTGCTAATAATTATTACACTGCATTTGTCAGTAAGCCATGCTGTGGCAGGTGTCAACCTGTATTCTGGCGAGGTTTTTGTGGCCTCTCAGAGCAACGTCGATCGAGACGCGGCACTGCCGGACGCGCTCAAGCAGGTTTTACTGAAGCTAAGCGGTCAGCGTGAGATACCTTCTTCTCCGGCACTTGACGATGCACTAAACGATGCGAAAAGGCTTCTGCGCTCATATCGCTACACCCGGGTAGACGTTACCGCGGCAGATGGTGCCATCACCCAGGAATTACGTCTTGTTGCACTGTTTATGCAGTCGGAAGTAGATCGGATCGTTCAGAAAGTCGGCTTGCCAAGATGGCGGCAGGAGCGCCGGGAGATTCAAATTTGGGTGGTGATTGATGATGGTCTCAACCGGCAGTTCAAACCGCTTGAGTTCGGTTACGCATGGGAGTCGGTGGAACAAATTTCAGCGAAGCGCGGTTTGCCAATCAGTTGGCCTGAACTGGATGAGGAGGAGATGCAACTGGTAGATATGCGTCTCGTCTGGGGTGGGTTCACCGACTACCTGGTCGAGCGTGGCGCACCGGGTGACGGTGTTGCGATTATTGCAGCGCGGCGGATGGGTCCACAATGGACGGTGCGTTGGAACCTGGCGAGTGGTAGTCAGAGTTGGAGTTGGCAAAACAGTGATTTCGATTTGATGCATGCTCTGGCAGAAGGTACCCATCAGATGGCAGACCAGGTTGCAGCGAGTAACACTATCGCGGCCTCGGAACAGGGGGCCTGGACAGTTAATGTAACTATCGGTGAGCTGAACAGTGCCGGCTCCTATGTGCATTGTCTTGAGTATTTGCAAAACCTGAGCCTGGTCAACACGGTTGAAATACTGAGTGCTGATCCTGGTCTCGTACGTTTTCGCCTGCAACTCAACGCGTCACAGGAGCACCTGTCAGAGGCGTTCCGGCAAGGCACGGTGTTGTTACCTGCTCGAGCGGGGAGTGAATACGAATATGAGTTTTCACCCTAACCAAGATGTTAACATCCTCCGATGACAACTGATTCCCGCAACTGGTTGATGTTGGCCTTGTTGGCAGGTGGCGGCTGGCTGGTCTACCTTCTCGCCCCGGTGATTACACCATTTGCAATTTCGGCCGTGCTGGCCTACCTGGGCGACCCTTTCGTTGACCGTCTGGAGAAAGTATCGATAGGGCGTTGGAAAGTCGGCCGGACAGTGGCCGTGAGCATCGTATTTGTTCTGATGTTGTCCCTGTTGACCATTGTTTTACTGATTGTTATTCCATTGCTGGTCGAACAGGTTCGCTTGTTGATTCATCTTATTCCACGCTGGATCGAGTGGTTCTCTACTACAGCACTGCCCTGGCTTGCAGGCAAATTAGGTTTTGAACTGAAGGATTTCGATACCACACAGTTTTCAGAGGTATTCAAGGACTACTGGAAAGAAATAAGCACCGCCGCTTTCAAGGTCATGGATTTCGTATCCCGTGGTGGCATGGCGGTAGTAGCATTGTTAACCAATCTCATTTTGATCCCGGTTGTGACATTTTATCTAATGAGGGACTGGGACCCGTTGATCCGTGCCATACATGATTTGCTGCCCCGGGATATGGAAGCTGAAATCAGCCGAACGGTAAGTGATGTGGATGAGGTGCTCGGTGCATTTTTCCGTGGGCAGTTAATGGTTATGCTGGCTCTCGGCCTGATATACACCATCGGTTTGTCACTGGTTGGTATTGATTTGGCGATTCTGATTGGAATGGGCGCCGGCTTGCTTAGCATTGTGCCCTACCTGGGCTCTATTGTCGGTGTATTGGTCGCCGTGGGTGCAGCCATTTTTCAGTTTCAGGATGTATTCCACCTGCTCATGGTACTGCTCGTGTTTGGTGTGGGGCAGTCTGCTGAAGGTATGTACCTGACCCCGAAACTGGTCGGTGACCGGATTGGCTTGCATCCCGTAGCCGTCATTTTCGCGGTGCTGGCCGGGGGGCAGTTATTTGGTTTCCTTGGTATTTTGCTGGCTTTGCCGGTTGCCGCAGCGCTCAATGTGCTGGTCCGGCATATGCTTCAAAAATACCGCTTGAGCGAACTCTATAATAGCCGGCCGGAAGGGGACAATTAAATTCCATGTTGTTTTCTCCACAAATTCCCCTGCAGTTGATGCCGTTACGCGACAGTCGTTTTGAAAACTTTGTAGAAGGGCCCAATCATGCGGTTGTCAAAGCCTTAAAAAACCTGCCGGATGAACCCGGTTCGCATATTTTTTTATATGGTGGTGAAGGCAGTGGTAAATCTCATTTGCTCAATGCCATGTGCGTTGAGACCCGTGAGCGTCATGGGCGCGCATTTTATCTTGCTCTGAATCGTCTTCCGAAGGACGCCATCGCGTCATTGGAGGGTCTTGAAAAGTTGGATCTTGTATGTGTGGATGATTTGCATGTCATCGTTGGTGACCAGGCCTGGGAAGAAGCATTGTTCCATTGTTTCAACCGCATCAGGGAGGCCAATGGACGATTGCTCATCAGTAGCCGTGAAAGACTCTCAGCGCTTAAGCTCGGCTTGCCGGATTTGCAGTCGCGACTGGCCTGGGGTTTGCGCTTACAGCTTCTACCGCTGGAAGACGATGACAAACTGGCAGTGATCGACATGCATTGCATCGCCCTTGGCTTAAGCCTGCCTGAAGATGTTCAACAATACCTGTTGAAACACCATGATCGAAGCATGGCGGCCTTGATACATACCGTTGAATGCCTGCAGCAGGCGGCAATTATCCATAAACGTAGAATAACGATCCCACTGGCACGTGAGGTGCTTAAAATAAACAAGGAATAAAGTTATGCTGACAAAAGCGGAAATAACCCACAATTGGCTACCACGATATACCGGTATGCCTTTGGATCAGTTCGGTGAATATGTCCTGGTAACAAATTTCGGTGACTATGTCAGGCGTTTTGCAAAGATGTTTAATTGCCAAATTTACGGTGAAGACCGCACCATGCAGGCCGCTACCAATGCCGACGGCCTTACCATCATCAATTACGGTATTGGCTCCAGTAATGCGGCGACCATCATGGATCTGTTGACGGCCGTAATGCCAAAAGGTGTGTTGTTCCTGGGAAAATGCGGTGGTCTGAAGAAATCCACTGAAATCGGCCATTTTATTTTACCGATAGCTGCTATTCGCGGTGAAGGCACCAGCGACGACTATTTTCCGCCCGAGGTGCCGGCTTTGCCATCATTCAAATTGCACAAATTTGTTTCAGACAAAATACTGGAGCATGGCGTTGATTACCGCACAGGTGTGATCTATACAACCAATCGCCGGGTTTGGGAGCACGATGAGGCCTTCCACAAAAAGCTCAAGGATATGACCTGTATCGGTATCGATATGGAAACTGCAACCCTGTTCATCGTTGGGCACGCCAATGAAATTGCACATGGAGCGCTGTTGCTGGTGTCAGATGTACCGGTTACGCCTGAAGGCGTAAAAACTGAAGAGTCGGACAAAAAGGTCACAGAAAACTGGGTGGACCTCCATTTGCAGATTGGAATCGAGGCCATGACAGAAATTGGGCAAATGGGTGAGCCGATCAAGCATTTTCGCTATTGACCAGCAATTTTTAACTATCGGCATCGAGCTTCTTAATCACCGCAACAAAAAAAGGGCCGCATTTGCGACCCTTATTGCAAGCGTCTGATAAAACTATTTGAACGTGATGCTGCTGTCTATTTGCAGCCCTTCATTTGTCAAGCGCATATCAACCCGGGAACGGTCAAGAATCTCCATGTAGACATCCTTCACAGCCTCGGAATACTCGTGGACTTTTGGTTGAACGTGATCCGGTTCGACCTGGAACTTCTCAGTCAGGGCCGCCTGGATTTGCATCTGTTTTGCCATATCATGTGAGACTGACAAAAAGGTTCCGTTATCCTGAGGTTTCGCTTTCATGAAGCCTTCCAGGTCTTTGACATGTTGTTCACCAATCGAGGCGCCTATTGCGTCATCGCTCATCAATGCGAATACATCAACACCTTCCATTTGCATCATTTCTGCCGGGATCCTGACAGGCTCGGTTTGATTGGCCAGGTCCAGGTCTTCGAACCCGGGTACCATCATACTGGCCATGCCAACAAACATTTCAGGCTTGTCGACGTGGATAGCCAAAAGACCGTTAACCTCGGTGAGTGCATTGGCCGGATCGAAATCATCCACCCTGACTCGCAGACCCATCAGGTTGTTGACCATTGGCGGCATGGGGACATTGAGTTTCGTCATCAGTTGCTCTGCCTGCACGTTAAGGCCCTGTAGCTTTGCGCATTGATAGGGTGTCGTAACGAGAGCAGTGGCCTTTTCAAGCACGAAGTTGCGTAATTTGCCGACCTTTATCGCCAGCGATGCAGAAAGCAGGTGATTGCCTGTGTCGGCAGATGGAGTGCCAGACACCAGGGCAGCGAGGCCACTTGCCAGTGAACTTTCAATTTCCAGGTCATAACGCATAGCCACTTCGTTGTCCGTAAAGCGCGTGACTCCGGTTGTCATACGTGGCGTTTTTGCAATAATCGACTTTATCTCGGCGATACAAACAGCGTCGAGGGAAGCCATGTGAGTGCCCATCTGCGAACCCAAAATTTTGCGTGTGTTACTGTCTGGGTTCAAAACCTCATCAGACAGTTTCTGCATGTCTACATAACCCGAACCGTAACCGGTATATGCTTTATTTTTGTTCATGATAGCCAAGGCATTGCTGGAGGCCATGCTTTGGGCAGGCATTTCCTGTCCAAGAAATGCTGCCAACAGGCTGTCTTCAGCATTGACAGGGAATACACTGAGAGCCAGTTGCTGCTCAAGAATAGCAACGTATATCGCTGCCGGCATTTCGTCCTCTGAAATACGCCAGTAGGAGGTGCCATTGAGGTTTTTCAGGGGTAGCTCATAACCCATTTTTGCTTCTATCCTGGTGATCGCATTGCGCAATTCCTCTGCATCGCTCAAACCAAGCCGGATGACCGGAAATACACCCTTTGCATAAATGGCGTGATGGGCTTGCAGGGATATACCCAGTTTATTGAGGCTCTCCTGGCTTAGGCTACCGCCCAATTCATCCAGAACTGCCATGGCCAGATTCGCCATTTGGTTATCATGAAGTTCACCGGCCTGGTAATCAGACTGGAATTGTTTGATCTGTTCCGACATAACATCCAATACCGGCTGAAAGCGATCAACATAGGCATCGGTGATCTCTGCGGGTGCCGTTTCAAGGTTTGCAAACACATAGGCAGTGTCAGTTGGAACATAGGCAAGCAGCGGGTTGGCGTTTTCTTTAACGATTACAACTGCGTCATCAGATTCCTTACTACACGCAGCAAGTAGCAAAGCCGCAGTGGTGATAAGCACTAATGTTCGAATAAATTTCATGGTCATAATATCCTGTTTACTGGTTATGTATAGGTGTTATACCACAGTACAACACTAAAGACAAATAATTTTAGACTAATAGTTGATTGAAACGCGGAATCGGAAAGCGGGAAGATGATGTAAAAAACGGAGCAACGGGTCACTTTTCTCAAGTCCCGGTGACATAGTGATTCCGGTTGGTACATGGATGTTGACATCCCCCCCCATCGCTTGTGCTTTGGGGGTTTCCTGGTAACAGTTTTAAGACCGGATTAAAGTGCTTTAAATACCTTGTCCAGCGTTTCACTGGCATCACCAAACAGCATGCGGGTGTTGTCCAGGAAAAACAGCGGGTTTTGCACACCTGCGTAACCTGTGGCCATGCTGCGCTTGAGCACGATTGAAACACCGCCCTTCCAGCACTCGAGTACCGGCATGCCGCCAATCGGGCCGTCGGGATCAGTCAGTGCCGAAGGATTAACAATATCATTTGCACCGATGATGATTGATACATCGACCTTCGGAAAATCATCGTTGACCTCATCCATTTCGAAAACGATATCATAGGGTACTTTGGCCTCGGCCAGCAGTACGTTCATGTGGCCGGGCATACGTCCTGCGACAGGGTGTATACCAAAGCGCACATTGATACCCTTGGCACGCAGTGTCTTGGTGATTTCATAAACGATATGCTGGGCCTGGGCGACGGCCATACCATAACCGGGAATGATCATGACTTCTTTGGCGTTAAGCAGCAGTTCTGCGGTTTCCTCAGGCAGGATCGGGTCAACCTCTCCCTGGTCTTCATCGGATGCAGCAGCAGCTGTTCCACCGCCGGTTCCGAAACCCCCGGCGATAACCGCAAGGAACTTACGGTTCATGGCGCGGCACATGATAAAACTCAGGATTGCGCCACTTGAACCAACCAGTGCACCGGTAACAATCAACAGATCATTACCCAGCATGAAGCCTGTTGCAGAGGCCGCCCAACCTGAATAACTGTTGAGCATTGAAACAACAACCGGCATATCTGCACCACCGATGGCCATCACCATGTGAACACCGAATACCAGTGCAATGACGGTCATGATGATAAGAGGTTGCATACCGCCACCGCCTGCTGACTGCACAACAAACTGGTATGCAAACCAGATCGCAGCTATCAGCAGGGCGAGGTTGAAAAAATGCCGTCCCGGTAAAGTCAAAGGTGAACCGCTCATGCGACCGGAAAGCTTGCCAAACGCGATAACGGAACCCGAGAAGGTTACGCCACCGATCAGGATACCCAGGTAGGTCTCGATGTCATGAATGGTCAGCTCGACACCCATGTAATGGGAAAGCCTGCCCGGATCCATGAAATTGGCGAAACCCACGGCCACGGCAGCCAGACCGACCAGGCTGTGCAGGATGGCAACAAGCTCGGGCATTTGGGTCATCTTCACACGGCGAGCAGCGAGCAGACCGATGCTGCCACCGACCAGCAAAGCCACAAACATCGGTATGTAATTGGCGGTGACGATACCCAGTATGGTTGCTACTAATGCAATCGCCATACCGATGATGCCATACCAGTTACCCCGCCTGGCAGTTTCCTGGTTGGAAAGTCCGCCAAGGGCAAGGATGAAGAGGATCGTCGCAATGATATACGACACAGAAATAATTCCTTCGATATTCATGACGATCTTATCTCCTGAACATTTCAAGCATACGACGCGTGACGGCGAAACCACCCGCGATGTTGATGCTTGTTAACAGTACGGTTGCAACCGCTACCCACTTGATCACCTCATTGCTTGAACTGATCTGTATCAAGGCACCGATAATGATGATGCTGGATATCGCATTGGTTACGCTCATTAAAGGCGTGTGTAGTGCTGCTGTTACATTCCAGATCACCATGTAGCCGACAAAGCAGGCCAACACGAATACCGTGAAATGTGCCATAAAGGAGGCCGGTGCAACGGCACCCAGGCCCAGTAAGGCAAGACCGGCTATGACCATACCCATGATGGGTCCGGCCACCGATCGTTTCTTCTCGGCTACGGGTTCAGGTGCGGGTGCTGGTTTCGGCTTGGGCGGTGCCGCCGAAAGTTTTGGCGCCGGTGGCGGCCAGGTGGTCTCCCCGTCTTTGCAAATCGTTGCGCCACGAATGGCCTCGTCTTCCATGTCCACGACGATCTGACCATCTTTCTCAGGTGTCATGTCAGTCAACAGGTGACGTAAATTACTCGCATACAACTGGCTGGACTGTGTTGCCAGTCTGCTTGCCATATCCGTGTACCCTATGATGGTCACACCGTTGTGTACGATCACTTTTCCAGGTTCGGTCAGTTCGCAGTTGCCACCCTGTTCGGCGGCAAGGTCAACGATGACACTACCGTCCTTCATGGAATTAACCATATCTGCCAATACAAGGCGCGGAGCCGGCCGGCCCGGAATCAACGCGGTGGTAATGATGATATCCACATCCTTGGCCTGTTCGGCAAACAATGCCATCTCGGCCTTGATGAACTCATCACTCATGACTTTCGCATAGCCACCTTCGCCGGAACCGTCTTCGTCTTCGAAGTCCAGCATCAGGAATTCAGCGTCCATACTCTCGATTTGTTCCTTGACCTCGGGGCGGGTGTCGAAGGAGCGAACAATTGCGCCCATGCTCTTCGCGGCACCAATGGCAGCAAGACCGGCTACGCCCGCACCAATCACCAATACCTTGGCGGGTGGCACTTTGCCGGCAGCTGTTATCTGCCCGGTGAAAAAGCGTCCGAAATGCTGCGCTGCTTCAACCACGGCCCGGTAACCCGCAATGTTCGCCATGGAACTCAAGGCATCCATTTTCTGAGCGCGGGATATACGTGGAATGCTGTCCATGGCAAGGGCCGTGACGCCTTTATCGGTAAGCTTCTTGAGAAGCTCAGGATTTTGCGCCGGCCACAGGAAGCTGATCAGGGTCTGGCCCGCTTTCAAGCGGTCTGTCTCTTCATTATCAGGGCCGCGAACCTTGAATATGATATCGGAATCGTTCCAGATATCATCACGGGATACGACCAAACAACCGGCCGCCTCATAGCTTGAATCTGAATAGTTTGCAGCGGTGCCTGCACTGGATTCAACCGCTACATCAAAGCCCATCTTAATTAACTGGGCGGCCACGTCTGGGGTAGTGGCTACGCGCTTCTCGCCCGCATATAACTCCTTCGGTACACCGATTCTCATAAAAAATCTCCGGATGATTTGCCGTTTAAAACTAGGATTACTTCAATCAATGATCTCTTTCTTCTGTGTTTATCAATTCTGTCAGCAAATACTCAGTCTGCTGAAAAATTTATTTGAACGCGAGTATACCCACAATTTTTTTCAATTCTACGATCTAGATCAATAATATGTCATTGAATCAGGATTTCTTCTGTTTCAGCCCTACCAGACCCGGGATCGAACCACTTTTGGTCCATCCATGCGAAGGGCGTTAATTGTGATCGGTCCACTGCTATTTGATTCTAAACAGCCAGTAGGCTAACTGCCCATTAACTTGCAGGGGAGCCGAGGTCGCGCGGTTATGTTCAGGATGAACGGTATATCGCGATAGAGCACAGGGATGTGCGGCGCGATTCTGTCAGTCTCGCATGGCCTATCGTTGGATGCCGTGCAAATCGGACACAAGCCGCTCCTACGCATCCCAGCGCCCGCGGCATACCGTTCATCCTGAACATACCACCCTCGGCTCTGTGCGAAATCACAGGGTAGTGGTTTCTGATAGATGCACTGCAGCGAACGTAGGGTGCGTAACTCGTTACGCACCGGACCATCGTCGGATGTTAAAACCATTGGTGGGTAACAAGTTACCCACCCTACCAGTCAGGTTGGAACAGCGGTGGGGTCAACCCGTCTAATTGAGCTGTTCTCGCAGCGCTTCAAGCCTCTCAAGGGTGCCAATGTCGTGCCAGACACCGTTGTAAAGCTGACCCGTCACCTGTTGCAATGCCATTGCTGCCTGCAACATGGGTACCACGGAGAAACTGCCGGTGGGTGCAGTATCAAAGAATCGCGGGTGGTATACGCTGATGCCGCTGAAGGTGCGGCGTGGTTGACCGTCAGCGTTTACGTAACCGCCCTGCAAGACGAAATCGCCTTTGGGGTTATGTGCGGGGTTGGGTACCAGTACCAGGTGCGCATGGTCGCATTTGATGGCTCTTAGTCTTGCCAGGGGATATGAACTGAATACGTCACCGTTGATGATGGCAAAAGGGGCTTCACCCAATAAAGGCAATGCCTGTTTTATGCCACCGCCTGTATCCAGCGCACCGGGTGGCTCGGGTGAGTAGTGAATATTCAAGCCCCAGGTGTTTCCATTGCCAAGCGTATCGCGGATCTGGTCACCCAGGTGAGACAGGTTGATGACAACCTCGCGAAACCCGGCTGCCGCCAGGTGTTCCAGGTGATGTTCAATCAGTAGTTTTCCACCGACTTCCAAAAGTGGTTTGGGTATTGAATCTGTCAAAGGTCGAAGTCGCTCACCTCTCCCTGCGGCTAATATCATGGCACGCATTCAGGTTTCTCCAGGATATCCAGTATCTCTTTAAACTCCGGGTAAAGTCGCAATGTCTCGGTGATGTATTTATAAAAGTGCGGGATCATTTCGAGGTAGCCGATTTTATGATCCCGGTAATGGAGTCGGGCAAAAATACCGACAACTTTGAAGTTACGCTGCAAACCCATCAGGTCGCAGTATCGTTGCCACTGCAGGGGTTCAATATCAAGACAGAGTAACAGGCGGACCTCTTCCATCCATTTCTCAATTTGCGACCGTGGCCATGCGATATAACGATCCCAGATGAGCGAAATGAAGTCATAACTGACCGGGCCTTTGACGGCGTCCTGAAAATCAATGATGCCGACTTCGTTGCCACTGGTTTTGAGCAGGTTGCACGAATGAAAATCCCGATGGACAAAACACTGGGGTTGGTCCTGGGCCGCTTTGATGATCTGTGTGCAGAATTCATCCCAAATCGAATCAAGCTGTGCTGGCTTCGTTATTTTGCGATGTTTGAGCAGGTACCATTCTGGGAAGAGATCCATGTCTCTTCGTAGTTTTCTCACGTCAAAGTCGGGCAGGTTGGTGGTATCTGCCACCAGTGCGAAGGTCTTTAAAATATCAAACAAGGCGGGAAAGAGGGAATCAGCGTTGTTACTCTTCAGTAAATCACGATAGAGATCATCGCCGAGGTCCTCAAGCAGCAGGTACCCGTTGTCGTAATCCGCATAAAGAATTTCTGGCGTATACAGGCCGGCTGATCTCAGGCGCCGGGCTATATCAACGAATGGACTGACATCTTCCCCGGGTGGAGGTGCATCCATCAGAATTCGTGATTCACCGTTCACCCGTACTCTGAAATAACGACGGAAGCTGGCATCGCCGGCAACGTTGTGAAAATCAGACTGCAAATCCACGCCCAGCCCCTGCAGCCAAAGACGGGCATTTTTAAGACGTATGTCTTTTGTTTTGGTTAATGTTGCGCTTGCAGATTCCATGGGTGTGAATTTTGCCGTAAACCGGCCAGCTATGAAACGTCAATGTTGGTATTTTTATATGGTACTAATATGGTACTATATCCGTTCGAACACACTATGACGTCGGAATTTTAAAGCCCAGTATGTTACGCATCAGCAAAATGACAGATTACGCCATCATGGTCATGGTTGAACTGCATGCTTCACGTGGTGAAGTGCTGAATGCCCATGCATTGGCTGAACGTTCCCGGCTGGAGTTGCCAACAGTAAGTAAGGTTCTGAAATTACTGGTTAAAACGAACCTTGTTGATTCCTATCGTGGTGCCAATGGCGGTTACTGCCTTGAACGGAAGGCGCAGGACATCAACGTGGCTGAAATCATTGCCGCCATAGAAGGGCCGATTGCAATGACCGAGTGCAGCGTGGAAGAGGGCCTGTGTGCGCAGGAGGCCATCTGTAGTCTGCGCGGCAACTGGCAACGTATTTCTGTTGCAGTCGCAAAGGCGATGGAAGGTGTGTCGCTGGCGGAAATGGCGCAGCCGGTTAAACCGGATACAGAACCTTTGCATATCACAATGCTGAATGCTTAAACCTACCGAATACATGAGTTGGGATTAATAAAGATATGAGCGGCGAAACATCCACAATCGACAAAATGGTCGAGCAGAAATACCAGCATGGTTTTGTAACGGATATTGAATCCGACACAATCCCGCCGGGATTGTCTGAAGACGTTATCAGGGGGATTTCAGCGCGTAAGAAAGAGCCTGAATGGTTACTTGAATGGCGGCTGAAAGCTTACAGGCACTGGTTGGAAATGGAGCAACCGGATTGGGCGCACCTGAAAATTGAAGCCATTGATTTCCAGGCTATCTCTTATTTTTCCGCACCCAAGGCCGACAAAGACCGGCCGCAGAGTCTCGACGAAGTCGATCCCAAGCTACTGGAAACCTATGACAAGCTGGGCGTGCCCCTGCACGAACGTGCCCGCCTGGCAGGTGTGGCCGTGGATGCGGTTTTTGACTCGGTATCAGTGGGTACGACTTTCAAGGCTGAATTAAGAAAAGCGGGTGTGATTTTTTGCTCATTCTCTGAAGCAGTGCAGGATCATCCTGAACTGGTGCAAAAGTATCTTGGTACCGTGGTGCCCCAACGCGATAACTATTTCGCCGCGCTCAATTGCGCAGTATTCACTGACGGTAGTTTTGTGTTCATACCCAAAGGTGTTCGTTGCCCGATGGAATTGTCTACCTATTTCCGCATCAATGCTGCGGAAACCGGGCAGTTTGAACGTACGCTGATCATTGCCGAGGAAGGCAGCCATGTCAGCTATCTCGAGGGTTGCACGGCCCCCATGCGTGATGAGAACCAATTACACGCTGCAGTGGTGGAGTTGATCGCGCTCGACGATGCAAATATTAAGTACTCAACGGTTCAGAACTGGTATCCCGGTGATGAAAATGGTGTTGGTGGTATATACAATTTTGTTACCAAACGTGGTGATTGCCGTGGTGCACGTTCACGGATCTCATGGACCCAGGTTGAAACCGGTTCGGCCATAACCTGGAAATATCCAAGCTGTATCCTGCGCGGTGATGATTCGGTGGGTGAATTCTATTCCGTTGCCCTGACCAGTAATTATCAGCAGGCCGATACCGGTACCAAGATGATTCATATTGGTCGCAATACCCGCAGCAAGATCATTTCCAAGGGTATCTCGGCAATGCAGGGGCAAAACGCCTACCGTGGCCTGGTCAGGATCACGCCAAGGGCTGAGAATGCACGTAACTATACGCAATGTGATTCCATGTTGATCGGTAAGAAATGTGGTGCGCATACATTCCCGTATATCGAAGTCCGCAACCCCACTGCCAAGGTTGAGCACGAAGCCACTACCTCACGGATCGGTGAAGACCAGTTATTTTACTGTCTGCAACGCGGCATTTCTGAAGAGGATGCCGTTTCCATGATTGTCGATGGATTCTGCAAACAGGTATTCAAAGAGTTGCCGATGGAATTTGCGGTCGAGGCAAAGGCTCTGTTGGAAGTCAGCCTCGAAGGCGCAGTGGGCTAGCCCAGGGTCGGTGAGACCGAAACCTGGCGAAATTTAAGAAACACCAAGGAACTAATCAAGACTATGTCAAGCATGTTAAAAATCACAAACCTGCACGCCACGGTGGCGGGCAAAGAAATTCTCAAGGGCCTGAACCTGGAATTGAAGGCCGGAGAAATTCACGCCATCATGGGCCCGAATGGTGCCGGTAAGAGCACCCTGGGTAATGTGCTGGCCGGTCGCGAAGGCTACGAAGTGACACAGGGCGAGGTCATTTTCAATGGCAAAAACCTGTTGGAAATGGAGCCGGAAGAACGTGCCTGTGAAGGTGTATTCCTGGCCTTTCAGTACCCGGTTGAAATACCCGGTGTAAATAATACCTATTTCCTGCGAGCGGCCCTGAATGCTCAACGTAAACATCGTGGTGAAGAACCACTGGATTCGGTCGGGTTCTTGCGATTGGTACGGCAAAAGCTGGAAGTTCTGCATATTGGTGATGAACTCCTGCACCGGGCAGTTAATGAGGGCTTTTCCGGTGGCGAGAAAAAACGTAATGAGATTTTCCAGATGGCG
>RCNE010001829.1_pt1 | contig 14807 bp, 15 predicted proteins | sample 2041361 | NCBI WGS metagenome assembly RCNE01 (sample SAMN09708229, study PRJNA481090) | Marine sediment metagenome, whole genome shotgun sequencing project.
TGGGCATTTACTATGATCCCGCGCGCCCCTCACGTCTTGAAAAGCTGATCGAATTGCGCGCCACGCCGCGTCTGGACCAAGAATTCCGCGCAGCCCGTCTCATCCGGTCGCTCATCGACGCTGGCCTGAGCAAATACAACACCGGCAGCGCCCCCGAAGCCCTTCCCGAGGGCCACCGCATCCTTGTTTGCGGACAAGTCGCCGATGACGCCTCCATCCGCCTCGGCACCAGTGACATCACCACAAACCAAGCACTGCTCGACACCGTGCGGGCCGCACACCCCGAAGCGATCATCCTCTACAAACCCCACCCTGATGTGGAGGCTGGTCTGCGCGAGGGCGCTCTCACCGATCCCTCCGCCGCCACACAAATAATCACAAACACAGACCCAGCTGCCCTGCTGGCACAGGTGCAGGAGGTCCACACCATGACCTCGCTTATGGGGTTCGAAGCGCTGATCCGTGGCATCCCCGTCACCACCTATGGCGCGCCGTTCTATGCCGGATGGGGCCTCACCACGGATAAGTCAGACGTCCCACCACGCCGCCGCGCCACACCGACAATCGAAGCACTGACCCACGCCACTCTCATCGACTATCCGCGCTATTTTGATCCAAAAACAGGTATGCCCTGCCCCGTAGAAGTCGCGGTGCTGCGCCTGAGCGAAAATGATGTGCCCGCGCCCAGCCGCACAAACCGTATCACTTCAAAACTACAAAGAGTATTTTCCCGCTACGCGCACATCTGGCGCAAGTAGCTAGCCGCGATTGCGCACCCAACGGTGCAGCACATCCGGCCCAACGGTCTGCGTTTCGACCAGATCAAAACGCGGTGCAGCACCCAAGCGCGCCAGCCCCATCGGACCGATCCCCGCAAGCCCTTCGGCCCCGATCACAACTCCCGCCGTAAAACCAACCAAATGATCCACGAGATCCGCCGACAGCAAACTCGCTGCAATGGCAGAGCCACCTTCCGAGAAGACCCGCGTCAGCCCATGTGCACCCAACTGCTGCAACACATCACGCATATCAAGCTGTGCGCCGCGGACCGCACAAGGCAACATCACAGCGCCCATCCCACGCCACGCATCCACCAGAGCATCGGGGGCGTCGGCTCCATGACACAAGATCAACGGCACTTCCGCCGCCGTCTGGGCCAGCTTTCCAGTCAGCGGAATATCCAGTCGCCGCGACACCACAACCCGCGCAGGTTGCCGCACCACGCCCATTTCGCGCACATTGAGTGTGGGATCATCGGCGCGCACGGTACCGCCGCCGACCATCACCGCATCATGGCTGGCGCGCATCGCATGCACCACACGCCGCGCAGGGCTTTGCGTGATCCACTGGCTCTCTCCCGTTGCCGTAGCAATGCGCCCGTCAAAGGAGGAAGCAAGCTTGAGCGTCACCATCGGGCGCCCCTGCTCCACACGGCTTAAAAATCCGAGGTGATCACTGCGCGCCTCGCCCTCCAGCACACCCGTGTCAACGTGCACACCAGCGTCCCGCAGCATCGCAAATCCGCGCCCTGCCACACGTCCGTCGCTGTCACCAACGGCGACGACAACCCGCGTCACACCCGCATCAATCAACGCCTGCGCACAAGGCGGCGTCTGGCCGTGATGCGCACAAGGTTCAAGCGTCACATAAGCTGTAGCCCCGCGTGCAGCCTCTCCCGCCTGGGCCAAGGCCTGCGTCTCCGCATGCGGACGACCTGAGGGCGCAGTCCACCCGCGCCCTACAATCATACCGCCTGATACAATTACACAGCCCACCGCAGGGTTGGGCCATGTATTGCCTAACCCGCGCCGCCCCAAGGACAGCGCGAGGGCCATGTAGCGTGTATCGCTCAAGTCTCGGATTCGGGTGGCGTGTCTGGGCGCAGCTCTTGGACAAACTTGTCAAAGTCATCCGCAGCTTGGAAGTTCTTATACACACTGGCAAACCGCACATAGGCCACGGTATCAATCCGCGCCAAGGCCTCCATCACGATCTCGCCGATCTGCTTGGAGCCGACATCCGTCTCGCCCATGCTCTCCAACCGCCGCACAATGCCACTGATCATCTGGTCAATGCGCTCCGGCTCGATCGGGCGCTTTTGCATTGAGATGCGAATGGAGCGTTCCAGCTTGTCGCGGTCAAACTCCTCGCGCTTGCCCGATGTCTTGATCACCACCAAATCACGCAACTGAACGCGTTCATATGTGGTAAACCGCCCACCGCAGGCAGGGCAAAACCGTCTGCGCCGGATGGATACATGATCCTCCGCCGGTCGGCTGTCTTTAACTTGTGTATCTACATTTCCGCAAAATGGGCAGCGCATTGGCTGTGTCCCCTTATTTCTGATCCGCCTCTATTGTGGGATCACCGCCCCACTTATCCACAGGTATAGGCGAACCCATAGGTTTTGGGTAGTCTAGAATTTGACCCCAATATCTAGATATGTGACCTCGCCTTGCACGATCAGTTGCAATGGACCTTTTTCGCCAGTCGCGCGTTTGCTGATGAACACCGAGAAAGGACAACACGATGACCAAGACATTTTTCAGTACCGACGCCTCCAACGGAATCGGCGAAGCCACCGCAAAAGCAGCCCCAAACCTGACAAGCTGAAGCCCGAAGAAATCGCAGACGCGATGGTCTTTGCGTTGAACGCGGACTCGGGCGCGGTACGAAGACAGAAGCGCCGCAACCTCGTAGGTGTGCGGCGCTTCTATTTTCTTGAGCATCTGATTTAATCCAGCAGTTTTACCGCCCCATTCAAATCAACGAAGCATAGAGCCGTCTAAGGGCTCTAAAAGCTGTGGATCGATTGTTATTTCGTAGAGCGGGTGAAGGCGTCACGGCAGAACCTTCGCGCCACCGCTGACTTCACCATGGCACCGGCTACATCAACAGTCAGTGTCAGGCGCTCTTCTGCGGGTGGCAAACCTGCGTTGCTCAAACTGAAGACAATTCCCTGTCGCCCTTGCTCTGTGCGTGCAGGACCCAACGGGCTGCGGACATAAATTGGCGATGTCTCCGACAAACCACGGCGCACTTCCACATAGCTCGCAGCAGCACACCAAAGCTCGGCAGTGCCCATTTGCTGCAAACGGATCACCTCAAAGTCACTCCCGCTCAGCGGGTTTATGACAAAACGAGCCTCTTCCGACAAAGTCGACGCATGTCCGCTTGCGCCAGTACAAGCCAGCGCAGCGGCAAGTAGGCTGCTCTTCAGTCTCGTCATGCCCATTCCCTTCTCAACAAACGGTTCTACCGAAGAAAATCCGCTTCGCGGCAGAACTGAATCGCGTGGTCGATCGGCAATCCAATGCCAACTTGCGATGTGCTAAGCACTGCAGACTGAAACGGTCCCTGAGTGAGGCTGCCGGCATCCGTGGTGAACACAACCGATTTGCGCCCCTGCACACTGCGTGATGGGCCCCGTGCTTCGAGGATATAGACGCGGCCCCTCGCGCCCAATCGACGCTCGGCGTATTCCGCCGCTGCACACCAGATGCCGCGCGGCCCCTTACCGCCCGACTCGATAACCTCAAATGAGGACCCGTCCAGTGGCACAACATTCAGGTGATTAATCGCTCGAAATGTCTGAGCCGAGACCGCGACAGGCGCGGATAGAGCAATAACAGCGGCAATAATTAGGGTACGCATAGGGATCTTCTCCTTTGTTCATGGATTATAGATAGAGGCCATCGGACAAAGGTCAAAAACAAAGAAGCGTGAACAGCACAATCCCACCACTCACTGCGCAACAGATTATTCCAAAGAGAACCATCGCCCGAGGGAACCCCTTCCTGTAAACGAAAAAGCCCCGCCCGAGACAGCGCTCGAACGGGGCCTTCAATCTGTTGTCCCAGCTTACTGGTCGAGGAAACTACGCAGTTTACGCGAACGGCTTGGGTGCTTGAGCTTGCGCAGTGCTTTAGCTTCAATCTGACGAATACGCTCACGCGTAACGCTGAACTGTTGGCCTACTTCTTCGAGCGTGTGATCGGTGTTCATGCCGATACCAAAACGCATCCGCAGCACCCGCTCTTCGCGTGGTGTGAGGCTGGCCAGTACGCGCGTCGTAGTCTCTTTGAGGTTTTCCTGAATGGCACTGTCCAAAGGCAGCACGGCATTCTTGTCCTCAATGAAATCACCCAGCTGGCTGTCTTCTTCGTCGCCAATTGGCGTTTCCAAAGAAATCGGCTCTTTGGCGATTTTCATCACCTTGCGCACCTTCTCCAGCGGCATTTGCAGCTTTTCGGCCAGCTCTTCCGGCGTAGGCTCTCGGCCAATCTCGTGCAGCATCTGGCGACCTGTGCGCACCAGCTTGTTGATCGTCTCGATCATATGCACCGGAATACGAATGGTCCGCGCCTGATCTGCGATAGAGCGGGTGATCGCCTGACGGATCCACCACGTCGCATAGGTCGAGAATTTATAACCACGGCGATACTCGAACTTATCGACGGCCTTCATCAGGCCGATGTTACCTTCCTGAATAAGATCAAGGAATTGCAGGCCGCGGTTCGTGTATTTCTTGGCAATCGAAATAACCAGACGCAGGTTCGCTTCGACCATTTCCTTCTTGGCCTGACGGGCTTCTTTCTCACCTTTTTGGACCTGCTGCACGATGCGGCGGAATTCGGAGATGTCGAGGCCAACGTACTGGCCTACTTGCGCCATATCCGTGCGCAGCTCGAGCACCTTGTCGGCGGAGCGTTCAATGAACATCTGCCAGCCACGACCGGCCTTCTCGCCCATCCGCTCCATCCAGTTGGGGTCAAGCTCGTGGCCACGATAGGCGTCGACGAATTCTTTGCGGTTGATGCGCGCCTGATCAGCAAGCTTCACCATCGCACTATCAATCTGCATGATGCGACGGTTGATCCCGTAGAGCTGGTCAATCAGCGCTTCGATACGGTTGTTGTGCAGGTGCAAATCTTTGACCAGCAGCACAATTTCCGAGCGCAGCTTCTGGTAGGCCGCTTCGTTTTTGCCCGAAAACGATCCATCCTCGTTCAAGGTCGCAGAAATCCGGTTATCCTGCATCTGGCTCAGCTTAACATAGTCATCCGCGATGACGTCGAGCGCTTCAAGGACCTGAGGCTTCAGTGCCGCTTCCATCGCAGCAAGCGACATATTGGCCTGTTCGTCCTCATCGTCATCGTCGTCATCTTCTTCAGTGATCGGATTGCCGTCAGCGTCCAACTCGGGCTGGCCTTCGGTCTTGTTCGCAACAGGCGCACCGGCGACAGGAACCACAGGAGTTGTCGTTTCTTCTTCGCCCATTGTGGTGCCGAATGTCGCCTCAAGGTCGATCACGTCGCGCAGCAAAATATCCTCGGACAAAAGTTCGTCACGCCAGATCGTAATCGCCTGAAACGTCAGCGGGCTTTCGCACAGGCCAGCAATCATCGTGTTGCGGCCTGCCTCGATGCGCTTGGCAATCGCGATCTCGCCTTCACGGCTCAGCAGCTCAACGGAGCCCATCTCACGCAAGTACATGCGCACGGGATCATCGGTGCGGTCCAGTTTCTCGGAGGTGCCGGACCCCAGCGTGATCTCTTTGGGACCGTCCGTGGTGGCAACATCCGTGCCACCCTTGTCTTCTTCTTCGCCGTCTTCATCTTCGATGATGTTGATGCCCATTTCGGACAACATCGACATCACGTCTTCAATCTGCTCGGACGACACCTGATCAGGCGGCAAAACCGTGTTGAGCTGATCGTAAGTGATATATCCCTTCTCACGGGCATCACCGATCATCTTTTTAACAGCCGCTTGCGACATATCCAGCGAGTGACCGGAATCCTGATCGTCTCGCTTTGCGTCTTCGTTGGTGTCTTTCGCAGCCATCAAGAGCTCCTATCTGTCCCTGAGCGAATCACATGGAAGTGATTCGGTAATCCGAATCATGCGGGGTTTGAGATGATTCTTAAACCCGACATTCTTATTTTTCCGCTAATTGCGGAGATTTGGTTACTCCAACGCCACAAAGGCTGACGTTAAGTCACCCCAAATCGCCCTCAATGGCCCTTCTTGCCACCCTTGGAAAAGTCGATCTGGTCGAACATATTCCGGCTTTTGGCCACCTGCTCGCGGTCGAGCCGTGCACCGTTATCCGCTATGACATATTCCGCTTTGTCTTCCTGACCAGCACGTTGCGCCATATCCGCAGCCTTTGCCGCCTCCGCCAACCGCCACGTCAGGCCCTCATCCGCCTCTCCGCTCAAATCATCCGCCGCGTCTTGCACTTCGTCCTTCAAGCCACGCACCGCTGACAGCTTGGCCAGCTCCTCTGCGATGGTCATCTTGGTGATCTCGGTGTCGCCGGGTTTGCGGATGCACGGCGTTATAGCGACATGGCGTTGCGCCATCAGCTTTTCAAGGGCATCCCCCCCCAAATCCTCGGCAATCTTTGCGCGCAAAATCTCCACGCCGTCGGGCGCATGGCGCAACACCAGATCGCGCAACCGCCCATGATGTGCATCCAGACAGGCCATACTCTCCAGCCCACTCTCGAACGGCTCCACCACATCGGGACAGCTGATGCAGGCCGCTAGAATAACTGCCTCGCGCAGATGATCCGTGGCCTGCTCCCCCGACGCAGTCGCAAGGATAGAGGATTTCGCCCCCGCTGACGGCCCCTGTGGCGCTTTACTCCCCCACGGCTGGCTCCACTGGCCACCACCGCCACGCTGCGCCACTTTCATCCCGCCGCCCCTGGGCTTCGAGCGGAACAGATCCCACCGCATGTCCTTGATCGCCTGCCCGTAGTGGCTGCGAATGCTGGGGTCTTTGATCAGCATGATCTTCTCACGCAGGGACTTATCCAGCGCCGCTTTGCGCTCAGGGCTGTCAAAGTTCTTGCCCTCGACCTCACGGTTCCACAAAAGCTGCACCATCGGCACGGCCTCATTCAGCAGCGTCTGAACCGCCCCCGCACCTGCAGATTTGAGCAGGTCATCAGGATCCTGCCCCTCAGGCATCATGGCAAAGCGCAAGGACCGCCCCGCCTCTAACAACGGCAGCGCCAGATCAATCAGCCGCAGCGCCGCGCGCTGTCCCGCCGCATCACCATCCAGTGCAATGATCGGTTCGTCCGATATCCGCCACAACATCGCAAGCTGGTTCTCGGTAATTGCCGTACCCAGCGGTGCAACAGACGCACCAAACCCCGCCTCGCTTAGCGCGATCACGTCCATATACCCTTCGGCCACCAGCAATGGCAGACCTTTGCCCGCCGCGACGCGCGCATCCTTCACATTGTAAAGTGAGCGTCCCTTGTCGAACAATTCCGTCTCGGGAGAGTTAAGGTATTTCGCCTTATCTTCAGGGTCCATCGCACGCCCGCCAAAGGCAATCGCCCGCCCCCGCGCATCGCGAATGGGGTACATAATACGCCCGCGAAACGTGTCATATGGCTTGCCCCCTTTGGTCGAGGGCTTGGCCAACCCCGCACCAATGATCAGGTCGTCGGGAATATCTTTGCCCTTGAGGGCATCCCACAACCCCTGCCAGCTGTCAGGGGCAAATCCGATCTCCCAACGGTCGCAAACCTCTTGGTTCAGCCCGCGCCGATCCAGATACTCCCGCGCCGCACTCGCAGCACCTGTGCGCAACTGCAGGCGGAACCACTTGACCGCCAGCTCCATCACATCAGCCAGATCCTTGCGCGCATCGGCCTTCTCAACCGCACGCGGGTCCCGTTCCGGCATAGGCATGCCAGCTTCTCCGGCCAATATTTCGACCGCCTCCATAAAGCTCACATTCTCGGTCTCGCGCACAAAGGAAATCGCATCACCCTTGGCGTGACAGCCAAAACAGTAATAAAATCCCTTGCGGTCATCGACGTGAAAACTTGCAGATTTTTCCTGATGGAACGGGCAAGGCGCCCACATGTCGCCCTTGCCCTGATTGGACTTGCGCGCATCCCACATGACCTTGCGCCCGACTACCTGAGACAGGCTCGACCGTGTGCGCAATTCATCAAGGAAACCGGGAGGAAGACTCATACCCTCCAATATGGGGAGCGTGGCCTCAGAGTCCAGACGCAGCCCCCCATCTCGTGCCGCTTATTGCAGCATCTGCAATGGATGGACTTTATTGAGAGAGACACATCTCTTTCCATGCAGCACCCAGATCGCCGGCCTTAACCTCGGACATTTTCATGCTGTAGACCCACGGGGCCACCAGCGGCACGACGTTGTTGTACCTCTCGGGCCAGTTTGGTGCGGTGCCCGCAACATGCGCAGGCACTTTACGCTCACTTACACGCGCCAAACGTGCCGCCTGAACCGCCGCCACAACATCAGCTTGATAGCTACAGTCCTCGGCTTTTGACGTCGCCGCAAAAGCCGGAGACGCCACAGCGACACTCAAAACAACACTTAACACACGGATCATAAGACACTCCAAATCAATAAGTTTGCACGCACTCTATCCCCGCGCGGCCACCGCTTCCAGTGCGCTTTGTAAATCGTGAACAAGCGTCCCAGCCATCGAGCGGAAAACCATAATCATGAAAGTCTCATCATCCAGCCGCGTGATGCTCGCATTCATGTGCCCCACCTGCGTGCGCACCGTGGCCCCGATCCCAAACGCGCTGAACCGCATGTCCACCGGCACCAACCGCGCCAGCGCATCTGCCCCGCCTTGACCCGTGAGCGTGACAATCGCCCAAGCATCTGATTGATCGACCACAGCGGCATAAGCCCCGAGACTGGCACCTGGCAGCGCGCCCATCAACAGCGCCTCCCCCTGTCCAACCCAAACACAGCGCAGATCGCCCTGCACACTGCTCTGCAAGGGTGCCGGAAACGGCAAACCCAACGCACGGTTTAACTTAGCTTTCGACGTAGCCGCAAACGGTGTCACCGACGCAATCGGCCCCACGTCCAGCTCCGCTACGCTCAGCGCGCCAATGGTCAGCGGCAACAGCCCTGCGCACGGGCTTACGGCTTCTAACTTACCCACGCACACGCCCTCCTTCAGGATCCACAAACACGGGGCTGCAAATCTCGACCTCAACGGTCAGGTCACGCACGTGATCGCGCACCACCATCCGCTCGCCCATCCGCTCAGGCCCGTTTTTAACAAACCCCAACCCGATCATCGTCCCCACATCGGGCGAGAAGCAGACAGAAGTCACATAGCCCTGATCCTCCACATGCACATGCGCGGCACCGGAATTGAACACATGCGCTCCCGCACTCAGTATTTTCACCGCACCCACAGGTCTCAGTCCCACCATACGCTCACGCATGGGATCGACCAGCCCCTCACGCGCTGCCATCACCTTGCCCACACAGTCTTTCTTGGGAGAGATCATCCGCTCCATCCCCACATCAAACGCCATCACCCGACCGTGGATTTCCGAATGCGTGATATGCCCCTTCTCGATGCGCAACACATTGAGCGCCTCCATCCCGTACGCACCACCGCCCAGCGCCTCTGCACGCTTCACCAACTCGGCAAACAACGCCGCACCGTACCGCGCAGGCACTGCAACCTCATACGCATGCTCGCCCGAGAATGAGATACGGAACAACCGCCCCGCGACACCCAGAACGCTGGCATCACCACATGCCATGAACGGCCAGCGGTCATTGTCCACTGGCTCATCTAAAACGCCGTTGAGCAATTCGCGGGACTTGGGTCCTGCCACCGCAAACTGCGCCCACTGCTCCGTCACCGAGGTAAAGGCAACGTCCCATTCAGGGTGCAACATCTGGGTCGCAAACTCCAAATGCCGCATCACATCGCCCGCGGCCGCTGTCGTGGTCGTCATCACATAATGCGCGGGTCCCATCCGCGCGCAGGTTCCGTCATCCATCACGGTACCGTCCTCGCGCAGCATCAAACCGTAGCGCACGCGCCCTTCCTTCAGCGTCGAAAACATGCCGGTATAAACAAAATCCAACAGCTTGCCTGCATCTGGACCCTGAATATCAATCTTACCCAGCGTGCTCACATCGCAAACGCCCACCGTGCGCCGAACATAGCCAACCTCACGGTCACACGACTGCCGCCATGCCGTCTCACCAGCGCGCGGGAAGTAACTCGGCCGATACCACAGCCCCGCTTCAATCATCGGCGCCCCCATCTCCACAGACTTTTTGTGCGAGGTCGTCAGACGCTCAGGCGCAAACCCCTTACCCTGCGCGCCCGCACCCAGCGCAGCGATTGCAACGGGCGAATAAGGCGGCCGAAACGTCGTCACCCCCGTCTCCGGTATTCCACGCCCCGTGGCGTCCGCCAGCACCGCCAAGGCGCCCACATTCGAGTTCTTGCCCTGATCCGTCGCCATGCCTTGCGTGGTATAGCGTTTCATATGCTCGACAGAGCGGAAATTCTCCACGGCCGCCTGCTTCACGTCCTTCACACTCACATCATTCTGGAAATCGAGCCACGCACGCCCCTTCCCCGCAACCGCCCACAGCGGCGAAATCCGGTAAGGCGCATCCTCGGCCTCAGGCAGATCTACAGGGGTGACCGGCGCATCCAATCCCTCAACCGCCCGCGCAGCCGCAGCAGCCCCCTCCGCCAAACACGCCGCCGTCGAAAAGGCTCCGTTACACGCCCCCGCCGCTTCCATCGTCGGCACAGCCTCCGGCGTTGGCACAAACGCCGCAATATCTTCGCGCCACGCAGGCCGCCCGTTCATATGACAGGTCAGATGCACCGTAGGGTTCCAGCCCCCCGACATCGCCAGACAATCCGCCGCGATCTTGATCACTTGGCCGCCCTTGCGCACCGAAATCCCACTCAGCCCCATGCGCCCCGAAGACCCGCACACCTGCGCGCCCAAATGCACTGGATAAGGCACGTCCCCCACCACCGCATCCGAGCGGCTGTCAATCAACGCCGCAACCTTCACACCGGCGGCATGCAAATCCCGCGCCGTGCGGTGCGCATCATCATTATTTCCGAACACTGCGACGCTCTTCCCCGCGGCCACACCCCACCGGTTCACATAGGCCCGCACAGCTCCTGCCATCATGATCCCGGGTCGGTCATTGTTCTCGAACGCAATCGGCCGCTCCAACGCGCCCGCGCAAAGCACCGTTCGCCGCGCCGTAATACGCCAAAAACACTCCAATGGTGCACCCGTGCGCGGTACATGATGCGACACCCGCTCCAACGCGCCAAATACACCACCGTCATATGCACCCGTCGCGGTCGTCCGCGTCATCAACCGCACATTGGGCATCGCACCCAAACGCGCCACCTGCCCCGCAGCCCATTCCGCCGCAGGCATACCGTCCACATCCTCAACCTCGGCCAGCATGCGCCCACCCATGCGCGCATCCTCATCGCACAAGATCACATCGAGGCCAGCCTCAGCCGCCACAGTCGCCGCCATCAAACCAGCAGGACCGCTGCCAATCACCAACACATCACAAAATGCAAAGGCCTTGTCATAAGTATCAGGGTTATGCTTGCCACTCAGCGCGCCCAAGCCCGCAGCCCGCCGAATAACAGGCTCGTACACCTTTTCCCAAAACGCCTTCGGCCACATGAACGGAACCCCGCCCCCAAGAACGGCGCAGCCAAATCATTCACCGCCATCGCATCAAACCGCAGTGACGGCCACGCCGACTGCGAGAACACCTCCAGCCCGTCAAACACTTCCTGCACCGTCGCCCGCACATTCGGCTCCGCCTGCGCACCCTTACCAACCGTGATCAGCGCGTTCGGCTCTTCCGACCCTGCGGTCAAAACCCCACGCGGACGGTGGTATTTGAACGAACGTGCCACCAACCGGACCCCCGCCGCCAACAGCGCCGAGGCCACCGTATCGCCCACACGGCCAGAATACCCGACCTCGTCAAACCGGAACCGCACCACAGCGCCCAAACCCTGCTCCGAGACTCTCATGCGCCCACACCCCGGGCAAATTCTGCCGCCAACTGCACACCATACACCTCATGCGACACCGTATCCCGCGTCACCACGAGCCACGCGCCACATCCCGCTTCATGCTGCCACAAATCGCGCGTCCGCCCCGCAGGGTTCTCGCGCAGATGCACATAATCGTCCCACGCCGCCGCCCCTGCATCCACAGCAGGGCGCACCAATGCAGCACCCTTATAATAAAATTCGCGCCGATCCCGCACCCCGCAGAGTGGACAATCAATTCTCACAAGATCACCCCACACCGACGCTTCTCTATTTTGCCAATAAACTCAAATCCCGCAGGATCTACGGACACCTCAGTGAAGATTATGCTGCGCACCGGTACCCTCCTCATCCATCAAACCACGCCCCGTGCGGAACCGATCCAATCTAAACTTTTCCGCAGGCGCATGGTGGTTCCCCGTCGCCATCAAATGGGCAAAGGAATTCCCCGACCCCGGCACCGCCTTGAACCCGCCGTAACACCAGCCGCAATTCACAAACAGGCCTTCCGTCTCCGTCTTATCGATGATCGGCGATCCATCAGGCGTCATATCCATGATCCCCCCCCATGACCGAAGGATCTTGGCCTTGCCGATCATCGGCATCAGGGTCATGCCTGCTTCCATTACATGCTCAACCATCGGCAGGTTGCCGCGGCTGGCATATGAGGCATAAAAATCCAGATCTCCGCCAAAGACCAAGCCGCCTTTGTCAGACTGGCTGATATAGAAATGCCCCATCCCGAAACTGATCACATTGTCGATCACAGGCTTCAGCCCCTCGGTCACAAAAGCCTGCAAGACATGGCTCTCAATCGGCAGTCGCATCCCTGCCATGGCGGCCACCTGAGACGAACGCCCCGCAACCACAATACCGACCTTCTTGGCCCGTATCGCCCCGCGCGTGGTCTGCACGCCGCGCACCACGCCGTTCTCGATGTCGATGCCAGTCACTTCACATTGCTGGATCAGATCAACGCCCCGCTCGGACGCGCCACGCGCATAACCCCACGCAACCGCATCGTGCCGCGCCGTGCCGGAGCGGCGCTGCAACAACCCGCCATAGATAGGGAAGCGCGTATTCTCGAAATCCAGATAGGGTGCAATCTTGCGCACTCCCGCCACATCCAACAGTTCCGCATCATCACCCTGCCCGACAATTGAATTGCCCCGTCGCACATAGGCATCGCGCTGTCCGTCAGAATGACACAGCATCAACTGCCCACGCTGGGATAGCATCACATTGTAGTTGAGGTCCTGTTCCAACCCCTCCCACAATTTCAACGAATGAGAGTAAAACTGCGAATTGCCGTCCAGAAAATAGTTTGCCCGAACGATCGTCGTATTCCGCCCAACATTACCGCCGCCCAGATACCCTTTTTCGATGACGGCGATGTTTGTCATCCCGTGCTCTTTGGCGAGGTAATAGGCCGTAGACAGTCCATGCCCGCCGCCACCAATGATGATCGCGTCATATTCCGCCTTAGGCTCGGCATCACGCCAATGGGGCTGCCAGCCTTTATTGCCGCTCAACCCCTCGCGCAAAATACGCCATCCCGAAAACCGCATGCTACCCCCCGACCTGACATCTCCCGCAACCGTGGCAAACTCGGCGCACAGGTGCAATATCCTTTGCAACATCAGCGGCACTTTTCAAGGCACAATGCGCACCCGACTTTGACCCGCAAAGCCGCTGTCATGTTGCTGCTGCGGCGACAATGCAGGTCACATTTCTAAATTGCTTCGAGAACTATACCCGGAGCGGCGGCGCTCGACATTTTAGTCTTACATCAGTTAGAAAACTCGTAACGTGCAACTAGCTAACCCATCGACGCTGATTCAAGAAACACAAGAAACCGCTGATCATGTACCTTCTTTTTGCCCTTGGCGGCCTTCTCGCCCTGATGCCATTTCTTGACAAGGACACAACCGAAGACGCAGCAGCGGATGATCCCGTACCTGAGCCGCCACAGCCAGCCGTTGATCCAACAGATCTGTCAACAGACCCCACATTCACCCCCCCGCCAACCGGATAGAGGGCACAGAAGGCGATGACTACATCGACCTTGGCAATACGCTGACAGACGGCGACCTGGACTTCTCCCAAACTGCTTTCGGCGGCGCGGGAGACGATACGATCATCGCATTCGGCGGCGGTTTTTTGCCGAGTATCCGGAATCCGAAGGTCAACGGGGCACTCTGGCCCAGGACATCACGCGCGACACCGTTGATGGTGGTGCAAGTGACGATGTGATCTTGTCCTACAACGGCAATGATGTGACAGGCGGTGCCGGTGCCGATACAGTCGCACTTTCGGCAGATTACGCTCTGCCGCCGTTCATCCCCCCCGACACCACCGGTTTCGGGCAGTTTGAACCAACGGTTATCACCGACTTTGATCCCGCAGAGGATTCCATCGTTGTGGAGGACCGCGGCGTTGGTACAGCAGACGCGCAAGCAATCCAAATCAATGTCTGGCCCGATGGCGAAGGCGCAGATGTGCTGTCCGGTGATGTCGTCCTGGCGCAGGTGACAGGCGGCCAAACGCTGGCCGCCGCAGACATCACTGTGATCCGCTTGCTGCGAGAAGCGTACGACGAATACTATAATCGCTGACGGTAACGAAGGGCGTGCGCGCAAGTATCCCTGCTCGCGCTGCCCTCTCTAGGGTTTGGCAAAGCACCCTACAATTACAAATACACCGCTCCTCGGGGCGATGTATCAATTCCAACGCATCAAACCCGCAACCACAGACCCTCGCCCAGACTTTACACCCAGACTTCCGCTAAGACCTCGGCTGCCTATCCGGTGCTGTACCTAAAGCCCCTTAGCCTGATAGCTCGAGGCAACCTTACCAATGGCCACCAGATAGGCGGCTGTGCGCAAATCGGTCACATCGTCGCGGCCATGCCAGAC
>RCNE010001936.1_pt1 | contig 14793 bp, 13 predicted proteins | sample 2041361 | NCBI WGS metagenome assembly RCNE01 (sample SAMN09708229, study PRJNA481090) | Marine sediment metagenome, whole genome shotgun sequencing project.
AGCGCTGCTCGATTGTAAAAGCGACGCCAAGTGCACAATGCGCCTTGGGTTCTCGCGGGTCGAGCCGAAGGGCTGTCTGCGCTTCGCAGATGGCCTGGGCCATCCGACTACCAATATTGAAATACCATTCGCGATAGACGCGGGTGAGGGCCAGAAGTCCTCGCGCACGGGCGTTGCCAGCATCTAGTTTCAGGGCGCGCTCAAGGTGGGCGATGCCCGCCTCGAACCCCTCCTTGCTGATCTTGTCGATCTCGCGTGAGGCCCGCAGAACAAGCACATGGTGTGACTTATCACTTAAAGCCAATAATCGAGTTTTCATGATTTCAATGGGTTAACCTGTCACATAAATATGAGAATTAGCACTTAATTTGAGAATCTACACTGGAGTTTGGCACTTAATTTGAGAATTGTGGCTCCGAATTCACTCCCGGATTCTGCCATGACCGAACCGCTCCTCGACGACATAGAGAAAGACCTTTGGGAAGAGGCCTGTCGTCGAACGGATGCAATCCGCGAGTTTATGAAGCGCAATCCCGGTCAGTCTACTGCGGCAGATGTTGCCGATCTTTCTTCCGAACTGGAACTCAGCCACCCCGACAAATGCAACTGATGTGAAATCAGGGCCCAGAGATTCTCAGGTTAAAGTGCTAAAGTGCGTCGGAACGACTGCATTCTTACATTTAAGTGCCAAGCGACAGCATTCTGGAATCTTGGACTGACAAAACTCGCTCAGAATGATTTTGCTTCAGCCGCGAATGCGTTTGCAAAAGCCTCCAGAGTGCGTGGAGATGATCTGCAATCCAATATGATGTTGATGACGTGCTTATTACAGCTCGGACGAGAACAGGATCTCGAGACGGTCGCGGCACAAACCCTTTCTATTGCCAAGCGGCGGCTTAAACTGAATGAAAGTGACGCGCGGGCCATTTATATTGGTGCCCTCGCTCAAATACACATGAAACAGCGGGAACAGGCCGGGCGTTGGCTAAGACAGGCTGTGGAGATTGATTCCGCTGATCCGCGCACGACCTACAATGTTGCCTGCGCATATTCGCTTGTCGGAGAGACTGAACTGGCACTCGAGTATCTGGAGCGGTCCATCTTGGCAGGCCGACCCATAAGAATGCTGGAGTGGTCACTCGTTGACCCGGATTTAGCGCATATTCGAAATGATCCACGTTTCGAGGTATTGATTGAAACGTGGCGTAGCAAAGAGACAACTAAATTTCCTTCGGCATGACGATTTATCCAAGTTTCAACCTGACGCCATTAACATATATTACCGCACACCGCCTAAGCAGTTTGCAGCTAGGCTCCAGACTCACTAATTTATAACCAGAACAAGATGGTTGCTGCGAGGGCGATTGCGGACAGGAATACCTTTGGGCATCGGTCGTATCGGGTGGCGATCCGCCGCCAGTCTTTCAGGCGACCGAACATGATCTCGATCCGGTTCCGCCGTTTGTAGCGCCGCTTGTCATATTTGATGGGCTTGTCGCGCGACTTTCGTCCTGGGATGCAGGGCGTTATTCCCTTATCTACAAGGGCCTCACGAAACCAATCCGCGTCATATCCCCGGTCTCCCAAAAGCCAGTCGGCGGCTGGCAGGCTATTCACCAGGGCTCTGGCCCCAGTGTAATCGCTGACCTGGCCAGCTGTCATGAAGAACCGGATCGGCCGTCCAACCGTGTAAGTAACGGCATGCAACTTCGTGTTCATACCGCCCTTGGTCCGCCCAATCAGGCGTCCACGCCCCCCTTTTTTAACCGCAGGCTTGATGCCGTGCGGTGTGCTTTGAGGTAAGTCGCGTCAATTGAGATCGTCTTGTTATCGGGCACCTCGGCAGCCAGCCCCATCATGATCCGCGCGAACACCCCCATGTCACTCCATCGTTTCCAGCGGTTGTAGAGCGTCTTGTGTGGACCATACTCTTTTGGCGCATCGCGCCAGCGCAAACCATTGCGATTGACGAAGATATCCACATATGTTGCACGGACCAATCGCAGGGTTGAGGGTGCCCTTACCCATGCTTGTGGTCAAGCGATCAGCTCGAACTCGGGACGTCCGAGTTCAGTCATTTTGTTGAGAATGTGGACGCCGATCTTGGCCTCTGTCTTCTGGTTGGGAAAGCTGCGCGCTTTCAGTTTGGAGCCAATAACCATCTTCCAACGGCCCATTTGGGTCTCCCCTCGGCTACGCTGATTGTAGCCGCTGCTCACCTGCCAGGCCATCCGACCCCCGGTGCGGATTGCAGCAAGGCGCTGGTCGCGAAGGGTTGGGTTATCGACCGCATCAGGGCTAGAAACGGCGTTCTTCGGGGGAGGGATGATGATCTCTACTGTTTCGCCAAAGCGCTCGATGAGTAGGTCGCTGGTGGGGTCACCATCATACGCACCGTCTGCTAAGAACTGGGCTACATCCGCGTCTATCTGGTCCAGAAGATCAGGCAAAGCGGTCGGGTCGCCCACGTCATCTGTGGTTAGATCGGAGCAAACGATTTCACCACTCACAAGGTCTAACCCGAGGTGCAGCTTGCGCCATGACCTCCGCGTGGCCCTTGTTTTATGCTTATTCTGCAACCATTCGCCTTCGCCAAAGATCTTCAGGCCGGTACTGTCCACGACAAGGTGGATCGGACCATCCTTCTGATGCCGGGATGTCGCCGGCAAGGTCAGCGCTGCGCCACGGCGTGACAAGGTAGAGTAGTCAGGCACAAGAATATCCAGCCCCATAAGTCCTACAAGGCCCCGCACAAACCCTTCCGTTTGGCGCAGCGGTTGCTTGTAAACCACCCCAAGCGTCAGACAGACCGTGATCGCCAAATCGGAATACACTGGCTGGCCACCCCGCGTCTTGCGCCGCTCTGCGCGCCAAACTGCCTCAACCTCGGGGCTCAACCAAATCGTCACATCCCCACGCCGTCGCAGGCTTTCGGTGTAGTCGGTCCAGTTCGTAATGCGATACCGCTTCTTCTCAAACTTATGCCGACGCGATGCGTTGAACTTATGCGGCATCAAGGGCGTCCAATCGGTCAGGGAAATGGACCCCTAGCAGAACGCGCCGTATCCACGCAACAACGCCTCTCAACAACATTATTGAGCAGGATCACCGATTTATAAAGAAACTAATCCGGCCGATGCAGACCTTCAAATCGTTTAATTCAGCGGCAACCACCCTTGCCGGGATCGAGGTCGCACATATGATCCGGAAAGGTCAGTTTGACCAGTCAGAGCAATCTGGCTTCACGCAGTTCGCAGCACTCGCTGGATAAGTGTGTCCAGCAGAAGAGCTTTCTTGAGCTGACGGAAACTTTGCGACACTACCCCTTTGCTGTCCCCTTGATCTGTATGTGGCCAAGAACATGACGCTTTTCATGACGCATCTGCGAGGCAAGATCGAGAACAGTTTGGTCGCTTGGCCCGCTGCGCCCCAGTTCGACCGTGAACAATCCGGCACTGGTGCCGAAGAATTGCTCTGTATCGAAGCAACCTGAATGACAGACCGGCAACAGGTTGCGCGCTGTAACGTCGGTAAGTCCCTGTTGCATTGCTTTATCCCCTTGCTATTATTGCGTCGTCACTGGCCTTATGCTGATGGGCTTGTCGGAGTTCCGTATCGGGCCAGAGCAGTACGTGCGCTTGTTTCGGTGTGACATCCGAACCGGCTAGAGCCTGAATGCTTCGATTTAGAACCAGATCGGACTTGCAGCATGCATCTGCCAATGTGTCGATCCGTTCCGCCCGGGACAACGCATCAAACACAGCCGATGCAAGATCGTCTTGGCCTTCTGCCAACACTTTGGCAAGCGCGGCTTCGCGGACAACCAGTGCCGGGTCTTCCAACGCCACCAGCGCATGTTCATTTGTTGCCGCGTGGCGCACTGCAACGGCGCGCACCAGTGCATCGGGGTCCTCAAGAAACGCTTCGAGAGCAACTGAATTCCCAGGAGACAGTGCAAGGATCTGTGCTGAAGTCGAGCGAATGGCCGGATTTTCGTCTGCCAATCCGTTCCGCGCAAGGCCTGTATTCTGCGCGCCGTTCCGATCTGCTTCGGCGCGTTTCAGCAGGGCGCGATAGGCGGCAAGCCGCAGGGCATCATCCTTGCTTTGAACCGCCTCAATAGCAGCAGCCTCAATGGCAATACCAGGCGCGTCACCAGCGATACCAAGGGCCAAGAATCGCAAATCGTCGGCGACTGTTTCGGGCCCTTCGACAGCTCGGCGATGGCGGCGTTTTGGCGCAGATTCCTCGGGTGTCACTTCGGCGAGGGCTGGCTCGGCATCCGGAAGCCGACTGAGTTGAATAGCGTCAAGCGTGGACAGTGTTACAACGTTAATATCGTTAGTGTCGTCCGGGTCGGTCTCGACAATGTCGCCGTCACGGGAAATGTGCAGATGCCCCCGCGGAGCTTCGTCCGTCTTTGACATCGCAAGATCAGGGCCTGTTTCGGCATCATGCACCACGACCGCACGGTCGGGTGATAAAAGTGTGCCATCCATCGCCATCGCCAGTGCTTGTCCGGCTGTAGTGTCACCGGCGCGGCAGCGCCCCGCCAATTGGGTCAGCGCAACGGTGCGGACTTGCTGGGTCTCGTTGCCCAACAGTGTTATCAGTCTTTCGGTGGCGGAAATATCGCTCATCTCTGCCAATGCGGTAACCGCTGCCAGCCGGGCTTCAAGCGGCCGTGCGGTGTTGCGGACAAGTTCGATCAATGGCTCTGATGCGCGTTCCTGAGCCAAACGAGGCAATATGCGCGCAGCTGCGACGGCCAGTTTTTCCTTGCCAAAGCGGGTCCAAGCGATGGCGTTATCGGCCAGGGTCGATTGCAACGCGTCCTCTAGCGGGAACACCAAATGATCCAATGCGGCAGCCTGTACCAGTTCACTTTTGTCTGACAGGGCTTTAATCGCAAATTCCGGCCGGCGATCCGCAAAAAGGCGCAGTGTTTCACACCTCACGCCTTCGTCCGGGTCTTGTAGCGCCAGTGCGTCAATGCGCGGGTCATCGGGCAGCAACAAAGGAAGTGCCAGCCGGCGCACATCTGCAGCAGCATCACCGACAATGAGGTCTACAAAACCGACGAGTACATCACTTTGCAAATCAGCCAAAACTTCCAATGCGCGTTTGCGCCCAAGACCTTTTTCGCTTTGCGCGATGGCCAGCAACCAGACGACGCCTTTGTCGCCCATTGCGGCCAAGGCCGCAAAGACGGGCCCATCTAGTACCTGGCCTTCTTCATCATCGCGCGCGGCCAGAATGTCTTCGATGGCCTCATGTGCGCTTAACTGGCCCAACGCCTCAATCACCGCGATCTGCACATCCAGCCAATCATCCCACGCATCATTGTCGTCTTCCCAAGCCACGTCATCATCCGCACGAGATATGACGAGCTTGCGAAAGATCGGAACCGACGCAATGTCATTCAGTCTGGTCAAGGCCCGGATCGCAGCGTGTTTGACCTCGCGCACAGGGTCTCCCAGCAACGAGCAGCGCAGCGTGTCCGCATCCGCCCGTCTTGCGCACAGCACCAGAGCGTCCATTGCATCGGTCCGCACATCCGGATCTTCGTCTAGGAGAGCATCTACCAAAGCGACGCGCACGCGATCATCATCTATCGCCAGCGCAGCAGCTGCGCGGACCGCCCCTGTGCGAATGACGTCATTGCCGCTTGCAAGGTGATCCAGGATCAACGGAACCGGGTCTGGGCGGTCCGCAGCAGGAATGAACTGGCTTTGATCCAACATAATTGCGTCCTATCGTGTCATGAATTCAAGGTTGCCCGGCCCTGATTAGGCCAGGCACTTGTCATCGCAAGTCAGGCAATATCGCGACGTGCGAAAGACATCGAACGGAACTGATGTTTGTAGGGGCTTTCGCCCATTTTCCGCACCTTACCGACGCCCATCTTGTAATTGTAGTTGCCGCTGATCCAGTCGACCACGCGGCCCGAAAGCGCATTGGCCGGTTGCGAAGTATGCAGGAAGTCCATGTAGCCAAGGTTTTCCTTGACCGCAGGGGTGACGATGGCCACCGCGGTAACCGATCCCTTGGTGAGTTCGATGTGCCCGTTCTTCAACAGCGAGCTGAAATCAAAGTCACTGCCCTCAACGCCGACAATCGTGTCGGTCTGAACCGGGATGCGATCAGAGTAGACCTGAACGTAATCGCCGCTTTCGATACCGCGCGCTTCAGCCACTGATGGGTGGATTTCGATCCAGTTTTCGGGCCAGCGTTGAACGATGTAGGGTCTGCGCCGATCATCATAGCCCGATTGCCAACGCTCGTTGATGCGACCGGACGAAATCCAGATTTCGTCTTCGCGCGGTTTCATCCATTCCCAATAGCTTGAAAAAAGATCCCACGGCGCTTTCTGGATATTGCACTTGCCGGTCTGGCTGTTGAAATGCGTGAGTTTCTTGTTGAACACATTGGCACCGGTGGGGCCTGTGTCGGGTAAGATACGCTGCGTGTCATGTAAGCGTTTGGTCCCTTCAAGCGACCCGTCAGCCAGCATCATCACCGGACCCTGAATGCCATTGGTTCCAAACTCGCCAAACTTTTCGTGAAGAGTTTTGCCTTCGCGCTTCGCGGCGACATGGACCATGTTGAAGTCTTTGCGCGATCCGCGTGAATGGCGGGCCCCTTCTTCGAGCACGTCGTTGGAGTCCTTCCAGTCGAATCCTTCAAAGCCCATCTTCTTGGCAAGATTTGCAATGATCCACCAATCGGGTTTCGCCTCTCCCGGCGCGTCGTAGAACTTGGGATAAAGTCGCAGACGGCGTTCACCATTCGCGCGGGTAAAGGTTTCTTCCCCCCAACCGGAGGCCGGGAAAACGATGTCGGCGTAACGGGCACCAATCGGGTCGACCAGATAGATGTCCTGGTTCCACACCACCATGCCGCCGCTATCGGCGCGCCGCTTTAGCGTGTCGATGATGTCCTGCTTTTCAAAGCTTTGCACCTGATGCGGGTTGCGCGTGGTCAGTTCGTCAAACTTGGCTTGCAATGATTGTGTACCGCACATCGCCTGAACCCAGGTGGTGCCAATGACGTGGGCCAGCCGCGTGTGCCCGCTCATCAGATAGCGGTCGGTATCCATCGCACGGCGACGACGCCCAGGCAGCTTTTCGGGAGACTTGTTACGCGGATATCCACCGCCGCGAAGGCCGCCACGTTGGTGGCCACCGGCGCGCCCGATCACCTGACCCGGACGTCCGCCAGCACCCACGGTGATCCCAAGCGCAGAGATCGCCTGCGTGTTGCCGGTGTTGTTAGACCAGTAAAAACCCTTTTCTATCATAATCGAGGTTTTGGGCCGTGTCCCGTCTGGCTTGGGTTTGGCCATCCATTCAGCGGCAGTATAGATTTTCTGCACGTCGATCTGGGCGATCTCGGCGGCTTTTTCCGGTACGGAATAGTCCTGCGCTAGCAGCCATTCCTTCCAGTCTTCAAAGCCAGAGGTCTGGAATTTACCCCAGGTCGTGCGCCACTGCCATGGCGTGTTCCGCGTGCCCTGACCAAAGCCCGAAGAGCTTTCCCATTTGTTGTTCACCCAGTTCTTGATCCATTCATCATCCTGCCAGCCATTTTCGACAATAACCCGTGCAATAGCCAAAACCACTGGCAGATCGGTGCCCGGTTGAATATCCAGAACGATACCGCCGTTCTTTTCGGCAAACGCTGTGCCAGCCGTGCGGCGTGGCAACATGAAGATGGTCTTTTGACCACCTTGAATGGCGGGCATGATGTAATCGGTGAACAGGATTGTCTTGGATTCGTATGGGTCCGTGCCGCACATCATCAGCGTGTCAGCGTCGGCCCAATCGTCATAAGAGGGGCCGAAGTTGTCAAAGCCCGCATCCCGGAACCCAGGCGTCGAAGAGACATCCGAAGGAGTATCATGGAACGTGAAATTCGCGGTGTTGATGTGGCGCAGCGCGTATTTCGTGATTGCATATGTGTTTTCCATATAGCCGTAAGAAAACGTCTTTACGCCGTAGGCATTGGTGCCGTGCTTTTCTAACACATGATTACCAACTGCGGCGGCGATATCCAATGCAAAATCCCAAGTGACAGGCATCAGCACGCCAAACATACGCACCATCGGCGATTTCAGGCGGTCACGGGTGGGCGTCTGCGGATTGTAGACCTTTTGCGCCAGTGCGCCGCCCCGAATGGAAGAGTTACCGGAATAGTTGACGAAATCAGTGTCCTTGTCGGGAATGATAACCACGTGGTGCGGCTCGCCATTGTGCAGCACGATGTTGTGCTGGTTGGGCGCGACCCAAGCGCCCAGCGGATTGACAGGGAAGTCTTCGCCAAAGGCGTTCTGATCAGCCGCTGGGCCGCCATTTCGTCCGCCAGCAACCGGCCAGCGGTATACTTTATAGCCACATGCAACGATGCAGTAATCGCATGCGGTTGAGATGACATCAGCGTCGACCGGGGGCAGAGGAATGGATTGTTCAGGCACATAATACGGAGTGGACATTGGTTTTTCTCCTCAACCCTGCAGATTGTCAAAACGGCCGTAGATCAGGCCAAACATGCCGACGGCGTAGATGTCGTCGCCCTCCAGTTCCAACAGAACCTGAGGCAGTGACTGGTACGCCTGACCGGAAATGAATATCCCGTGGCGCGTCAGATCGAAGGTCGTCAGATGCAGTGGGCAGGGGCCCAAAGCCTTGTCGGCGGCCTTGTAAGTCCCTTGCAGGGGCCCACCTTGATGCGTGCAGGTGTAATTAAAGGCCACGACATCCTTGTCCGGCCCCAGACCGCCGCCGGCTTTTTGGTCCAATTTGACCAGAATGCTTTCGGCATAGGCACCCTCATCGGGGTATTCGAAATCAAAGGGCTCATCGGCGACCAACTCGCTAAGCTTGGCGATGAATTTGCGCGGATAGGTCGATACGACCGCAGGCGTCTGCGCCTCGGGCATGCCCGGGATACCCACCATCACGACGGTAGTCGCAATGCCGCTTGTCAGAAGGAACTGACGTCTGTTCATCAGGCAATTGCGTGTGCCTGCTTTCTTGGCTTCGCCATTTTCGCCGTTGATGGCCGCGATAATTTTGGGATCAAGATCGTTCATTTGTCCTGCCTCCTGTTCAATTGTTGGCCACGATGGGCAAAGATTCCATTTCGGGCACATCCGGTTCTGGGGGGAGAATTTCGTCGCCGCTCAGGCTTTCTAAAAATGCGGTCAGATCATCCATTTCTGTGCCAGTGAGGCCTAGGGGCTGGATCAGAGGCGACTTGTTTTCCGCAAACTCATTCTCGCCACCGCCTGCGTTGTAAAATTCTACAACATCCCGCAGGGTCTCAAGCATACCGTTGTGCATGTAGGGATAGGTGTATTTGGTGTAGCGCAGGCTGGGCGTGCGGAACTTGCCCTTGTCCGATTTCTGTTTCGTACGGAAATAGAGGCCCGGATCGTCCTTAGTATTGCGGTACATTTCCTCGGTTGAACCTTTGGCTAGAAGCTCGAACCGGAATGTTATCTGTGCGATGGGGTCATCTTCCCAGCCGTCATAAGGTGGGACGCCCAGATTATGGTAGCTCTCGTCACTCAGCAGCGCTCCGGTGTGGCAGGCAATGCAGTTCGCCTTGCCCGCGAATAGATCAAGGCCGCGTTTCTGCGCAGCGTCCAGTGCGCCATCGTCGCCGTTCATGTAATCATCAAACGGTGTGTCGGTCTGAACGATCGAGCGTTCATAGGCGGCGATTGCCATATAGGCGTGACGGATGTTGGGCCAGTCGTCGCCAAACACGTTGCGGAAGGCCATGCGATACTCCGGTACAAAGGCTAGACGCGCTTCCATCATGTCGTCTTCGCCGTTGCCCGCGACACCGCCGCGCGCGGCTGACCGCGCCTGATGCTCAAGCGATCCGGACGATCCCGCCCAGAACAGTTTGCCGTAGTAAGCCGAGTTCACGATGGTCTGACTGTTGCGCCAATGGGTCGTGCCGGGATATCCAAAGCTGATCTTGTCCTGTATCGCCCAGCCTGCATCAGGCATGTGGCACGCCGAGCAGGGCATCGCTTTGTTGCCCGACAGGATTGGATCAAAAAATAGTTTTTCCCCCAATGCGATCTTTTCAAGGGTCATCGGGTTATCTGCCGGGATCGGTGGGGGGCCGAGTGCGGCCAGACCTTCGGGCCTATCCTGTGCGAACGTGGGTGCTGCCATCAACGTAGCAAGGCCCAATGCGATTGCGGTAAAATTTCTCATGGTCCTGCCTCCTTAGTTTTTGGCGTTTTTCCAGTCTTCGATCAGCGCATAGTCATAGTCGTCTTCACGCCAAACATACTCATCCGTATCGAAGCTCGCACCGGACATTGCTTCTAGATAAGCGATCAGGTCTGACTTCTCGCTTGGAACAAGGCCCAGCGGCTTCAATCGCGGATCTTTCAGAAGGTCATTGCCACCACCGACGTCATAGAAGTCCACCACTTCGGCCAATGTTTCGAACGTGCCATTGTGCATGTAAGGTGCGGTCCAGACCAATTCGCGAAGCGTTGGGGTCAGGAAACTGCGCTTGGTCTCGGGGCGGTGGTTTCGGATGTAAGCACCCAGATCTTCACGCAGGTTCATGTAGTTCTCGACACCCATGAACTTGGCATAGGTCACAAACGCCGAATGCCGTTCCGCCGAGGCCCAGATATCGGGGTTGCCGGGCACACCAGTGTTGTGGGGCATGTCATCGGTGTAGCGCGGGCCAGAGTGGCAGGCCGCGCAATCAGCTTTGCCCTCAAAGATACCTTTGCCGCGTTGTGCGGCTGCGGACAACGCGCCGTCGTCGACTGGGGCTTCGCGCGTCACGATGGTTTTCATGAAATCCATCAGCGCGTTGCGCGCGCCGCCATTGCCCGGTTCGGACATGCCGGCTGCATCAAACATCTGTACATAAATTGGATCCTGCTTCAGCCGCTCCTGCATGATGCGCATGTCCATGTTCATCAAGTAGGTTTCAGTAATCATCTCGCGCGCGACATCGTTGAGGTTGGTTCCCAAGCGCCCGTCATGGAGCCATGCGTCGCGATAGCCGACATTAGCCAGCGTTGGTGTGTTGCGGAAATGGCCTGCGCCGGAATAAGCCTGCGACAGCGCCTCACCGTCGGTAAAGGCCTTGTCCGGCTGGTGGCAGCTTGCGCAACTGAGCGACGTGTCGCCCGACAGACGCGTGTCATAGAACAGACGTTTGCCCAGTTCGGCGCGGGCGGTATTAACGTCCATCGGTGGTATTGGAACCACGTCTTGTGCAACCACCGCTGTACCGGCCAGCAATGAGCACATCAGAGCAAGTTTTTTTAGCATGTATGCCTCCCCTTAGGCCCGTTGGGCCGACTAGGATCACGTGGGCTTTGCCACCTGATCTGGTCTGTCGCGCGGCAGTCACTTCTGGGCGCATCCGCCGTGAGAAAATTCGAAAGCTGAAAGTGGTCATCTAGCATTCACAGACTCAGCTTGATCCAAGCTTAGGTCTTCGACCGCCCGCATATGTTGCGGGCGGGAGCGCGTTTTGTGATTATTTGTGACGAAATGTGACGGTGTGGCAGTTATACGCCGCCACTGTGTTATCCGGTTTTAAGTTGGTTGATCGACTTTTTCATCGATCATACTGCGAATGCGACGGGCCAGTTTTGCCGGGTCGACAGGCTTGTTCATCAGCTCAGGCGCAGGTCCCGTGATCTCTAGGCCGGACGGATTGTAGCCGGTGCAAAAGATCACTGGGATGTCTGGCCGAAGTTCGCGAACTGCGTTCGCCAGTTCCTCGCCGCCCATGTCGGGCATCACCATATCCGAGAGAAGCAGATCAGGCCGCTCAGGTGCCGCGCGGATATGTTCCAGCGCGATCAGTGGCGATGTAAACGCCTCGACCTGATAGCCAAGACGCAACAGCACCCGGCGAAACGTCGCTGCAATTTCGGCCTCGTCATCCACCAACACAATCCGTTCGCGACCGCGCGGTATCCCAGCCTGTTCCTCTTTGGCTTGGGCCGCATCACCGTCAGTGCCCGGCAAATAAATTGTAAAGCTGGCCCCTTGTTTTGGCTGGCTCTCAACTTCGATTTTCCCGCCCATTTCGTCGACCAGTCCAAAGACGACCGCAAGCCCAAGTCCCGATCCCTTCCCCAAGGGCTTTGTCGTAAAAAACGGATCAAACAGGTGGCGTTTTGTTTCAACGCTCATGCCAGGTCCGTCATCAGTTACCGATAGCCGGACCCAACCGTCGGGCCGCTGGGCCAACCCGTCCAAACCATCATCATGCAACCGGTGCGCACGGACCTGAATAACACCGGGGCCGCCGCCGATAACCTCGATGGCGTTGCGGCACAGGTTCATGACGATCTGGTGCAGATGAGTCTCGTCCCCTAGGACAAAAATATCGCTATCAAAATCTGTGCAATCGAGCGTGATCGTGGGCGGTTTGGCGGCCCGCAACAGCCGCGATACTTCTTCAATGATCGCACCCAGATCATTGGGTTTGGGTAGTCCCGGTGTACGACGCGCAAACGTCAGCAATCCGCGCACCAAGCTTTGGGCACGCCGGGCAGCAATATCAATCTGTTCGATTTCCAACGCGATATCACTGCCGTCTTCAGCGTCGAGTGCGGCAAGGTGGGTCGCCCCGACGATTGTTGTAAGAATGTTGTTGAAATCATGCGCAATCCCTCCCGCCAGCAGCCCAACCGCCTCAAGCTTTTGGGCGCGGGCGACCTGTTCGCGGGCCTGCCGCTTTTCCGTCACGTCTTCGCCAATGCCGATGTAGTTCTGGATTGTGCCATCCGCAGCAACCAGCGGTAGGATCTTGGTTTCCGACCAGTAACTGCCACCATCCTTGCAGCGATTGCGAAAAACGCCCTGCCAGTCCAGCCCTTTGTCCAGCCGTTCTCGGATCGCTTCGTATTCGGTTGCAGGCGTATCACCGGATTGAAGGAAACGGGGCGTGCGTCCAATGACTTCTTCACGGCTCCATCCAGTGAGTTTTTCAAACTGGCGGTTGGCATAAATGATGTGCGCCTCGGTGTCGGTCATAAAGATCGTGGCAGGGCTTTGTTCGACCGCGCGGGCCAGCCGTTCGTTGGACAGCTGCAACTCGCGGCGCCTACGCAATTCCGCTGACAGCTGGGACATGGCACCGCGCATATCCCGCAACAAAAGGATCAGCAGATATCCGATAAGCAGCGACGACATCACCAACGCAGCAATTGATACAAAGCCAATCCAGATCAGCGTTTGCCCGCGATCGACTGCGGCCAGCATTCGGTCAGCGCTGATTTGCAGATTGGTGGTCCAGATCAATTCCAGATCGGCCAGCGCTGCGATCGCCTTGCTGTCTTCTATTCGGACAGCCGCATCGGTTCGCTCAATGCTCCAGCCTTGTTCGGCGGCTTGAATAGCGGTTGGCAGGACAGCGTTATATTGATCGATGGTTTGCCGGACGACAGTAATTGCCTGACGCTCATCCGGATCGACAGTCGCCTGTAGGTATTCGGTTGTTATCGCCATAAACTGCGCGATCTGCTCTCTGGTGCGGTCCAGATAGACCTCTTCTCGCCGCAGCACGTAATTCTTGAAGTTGTGGATGATACCGCCGTATCCAAGGTCCCCGCGAATTGAACTGATCCAAACACCTTTGCGGCCGACGCCGTCGGAATAGTCGATCCAGCTTGCTTCAATCTCGCGAAACTGGGCGCGCGTCTGGATGCCCAGATACATCCCAAGCGACATGGTCAGCAGCAACAACAGAACAGACGCAATGCCAATCCGTTGAGTTCGCGGCACGGAACTGGCGTTTGTGGCCTCGGGCATTATGGGCAGACCTTTCGTGCGAACGGTTGAGATTGTTTCCGGAATTTGTAAGATATCAGCACGCTGCCAAATGGGAAGAAATGGATGAACAAACGCATTCTAGTTGTCGATGACGATGGGCAGCTGACGGCTTTCCTCAAGCGCTTTCTCATTAAACAGGGATTTGAAGCGGATACGGCGGCGACGGCAGCTGATGCGCGCGCGTCACTGAAATCGGTATCTTATGCACTGGTTGTGCTGGATTTAAACCTGCCGGACGGCGATGGGTTGGAAATTGCGGGCGAAATCAGGCACGCGTCCGGCACCCCGGTCATCATGCTGACCGCGCGTGATGAGGTCTATGACCGGATCGTTGGTCTAGAAATCGGCGCCGACGATTATGTCACAAAACCTTACGAGCCGCGCGAACTGCTGGCCCGAATTAAGTCCGTTTTGCGTCGTGCTGGCACTACAGAGCCACAAGAACTGTCTATTGAACTCCAAACTGTCCGCTTCGTCGGATTGGAACTGGATATGGTTCAAAGACGGCTCACCGACATGTCCACCGAGCAGGCTATCTCCCTGACCAATACGGAATTCACGCTGCTTCAAACGTTGGTTCACAGTGCGGGGGAAGTGCTATCGCGCGCCTCGATCATGGATGCGCTATACGGCAATAGTGTCATGGTCACGGATCGCGCGATTGATGCGCATGTGGCCAGACTGCGGCGAAAGATCGATCCCGATGATGGGAACGGGTCACTGATCCGCGCGGTTCATGGACAAGGCTATGTCTTTGCCGCAGAGCTGGAAAAGATAACACAGGCGAGTGAATCCTGACGTATTCGTATGTGAACTTAACAATTCCACAATTGCGTCCAGTTGAGCCGCCAACCAGCTCTGCTGGGGGTATTGCCAAGTTGTTCGGTCGTTATGATCAGGTTAAACCGGTTCTATGAACATCCCAACCAATATGCCGCGCCTAAAGGGCTTCCGT
>RCNE010001093.1_pt1 | contig 14784 bp, 10 predicted proteins | sample 2041361 | NCBI WGS metagenome assembly RCNE01 (sample SAMN09708229, study PRJNA481090) | Marine sediment metagenome, whole genome shotgun sequencing project.
CTTCGGTTAGGTCGCCTCCTTTAAGATAAAGTATACCGTTTTTTCTATTGTGCAGTGATTCCTTCTTGATTTTTCCTTTGACCCAATAGGTAAATGTTGGCATAGCTGCCACTGCCCTACTTACAATAAAGTCGAATTCCCCTTTTACATCCTCTACTCTAGAATTTTTAGCGGTTACGTTTTCAAGGGCCAGTCCTTCCATCACTTCTTCAACGACCTTAATTTTTTTACCGATAGAATCGACCAATGTAAATTTCACATTAGGGAAAAGTATCGCCAAAGGAATTCCTGGAAAGCCCCCACCCGTGCCAACATCCAATACACTACTACCATCTTTAAATAGCTGTATCTTGGCAATACCTAATGAATGAAGTACATGCCGGAGATATAGTTCATCGATATCCTTTCGGGAAACTACATTTATTTTTTGGTTCCAATCTTTGTATAGCTCTTCCAACAACAGGAATTGTTCGCGCTGAACATCTGATAAATTGGGAAAATATTTAAAAACTATTTCGGCGGTCATGCGTATCTTTGTATTTAGAACTTATATCGAGTTACATGCAAAATTACTATATTCACTAGTCAAAAAGTAGGTGCCTTAATATAAAGAACACTACTTCTAGTATATATATCAAAAGATTGGACCATATGAACCAAAAAAACATACGATTTTCTAGAAAAGACTCCGCTCAATTTTTCCGAACGGTAAATACACGCGTCAACGATTATTTTAAGGAAAACAAACTTAAAAAAACGGGCAACTGGCGACTACATTTAAAGACAGTAGTCATGTTCGCAATGTTCCTTACCCCTTATTTCCTGATTTTGACCTTGGGGCTTCCTAATTGGGCCAATCTTTTGTTGACCATAGTGATGGGCATCGGTATGGCGGGTGTCGGCATGAACGTGATGCACGATGGCAACCATGGCTCGTATTCCAACAAAAAATGGGTGAACAAACTGATGGGGAGCAGTATATACATTTTAGCCGGAAATGTATATAACTGGCAGGTGCAGCACAATGTGCTACACCATACCTATACCAACATTCATGAGCACGATGAAGACATGGAAGCCGGTCGCATTCTTCGCTTCTCAAAGCACACCGAATGGAAGAAACATCATAAATTCCAACATTTTTATTCCGTTTTTCTTTATGGATTATTGACTTTCAACTGGGCAATTACCACCGATTTTCAACAGATGTACCGCTATATGAAGCGCAAGCTTTCTTACGGAAAATTACCGAGTGCTGCTATGAACTGGAGCACTTTGGTCGTCGCCAAAATCCTTTACATAGCCATCTGGATAGTACTCCCGCTTATTTTGATCGATATCGCTTGGTGGAAGATTCTTTTAGGCTTCTTTATCATGCATTACGTAGCCGGTGTTATCTTAAGTGTTGTCTTTCAATTGGCACACATCGTCGACGAGGCAGATACGCCTTTGCCAGATGAAAGCGGAACCATGAAAAATACCTGGGCCATTCACCAATTGTTCACCACCGTGAATTTTGGCACAAAAAACCGTGTCGTCAACTGGTTTACAGGTGGCTTGAACCACCAAGTAGAACACCATATTTTTCCTAATATCAGCCATGTACATTACACAAAAATCTCTAAAATTGTGAAAGAAACGGCAAAGGAATTTAATTTGCCTTACAACGAGTACAAAACTACCCGAAAAGCTATAATTTCACACTTCAAACACTTAAAAGAATTGGGTAAACAGCCCGCCTTACAATTGTAATCGTACTTTTAAAAATTTAAAGTTTTACCATCACCCTTGCCCAAAAAATCGTGGGAAAAGGTGCTAAAAGATGACGCTACTATGACACCATCAATCGCCACCAACGATGAACTTTCTGAACGTATTAAAAGCGTTACCCCTTCGGCTACACTAGAAATGGCTGCCAAGGCACGGGAGCTTCGAGCTGCCGGCAAAGATATTATCGGGCTAAGTCTTGGGGAACCCGATTTCAATACGCCTGACTATATAAAAGATGCCGCGATTCAGGCGGTTAACGACAACTATAATTCGTATACACCGGTAGATGGTTATGTGGAATTGAAAGATGCCATAATAACTAAGTTCAAAAGAGACAACGACCTCAGCTATGAGCGCTCACAAATCATGGTTTCAACGGGAGCTAAACAGGCATTGTATAATGTAGCCCAGGTCATATTGAACAAAGGTGATGAAGTAATTCTACCATGTCCATATTGGGTAAGCTATAGCGATATTGTAAAATTGGCAGACGGGATACCAGTAGAAGTAGCGACCGCTCTCGATTCAGATTTTAAAATGACCGCAGAGCAGCTGGAAGCTGCCATCACACCCAAAACACGTATGCTTTGGTACAGCTCACCTTGTAACCCCAGTGGTTCTATTTATAGTAAAACGGAACTTCGTGCCTTAGCTGATGTATTGCAAAAACACCCTCAGATTATTGTGGTAAGCGATGAAATTTACGAGCATATCAACTATGGCGTAACGGCGCATGCCTCTATGGCTTCTTTCGAAGACATGTATAATCGAACAGTCACCGTAAACGGGGTAGCCAAGGCCTTTGCCATGACTGGCTGGCGTATCGGTTATATCGGCGCACCAAGCTATATCGCACGTGCATGTAACAAGTTACAAGGTCAAGTGACCAGTGGTGCGAACTGTATTGCACAACGAGCCGTGATTACCGCCCTGACCGAATCGCCCGACCGAGTACAATTTATGGTCGATAAATTCAAAGAGCGTAGGCAACTTATTTTAGGCCTGTTGAACAATCTCGACGGCTTTCGCTGTAACGAGCCCCAAGGTGCCTTTTACGTCTACCCTGATGTGACCGCCTATTTCGGAAAAACCCTAAACGGAGTGACCATCAATAACGCCTCCGACTTTTCGATGTATCTATTGGAGCACGCCAATGTGGCCACCGTTACCGGAGATGCCTTTGGCAATGGCAATTGCATACGCATTTCGTATGCCGCCTCGGAAGAGGAAATCCGGGAAGCTATAGCTCGCATTAAAAAGGCACTTAGCTAGAAATCGTTAATTATAATAATTAGTCCTCAAATGTCGCATACTGAAACAAGTTCAGTATGCGACATTTGAGGACTTTTCACTGTACTGATTTAAACTTTTTATTTGGAAACGTTTACTTCGTACTTTTCTGTTTCTATACTTGTAAATATGTACTAAAAAACATTGCACAGTAATCGCCACAAGAAATTACTTGTCCTCATCTACTCTGAAAATTCATGCAAAGTTAGATGCAAACCTAGGCGACTACTAATAGCCTAGACTGTTACGGTGATACTTTTGTGATATCTCTTCACTTATAAAATTTTATCTTTAGCACATACTACTTTTGGAATAACCGAAACCCTCATAATCCTCTGGAAGGTCAATTATTAAAACAATACGATGAACAAAACATTACTTCTGGTAGTCTCCCAAATAGTTCTTATAAGTTGTAGTAGTGACGATGGGCCGGCCGAACAGCCTGCGGACCCCATTCTTCCGGTAGCGGGTTTTTCAGCGTCGGAGACGGCTATCGAAACAGGGGCATCTATTACATTTTCAGAAGATTCAGAAAATGCTACCAGCTATTCTTGGGCTTTTGAAGGTGGAGAACCCGTTACGGGCACTGACAAAAATCCAGAAATTACTTATAGCGCTTCCGGAACTTTTCAAGTCAGTTTAAAAGTTTCCAACACCGACGGTGAAGACACGGAGACGAAAGCCGATTAAATCACGGTAACGGATGTAGTTACTAGCGCTCCTCCTACGGCCGAATTTTCCGCATCCGCCACGACGGTCGAAACGGACCAGTCCATAGTATTTACTGATACCAGCACCGATAATCCAACTTCGTGGGCTTGGGAATTCGAAGGGGGAGACCCAGCTACGAGTACGGATCAAAATCCCTCCGTAACATATGCAACTGCTGGGACTTATAATGTAACACTTACCGCCACCAACGCGGATGGCGATGACGTCGAGACAAAGCTCGCTTATATTACCGCATCTGAAGCTGCAATTGCACCCGAGGCGGAATTTACTGCTTCTGCAACCACTATAACGAGTGGTCAGCAGATTACCTTTACCGATTCAAGTACCAATAATCCTACTTCATGGTCTTGGGAATTTGAGGGAGGAGATCCTTCAACGAGCGCGGAACAGAATCCCGTCATAAGCTATCCCAATTTTGGAAGCTATGAAGCAACGCTGACCGCTACTAACGCTGCCGGGTCGCTACCGAAGTAAAATCAGCATACATCATTGTAGAACAGCAGATAGCTTCTTACACCGTTACTTTTGCAAGCAATTGGAACAGTACCAACCACCCAACGGACTTCCCTTCGGCGACGGATCATTTTTCATCGGCAACAGGTATGGTGCACAAACCCGGTATAACCTTTTTTAAGAACGGGGAATTGGCCAGTCAAGGTGTTGAAATCATGGCGGAGTCCGGAGGCGTGGGCGCTCTGAACGACGAAATCAATGTGATTGTAAGTGCTGGTGAGGCTATGAGCCGTATCAATGGAGGCGGACTACCACACGGAACCGCCGAAAAAACATTTACAATAGAAGTAACGGAAGTGTTTTCATTGGTTACTTTGGTTAGTATGATTGCTCCGAGTCCCGATTGGTTCGTGGCCCTAGAAGATGTAAACCTATTCAATGGAGGCGAATTTGTTGAAAATACCACGGTAGAAGCAATTTCATATGATGCGGGAACGGATAGCGGTACGACCTATAGCTCTCCTCCAACTCTGATAGCAATGAAAATATCTTTTTGATAAGCGATGCACCCTTAGGCAATGGATCTACAGTCCATCCACCCGTGGCCTTCTTTACTTTTGTAAAGAATTAGAGAACATTCGGTTTTCCCGTATAAACCGTTACTAAGTTACGTTCGTTTCCAAAAATAGGGTGTCAACAAAATCAATACGGTAAAGAGTTCTAATCTTCCGGCGAGCATCAAAAAACCACACCACCATTTTCCCGCATCGGGCAGGCCGTTAAAATTACTTAGCGGATACAGGCTACCAAAAGCAGGCCCCACATTGCCCAGCGAAGATGCAGCACCTCCAATTGCCGTTACAAAGTCCATACCCATGGCGCCGAGCACCAAAGCTCCAATAATGAACAACAACATATAGAGTACAAAAAAAGCAATGATGTTGTACACAATGTGCTCTTTTACAGTCTTGCCGTTGTAGCGAACAGGAATAATCGCACTAGGGTGTAGTGTACGTTTAAATTCCAGCAACCCATTTTTTATAATCAATACATGACGCATCACTTTGATACCCCCCGAAGTAGAACCTGCCGAACCTCCCATAAACATTAGACCAAAAAAGAAAATGGTCAAAAAGGGTGTCCAACTGGTAAAGTCGGCCGTAACGAATCCCGTGGTGGTTACCACGGAAATCACTTGAAACAATGTATGTCTGAAGGAACTTTCTGCATCACCAAAAACTTTGGGATGGTATTCCGTAACGGGCACATCGGCCTTAAAGTGAACGACCAATGCCGCTATGATAACGAACAACGCTATCAAACCCGCATAGAATTTGAACTCTTCGTCTTTGATGACACGTTGTACCTTTCCCTTAAAAGCAAAATAACTGAGTACAAAGTTGGCGCCTGCCAAAAACATGAATAGAATAACAATGTATTGAATCAAAGGCTGATCGTTCCAGTAGGCCATGCTAAGGTTCTTAGTGGAAAAACCCCCAGTTGAAAGAGTAGCCAAGGAGTGGTTTATGGCGTCGAAAAAGTTCATTCCTGCCAATTTCAGCAACAAGGTTTCGGCCAAAGTATACCCAAAATAGATGAGCCAAAGGCGTTTTGCGGTATCCGTAATCCTAGGGTGCAGTTTGTCGGTATTGGGGCCGGGCGCTTCAGCAGCGAACAACTGCATGCCCCCGATACCAAGCAATGGCAGGATGGCAATAGCCAAAACGATGATACCCATACCACCTATCCAATGGGTAAGGCTACGCCAAAAAAGTATACCTTCGGGCAAGGCCTCGATGTCATCCAAAATCGATGCTCCTGTAGTAGTATAACCCGAAATGGTTTCAAAAAAGGCGTTGGTAATACCGGGGATGGCACCTGAGAACAGATATGGCAACATACCTGAAAATGACATCACCAGCCAACCGAACGTAACGATAATATACCCCTCTTTTCGCTTGACCTCCTTTTTATGGCCCCGCGTGGTGAACATGGCGAACGTACCCACAAACATGGTGGCGATAGCGGCGAGGGCAATACTCAAGGTTACCCCATCGGAATAGATACCGCTTACCAAGGTTGCCAAGAGCATAAAGCCACCATTGCAAAGCAATAGCAGCCCCATGATATGAAATATTATTTTGGAATTAAGACGCATTAATTACAATCTTGATTGAAACAAAACTGATGGTAAGTTTTTTTTCTGACATTTCAGAACTACAGATTTCATCTTTAAAAAAGTTAATTGTTATGGGTTAAAGATTAACCGTAATAAATTTACATTTAACGATTAACATGTAACCAAACAACCTTATCTCCTAATTTATATTATGATTGCCTGAGATTTAGTTTAGCTACAAAAACAATCGTTCAATCTTTGGGATAGCCTCGGGCAAACAGCATACCACTACCCTATCACCTGCTTTTATTTCAAATCCACCCAAAGCGATAATACCTTTTCCATCACGAATGACGCCACCAATGGTAGCCGCTCTCGGAAAATCGAGTTCTCGTATAACATTTCCGGTTACCCTTGAATCAAGTTTGACCACAAACTCAAGAATTTCGGCGTTAAGGTTGTTCAAACGCATCAAAGCCACCACCTCTCCTTTTCGAATATGTCTGAAAATATTATTGGCCGCTAATAGTTTTTTATTAATTAGGGTATCTATGCCAATAGAGTGTGAGAGGTGAAAATAATCCATATTCTCGACAAGGGCAATGGTCTTTTTTATATGCTTGGATTTTGCCACCAGACAAGACATAATATTGGTCTCGGAGTTTCCGGTAACGGCGATAAAGGCATCCATAGATTCTAGGCTTTCCTCCTCCAACAGTTCTACATTTCTTCCGTCACCATTTATTACCAAAGCGTTCGGCAGATCATCGGCAAGGTCAAAGGCTTTTTCTTTATCCTTCTCGATCAATTTCACGTTAAACTTATTCATACAAAGATCGCGGGCCGTTTTAAAACCCACTTTACTCCCACCCAAAATCATTACGTTCTTGATTTCCTCTTTCTTCTTTCCGGTAAGCTTGTAAAGTTCATCGACACCTTCTTTGGTGGTTATGAAATAAAGTTGATCACCATCCTTAAAAACGGTGTCCCCACGTGGTATTACGGTGTACTGTGTTCCTTTTCGCTGTAGGGCGATCGGCATAAAATGAAGTTCTGGAAATATTTTTGCGGCTTCTTTTACCATTTTTCCTACAAAAGGTGCAGTGGTCGGCAAAGAAACACCTATCATAATCAATTTACCTTCTTCGAATTCGTAGGTATCGTTAAAAGCTGACTTGTTCAACAACAACTGAATTTCAGTGGCTGCCAATTCTTCAGGTGAAATCAATTCATCGATGCCCAACTCCGAAAAGCGCAAGTTCTCCTTATCCTCAATGAACTCCGTGTTCGATATTCTTGCAATGGTACGTTTACTGCCCAATTGTTTGGCTAACATGCAAAGGGTAATATTTGTGGTTTCGGAGGAAGTAACCCCGATGACCAAATCAGAATCTTGTACCCGTGCATCTTTCAGCACTGCTATAGAAGTGGCATCGCCGCGTAAAACCCTAATGTCAAGATGGGAATCCGCATAGGCGAGACTTTCTTTTTTGGTATCTATTAGGGTGATGTCCTGCGATTCGTAAGACAGTAATTTTGCCAAGTGAAAACCGACTTCACCGGCACCCGCAATTAAAATTTTCATCTAGTAGCAACTTTATATGGATCTGCAGCTATTAAAAACCCTATTGAATATAAAAATCGATAGGCAGTTCATATTTTGCGATACAAAATTACACATTTAATCGGTTGACGATTTTAAAATACCATATAAATACGTTAGTTACGCCAAGCTGAATTCGTCAGAATGCCTAAACGTTTACTTGACGTGATATCGTATCTTTGCGCCAAAAATTACCCAGCTATGGCCAAAAAGGTGCTTCCCTATAAAGATTCCGACCTCGGAAAGAAAGCCCAAATAACCCAAATGTTCGATAACATATCGGGCGATTACGACAATCTTAACCGGGTCATTTCATTTGGCATCGATGTGAAATGGAGACAACGCGTGGTGAACATTCTTAAAGCGAAAAAGCCAAAGACAATTCTCGACATTGCCACAGGAACAGGAGATCTGGCTATAAATCTTGTAAAGACCGGGGCAGATCGTATTGTAGGGCTAGATATCTCCCCAGGTATGCTTGAAGTAGGAAAGAAGAAGGTTACCCAGAAAAATCTGAACGACACTATTGAAATGGTCGTCGGCGATAGCGAAAATTTGCCCTTTGAGGACAATAGCTTTGATGCAGTGACCGTGGCCTTCGGGGTTCGCAATTTCGAAACTTTGGAAAAAGGCCTCGCAGAAATCTATCGAGTACTATCGCCAAAAGGCACCTTTGTGGTATTGGAGACTTCTGTACCTGCCAAGACGCCCTATAAACAAGGGTATCATATGTACACTACATATATGCTTCCTGCCATCGGGAGGCTTTTTTCAAAAGACAGGTCTGCATATACCTATTTGAGCGAATCGGCATCGGTTTTCCCCCATGGGGAGATCTTCAACAATATTTTACGTAAAATCGGGTTTATAGAGGTAGAGAACAAACCCCAGACATTCGGGGTCGCATCGATTTATGTTGCCACAAAATGATCGTACGGCTCAAGAAGACCTAATTAAACATAGCGGTTCGTCGTTATCTTCAGGGAAAAGATCCACGGCCGGAATAATTTTTTTTGAATGAAAAGATTCTTTTTGCTTTTGGGAGGTATTATATTCCTATCCCTACCAGCGAATGCCCAGTTTAACTCCAACCCCATCCTCAACATAGAGAATAAGGATAAAAAGTTTCTTAACTACGGTTACTTTCTTGGTTTCAATAGATACGGTTTCAAGTTCGATTACAAAAACGACAAGGGCAATCAGGGCACCGATATACAGTTACTCAAGTCGACCGGCTTCAATGTCGGCCTCATCGGAGAAATGCGGATCAACGAGTTTTTGGATGTACGCTTCGAACCTGGTCTTTATTACAATGCACGGACTTTAGGCTTTCCAGGATTTACAGATACCGAGGAAGGGGAAAGAAATGCTATACGAGAAGTAAAATCGACCTATATCAACTTTCCTTTACTACTAAAAATAAGTACCCGTCGTTACGGCAACTTCAAGCCGTTTTTGGTCGCCGGGCCCTCTGCCTCTCTTAATTTAGGAAGTAACGAGGCAAGCCTTGACGATAACAGTAGCGGCACCTTTCGTATGAAAAAATGGACCTACAACTATGAGCTTGGTTTCGGTATCGACTTTTATTTAGAGTATTTCAAGTTTACACCTTCCATACGCGGTGTATTTGGGCTCACCGATGAACTTGTGCGCGACAACGACCCGAATAGTCCGTGGACAGGCAACATCGAAAAGATGAGCACTCGGGGTCTATTCGTCAATTTTACGTTTGAGTAGTCGACAACGATTATTTCAGTAACAGTTTTGAAAATAGGAAGTGTTAAAATAGGAAAAGGTCTTAGGAAGATACAAGACCTTAAATTTTTTATTTTGTCACTACCGACCCCGTCAAAACAACTTCTTATTTTGAGACTGAACCTGCACCTGAACGTTTTTAACTCCTTCGTATCTCATTCAAGAGAATAGCACTTGCCGTAGCTACGTTTAAACTTTCTGTAATCTCTATTCCAAATTGTGGAATGCTTATTTTTTGGGAGACGAATGCCTTAACCTCCTCAGAGATACCTTTAGCCTCGTTGCCCATAACCAAGATTCCTGTGTTTGGCAATTTAGCATCGTACACGGTTTCGCCTTCCATAAAAGCGCCGTAGACCGGTACATTCACTTCGCTTAAAAAATCCGCAAGCTTGGTATAGCCAACATTCACCCGTGAAATAGACCCCATAGTGGCCTGTAAGGTTTTCGGGTTGTAACGGTCGACCGTATTCGACGAGCAGACCAAATGCCTGATACCGAACCAATCGCATAAGCGGATTATCGCACCAAGATTACCAGGGTCTCGGACATCATCAAGTACCACTATCCAATCTTCAAAATCGATTTTCTTTACAATCGGAATTTTGAAAACTCCAAGAACTTTATTCGGCGTCGCAAGTGCGCTTATTTTTTTCAGTTCAGACTCGGAGACCAATTCTAACTTTTCTTCTGTAACAGCAATAACTTCTTGCTCGGTAGCAAAAACGGTTTGGACTTCAAAATCGGAGGTCAACAACTCATTTACGGTCTTGAGCCCCTCAACGAAAAATAACCCGTGTTGATTACGGTACTTTTTTTGATGTAAACTCCTTATAAGTTTTATTTTATTTTTTGCAATCATAGAAATAGTGAACTCATTTAAACCTTGTTTCTTTTCTGAAGGGCGGCAGGCTGACACTATGCAAATATCACATTTTGCAAGTACACTTCAACATTAGATAGGCGGTTTACTTATTTTTGACTAGCCCGATAGTTATCGAGGACCGTTATGGCAGTAAAAAATGAATTCAGCTCGGTACAACCTCACCGAACGGTATGGATGGGAAGCCAAAAATTTTCGGTTCCAAATAAAAAGTTTTAAATGAATTCAATGTATTTTTGATGGCTATGGGCATATCGTTACGCTTTACCAAGACCTCAGCTACAATAAGCCTATTATTTCTAGCGGTGATCCTTAACTCGTGTAATACGTTAAAAAGGGTTGATGAAGACGAACTTTTACTCAAAGAAAATACAATTTACACAGATGGTGAAGAAATAAGGGATGGAGCAATAGAAAGCCTCATCGTACAAGAGCCCAACAAGACACTCCTAGGCTATCCGCTTCGTTTGAACCTCTATAACATGGCGAAGAAAAATCCTGATTCGTCATACCAAGATTGGCTGTACCGAAAAGAAAAACGCGAGCAGCGTCTGATTAATCTGCTTTCAAAAAAACAGGTCGACCGATTGGGTAAATCTTTTTTGGTAAGTGGCCTAAGCGAATGGCTTAAAAAAATCGGGGAAGCACCGGCAGTTCTAGATACTACGGACACAAGGCGCACACTTGAGAGATTAAGTGCCTATTATGGCAGCAAAGGGTATTTTAACAACAATACGACCTACCAAATAGATACCCTCAAGAAGAAACGTGTCGCGCTTGATTACAAAGTCGATTTAGGCAAAGCTTTCATGATCGATTCGGTATCACGAAAAATAGCTTCGAAGGCCATAGATTCTATTTACCAAATTAACACCGAAGAGTCGTTCGTAAAAGAAGGCAATCAGTTCGATCTTGCCCAGTTTGCTATTGAACGTGAGCGATTGAGTATAATTTTTAGAAATTCTGGAGTTTATAATTTTCAGGAAAGCTCAATTTCTTATGATATTGCGACCGATACCACAAAACTTGCCGATGACCAGAAAATGAACATCGAACTCAATATCGATAATTTCAAAAGGCGAGGTGACAGTGCCGTTACTACCACTGAGTACAAAGTATATAAATTTGACAAAATCAATATTTATACCGACTATTTATATGACGAACATGATAGTGAGCAGAAATTTATTCGCTACGGCGACTACACCATATTTTACCATAATAAGCTAAGGTTTAAACCTAAAACCTTAGCCAACGCCGTATTTTTTGAAAAGGATAGTATTTACCGTGATATTGACCGTGCACGTACGTATCGACAGATTACCAACTTGGGGGTTTTCAAATATCCGACGATTACCTCTGTACCGAACGACGAACAAAGTGCTCTTGATGCTAATATTTATTTAGCGGCCCGCCGTAAATACTCACTGGGTATGTCGTTTGAGGTCATAAGATCTAATATTCAGCAGCTCGGCTTGACCCTTAGCCCTTCACTTCAAGCAAGAAACCTTTTTGGAGGGGCTGAAAATTTAAGTTTGGCGGGCCGACTGAGCCTAGGTGCGTCGAACGACCCCAGTATTACCGACAACCGCTTTTTCAACATACAGGAATACGGTGCAGATATCAATCTTGATATCCCCAGAATTTGGCTGCCATTTTTCACTACCAATACCTTGATCCCGAGTTACACATTACCCAGAACCCGTATTTCATTAGGTACCAGTTTTCAAAAGAACATAGGGTTAGACAAACAGGTGTTCAATAACATTTTGGGCTATAAATGGGTTCCCTCTGATTATATAAAACATAACGTTGAACTGTTGAACATACAGTTTGTGCGCAATCTTAATATTGACCGTTTCTTTAACGTCTATCAAAACTCTTATAATCAATTAGACAATGTTGCAGTCAACTACCAAGACGATCCTTTACTAGCAGATTTTTTTGAGATTCCGGAAGGATCGGATGACCCGCAGCTCATCATTCCGTTCGGAACTACAGGATTCACAAATACCGTTTTGAACAATGAGATTACTACGAGCAGCGAAGATTTTCAAACGGTAAGCAGTATAGAAGAAAGAAGGGTCAGGCTCACAGAAAACAACCTTATCTTCGCCACCAACTACACGCTAAATTTGACTAATCGTCGAGGTATTACCGACAACAAATTTTTTCAATTTCGCTTTAAGATAGAAGGTGCTGGAAATTTACTATCTGGATTATCGGCGATTATCCCTTTTGATGAAAATGAAAACGGAGACCGATTGGTGTTTGGTGTTCCGTTTAGCCAATATATCAAAACCGAATTTGATTACGTGAAGTATTGGAGCGTGTCGCGTAACGAAGTATTGGCCTTACGCACCTTTTTCGGAATTGCGATACCGTATGGTAATTCGAACAATATTCCATTTGTTCGTAGTTATTTTGCAGGAGGCGCCAACGATATCAGGGCTTGGTCGCCCTATTCTTTGGGTCCGGGTAGCACCAATGCCATAGACGATTTTAACGAAGCGAATTTAAAAATTGGTTTGTATCTAGAATATCGCTTTCCGTTTATCGGCAATTTAAAGGGTGCACTTTTTGCAGATGCAGGAAATATCTGGAACGTTTTCGACAATGTAGAAGACCCGGCAGCGACTTTTACAGGACTGAGTTCACTGCAAGACATTGCATTGGGAACAGGATTCGGGCTACGCTATGATTTTACCTATTTTGTACTTCGGGCCGATATGGGCTTCAAGACCTACAACCCTGCTGAAGAAATCTCAAAACGATGGTTCAGAGATTATAATTTTGCCAACTCTGTATTAAACATTGGTATCAACTATCCTTTTTAGTACTTTACATTGGTACTAAATTTAAAATTTAAAACGCCTGCAATGTGAAATTCTTCCTTCGTTTCATTTTAGTTTTCAGTTGTACATTTTCAGTTGCTCAATCTTCATTGATAGAGCGATTACATTTGATGCAAAAAAATCCTCGATTGAAAGAAAAGGTCTACGTTCATACCAATAAAACCTCCTATTTTCCTGATGATATCATTTGGTTCAAGGCCTATGTTGGCGATAGCACCAATCTGCCGTCGGTACAAACCCAGATTTTAGAGGTCAGGCTATTCGATGGTGAAGGCACCCAACTATTTGATAGAACAGTAGCCATAACAGGAGGTACAGGTTCCGGACAAATCGAACTGAACGATGCTATTGCCCCCGGTATCTATTACCTTCAGGCCCGCACGAACTACATGCGCAATTTTGGGGAAGAATATCAGTACCTGCAAGAAATTACAATTCTGGGAAAAATACCGCCCAACATATCCGTAGAAGAGCACGAGAAGTACGATGTACAATTACTTCCTGAAAGTGGTAATCTCATTGAAGATAGTGAGAACAATCTTGGTATTAAAGCCATGCTAAACAGTCGAAGTATTGATTTTCAAGGAGTTATTATCAATGAAAAAGGCGAAACCATTACCACTTTTCAAAGTGAACATGAAGGCATGGGGAGGTGTAGCTTTCTATACAAAAAAGGGGAAACCTATAGGGCAAAAATTAAGGTTCAAGATACACTTATCGAAAAAATTGTACCCGCTGCATTAACGAAAGGAGTCTCGCTGAGTGTAGACAATTCAGATGAAGATAACCTGAAGGTATACTTAAAAACAAATGAAGCCACTTTCTATAATCAAGTCTATTCTAATTATACTTTGTTGTATCATCAAGACCGTCAACTCTTCGAACTAGTTTCTGTAGCGCGACTTGATTCGCTTACCGGATTAGTAGAAACCAAAAAGGATATTTTCTTAGATGGCGTGCATACGGTAACCCTCTTCGCAGATGATCGACCAATAGCGCAGCGAAAATTCTATATTGAGACCGACCAAAAAAAATCGTTTGTTTCTCTAGAGAAATCTAAAATCGACAGTGACTCAATTACATACCGTCTTTTATCAAAAGGAAAAAAGAAAAATCTAGATGTCGATCTAAGTGTTTCCATACTCCAAAAAAATTCGGAAGCGGTAAATGTAAAAAACACAATTAGCAGTGCCTTTCTGCTCACCCCATACGTCAGGGGCTATATTGAGAACCCTGCTTACTACTTCGACACTGAAAACAAAAAAAGAAAAGAACATTTAGACCTTTTATTGCTCACTCAAGGATGGACGGGGTACACCCTGAA
>RCNE010001094.1_pt1 | contig 14784 bp, 13 predicted proteins | sample 2041361 | NCBI WGS metagenome assembly RCNE01 (sample SAMN09708229, study PRJNA481090) | Marine sediment metagenome, whole genome shotgun sequencing project.
TTTTTCAGCGCGCGAATTGTAGAGGCCAAACGCTTTGGCGCTTCGCCTGCATAGATACGCGTGAATTCGTTTTGCTTGCTGGCGGACATGTTGTTGAAACGCTCGTGCCATTCGGCGTGTGCTGTTGCACCGCGTGTGCCCATGGCTTCCCACTGCGCTTTGACGTCGGCGGGCACTTCAAACGCACCAAGTGGCGCGCCGTAGGCTTCTTTAGCGGCCTTCAGTTGGTCTGCATTGGTCAATGCGCCGTGACCCTTAGAGGTGTCCTGTGCCGCGTGGCCCAATGCGATATGCGTTTTGCAGGCGATCATGGACGGGCGTGGGTCCCTTTTCGCGGCTGTAATTGCAGCGTCAATCGCCTCTGGATCGTGGCCATCGATGGATTGAACGTGCCAGCCTGACGCCTCAAAGCGCATCGGCTGGTTGGTTATGTCCGCAATATCAACAGTGCCGTCAATTGTGATATTGTTGTTGTCCCAGAACACGATCAGATTGCGCAGCTTTTGCATGCCAGCAAGTGCAATCGCTTCTTGGCTGATACCTTCCATAAGGCAACCGTCACCCGCCATCACGTATGTGTTGTGGTTAACGATTTTTTGGCCCCATGTGGCGCGCTGAATTTCTTCGGCAATGGCGAAGCCTACAGAGTTCGCGACGCCTTGGCCCAAAGGGCCTGTCGTTGTTTCAATACCGCGCGCGTGGCCGAATTCAGGGTGGCCCGCTGTCTTGGCACCCCATTGGCGAAAGTCTTTGATCTGCGCGAGCGGCATGTCTTCATAGCCGGTCAGATACATCAGGGAATACAGCAGCATCGAACCGTGGCCAGCCGACAGGATAAAGCGGTCACGATCAGGCCAGTGCGGCGCCTTTGGGTCAAACGCGAGGTGCTTTTCAAAAAGTACGGTCGCAACATCGGCCATGCCCATCGGCATGCCAGAGTGGCCAGAGTTCGCAGCCGCAACCGCGTCCAGCGTCAATGTGCGAATGGCGGTGGCTTTTTTCCAATGGTCAGGGTTGGCGGAGCGGAGGGCTGCAATATCCAAAGTGATCAGATCCTATTAACAAAGAAGGGCATCATGCTTGCCCAGCGTCATATCAGGCCTTTATCTAAGATCAAGCGTGACAGCTAAGTTCCTCTTATTTCAGGCGCATGGCCGTTTGCGGGTGCAGTAGGGATCGCTTAACCTGCTTTCCAACGGCGACGATTCGGTATGGCGTCGCAGAAATGCGCGTGGGACGAACGCCAAGTGAAGAGCATGCAAAGGTAACCTTTGCTGCGAAAGGACGGGTAGATGAGTGACATCAGTGCATTAGAAGGGCGCATAACCGACGCGCTTGATCGGATCAGGCAAGGCCTTGATAGTCGTGTGGTCCAAGGTGCGTCTGACGCAACGTTGACTGCAGCGCTTGAAAAAGAGCGTGCGGAAAACGCGGAACTTGTGCAGCGGGTGGCGGTTTTGAAAGATCGCCAAGATACGCAAGTGTCCTCATTGACGGCCCGTGTTGAAACCCAGCGCAGCCAGTTGATGAAGTTGGACGCTGAATTGCAGAAATTGCGGGCGTCAAACGTTCAATTGCGTGAAATGAATACGCAGTTGCGTGAAACAGTGACGACGGGCCTTGCGCCGGAACTTCACAATGACGCGGTTGCCGCCGAAATTGCAGCACTGCATGCACAACGTTCAGCCGATGCCGCAGAGATGGACGCGATCCTGACCGAACTGAAACCCCTGATCGCGGAGAGCGCCAATGCCACAAGTTGAAATCGCGATTGCCGGCAGGACATTTGAGGTCGCATGCCAAGAGGGCGAAGAACACTTCCTGCACTCTGCCGCCGCTATGCTTGATGTTGAGGCGCAGCATTTGGCCGAACAAATCGGTCGCTTGCCCGAATCGCGCATGTTGCTGATGGCCGGTTTGATGTTGGCCGATAAAACGGCAGGTCTAGAGGACAAAGTGCGCGAACTTGAGGCCGAAATGGCCGAGGCACGGACATATGTCGAAAACCTGAATGCGCAGCCAAAGCCGGAACCCGTTCGTGTCGAGGTACCTGTTGTACCTGCGCATGTGGCAGAGGGGCTAGCAGAGCTTGCAGCGCGCGCCGAAGCTTTGGCCGATCAAATCGAAGCAGGCTAAAGGATGGAGGGCAAAGCGCCCTCCATCGCGATCAACCGTTGGCTTCGCGGATCTTGTCTGCGGCGTCTTGATCGAATGTCACACCGCTATCAGTGAACAGCGTATCAAGTTCGCCTGACAACGTCATTTCAGTGATGATGTCGCAACCACCGACAAATTCGCCTTTGACGTAAAGCTGCGGGACTGTTGGCCAATCTGAATAGTCCTTGATGCCTTGACGAATTGCATCGTCTGCCAGCACGTTCACGTCGCTGAATTCAACGCCCATGAAATTCAAAACGCCAGCCACGCGGGATGAAAATCCGCACTGCGGCATGGACTTAGTGCCCTTCATAAACAGGACAACGTCGTTTGATGTGACGGTTTCTTTGATCTGGTCTTGGGCTGTCATGGAATTGTCTCCGGCTTTGGCGCGCGTCGGCGCTGCACGTGAATGTTCGATTGGTTTTGTTTGTCAGTCAGGAATTTTGGTCGTCAGCGCCAAGGCGTGCAATTCGCCATTGCTGCCGTCCATTTTACCCTTGAGTGCTGCATAAACGGCCCGTTGTTGTTGGACACGGTTCTTGCCCCGAAAGCTTTCGTCAACAACTTCGGCCGCATAATGCGCGCCGTCGTCGCCTTGGACGTTGATCTTGGCGTCTGGAAAGCTTTCCCGCAGCAGGCTTTCGATTTCATGGGCTGTGATCGGCATCAGGTGTCCTTTTGATCTGTTACACTCAAACTAGGGCGCGCGGCACTTGTGGACAAGTGCGGAGCCTCCGGCGGGAGTTTAAATTGCAAGATGATGACTAGGCGACAGCGTTTTCGAAGGCGCTCCGGAAAATGTGGGCGAGCTCTGTAAGGGGCGCGCTTTGGTTTCCGAATGTGACCTGATCGCCGCCGACTTTGCCGACTGTCGCCAGCTTAACGCCAGCTTGGTTTGCGGCAATCATCAGCGCTTCTGCTTGGTCAAAGTTGCAGGCGATCAAATAGCGGGCTTGGTCTTCGCCAAACAAGGTCGGGGTGTCTTCGACGTCAAGTGTGATACCGATCCCTGCGCCCTCGGACATCTCGAACGCGGCCAGCGCAAGGCCACCGTCGCTGAGATCTGTGCATGCCTTGATGTAAGCGTGGTTGGCACGGATGAAGTCGCCATTTCTGCGCTCTGCGTCTAGATCGACGGGGGGCGCATCGCCTTCGGCGCGGCCGTATACTTCGGCCAGTAGGGCGGATTGCCCAAGGTGTCCGTGGGTTTCACCCAAAAGCAGCAGCAGATGACCTTCTCGGATTTCACCGATGATCATTTCGTCGGGGTGGTTGATAATGCCCACTGCACCGATTGTTGGCGTCGGCAAAATGCCACTGCCGTCGGTTTCATTGTAAAGGGATACGTTTCCCGAAACGATAGGCATGTCGAGCGCTTTGACCGCTTCGCCGATCCCTTGAATAGCACCCACAAATTGCCCCATGATTTCGGGCTTTTCTGGATTGCCAAAGTTCATGTTGTCGGTTGTTGCCAATGGCTTTGCGCCGACTGCGGTCAGGTTACGGTACGCTTCGGCAACGGCTTGCTTGCCGCCTTCGACAGGGTTGGCTTTGACATAGCGCGGGGTCACGTCGCTGGTGAACGCCAGTGATTTGTTGGTGCCATGCACCCGCACGATGCCAGATCCGGCACCCGGTGTGCGGGCCGTGTCGCCCATGACTTGTTGGTCGTATTGCTCGTACACCCATTGCTTGCCCGCATAGTTGGGGCTGCCGATCAGTGCTTTGAGGCCATCTATTGCGTGAACGCCGGGAATGTCGCCCAGCGGCTCGGCCGCAGGGGTTGGCACCCAAGGACGGTCATATTCAGGAGCAGAGCCTGACAACGTCGCCAGCGGCAGGTCTGCTTTGATCTCGCCGTTGTGTTCAACAAGAAAACGATCTTCGGCGATTGTTTCGCCTACAATTGCGAAATCGAGGTCCCATTTTTCAAACACTGCGCGGGCTTCTGCTTCTAGCTCCGGCATGAGTACCATCAGCATGCGTTCTTGGCTTTCAGACAGCATCATTTCGTAGGCGGTCATCGCGGCTTCGCGTTGTGGCACGGCGTTGAGGTTCAATTTAACACCCAAACCGCCTTTGTCGCCCATCTCAACCGCTGAACAGGTGAGACCTGCAGCGCCCATGTCCTGGATCGAGATCACAGCACCAGTCGCCATCAACTCAAGCGTGGCTTCCATCAACCGCTTTTCGGTGAACGGATCCCCCACTTGGACGGTGGGCCGTTTTTCTTCGATTGTGTCGTCGAATTCGGCGGACGCCATTGTCGCCCCGCCGACGCCATCACGGCCAGTTTTCGCGCCAAGGTAAACAACAGGCATACCGACACCCGACGCGGCGGAGTAAAAAATCTTATCTGTGTCCGCGAGGCCAGCCGCAAAAGCGTTCACAAGACAGTTGCCGTTGTAGGCTGGATCGAAGCGGACTTCGCCGCCGACCATAGGCACACCAAAACAGTTGCCATAGCCGCCAACGCCCGCGACCACGCCGTTGACCAATTGCTTGGTCTTGTGGTGATCAGGTGATCCAAACGAGAGCGAGTTCATCGCGGCAATTGGGCGCGCGCCCATCGTGAAGACATCGCGCAAAATGCCACCGACGCCAGTTGCAGCACCTTGATAGGGTTCAATGTAGGACGGGTGGTTGTGGCTTTCCATTTTAAAAACAACAGCTTGGCCGTCACCAATGTCAACAATACCTGCGTTTTCGCCGGGGCCGCAAATGACCTGAGGGCCCTCGGTTGGTAGCGTGCGCAGCCATTTCTTGGAGGACTTATAAGAACAATGCTCGTTCCACATTGCCGAAAAGATGCCCAGTTCTGTGAATGAAGGCACACGCCCGATAATCTCGAGGATGCGCGCGTATTCGTCAGGCGAGAGGCCATGTGCGGCAATAAGGTCGTCGGTGATGGCTGGCTCTTGCATCGTGGTCCTCTTTGTCTGCTTGCGCGTTGCTTTACGGCAAGGCAGGCGGCGGGGCAAGTAAGGGGGGATTTGGGCAAAAAAAATGCCGGGCACAAGGCCCGGCTTAGTCCAACAGGGAGGTGAAGACGATGAGCGCTAAGCTTCATTGCCTTCTACTCCCAGTTAGTGCGCACACTTTAAGCGTTCAAGGAAAAACCCTGTAATTAGACGCAACCCCGTTATGCTTTTCTTGCATAGCTTAGGGTTGTGGGGCGTTAGGGCATTGCAGCTTCACGGATTTTGCGGCGGTGCGCGAAAATCTCGTCTTGGACGAAATCGCGAAAGGCACTGATCCGCTTGGATTGGCGCAATTCTTCAGGATAGGCCAAGAAAACAGGCACTTCGCCGCTTTCAAGATCTGGTAGTACACGGACTAAATCGCCAAAATCTTCGGTCAAGTAGTCGGGCAAAACCCCGATTCCGATGTTGTTTAGAATACCTTGAAGCACACCAAAATAGTTGTTCACAGTGAACCGGTTTGGAATGTCTTGGGTCATCAAGTGTTGCACCAAAGTTGCACCCGCGGCCACCTGAATAGAGTTGAGGCTTTGGCAGATCAGACGGTGTGACCCCATTTCTTCGAGGGTTTGTGGCGTGCCGTTTTGTTCAAGATAGGTTTTTGTGGCGTAAAGTCGCATCCGCACGGACATCAAACGCTTGCGGATCAAGTCGGCTTGGCTGGGTTCTTTCATGCGAATGGCCACGTCTGCTTCGCGCATTGGCAAATCCAGAACACGTTCTTCCAGCATCAAATCGATCTTGAGGTCGGGGTACTTCTCATAGAGGGCAGGCAGGCGCGGTGCCAGCCAAAGTGTGCCAAATCCAGTTGTCGTCGTGACGCGCAAATCGCCAAACACTTCTTCTTCGCTGTCGCGGATGCGTGCCGATGCCGCCTCGAGACGTTTGTTCATGCTTTTGGTAGCGTCAAACAACAACTCGCCTTGTTCCGTGAGAATCAACCCCCGCGCGTGGCGGTGAAACAGCGTGGTGTTCAACGTTTCCTCGAGCGCGCGCACTTGGCGGCTGACCGCAGATTGGGACAAATGCAGCGTATCACCCGCATGGGTCAGCGACCCTGCATCTGCGACTGCATGAAATATTCTAAGTTTATCCCAGTCCATAACACCCCGGCTGCAAAATTACTCTTTTGAAGAATGCGCTCACCTTACGCGCGAACGGTGTTTTGATGCAAACGGCGATATCACTCAAATTTGTCTTTGTAGGTCAGCATCTTTGACCTATACTGCATTTAGCAAAACTGACGCGCGGGGAGGTGCGAGATGAGCCACCAAGATGTTTCGTTGAATGACCGGTATGACCTGACGAAGTCTCAGGTCTTGTTGAATGGCACGCAGGCGCTGGTGCGACTGATGTTGACGCAGCATGCGCGAGACAAGGCGGCTGGATTGAATACCGCCGGTTTTGTGACGGGCTACCGTGGATCGCCTTTGGGTGCTGTGGACATGCAAATGACCCGTGCCAAGGACGTGTTGGACCCTGCACAGGTTACCTTTCAGTTGGGATTAAACGAAGACCTTGCTGCGACTGCCCTGTGGGGCACCCAACAAGCGGAATTGCGTGGCGAGGGTAAATACGACGGCGTTTTCGGTCTGTGGTACGGCAAAGGGCCGGGTGTTGACCGTTCTGGCGATGTGATGCGGCATGTGAATATGGCCGGAACATCGCCTCATGGCGGCGTGATCATGGCGATGGGGGACGATCATACCGGCGAAAGCTCGACCACGTTGCACCAGTCCGATTGGGCAATGGTCGATGCCTATATGCCGATTGTGTCACCTGCGGGTGTGCAGGAAATTCTAGACTTCGGGCTCTATGCTTATGCGCTGTCGCGGTATGCAGGCGTCTGGGTTGGACTGAAAACAATGAAGGACACGATCGAGGTCACGTCTGTCGTTGATGGCAGCCCTGATCGCGTGTCATTCGTAGAACCCGATTTTGCGATGCCCGAAGGCGGTTTGAATATCCGGCTGGTCGACACCCCGCAGTTGCAAGAAGCACGGGTCATCGACCACAAACGCAATGCCGCAGAGGCCTTCGCGCGCGCAAACCGCATGGATCAACGTAAGTGGGGGCAAGCGGGCGCCAAGATTGGTTTTGTGGCGGCAGGCAAAAACTGGCTTGATCTCCAGCACGCGCTAACACTGCTGAATATCGACGCAGACGAAGCCGCGCGGCTGGGGCTGACAACTTACAAGATCGGGCAGGTTTGGCCGCTGGACATGTTGTCGCTTAAGGAATGGGCCGAAGGGCTTGATCTGATTGTTGTGGTTGAGGAAAAGCGCAAGCTGATCGAAGTACAGATCAAAGAGGCGCTGTTCGATAACCGCCAAGGGCGGCGTGTTTATGGCTGGCATAAGGGTGACGCGCTTAAAGACGGCAAGCGCGAGGAATTGTTCCAAACCAAGGCGGACCTGAACCCGATCTTGATTGCGACCCAGTTGGGCAAAATTCTGATCGAAGAAGGTTGCGAAACGGATGGTGTCAAAGCGGGGCTTGATGCGTTGGCCGAAGCACAGCGCGCCGACAACGTACCAGAGCTTGCGGCACGTACGCCGTATTTCTGTTCCGGCTGTCCGCATAATTCATCGACCAAAGTGCCCGAAGGTTCACGCGCTTACGCAGGGATCGGTTGCCATTATCTTGTGCAATGGATGGACCGCGAAACAGTGGGCTTTACCCAGATGGGCGGCGAAGGGGCAAACTGGATTGGCGAGGCACCGTTTTCAACCCGCGACCATGTGTTCCAGAACCTTGGGGACGGCACCTACAACCACTCTGGCTTGCAAGCGATCCGGTTCGCCTTGATGGCAAACACCAACATCACATATAAGATTTTGTATAACGATGCGGTCGCGATGACCGGTGGGCAAGGCAACGATGGTGGGCTGACCGCAGATCAAATTTGCCGCGAATTGCAGGCTTTTGGCGTGCGCAATCTGGCACTTGTTTACGATGAAAAAGAGGATGTTGATCTGGGCTTGTTCCCAAAAGGTCTTGATGTATATCCGCGTGAGAAATTATCAGAAGTTCAGGTAAAATTTAGCAAATACAAGGGTGTGTCTGCTATAGTTTATGTTCAAACTTGCGCTGCCGAAAAGCGTCGTCGCCGCAAGCGTGGGCAATTCCCTGATCCAGACAAGCGTGTCTTTATCAACACCGATATCTGCGAAGGCTGCGGCGATTGCGGGGTGCAATCCAACTGCGTGTCGATCGTGCCTGTTGAGACTGAGCTGGGCCGAAAGCGGGCGATTGATCAGTCGTCGTGCAACAAGGATTACTCTTGCGTTAGCGGCTTTTGTCCGTCGTTCGTGACAATCGAAGGTGCGCAAATTCGCAAAGAAGCCACCACCGAAGTCGACCTGCCAGACCTGCCAGAACCGCAACTGCCAACCATCAACGGCACGCATAACATCGTCATCACGGGCGTCGGTGGTACAGGTGTCGTGACCATAGGTGCGGTCCTTGCGATGGCCGCGCACATTGATGGCAAGGGTGCGGGCATGATGGAAATGTCTGGTCTTGCCCAAAAGGGCGGTGCAGTGCACATTCATTGCCGGATTGGCGAAAAGCCAAGCGATATCAACGCAATCCGGGTTGCCACAGGTGAATGTGATACGTTGATTGGTGGCGATCTAGTGGTCTCTGCAGGGGCGAAAACGATCGGTTTGATGAAAGCTGGACGCACCGTAGGTGTGGTCAATTCGCACGAAATTATGACGGGTGCATTCACACGCGACCCTGAATTCAGACTGCCCAGCGATCAGTTGCGCCTGTCGCTTGAGGCGCGATTGGGCGCAGGGCTTTCGATGTTTGATGCCTCTGCATTGGCCAAGGCACTGTTGGGGGATAGCATCTATTCTAACATGATGATCTTTGGCGCAGTTTGGCAAAGTGGAACAATTCCAGTGAGTTACGAGGCAATCCTTGGCGCGATTGAGTTGAATGGTGCAGCGATAAACCGCAACATTAAAGCATTTGAGCTTGGCCGTTGGGCCGCTGCATACCCGCAGGATGCCAATGCTGTGTTGCAGACCAATGTTGTGGCCTTGCCTGAAACGCTCGCTGATAAAATCTCTTTCCGAGAGGCGCATGCTGTGACTTATCAAGGCAAGCGATTAGCGCGCAAATACCGCCGCTTGGTCGATAAATTCACGGATGTGGCTGTGCAAGAAGCCGTCGCGAAAGGTTATCATAAACTGCTGACATATAAGGATGAATACGAGGTGGCGCGCTTGTTGACGGAAACCAAAGCCAAGGCAGAAGCTGAATTTGCTGGTGATCTAAAGCTAAGCTACCACCTTGCGCCACCGATCGTATCAAAAACCGGTTCGGACGGGCGTCCAATGAAACGGGAATTTGGCGCGCGGATAGCCTGGGTCTTTCCTAAGCTTGCAAAACTCAAATGGTTGCGCGGCACGCCTTTTGATCCGTTTGGTCGTTCCGCAGAGCGGAAAATGGAGCGTGCGTTGATCAAGGAATACGAGGCGGACATGGCAGAAGTTCTGACGATCATGCGCCCCGACACAGCTGATGCAGCGATTTCTTTGGCGGCACTGCCACTTGAGATACGCGGATTTGGCCCTGTGAAAGAAGCAAACGCGCGCAAAGCGGCAAAGCGGCGCGAAGAACTGCTAGGGGTTTTGCGCGGGGCGCCAATGCAACAAGCGGCGGAGTAGCGTGCAGGTCGCTGATTTGATGCATGGATTTCTGTCCCAAACCCTCGTATGCATTGGGCCATCAGCGATGACGACACAGTAGAAACAAGGCACACAATGGCAGTTGGCATATTCGATAGCGGGCTAGGCGGCCTTACGGTGCTGGACGCTGTGGCAAAGCGCTTGCCTGATGTGCCGCTTGTTTATTTGGGCGATAGTGCGCATGCGCCTTACGGTGTGCGCACGCCTGATGATATTTACAATCTGACCACACAGTCTACGCAGCGATTGTTTGATGCGGGATGTGATCTGGTTATTTTGGCCTGCAACACGGCCTCTGCTGCTGCCTTGCGGCGGATGCAAGAGGACTGGATTCCGAAAGATAAGCGCGTCCTAGGCGTGTTTGTTCCCTTGATTGAAGCATTGACCGAACGGCAGTGGGGCGACAATTCCCCGCCGCGCGAAGTAGGCGTAAAACATGTGGCGCTTTTTGCAACGCCCGCAACAGTGTCGAGCCGTGCATTCCAGCGTGAACTTGCGTTTCGCGCGATCGGGGTGGACGTAGAAGCGCAAGCCTGTGGCGGTGTTGTCGACGCGATCGAAGACGGCGACATGATCTTGGCAGAGGCTTTGGTCAAAAGTCACGTTGATGCGCTCAAGCGGAAAATGCCGGAACCTGACGCGGCTATTTTGGGCTGTACGCATTATCCTTTGATGGTGAATGCGTTTCAGGCGGCCCTTGGCCCTCAGGTTAAGGTGTATTCGCAAGCTGATCTGGTTGCTGAAAGCCTTGCTGACTACTTGGCACGCCGTCCCCACTTGGTGGGATCGGGCACCACATCAGCGTTTTTGACCACCGGCAACCCTGCGCAGGTGTCCAGCCGCGCAACGCAGTTCTTGCGACGACAGATTGCCTTTGAAGCCGCATAACCCGAATTTTCGAATATTTATCCCGAGGGGGATCAAACTATGACCTATAACGTCGCCATTCTTGGCGCTTCTGGTTACACGGGCGCCGAACTTGTGCGCTTGATTGCAACACACCCGAGCCTTGAAATCGTCGGGCTGTCCGGCAATTCAAAGGCTGGCATGGCAATGGCGGATGTATTTCCACACTTGCGTCATCTTGATTTGCCTGTCCTGACGACAATCGAAGAAATGGACCTTTCGCGTGTCGATCTGGTGTTCTGCGCATTGCCGCATGCCACATCGCAGGCCGTCATTTCCAAGCTGCCAAAATCGCTCAAAATCGTTGACCTGTCGGCTGACTTTCGACTGCGTGATCCTGCGGACTATGCCAAATGGTATGGCCAAGGCCACGCCGCATCAGAGATGCAGGATGAAGCCGTCTATGGCCTGACCGAATTCTACCGCGTCCAGATCAAAGATGCGCGTTTGGTGGCTGGCACCGGCTGCAACGCTGCGACAGGCCAATATGCATTGCGGCCATTGATTGAGGCGGGCGTGATTGATCTTGATCAAATCATCATCGACTTATTGGCGGCAGTATCGGGCGCAGGACGCAGCCTGAAGGAGAATTTGTTGCACGCTGAATTGTCTGAAGGGGCGCATGCCTATGCTGTTGGTGGCACGCACCGGCACTTGGGTGAGTTCGACCAAGAGTTCTCGGCCATCGCCGGACGCCCTGTGCGCGTGCAGTTTACACCGCATTTGATCCCCGCCAACCGCGGCATATTGGCCACCACCTATGTGCAAGGCGATCCGCAGGTCATATATGATACATTAGCCGCAGCTTACGCGGACGAGCCGTTCATAGAGGTGCTACCGATGGGACAACATCCGTCGATCAAACATATCCGTGCGTCGAACTTCTGCCATATCGGCGTTGTGGCCGACCGCATCGAAGGCCGCGCTATTGTCATTGCTGCTTTGGATAACTTGACCAAAGGATCATCGGGGCAGGCGATACAGAACGCCAATCTGATGCTGGGCCTGCCAGAAACGGAGGGGCTGATGATGGCTCCGGTTTTCCCATGAACGGGGGCCTCAAAAGCCTCAAGAAGCGTCGCCGCGTACAGGTGCTTTCAATGGCGGGGATGAGCCTTGCGCTGGTTTTGGCGCTGTTGTGGTTCTTGCCCGATGATAGCTTTCAATTCTTCCGCTCGCCCAGCGAAGTGGCCCAAGCGCCGCCGCCGCCAAATGAACGGTTCCGCATTGGTGGATTGGTGGCTGAAAATTCAATCGTGCGTGGGCAGGGTGAACAAATTAGCTTTTCTGTAACCGATGGTGGGGCAGTTGTGCCGGTTGTCTTTACCGGAATTTTACCCGACTTATTCGAAGAAGGTCAGGGCATGGTGGCACAAGGAAACTACATTAACGGTCGCTTTGAAGCTGTTGAAATTCTTGCAAAACATGATGAATCATACATGCCATCCGAAGTCATTGACGCTCTCAAGGCGCAAGGCACGTATGTAGATCCGGACGGTACTATCGTCACCAATTAACGTTTAGCGCGCATCTTTTCCCTCAACTTGATTTGAGGGGCAAAGATGCAAACAGTGACAGATATCGCACGCGAAATTGTGGCCCGCGAAGGCGGCTATGTGAATGATCCCGATGATCCCGGTGGGGCCACAAATTATGGCGTGACCATACATACGATGCGCCGTCTTGGCCTTGATTTAACGAACGATGGGCGGATTGATACGGAAGATGTGAAGGTTCTGACCCGCGCGCATGCGGTGTCGATTTTTGTTGAACACTACTATCGCCGCCCTAAAATTGATCATTTGCCTGATGCCCTGCAGTCCAGCGTGTTTGATATGTACGTAAATGCCGGTGCGAATGCGGTGAAAATCCTGCAGCGCCTGCTAGGTGAAATGCGCATTGATGTATCGGTCGACGGCGTGATCGGTCCGCAAACCAGCAAAGCGGTTCGCCAAGCAATGGAAGCAGCGCCAGATCATTTTGTGGATGCATACGGCATAGCGCGGCGCAATTATTACTATGAATTGGCCACGCGCCGCCCAGCTAGTCGCAAGTTTGCGCGGCGCAGGAATGGTGGCAAAGGCGGGTGGATCAAGCGGGCAGAGGAATTCATCGCACCCCGCTTTCATCTGTCAGAAGCACAACACCGCGAAAGGACAGCGCAATGGGTTTGATCACGGGCTTGATGCAATTTCTATTTGGTGACGGGCGCAATGTGGTTGCTGAAACCGCGCAAGTGTTTCGCGAAAATGCCGAACAAGGGGCGGTCAGGGCCGCCGATGCCCGCGCCGATAGCCTGCAGCAATTCGCAGCCGAATTTGCACATCCAAGGCGCGGTATCTTTGACCGGATCGTGGACGGGTTGAACCGTTTGCCGCGGCCCGCTTTGGCACTGGGCACGATCTGGCTTTTCGTCAGCGCAATGCGCACGCCAAAGGAGTTCGCGCAAGGCATGCAGGGGCTGGCGTTGGTTCCAGAACCGCTTTGGTGGTTGATGGGTGCAATCGTTAGCTTCTACTTTGGCGCACGCCATCAGGTGAAAGCGTTCGAGTTCCAAACGTCTGTTGCGCAAGCACTTGCAGCACCACGCAGCGCACCCGCAGATGTATCTGACAATCCTGCACTTCATGAATGGCAGGGCCGCGATGGGCAATGATTGGACCGACCACCTAGAGCGCCGCATCGTCGCTCTTGAGACGCGCAATGCGGTCGACGAGGTGCATCGCATCAACGTGTCCGACCGTCTTAGCGCGATTGAGGACGCCCTCAAATGGCTTGTGCGGCTGATTATTGGCGGGCTGCTTATGGCGGCGCTGACCTATGCAGTGCAGGGCGGTTTTATACGCTGACATCGGTCACGCGCATGTGCCAAAATGTAACGTCTTTCCGGGCACTGTTCCTATTTAGTCCGACAGTCGAATGCGCTAATATGAAGGCATGTTGATAGAACTCGGACACTTCGCTTTGATTCTCGCCTTTGGCATCGCCATCGTGCAGATGATTGTTCCTATGGTTGGCGCACATCGCGGCAATGCCGCTTGGATGGCTTTGGCTGAACCCGCGGCCACCGTGCAATTCCTGCTGACCGCCTTCGCATTTGCGGTGCTGACATGGGCCTTTGTAACCTCGGATTTCTCGTTGCAATTGGTGTACCTGAATTCGCACACTGACAAGCCGATGCTTTATAAAATAACGGGTGTATGGGGAAACCACGAAGGCTCAATGCTGTTGTGGATGTTGATCCTGACGCTGTTTGGGGCGTGCGCCGCATGGTTTGGCGACGGTTTGCCGACACGTTTGCGCGCACGGGTTTTGTCGGTGCAAGCATCTATTGCAGTTGCTTTTTTTGCCTTTGTTTTGTTCACCTCCAACCCGTTTGTGCGGTTAGAAGTGCCGCCGCTGAACGGACGCGACTTGAACCCGCTGTTGCAAGACCCCGGTTTGGCATTTCACCCGCCGTTTCTATATTTGGGCTATGTCGGCCTAAGCATGTCATTCTCTTTCGCGATTGCCGCCTTGATCGAAGGGCGCGTTGATGCCGCTTGGGGGCGCTGGGTGCGCCCTTGGACATTGGCCGCTTGGATGTTCCTGACTATCGGCATCGCACTCGGCTCTTGGTGGGCCTATTACGAATTGGGATGGGGCGGTTTTTGGTTCTGGGATCCGGTTGAAAACGCATCGTTCATGCCATGGCTGATTGCAGCTGCCTTGCTGCACTCTGCAATCGTTGTGGAAAAGCGTGAGGCGCTGAAAAGTTGGACTATACTGCTCGCGATCTTGGCCTTTGGTTTCTCGTTGTTGGGCGCATTTATCGTCCGCTCGGGTGTGCTGACGTCGGTTCATGCGTTCGCGAATGACCCCGCGCGCGGGTTGTTGATCCTGATAATCCTGGCAGTATTTTTGGGCGGTGCGCTGACGCTGTTCGCCTTGCGGGCGGGCAAGCTAGAAGCAAAGGGCGTGTTTTCGACCGTCAGCCGTGAGAGTGGGCTGATCCTCAATAACATTCTGTTGTCCGTCAGCTGCTTTGTGGTGTTCAT
>RCNE010001097.1_pt1 | contig 14777 bp, 9 predicted proteins | sample 2041361 | NCBI WGS metagenome assembly RCNE01 (sample SAMN09708229, study PRJNA481090) | Marine sediment metagenome, whole genome shotgun sequencing project.
CATCGCTGAGATCAACGCATCTCTGCGGTAATCAGCCACACTGTCACCGAGATGGTTGGTCTTATAATCAAGTACATAATATCTGCCATTGTGATGACAGATCAAGTCTATATAGCCGTTGACAAATCCCTCCATCTCTCTGTACTGCAAGGGCATGTAGGTCTGCTCTGAACCAAGAATCCGGTTAAGGCTGTTCGTGGTTGTATGAGTCATAAAAAGAGAAAATTCTAACTCTTTCACCTGCTGTTCATGGGCAATATCTGCCAGGGCAAAAGAGGCTCCTGAATGCTCCGACTCCAGAAGTCTGGTGGTTACACTGTTTTTCAACAGTTGTTTCAGCCCGTCCTGGTCGACCTCAAGACCATGACGTTGACAGATCCGGCTGAGCTGTTCCCGGTCATAACGCTCCCCGGCAAGATCACCAAAATCTATCTTCTCAAGAACATCGTGGACGATATTTCCAAAGCGGACTCCTCCGGGGAGTCGACTGCTTTCAAGCACGCTGCTATCAACGCCCTTTTCATCAGATGCTCCGGCCGACACCTCCTCACTATAGGTGGAAAAACTCACCAGCCCGGAAAAAGAAGTCAGGGTCCTGCTTGTTTTAAATACCCGTGTGCCTCTTTCTTTTGCTCGCAAAACCACATCACCTGTGGCTGGCACAACATAATCGCAGATCTCATCAGTCGCTCCGTCAATCAACAGATGACTGTTATTGGTCCGGCTGCCCAAACGCTGGAAATAATTATGTTGATCATCAAAGTCGCAGCGGCCATCAGCAAACAGCATTTTCCCAAATGGCGACTGGAAAGAACCGGGGTTGCCTCCCCACCCTTTAATATCGGCCCAGAAAAGGTAACATCTCAGCTGGGCCCTGGTTATCGCCACATAGGCAAGACGCAGGTCTTCCTGCACTTCCTCTTCACGTGCCCGTTCCCTGTTTTCATCGAGGTTTTCAGATCCTAAATCCAGAATCAACCTGCTGTTCTTGTCATAACATCTGGTAATAAAACGATCTCCCCGGACAGAGCGACTTGCGGTCATCAGATATGGGCAGAAGGTTATCGGGTACTCGAGCCCTTTGGCTCCATGCATGGTAACAATGGCGACCGCATCACCATCGCTCTCCAGCCGCAACTCCATTTCATCGACGCCAACCTTTGAGCTGATCATTTTCTGAAGCCAGATAATGGTCTGCTCCATGGTGAGCCCCTGCAGCTGAACCATCTCCTGAACCAGTTCGCAGAGGTGCTGGATGTTGGCTATCCTCCTCTCACCCTGAATAAGGCGGGAAAGTTGTATAAAAATTTTCTCCTGGACAAGTAAGCTGTTAATCATCACCAGAAACCCCTGTTCCTGCCAGAGTTGATGATAGGACTGATATCTCTCGACCCACTCTCCCAAAAGCGATTCATCAGCGTTCAGCAACACAAAGTAATCACCGCTCAGACCGTACCAGTCGCAACTCAGCGCTGCCTTTAATCCAGCAAGATTGCCAGGAACAGCTGCAGCCCGCAAGACAAACAGCAGCTGCTCACACTCAAGGGTTTTAAACACGCTGGTTTTACTTGCAACGACAGAGGGGATCGAAACCTGGGCCAAGGCATCATGATAGTCCTGGGCCTGGCTGTTTGTTCGTACCAGAATTGCTATATGAGCAGGCTGAAGGGGCGTTGAAGATACACTACTTTGCTGTTCACATCTCTCAATCATTACTCTATTTTTTTGGCTGATGAGCCTGGCAATTTCACCGACAATCCATTTTCTGATTTGATCATGCGCCGAACCGCCGGACCATCGTGGCTGCGTGCCGACACGCTGGCCGAGTTGACAGTAGACCAGCGCCCCCTGCTCACCTTCTTTATCAAGTAAGCGGCCATCTTCATCAGTTCTGGCAGGTTCCACCCTTTTATACGGAAGTCCAGCAAAGAAACTGTCTGTCAACAAGTCGTTGACCGCTTCCATCAACCCCGGGTGTGATCTGAAGTTTCTGTGCAGCGTCAATATCCTTTGTGCCTTTTCCCTGGCCTGAAAATATGAAAAGATGTCGGCACCCCGAAACCGATAAATCGCCTGCTTCGGATCACCGATCAGGTAGAGAATATGTTGAGAAGTACTGAACAGTCCATTGAAGATCATCCACTGGGCGCTATCGGTATCCTGGAACTCATCAATTAGGACCATTCTATAACGCTGTCTGATCTTCTGGCGCAGCAGGGCTCCTTCCGGGTCGGAAACTGCTGAAGCCAGACGCATAACCAGGTCGTCAAAGGACATTTTCTGACGCTGCTCAAGCCTTTTTGGAACCGTCGTGCGCAATTGTCCCGCCAGTTCCAGACGAATCTCAAGGATCAGTTTCTCAACAGCATCAATATACAAAGGAACCACTTCGGCCGGCAGATCCCAGCTCGAGATAAATTCTTCCTTTTTCTCCAGCCCTCTAAGTTTCTTGCCGTTTAGCTGTGTAATCAGGTAGTCATATCTCAGCCATTTAATAATGTCAGGGCTTGGTGGCTGAGAAACAGCTATGCACTGCTCAATTTGCTGATACCAGTTATGATAGTTGTTGTGGAGATCCTTATTTAGATAGCCCTCACGGGCGGCTCCATCGAGTTTATCCAGTAGCGCAGAACTGTTTTTCTGCCACCACTGCTTACATTCAGCAAACCTGAGTTCGATGAGCGAACAGCAGTGGGCGACAGATCCTGGCTCTGGAATAAGCTCAGCCAGTAAGTCATCTGCACCGGCAACACTCTGGTAAAGTGACTCGGGATCGGGGTAATATTCGGTTACCAGTGCGCAGTATTGCTTATCAAATCGATAAAATGTTGCTCGCCAGTAGTCGTTGACTATATTTGTTTTTATCAGCTGGGTATCACTGATCAGTTCAACATCAAAAAGCTGGCCGCTTTCAAGCGGCTGTTCAGTCAGCATTCTTTGACAGAAACCGTGAATGGTATGAATTCCGATACAGTCAATATCGAGCAATGCAAGATCAAGCAGTCCCACCGCTTTCTTTTTATCCTTCACTGCGGCTGCCCATGCTTTCAGGACGTCATTGTATCGTCCTTCAATATCGCTGAGGATGTTTTTCCCCTCTATCAGCTGGATCCTGATTCTCTCCTTTAACTCTTCAGTGGCGGCAACCGTAAAGGTAACAACAAGAATCTGGTCGATTTTGATTTTGAGTTCTGCCACTGCCCGAAGAACATGCATTGAAATGGCAAAGGTCTTGCCGGTACCGGCACTTGCCTCCACCAGCGTTATGCCACCCTCAATGGCGGTGGATGCCGAGGATAAAATCTGTTCAACAGCCATGTTCAGTGCTCCTCGTTCGAAACATGGGCCGTCTCCCAGAGCGGGACTATCAACTGCTGACAAAGTGCTTCAAAATCATCGCTCAAAACATCTTCATCGCTTTGATTTCGGTAGATAAGGTTCCATTCCGGTACATAATGATTGTCGATATATTTTGAAAACAGTTGCCGGGCAACAGCCATCGGCTCTTTTTGCCCCCTTGTTCTGTTCAGCTGGTGTTGCTGTGCATAGAAAAATGAAGGTTCAACAAGCAGACTGCTAACCCGGCAGCTGCCGTCAACAAATAGATCGAATAAAAATGACAGGTCATCATCGTTTCCCATTTCCAGATCAAAGACAACGGTATAGTCACGTGCCAGAATATATGTTGGAAATTTCTGCTTTCGAACTCTAGCTGCGACCAGATGATAGAGCCAGCCAACCAGCAAATCCTTTCCTTTCAACCCTGCATACCGATATAAAAGTTGTCCGTTCTGGTAACAGTGGGGCAGGATTCCCTCAACAACATTTTGATTTATGTCCAGTTCAAAAGGTACCTCACCAATCGGCAGGCCCAATTCAAAATCTGATATCCGCTGAACAAAGCAACTCAAATGTGTCACCTCTTTTTCAAAGGATATGAGGCCGGGCATCCCAAGCGGCCAGCGTGATTCAGTCTGCAGCCTGGCGAGGATCAAGCCACTGTCCGTACCCCGCAGGAGTGACTCAACAATTTCCTGTTGCACGGAGTATTGGCTTAGATTGTCAAAGCTGAACAACTCGTCGTCATCTGGAAACAGCTCATTGTTATATGGATTTATTCCGAGAATATGGCGAACAAAATAGACCTGCGGTTGAGTAAAAAACTGGATAAGAGCAGAAAAATCGTATCTCCATTGTGTTTCAACCTCTATCGAGTTTTGCAGCCATACCGTACAATCATCAGCTGTACGGTCGTGTAGATTCGACGCCACCTGACAGAAGTGTTCATCATAGCTGAACAGATCACCTTCATTGGAAAAATACTTCCAGTCTGAGGGCTGAAGGGGATGATGGGCGGTGAGGTCATCCACCCCGTAATGGATTTGTAAACATTCCAGCAATTCGTTGACGACCACTGCAGGCGGAATCTTTTTATTCGTCCGTATTGACTGGCCAATGTAGCTCAGATAGAGCCGCTCACGGGCAGCGATAATAGCCTCAAGAAACTGATATCGATCATCGGCCCGGTTAGACCGGTCGCCATGACGGTATTTTTTTTCCATCAAATTGAAGGTTGAAAAATAGTCCTGTCTGGGAAACGAGCCTTCGTTGAGACCAAGCAGACAGATCATTCTAAATGGAATAGAGCGCATGGGCAGCATTGAACAAAATGTCAATTTTCCACTCAGGAAACCGCCGCTTGAGCACGTCTCAATAATTGAGCGCAGCCAGGTTTCAATAACCTGGAAAGAAACGGGCAGGCTGTGGTGTCGCGCGTATTTCTCTCCCATCTCGGTGAGAATCCCGTTGAGCGCAAGTAAATCGGGATGGTCCGGTTCAGCGAAAATGGCTGAACAAAGTGAACGCAATTCATCTGACCACTGCGCCAGGGTCTTATCATCTGCAAATGATAAAGAGCTCTGATCGACAATGTCTATTAACTGGCAGAGCCCTCCAAGAAGCTCACCGTTGCCACCCTCTATCCCGGTAAATGGCAGAACACCTGCTACCATCTCTTCACTGTCGATGGCGTAGCCCATTAACATCCGCTCGAGTCCTGACCTCCATGTCCCGGTTTCACTGGCAATGCATGTGTCCCTGAGCCGCTGCTGTCCGGAGAGTCCCCAGCGGATGCCACTCTCGATCACCCAGTGGCGGATGGCCTCAAGATCGCCTGCCGACATTGAGAACTGAGGGAAAACTTCCGGTCTCTCCAAAATACTGACAATTTCAGTCCAGCCATATCTTCCGGAAAACAAGCCGAGAAACTGCATGAACGCATCGAAATAACGATTTCTCCTCCGCACATTTCGATCAGCAATAGTGTGATGAATATCGTCAAAGACAGCAGGAACAAGGAGGGCATAGTCCTGAATGTCAGGCGCCATGACGATAATTTCATGAAGTTCCAGGGATTGATCTTCATACATCCAGGACAGGATTTGATCTTTGAGAACCATAAGTTCTCTCATCCTGGAGTGACAGGAAATGACCTGAATTGAGGTATCAGCTTCCCTGCCAGGATGGCTGTTTATCTCAGTCTCGGAACCTGCAAGTATATCTCTTTGCAGCAGGTGTAAAAGAGAAGGACGATTGCCTTCCAGCGGATCCACAAAGGAAGCCTCTCCTTCACGGTACACATCGATCCGATCAAGCAGCAATTCTTGAAAATGCGCACCCTGGCGGCCGAAACTCACAAGCAGTGGATGGTAGTCAAGGTCTTCGACCAGTTCTGAATCATCATCCCCTCCGGCAGCAAGGATTCGTTTTGCCCGGGCTCTTCTGCTCTCGATATCTCCCCAGTAAAGTTCACAGGGTGAGAGCAGAAAGAGATGCACGTCTATCTTTGCAGACAGCGTGTTTAGTGCCGATAGAAAAAGCGGGGGCATGGTGTGCAGGCCAAAAACAAGAATACGTCTGGGAAGTTTGATTTCATTTATATCCATGACCTGCAGTTGATTTATTAATCCTGAAATCACCTCTCCCCGGTGCAGCACTTCTGGTGATGCAGACCTGATCTTTCTCCAGAGTTCTTTCTGCCAGACCTCCGATTCATCGTGGGTAACAATTCTATTCGCCTCCCAGGCTTCAAGAATGTCCATCCTCATGATCTGGTATTGATCGAAAACATGCGCAAGCTGCCGGGCCAGCTGAAAGCGCTTAAGCTCAGACTGATCACCAGCCAGGTAAGCGGCAAGAGGTTTGAGCGGATCCTCAGTTGTATCGCGTAACAGACGTTCCAGCTGCCAGGTAAGTGCATCACGATTAAAAATCTGATCATCAGTTGTCAGACCGAACAGTTTACCCAGATAATCGATAAACTGTGTCGGCAGCATATAATCGGAATTACCCCACACCCCAAAATGTTCAGAGAGGTATTGAGAGAGCATTTTCTCCATTCCACGGCTCTGAATGAGAAACAGCTCTTTTCTAAAAAGAGTGGGCGCTGTGCCTTGAGAAATTATTGAGGCAAGACATCGGGCAAGACGTTCTGTTCTGTTAGAGGTATGCAGAATGAACATGAGGTGAGAGAATTTCCCAGAAAAAAAGATTCTTTGCTCGATTCGTTACCATCGAGAACCTTAAACGAGAGTATAATCAATTGACAGTGACAACCTGACCCCTTAGAATATCGGAAGTGTCAGTTATTTTTAACCAGTTAAGTCAACACCGGCATACTCCCAGATACCATAAATAAGACCGGCCATGATACCAATTGCAAAAAAAAGACGCAGTCGACGGTCCCAGGATATCTTACTGCCATCACCCATATATTGCAGCACGGAGATGATCAGGTAGGTAAAACCGGCAACAAACGGTGCGGTCTGAAGAATTTGCCAGAATGTTGCCATCACCGTTTCCTGCAAACTGTTACCAATCCGCAGATTAAACAACAGATAAAGAATGGCTGAAAGACTAAACCTTATTTTTTCCTTAACGCTTTGCATATGATCTCATTAAATACACTCCTTTTCCCAGACACAGATATCTGTAAAGACAGACTCTACCCTCTTTTGCTGTTCTTTTCACCGATGCACTTCCTACAACCGATCGAAACGGACCCTGAAAGGGATAAACAGGCTGACTGTGATATTTTCATGGAACAGGGATTGTGTCAAGGACATACTCCTGTGCCTCTTGAAAAGAATCGTCAGCGCTTTGTTCATCTGGTCAGGGATATCCGGGAGAGAAAAGACGATTATGGTGCACAGCTTGCATCCCTGACAATGGCTGCCATGTCCGCCCCGCCATCAGCGAAGCGGGGGGAATCAAAAAATGAAATTATCTCATCTCTTTTAAGCAGTCACTCACTGGCAATTTCTTCATCTGATGAAGAGATTGCGCTCTGGCAGGCCCGGCTCGTGCTGGCAATTGCTGAAATCCTGGAAAGAGACGAACACGAGCTCCAGCAAAATCTGAACATGCTCGACAGCCAGGAGCTGGAAATGTTCCGTTCATTGCAGGGTGATGACAGGGATGAAGATGACCCATTTGCAGAGTTGCAAAGGATTAAAGCCCGTTTAGAGACCAGAAAGCCGCAAGCTGAAAAGAATCGGTTTAAGGCCTGGCTGCAGCTCATGAACCGTTTTCAATGGCAAGAAGATCTGTTCTGGCTGGCCACCTCACAAGACAGCGCCGATCAGATCTTCAATTTATTTGAGAAAAAGACCAGTGGTATGGCAATTCCGGTACTCAGTCTACCGTTGCCTGCACATATAAATATCAGCACCACTTACCTGGTCAAGCAGATCAAAGATTTTCATCAGGATGCCAGTCAGATACACCTGGAAATAAAAAACGATCTTGAGAATCTCGCCCGGATAGTAGATTACGATCCGGGTTCAGACGACATGCTCCTGCCAGGCACCACCGACTGGGTTGAGAAGTGGAATATGATTCTTGAAGACCACTTTCCTGCCTCCAACCATGGACGATCAGCGGTCACCATCTACATTCTCCCCGACCATCCGATTGCAGATCTTGTATCACTCAATCATTTAAAACCTGATGGTGCTGGTTTTAAACATGGGTTACTGGGCGTATTTAAAAACTAGATAAAAAAATTAGCATATCGATACTATTCAGAATTTATGAGGCACGATGATTTCCACAGAACCAGTGCCCTGTTTATGATAGTGGTAGAGCATATTTTATGGGATTGTATGATCAACCATTACCACTCACAACCAGCAGAGTGGTAATGGCATCGGTTTGAAGGTAAAAGAAGTTACGACGAATTCAACTATTCCGGCTCGACCCCTTTACTATAATCAGTTATTACATCAGTAGCTCGAGCACGAAGTTCCCGGTCAAGCTGCAGCAAACCTTGCGGGTTATCGCCGATCAGCTTGAGCTGGGCAATAATTTCGTTGTCATTATCTTCCTCTTCAACCTGCTCGGTAACGTACCATTGCAGAAAAATCTGGGTCGCGTGGTCTTTTTTACTGATAGCAAGTTCCACTAAATCATTGATTGATTGAGTAATATACTGTTCGTGTGTCAGGGTCTGAGTAAACATGTCAAGCGCGTTCTTAAAGGTATGCGGTGGCTTATGAATTGTATCAAGCTTCACTCTTTCGCCCTGTCTCTGAAGATATTCATAGATTTTCATGCTATGAAACATTTCTTCGTGATACTGTACCATAAACCAGTTTGCAAATCCTTTAAGGCCGACATCCGCAGCATAAGCAGACATCGACATATAGAGATATGCTGAGTACATTTCTCGATTAATCTGTTCGTTAAGTGCCTGTGCTATTTTCTTATTAATCATTTGTCAGTAACTCCTTAAAGTCTGAATATATTCTGCCATCAGATGTAATCAAATTGTTACAACAGGTTTTTCTATCTGCAACAACAAATCAGCCAATACCGTGGCAGCGTAGCCATTTAAATTAACCCTATGGTCGCTCAACAGGAAGTCAAGGAGAGAACAACATATCTCTTAACAGCGATTGAACCATACTGTTTTCAAATGAAAAAAGGATGGTCAGGATCAAATCCTGTTCATCCTTCGATAGAGCGCTGGCAACGCTATCACCAGTGATAAATCGATTATTCCCTCATACAGCAGGTGTAGGGATTAATCGTTGTTACCGGGCAGTCGGCGGCACGAACGACCTTATCGGCAACGCTTCCAAACATGATTTTCTCGAGCCCCTTGTATCCATGGGTTCCCATAACAATCATGTCGGCCTCTATTTCAGTGGCATATTCGACAATCTGCTCACCAACATCTCCCATCAGGACTTTTGCGACGATATCCGATACCCCAAGCTGGACATAATCATCCCGATAGTCATCGACAAAACTTGCCATTCGTCCCTCAGCGCCGGTTAAGAGCTCATCCTCCAGGTTGGGCATGTGCATCTGGGGAACAAAGAAACCGGAGTAATCTTCAAAATTCTGAACAACAAAGACCAGATTCAGGGAGGCACCAAACTTTCCTGCCATAAAAGCCGCGGAGTCAGCAATTAATTTTGAGTTATCAGAAAAATCTATTGGAGTCACAACATGCTTGATATTTCGAATATGCTTCATGGCCACCTCCTTTAAAATAGATGATCAATAGGCCCAAAAAATCTGCCCCGCCTCATCCCATTTTTCCATATCTATTAACGAGATCACAAGAACAATTTCCATGCTTATTTCACCTGCTATCAGCGACAATCAGCCGTCTTCCATTCCTTTAATATAGTGCAGTTGCTAAAGATTGCAAACATTTAACCTGACAATTATCATGCACTTAAATGGCAGCAGTCGTCAACCGATTATTTTAACAGTTCATTAATCGTCTGTTTATATTTCTTCTCAATCACATGCCGCTTCTTTTTAAAGGTGTTGGTCAACTCCTCACCATGAGTTAATCCCTTTTCCAGAAAAGTGATGCCCTGGAGCTTTTCGTAAGGCTTGAACCCTTTTCTCGGTTTCAGGAGTCGATTCATCTCTTTTCTGATCTGCTCCAAAATCCTGTTGTCGGTCAGGAGTTCGACCCCTTCTTTCTTGATATTATCAAATGTCTTGCTGGTCCAGATCCGCAACTCTTCAAGATTGGGGACGAGCAGCGCCCCAAGACCTTTTTTATCCTGACCAACCAGGATTGCATCTTCGACAAACGGAAACATGGTTATTGCACTCTCAATTCTACTTGGATCAATATTCTCGCCGCTGGCAAGTACAATAATGTCCTTGGCTCTGCCGGTGATGACCAGTTCATTCTTAATAGTCAGTTTTCCAAGATCGCCCGTCTTAAAAAAACCATCTTCGGTAAAGGATTTCAGATTTTCATCCTCATTATTGTCATACCCTGCCGTCACCTGTGGGCCTCGTACTTCTATCAATCCTTCCTCGCCGACCGTTAACGTTTCACCATCTTCCGAAACAATGCGCACCTCGGTCTCAGGCACTGCAGGACCAAGTGTTCCATAGGTCCGACAGGAGAGCCCTCGACCGGCAATAGCAGGTGAACATTCAGTCATTCCGTAGGCATTGACGATCCGTATATTCACCGCATCTATCCAATCCTCCAGAAATCCTGCCAGCGTCCCCCCTCCGCTGATGGCCAGTCGCAGCCTGCCGCCAAAGCGCTGCCGCACCATCCCGAGCTTCTTCTGGGCTAACAGGTAGAGAGGAGCTAAAACGGTACAAACCGATATCGCTTTGAGTTTCTTTATTAAACGATAGAAACCTGATTCTTCTTCAAAACAGGGCAGATGGTCCTGAACAACCCGTTTATTTTTGCGATATTTTGTTGAGACCCAGATCATTGCGGTAAAGAGCGCGTTGGCAACGTTACCTTTTTTCTTCACACCAATCTGAACCTTGCTAAAGAGAGATTCCCATACCCGTGGGACTGTTGCCACAACGGTGGGTCGGTATTTCTCAAGATCCTGAGCAAACCGCTTCACTGAAGAATAGACCAGACAACAGCCACCGGAGAGCGCCACATATTCTGCTGTACGCTCGAAAATATGCCAGCTCGGAAGAATCGAAAGCCAGCGATCGGATGAATCCAGGTTTATCAACCCGGGAATACAGCCAACATTATGCATAATATTTGCATGTGTCAGGCTCACTCCCTTCGGCATCCCCGTTGTCCCCGAGGTGTAGATAATAGTCAGCTGATCAGAAGGCTTAAGATCGTTGCCGCGCGCTAGAAACTGGTTGACATCCTGTTGACTGTACGTTCTGTTTTTTAACAGATCCTGGTATGAAGAAAGCCGCCCGAATAAAGAGTGACGGGCTGGTCCAGCCATCACAAAAGTACTTTTCAATCCCTTAATCGATTTCAGTGACTCTTTATGGCGATCGAGAAGATCGGGTGTCTCCACAATAAGGTGGGAGCAATTGCTGTTAGTAATGATAAAGTTAAGTTCCTGCGACGGTGTATCTGATCCTCGAGGAACCGTGACCGCACCGAGTGACATGATTGCCAGATCAGTTACCATCCAGCCATAACGGTTATCCGACAGAAACATGACACGATCTCCCCTGCGGACACCTTTTTCACCAAATGCTCTACTGAGCAGCAACACATCTTCAAAAAGCTTTGAGTAACTGACCCGTATTTCCTCATCTCCGGCCTGGTATATATAGGCATCAATTTCCGGGTATTTTTCAGCGCTTGCCAGGAGAACATGAAAAAGCGTTTCCAGGAGCGGAGGACGTTCAATTTCAACCATCATCATTGCTTCAGTCATCTATTTTGTCCCCCAGTGAATACAAATTGTTCCCATCATAAACTTTTTATAGGCAACACGGTGGAACCCTGCTTCTCTGAAAAGCGCTGCAAGTTCCTCCGCGTCATGAAAATCCATGGTCGAACCGGTAAGATATGAATATGCTGCCTCATCACGGGCAATCAGCTTTCCAAGCAGCGGGATACCGTAACGAAGATACAGCTGAATAAATGGATAGAGCACTGTTCTGTGCGGCGGGGTCGTATCAAGACAGACAACCTTTCCACCAACCGCCAGAACCCTTCGAACTTCTTGCAATACCCTGAGACTGTCATCGACATTTCTCAGCAGGTAGCCGAACGTCACCGCCTTGAAAAGGTTATCTCCATATGGAAGATTATTCGCATCACATGCCTGCCAGGCTATACGGGAATCGGGAAATCTTTTCGCCGCCTCTGCCAGCATATTCTGGGAAAAATCGGCACCAATAACATTGCTTTCTGGGGATGTCTGTCGAACCAGGGCGGCTATATCTCCGGTCCCAGTTGCCAGATCAAGAACCCATCCCTTCTCCACTGAACCAGCCTGATCAACGGCGAAGCGCCTCCATCGCTGGTCCTGGCCAAAGGTCATAACCCTGTTCATCAGATCATAACGCCTGGCAATGGCATCGAACATTCTCTGGACTCCCGGGCCTTTACTCATCTTGTTCTCCTGTTTGCCAGAGCTTTTGAGAATCTTACTCTAGCAAGGAGCGGAGCCGGGGGTCCGTGGAAACGCAATGACGTCCCTGATATTTGCCATTCCGGTCACAAACTGCACTAATCGCTCAAACCCCAGCCCAAAACCGGAATGAGGTGTTGTCCCGTATCTCCTCAGGTCCAGGTACCACCCATACTCATCTGTATCGATTCCCGCGTCCTGCATGCGGCCAAGAAGCATATCATAGCGTTCTTCACGTTGACTGCCACCGACAATCTCACCGATACCCGGAACCAGAATATCCATCGCCGCAACAGTCGTGCCATCATCACTGACCCGCATATAAAACGGTTTAATGGATGCAGGGTAATGGGTAACAACCAGCGGCAGCCGGTATACCTCCTCTGTGAGGTAGCGTTCATGCTCTGACTGCAGGTCAACACCCCAGGTAACGGGATAATCAAATTTTTTAGCGGCTTTCAACAACTGCTCTACTGCCTCGGTATAGGTAATGTGAACGAAACTCTCTTCGATGACATGCTTCAGCTTGGCAATCACTCCTTTTTCGATGAATCGATCAAAAAGTATCATATCCTCGTGACAATGCTCGAGTACATCGGATAGTAAGTATTTAAGCAAGGTTTCAGCTATTTTTATATTGCAGGAGAGATCACAAAATGCCATTTCAGGCTCAAGCATCCAGAATTCTGAAAGGTGCCTTGAGGTGTGAGAATTCTCCGCTCTGAATGTTGGCCCGAAGGTATACACAGAACCGAGCGCCTGGGCGTACACTTCTGCCTGAAGCTGTCCGCTCACCGTCAAGCCTGCCCTGCGGCCAAAAAACTCTTCTGCTCCTGAACCCGAGCCATTGGCGATTTCACTTTCTTCTCTTCCGGTGATGACCTGAAACATCTCACCGGCACCCTCACAATCACAGGTGGTAATAACGGGGGTATGCACCTGAACAAATCCCTGTTGCTGGAAGAACTGGTGAACAGCAAAACTCAATCTCGATCGCACCCGGGTAACTGCGCCGAGTGCGTTTGTTCTGGGACGTAAATGTGAAATATCCCGGAGAAATTCAAATGAGTGGCGTTTTTTCTGAAGTGGGTAATGTTCTGGATCGGCCCAGCCCACAACGTTAATTTCCTCGGCCTGCACTTCAACGGCCTGGCCTTTGGCAGGAGACTCTGTGAGGATTCCCTGGACAACGATACTGCAACCAGCCGTTAACCGGACAATTTCATTGGTGTAATTATTCAGGTTTTTATCTGCAATGAGCTGTAAATTTGCCAGACATGAACCATCATTGATTTCCAGAAATGAAAAACTGCCCGTATCACGTCTGGTTCTCACCCATCCTGCTGCACAAATTCTTCTGCCCGTCGGTTTTTCTCCAAGAAGGCCACCAATCCGATCAATCTTCATACACTCACCTGTTTGTGATGATAGTCAAATAACAATTCCCTAACAGAACCATAACAACTAAAAACAGTTAGTCATTGCCGCTCTATCTGTGGCATATGTCAGCATACGGTTTAACCTACAACATGTAGTCAGTTCTGACATTACCAAGCGCTGAAAAAACAGAACTTTTCGCATCCGGTATCTCCTGGCATATCCTCTCCAGCATTGTCCTGACCGTGTCTCTACGCGTATTTCCGGAAAGCGGACAAAGATTTTCAACCGGGCAGAGCCCCAGCTTTTCTGCGATATCGACAACATCATTTTTTCCAATGTAAGCAAGTACCCGGATAATACTCAAGTTCCCACCAAACAGATCCTGGCGGGGCACCATTGTCGAAATATTGCCACTGTAGAGAACATTGATAAAAAATGTTTCTATCAAATCATCTTTATGATGTCCGAGTGCCAGTTTTTTACATCCGTGCCTGCGAGCATAGTCAAACAACTGTGTCCGTCGGTTACGGGCACAGCTATAGCAGCTTCGCTCCTCCCCGTCTTTGACTGGCCATGCATCAAGAACGGTGAGTGGAATAGAGAAACGGGCAAGCTGCTCCCGTATGCGCTCAGCAGGCGCGGGTTCAACAGAATCGGGTCCACCAAAACCGTTATCCACATATACCGCCTCAATAGTATAGGAAATGGGTGCTTTTTGACGCCACACCTGCAAAACCCAGGCATTTACAAGACTGTCAACGCCGCCCGAGACGGCTACAAGGACCTTGTCTCCGTCACTGAGCATACCAAAATCATGTAAAGCCTGTCCTATTTTTCTGTTGATATGCTTTGGCAGCGGGGAGCTCTTCATCACTAATACAGCCTCATGTAGATATCCGGGTCCAGAGGGACCGATACGGATTTCTCTCTGAAAGGGAGTATCTACTCCACAACATAGGAGTGCCTAAAGTGAGCTAAAATGAACTAAAGTGACTA
>RCNE010001099.1_pt1 | contig 14774 bp, 10 predicted proteins | sample 2041361 | NCBI WGS metagenome assembly RCNE01 (sample SAMN09708229, study PRJNA481090) | Marine sediment metagenome, whole genome shotgun sequencing project.
CTTCGAGCCGGCCGTTGCTGGATCGAACGCAGCAATTGCGTGGTCTTTCTCTTGCGTTGGCGATGATCGCCACTGCGACCCTGTTCGCGCAGTTCTGGTTGCCCGAGAATGGGCACTTCACGCCCCTGGTCAATGGGGAGACCGATATTGCAACCTATGCCTGGTTCTGTGTCTTGCGGGTATCGAACGTCTGGTTCTGGTTGCTTGCTTGTCTGGGTTTCGCGGGACGTTACCTGCAGCGCCCGAGCCGTCTCTTGACGTATCTCAATGGCGCCGTTTATCCAATATTTTGTATACACCTAACGATCATTGTTGCGCTGGGATATGTGATCGTTCCTCTCGATTGGTCGATATTGACAAAGTACCTGACCATTACGACGGGGACGATCGTCGTATCGCTTGGTAGCTACGAATTGGTGTGGCGCAGAATCGCCTGGTTGCGACCACTTTTGGGCCTGAAGCCCCTGCACGCCGGAAAATCGAAGATGCGATCGACCGTTATTCGCGGCATTATTGACAATAATAGTAAACAGTGTTAACTATATGTGATCATGAGTAACAAAGCTCAAGCTGTCCCCACTATGCCAGGCACTACCGTTCACAGCATCGTCGAGGCGACGCGAACACTGCTGGCGAGGCGAGGTTACGGGACGTTTTCGATGCGCGAGGTTGCTGACCGCGCCGGGATCACAGCGGCAGCCATCTATCGGCATTTCCCGAACAAGGACGCTCTGGTGGACTTCGTCGTCAACGATACGCTTCGTGAATTCGAGCTGAAGCTCCTGCGTGCAGTCGCGCCCATGCCTGTCGGATCGTTCGAACGCTTAGCCGCGTTGGGTACCGAATACATTCGGATCGCCACAGAGCACGAGGAGCAGTTCAAAGTCCTGTTCACCCGCATTGGCCAGAACCCACGAAAGCTCGCGGACTTTCCCGGGCAATGCGGCTACCAGGTGCTGCGCCAGTGTGTCGTCGAGGCCATTGAGGCAGGTACCGTGCGAGAGGCCGATCCTGATCTGGTCGCGTTTTTTCTCTGGTCGCGGGTGCATGGCATCGCGATGCTCTTGCTCGCTTGCGACTTTAGCGACACGATGCCGGCCAATATCGGTGAACTGACGGCGCAGAATTTATTCGCAGCTACTCGCGATTTTGTTGTGAGCGGCTTACAGGCAGAATCGTAATGTCAGCGGCATTCCCACGCGCGCGATGGTGGGTTCGTCTCTCGTGGTTTTGGCTCGTTCTGCTTGCGCCGTTGTTGGTGTTCTCCAACGGGCGTTGGCAACTTGCGATCGCCGCACTGGCGTCGCCTTTCTTGGCGCGCCTCTTTCTCTTTTCACAACCTGTCGCTAGGGGGTTGCTGATATTGTTGCCGCTGCAACTCGTCGCCTACTTGGTCATGTGGTGGGAGGTTATCCCTGCGCCGGGCGTGCTCTACTACATAATCGCCGCTGCGTACGGGCTTTGCTATTTTTTGCCATTTGTCGTCGACCGAATCGCATCAGACCGCATCAAGGGTTTCGCCAGCACACTTGTCTTGCCCCTCTCCTGGTACCTCGTAGAGATTCTCATACAATTGCTTACGCCATACGGGAGTTGGTCATCTGTAGGGTACACACAGATGGGGCATGGTCTTTTGACGCCGCTCGCGGCCTGGATCGGTGTTGCGGGCGTGGCATTTGTCACCGTGTGGGTGGCATCGGTGGCGTCATGGTTGGTTGCTACGACGGTTCCGGTAATGAGTCGTACTTTCGCATTGGCCCTCTGGGCCGGTTCGATATTGATGTTGGTCTGGTTGGCTAATACGCCGACCGCGGGCGACTCGTCAAATGCGGATACTCTAGCGGTCGCGGCGATTACACCATCGTACGAAGCAACGCTAAAAGTTGCTCGCGCGGTACAGGTGGCCAGGAAATCCGGCAAATTCGACGGTGAGAATCGGACCAACATTGACAACGTTGTGTTCGAACTCAATGACGAATTGCTTACGCGCAGCCGCGATGCAGCTCAAGCGGGCGCGAGGCTGATTGCGTGGTCGGAAACGGCAGGCCGCGTGCTGGGGTCTCAGGAAGATCGTCTTATTGCGCAGGCACAAGAGTTGGCCCGCGAAGAGGGCGTTTATCTCTTCATGGGAATTGGTGTGTTGCATCCGGACAGCCAACCACCTTTGGAAAACAAGGTTATTGCCATTACGCCGTCCGGTGAAATTGCCTGGCAGTACAGCAAGGCCCGACCCATTGTAGGTTCGGAGGCACCGTTCTTACCGCCCGGACACAATGAACTAGCTACGCTCGACACGCCGTATGGGCGGTTAGGTCTGGTTATTTGCCATGACCTCGATTTTGCCGATTTCGTGGCACAGGCGGGTCGGAAAGAGGTGGATCTCTTGCTCGTACCGTCGGCGGACTGGGCTGTTATCGCTGATCTGCATGCCAAGATGGGGGTAATGCGTGCTGTCGAAAACGGTTTTTGGTTGCTGCGACCCGCATACGATGGCCGTTCTGTAATTGCATCGCCCGATGGACGTGTTACTCATTCGGCATACGATGCGGAACTGGAAGAGCGCGTTCTTGCCGGCCAGATTACGGTGGCGGGGATCAACACCGTGTATCCGCACGTCAGATCCTATCTCCCGTTCGTAGCGATGGCGTTCCTTGGTGGATTATTAGTATTCGCCTGGCGAGACCGTCCATCTTGAAGAGTGCAATTTACTTGCTGTTGTCGGTTCTGCTCGTTGGCTTACAGGGACAGGCAGCCGAAACGACCCTGATAGACTTTGAATTGAAGGATCAGTTTAAGCACACTTATCGAGATGATGATTGGCGCGGTAAAGTTCTACTTCTTATAGGGTCGGACCAAAATGGCAGTCAATTCGATGCCGTCTGGGAGCAGGCTATTCGCGATTCAGTAACAGATCGCGCCGACATGGGAAGCCTGCGCATAGTCCATGTTGCAGACGTCAGGGGCGTACCTTTCTTTCTCAAAGGCGTAGTCAGCAGAAAATTTCCCGAGGACAAGACCAATCCGATCATTCTCGACTGGAAGGGTAGGTTTGCCACGGCCTACGGCTTCGAGGGCGACAAAGCCAACATTCTTGTGTTTGATAAAAACGCGCTCTTAGAGCAACAACTGGCCGTTTCTGGGATTGATAATCAAAAGCTGGTCGATTTGACCGACGTATTGGTTACGCTACTCGGGCGGCCGAGCAACAACGAGGGTGCTGACTGACCATTGCCGTTTCCGACCGGATCCGGGAGTGCCTGATACCGATTGTTTCGGGAAGACTCGAAGTTCACCGTCCAGAGGTTCTCTTCGACGACCTGGACACCGAGGTCATCTCACTCGGATTCAAAATCGCCTCTGACGGTCCGTTGCAGTGCATAGCGGAGCAGGCGTTGCATCAGCCGCTGCTGGAGGCCGCTTGGTTCTTCAAGACCCATACGAGCAAGCGCCTTTTCGAAGCCTGAATGCTTGCCGCTCAATGCCGAGTACATTGTGCGAACGCGTTTTCCCGTAGTGGCGGTGTTGTCTTGCAGCCATCCGAGCGCTTCGGCCAGCGCCTGCTCGTCACTGCTTAATTCCGTGCCGAGCGGATAGGGAGGAAAATGCGCACGGTGCTGATCGAAGACCGATGCGATGACATCGGGACGGTTCTTGGCAGCGTCGCTCGCCATCGTGTAGTCGCGTTCAATCTTGCCGGAGCGTCGCGGCGCTTCGATGAGACTGTCGTGAAATTCAGCACCGGCAACGTGCAGCAGTCGATCGATCGTATCGCGGTCGCTGCAGCCTCGTGTTGCTGCAATACCGTACTCGGTCACGAACACATCGCGATGATGTCGCGGCACGGTATTGTGGCCGTAACTCCAGCGCAGATTAGAGGAGACTTTGCCCCCACTTTCACGTCGCGCCCGACACATCAATATCGACATCGCTCCGTCGAGCGACTGGGCCATCGAGACAAAGTCGAACTGGCCGCCAACGCCACTGACAACACGCCCGTCCTCGAGTGCATCAGAAACCGCCGCGCCGAGCAGCGTTACCATCATGGTTTCGTTGATAAAGCGCGCATCGCGGCGTTGCGCACGTTTCTCGGCTTCTTCGCCAAACAAGGTGTTTACTTTGGAGATGCGGGTCATGTCGATGAGACGGCGTCGCTCCTCGGGCAGTGCCCGCAGACCGTCGTACAAAGCGTTCGATCCTATGAAGAAGCCGGCGTGCATGACGGTAGCCGTTGATTCGTCGGCTGGCCGTTTGATGAGGCCCGCATCGAACAGCGCGAACAGTGCATCACTGAGCAACTCCGTCGATGCGTAAAGCCCCTCCCGAAACGGCGTGATCTCAACAGGCAGATGCCGGCGTCGTTCTGTGGCGGTTCCACCGGGCAGGTGCTCAAGCACTTCAGCAAATAGCTCGGGCGACGAATGTCGGAGCTTCAGGCAGTGAGCAAGAGCATCACTGAGCGAGCCGATACCAATCTGCAGCGTGCCGCCGTCGCGAACAAGACTCGCAACGTGCATAGCGGTCGCGTAGTCGCCGTCGGAAACGGCTCGGTTGGGCAGAGTGAATAGCGGATAGTCGTAGCTGCTGTCGTCAAGAACGATATCGAGATCCGTCGCATTGAGATCGGCGTCGCCAGGCATAAAGGGCATGTGGTGATTGACCTGGCCGACGAGCAATGCCGGCAGACCCGCATTGCGACGCTCTTCGAAATACGGCATCAAGTCGAGCGTGACCTCCGGGTTGGAACCGAGACTGTAGCGCCCGGGCCGGTCCGGCGAGACGGCGACCAGTTGTGCCAGGACATTGACGCCGAGGCGCATCAGTTCGCCTGCCACCTCGCTGTAATTAATGCTTGAGTATTCTTGCTGCACATAGGGGTTGCCGAGGTAGCCGCCCGGCCGCAGGTAGAATTCCCGTACACGCACGTTGGCTGGCAATGAACCCGTGCGAATGGCGTCGGCGTAGCGGGGTACAGGCCAGTCCGCATAGAGTCGTTCGACCAGCGGTTCGAGAAAACGCTTCTCAAGCTCGCTCTGACCTTGCGGTGGCTCCAGCGTCAGCCCGGTAAAAATGGTGAGCGATATCGACGACTCCCGGGTTGCCAGCTCAAACAAGGCATCGGCGACGTGCGTCGCTTTGCCGATACCGATCGGCAGACCGAGTACGACTTCAGACCCGACACGCTCGACGATGGTCCGGGCGGTTTCCTCAGCAGATTGGCAGGTCACGGTCACGCCGCGAGTATAGCAACGTCAAGCGGGGGGTTCCGAAGTGGATTCGGGAGGCGGCGTTGGGGCGCCTATGCCCGTCCAGATAAACTCATCAACGCGCCACAAAACGATTGGTCAGGCCGCCTGTCCGCGTCTCCTTCCGATAAACACAACAAGGATCACGACCAACAAGATTCCCAACGCTATAGCGACAGTTTGCGAGCGCCCTGTCGCCGGACCGCCGCCATACGTTTCAGGACCAACAAACGTGAACCGCGAATCTGCTTCCGCACGATTTGGATTACCGATGCTGAGCTTGACCTCCAGGCCGTCAGGAATAAACGACATGCCGAGAACGGCGGAGCGAAATTCGCTCAAGCGTTCGCGCAATCTCTCGGCTGGCAAGGCTTGCATCAGAAGTGCGGATAGTTGCTCACCACGCCGGTCACTCGTGAGATCTTCAAGTGATGCGCGTTCCTGACCGGCAAGTAAGTACAGCTCGCCATCGAGCGCCTCGAATCGCGTGCCGTAAAATGTCTCCGGCAGGTTGTGATAATAGTCTTTCGTGTTCTGCAGGGTTCCATCGTAGCCGGGTAGCGCTTTGGCAAGTGTCATCGCTTCCCTTAAAGCGTTGTGATGCGCTGCGAATTGAGTGCCTATATTCTTGCCCCACAGATTGAAATCGCTGCCCATTTCGAACGATGACACTTTCTCCAAATCAAGCGCCGCAACAATGTTGTGTTTCGCTCCAACGTGCGCGAAACCACGCCCCAGGCGCTCCGAAAAATCCGCTTTACCCGCATCCTGGTGAGCGTCAATAATTCGATTCATTGAGATTTGTGAGATCGTTAGATAGAACGCGTCATCATAAAAAATATAGAACACGTTAACGAAGCCTGTTGGCAACATGTAATATTTTTGGCCGTTGTATTCGTTGCCAAGTGGTTCCGTACTCGAAAGCTGGAACATTCCCATTCCGCGGCCACCAAACTCGGTTGCGAAACGTTTCCATAATTTCCCAAAAAACGCCTCCGCACGCACACTATCGTCGAGCTTCAGCCCGAACCAAACGTCAATATCTGCAATATTGCTTATGGAGAATGAGTTCTTTTCGCCGATGCCGAGAAAAATCTCATCGCCAACGAAATCCAACAGGCGTTCACCTTGTACAAGCTCTTCGCCAAATAATTCATCCGAAATTTCTTCCTCAGCCGCACGAATCAAGCGTGTGCGTCTGGCTTCCTCTGTTTCACCATCACGTGGTTCCCGACGGCGGTTCCCACCTGCCCTCATTAGCAAGTCATCGACCGAAAAGTTTGCAACCAGATTAACCGCGCCGAGTCGCTCGGCATCGAAAAGAAACGACAGCACTCCGGTTTTTCCGCCAAAGAACTCGGACAATTCACGATAGTCGCTGTTGTCGATAAGCGGCAGAATAAGGGTGTGCAGGTACAGCTGGTCGGATATCGTATACGCAATACCGACGGGGTCGAAAAACTCGCGAAAGAAACTCTGATAGCCCGCGGAAAAGCGCTCGTAATTGGTCTTCTCTGTCGTTGAAACGGTCGAAATAGGAACCCGATCGACGGGCATGATAGACCATACCGAGCCCCACGTGCTGTGTGCGATACGTCCTTCAGAGTCGATACTGTAATTCTCGGGCGCGTAAATAGCATCGGCTTCAAAGTAGTTCTTTGCAACCATGTCACGGAGCGAATTTGGCCATTCGCCGTGCGTCCGTCGATAGGCGAACACGCTGTACTGCAAAGTTTCCAACGCGTCGAGTACGGTGTTACGACGACGTGCATTAATGCGATAGGCTGGACCGGTCAACTTGCGGATGAATGCCTCTGACATGTAGATCAATCCATCGCGTTGCGGTTCCATCTTTAGCAACGCGTAGTGGTAGTCGAGCGCGCCAGCCATTGCGGCTTCCTTGTTTTGCGCCGCGTGTTCTATGCGATCGATAACCGCCTCATGCGTTGCTATAACAATATAGTCGCCGACTTTTCGATATATTGCCCGATCGCTTACGATGAGCTCAAATCCTTTCTCGGCGATTGCATTGACCGGTTTTAGCACCAACGCATAATCCGTCCGTGGCATAAACGACAGGTCGTCGCTGACAAACGCCAATTCATCGACCGCTGCGATAAAGGCGTCGATTTCCGGAATTCCGAGGCGCTGCATCATTTTCTCTTTCAGCTGAACGGCGCCTGCCAAACCATAGACATCGCCCACCAAATCTGATTGCTGCTCCAGTATTTTCTCAAGCTCAAGAAACTGCGCTGGATGAATCATATGCACGAATAACATGTCGCGCGGAACCAACCCTGCAATTGCAGGCACCTCGATAGCCTGATCCGCGACCATGTCATTCCAGGGATGCGACGGAATCTCGACTAACTCAATATCGCCTATTGGAATCGCCCCAGAACGATCGTCACTCACTCGATTTACGCCGATCGAACCGAGCTGCAAACTCTCATCAATCGCACGCTGGCCGGTTAGCAACGTGGCTGACCTTGAGAATGAAACTCGCCCGTTGCCGTCTGGCTGAGCGCCAAGTAGTTCATTTCGCAAATTAGTGCGCGTTCGAGCCCAACGCTGGCTGTTAAATGCGCGCGCGTCTTCTCCTCGCGCGTGGCTCATCATGTTGAGCTGCATTTGCAGAATTGGATTGGCGGGGTCTTGAGAGAGTTCGTCTCGAACTTGCTGTAGTTTTTCGTCGTCTTGTGCATAGATCGGAGCAAGGAGACTTAGCGCCAGAATGAAAACCGCACCGCGGACCACAACGCTAATGGATGGCTTGGACATAATCTTAATCCTGTTGCGAACAGACCTCAGTTTATCGCATCCGTCAGTGCCAAAAGTCCTCAATAGTTCTCATTTAGCGGCGTCGCCCGCATCATGGAAAGGTAACGGTCGAAGCGGTGATTGCCTCGCAAAGCTTGAAACGCCGCGTCTTTCGCATCCCAAACCTGTCAATCGGCGACGAACGCCCCGGTAACCTATTGAAAATATGGCTGAGACCGCGTGCCTAACAAACTGAAAATACGCGTGTCGGTGGTTCGAATAATCAGAACGATGGCAACCGGGCTTCCTCGACATGCGTACAGTTGAAGCGCGTATGGCACTAGCCATACGCGCTCTTTGACTAATACGCAGGGCCGTCTACGTACTCGAGCCCGGCCTCGCTGGCCTGCGCCTTGACGGTGTCGTAGAGCTTCTGGTCGAGCGAATCTTTCAGACCACCAGCTTCTTCGACTTTTTTGGCGAGATAACCACTACGATCCTGTGACAAGTCCTTGATCTGTCGTTGCAGGTCCGCCCGTTCACCGGCGAGTTCGGCAATATAGGCCCCCTGTTCGGTTGAGGACATCGGCTTTAGCATCTCAGGGAGTGCATCCTCGTCGAGTTCACTGAGTTCGACGGAACCGTCTGCGACGGCGGCAACCAGTTCATTGTTGCCAAGTAGATTGGTCCGGCCGCTGGCCGATGCGTTGAAAGCGCCCCGTCGTGCGCGTGCGGCGTACGAGGCACCTTCATGTAGCTTTTCAATCGCAGCCACTTTTCCTCGCATCTCTTCCTTTTCTTCGTCGTTACCGTAGTAAAGTCGCGTGTCGTCGAGTTTCGCCGACAGAGAAGCGATCTTTGCATCAAAGGGGGTGGTGAATGCGACGGCACCACCAGCCTGCTCAACCTGCAAGAAGTTGCCGTGACCGAGACTCGCGATCTGCGTCCAGGGCTCGACCGCCGACGGAATTTCACCGCACTGGATTGCGTTGATGACGATGCCTTTCTCCTGAGCAGCCGCGACAATCTCGGGATAGCGCACCTCGTTGTAGTCCATGTGCGGTGGCGCATCGCCGACCAGGAAGATCACCTGGTAGGCCTGGTCTTGCTGGCTCCAGGACATTTCGTGTACAGCGTCGTACAGTGCCTTGTTGACGCTTTCAGGCGTGTCACCGCCGCCACCCGCCTCGAAATCCATTAACGTTGCATAAACGGAATCGAGATCGTCCGACAGTTCGACAACTTTGGTCACGTACGAATCACCCCGGTCACGATACGCGACCAGTCCGATGCGAATTTCCGGTGCTTGTTGCGCTGATGCCATAGTCGTTGCGATCGACCAGATTTTCTCTTTCGCCGTTTCGATGAGACCCTCCATGCTGCCCGTCGTATCCAGTACGAACACTACGTCGATTTTGGGATGGTCATTCACCGTTATGTGATGATCGATCGACGGATCGATTTGGATGCTCTTGGCCGAGAGTTGCGGGTAGTACAAGACTGCGGCCAGAGTGAGTCCGAAAAGGGCGATGCCCATTAGTTTGCTGTTCATGATTAAAGTCCTCTATTGTGTGAATAATTGTCGCAGGGCCTCGTCGGCCTGACGCCTTGCGTGCTGGAAGTTCTCGCTCTCGTTCGCCGTTTTGCGTTGATGCTTCGGCGTGCTTTTGATTGCCGGTGGGATCGCAACGCACAGTGCCTGCACCAGGAAAAAGCACCAGGTGGCAAGAAACACGCTGCCGGAACGACTGATTGCCCATACGGTCGCCGAGACACTCAAAGCACTTACGCCCAGGTCCATCAGGGCCGGCATTACACCCGAGTAGAAATACAGGGAGCGCACCAGCCAGATCGAAGCGACGTGGACGAGCAGGTAAAACGGCAAGGGGGGCGCCGCCCACCAGGTGGTAGCAGCCAGTGCGCCCCAAAGCGCAAGCGTGGTCACGCGTCCCACCCGTTCATTGCTGCGGCTGAACAGATACAAGAGATAAGCCAGCCCCAGCGCGGGAATCACCAGGCGAAGAACAGCGCCTAAACCGACGAAGGGTGTCAGTGTTGCAACAACTGCGCTGGCAAAGAAGCCAAGTACCGCGGCGACAATTACGCCGTGAACAAAGGAAGGCCGTTTCATGTCGAACTCCTTATGCTTTTCTCATGGAGATACGCAATCTCTACCTCGTCGTCGCCGACGGTCATTTCTCTTGCCATCCAGGCAATGTCATCGAACTCTGAGTCGCCGCGGGCAACCGTGGGTGCGCGATGTGCGAAGAGCTCGGCTTTTTGCCGAAGGCTTTCGAGTGTCAGCTGGTTCTTATCGAGCATCGTCCGTCGCTCATCGAGATCCTTATCGTTCGCCATGTGCTTCGCGCCAAGACGCTTCAGGAGACGCTCTGCCTCGAGTTTCTTTTTGATCAAGCTCTTGGCGAGTCCGTCTTTCTTCGACTCGAAACAAAAATTGAGCTGTGCGTCGATCTCGGCGATCGAGCTTTCGAGTTCACTTTTGCGCACCGACAAAGCCTCCTGGTCATGCGCGCACAGGGCGATGCGCTGCTCAGCATTGGCAAGATCGTCCTCCATATCGCGGATGGCCTGCTTAAGCAGGGCTTCGGGCTCCTCGATCTGATCCAGAACAGCGTGAAAATCTGCTCTAAAGAGCTGCGAGATACGATTGATTAGTGCCATGGTGTTGCCTCCTGATATTTCCGGTCGAAACATTCGATGCAGGAATAATAGGCAGCGACGGCGTGATTAATAAGACATGAATCGGTAAAATCCGGGGGCCAGAATTTACAAAAACATTACATGGAATGACTGCTCAACCGGCGCCAGAGTGCTAGCCTGAGTGCCTGATGAATAAACAGATACGCATACTGGTTGTGGAAGACGAAAAAGCCATCCGCACGGGCCTCATCGACGTGCTTGTTTTTCACGGCTACGAAGTCGACAGTGCCGCAACAGGGCCCGAGGGGCTCGAGAAAGCGCTAACGGGCAAGTTCGAACTGATCTTGCTCGATATAATGTTGCCCGGTATGGACGGCTACGCAATCTGCGACAGGATTCGCGCCGTGGACCGTAACCAGCCAATCATCATGCTGACAGCGAAATCTTCAGACGAGGAAATTATCCAGGGGCTGCAACTTGGCGCCGACGATTATGTGGCGAAGCCTTTTTCGATCCAACAACTGGTCTTGCGGATCGAGGCTGTCTTGCGGCGCTCTCAGGTCGGCCAGAAACACGCCAGGACTCTGAACATCGGCAACATCGAAATCGATACCGAGAATCTCTCAGGTCTAAACGGCACTGACGAAATCGTTTTCACAAAACGCGAAATGGAGGTCCTGAGCTACCTTGCCCAAAACTCCGAGCGGCCGGTCTCGAGAGACGAGCTACTATCAAAAGTCTGGGGATACGCACGCGGCCTCGCCCTCGAGACGCGGACCGTCGATATTCATATTGCGAAAATACGGCGCAAGATCGAAGCCGATCCCAAGGAGCCAGCAAAACTCATTACCGTCCGCGGCGCCGGCTACCGTCTTGTGACGGAGAACTAGGCGTGCTTCGCAAGACTCTTATTAAAGGCTTCGACAAGCGCCGGCTCAGAAATCTGCTGGCGTTGTTCTTCCTGGCGCTTGCCCTGCCGACCGCGATTCTTATCTGGCAGGCATACAGCCAGCTTAAATGGGAGGCGTTTCATCAGTTCAGGGGTGCTGCAGAGGAATTGACCGGTCGCATCGACACACGTCTTAATAACATGATCACTGCCGCGGACGCGCATTCGTTCGCAGACTACACTTTCCTGATCGTCTCCGGAGATCCAAGCGCCAAGTTCGTGCAGCGATCTGCGTTGTCCGCCTATCCTGTCACGGAAGACTTACCCGGTGTGCTGGGCTACTTCCAGGTAGACACCAACGGAACATTCAGCACACCGCTGTTGCCACCGGAGGGCACTCAAGCGGCCACTCTCGGTATCGGCGAAGCCGAATACAGCAACCGCCTGCAACTCGCGCAGGAAATTCAGGCGGTGCTTGCCGATAACCGCCTGGTGCAGTCGCGGCAAGATTTTGCTGGCCGCGGGCTTGCGACGGTTTTCGCAGGGGCTAAAGACGTGTCCACACTAGAAGAAGAGGCGGGCAGGTACGAAGCGGGTGCTAGCAGTGGATACAGGAGTGCAACGTCAACCGACATTAATGCGGTCGACGACGTCGCGAGCGCGCCGCGCGAACGGATCGCTGCCGCCAACGAAGACTATAGCCAGCAAATTTTCGATCAACTAAATCAGCCCAGGAGAGAGATTCTGTCTGATGCGAACAAGGCGGGCACGTTGGCGTCCGACGAAGCAGCGGTTGAGACCTCACAATTGGAGCAGCGCTTCAACAGCATCGGTAAAGTCAGCGACTTAAAGCTCGATGCGGACCTGGAAAAGAAAAGCGAGGAAATCGAGCGTGACAACATCAAGGAACAGCTCGGCGCCGACGGTCCTGGTTACACCTTGAGCCGGCAGAAGCGCAGTGAACAAATTGCGTTGCCCGAATCCGTTGTGTCGCGTGGCAGTGAACTGATGGCGAACGTGTCGGGGCCATCGGACCTGCGTATCAGTACTTTCGAGAGCGAAATCGATCCCTTTGAATTCAGTCTTCTCGACAGCGGCCACATCGTACTTTTCCGCAAAGTATGGCGCGACGGCGAGCGATATATCCAGGGCTTGCTGCTTGATCAAGAGACGTTTACTCAAGACATTATCGGCGCACGTTTCATGGACACCGCGCTAGCCAACATGTCGAATCTTATCGTTGCTTACCATGATGATGTTATCCACACATTCAGTGGGCGCGATAATGTTGTTTATCCAAACGTTGCCGAAGGACTGGATGGCGCGTTGCTTTACCGCAACCGCTTGATTGCACCGTTAGACAGTCTGGAGCTTATCTTCAGCATCCAACGTCTACCGCCGGGTCCCGGTGGCAAGGTCCTCGGCTGGGTCACATTGGTACTGACGATCGTATTTATTGGCAGCTTCGTCACCCTGTATCGGCTGGGCTTGAGCCAGATCAACCTCGCCCGGCAACAGCAGGACTTCGTGTCCGCGGTTAGCCACGAACTTAAGACCCCGCTCACCTCCATTCGCATGTACGGCGAAATGCTCAAAGAGGGCTGGGCGGACGAGGAAAAAAAGCAGGGTTACTACGAATTCATTCACGATGAGTCAGAGCGCTTGTCGAGACTCATTTCCAATGTTCTGAAGCTTGCCGGGATCACGCGAAATGAACCGCAATTCGACCCAAGGCCAACAAGAGTCGGGGAACTGTTGAGCAATACCGAATCCAAGATCTCGGGCCAGGTTGAACGCGCAGGATTCGAGCTTCGGTTGAGGAGAGATGATGACGCGGAACAGGCCACGATTAACGTCGACGAAGACTGCTTTGCCCAAATCATCATCAATCTCGTCGACAATGCCATCAAGTTCTCAAAAAACGCGGAAGAAAAGGCCATCGAGGTAAGCAGCAAGCGAACCTCGGACAACCAGATTTTGTTTTCAGTCCGTGACTTCGGACCCGGAATCCCCAAAGATCAAATGAAGAAGATATTCGAACTCTTTTACCGGTCAGAATCCGAACTCACTCGTGAAACCGTCGGTACGGGTATTGGCCTGGCCATCGTGCACCAACTCACACTAGCGATGGATGGAAGTGTGGATTTGATCAACGTCGAGCCAGGCGCGGAATTCAGGATAATGTTCTCAAGCGTTGATTGATTCCGTACGTCCCGGTAACTTGCTGAAAACTATAGCCTCAGGCCTTCCACCAGCGTGCTGACCTACTTCCGGGAGAGCTTCACGCCAACCTTGACCAGTCCCGCAGTCTGCTGCAACGCCTTTAACACTCTTGGAATACCGGCATCAGCATCCAGCCGATGTCGGTTGAGCTGGGTCGCACGAGCCTCATCGCTGGCAGAGTTCAACAGCGCCAGCAGCACATCCAGATTATAGGATTCCTCGCCGGGCAGCAGTGAGACCGGCACAGCCAGGCTTTCTTCGGGCAATCCGATTGACTGGTGGGTATAACGCAGGGCCGCCATCATCGACTCGACTTTCCTGTTGCCTGAATCCGCCAGGTCGTAAGGCGGATGCCAACTACCCGCAGGCGGTAACCTGTCGTTGTGGGTGGTCACCAGCAGCAGCGGCGGTTTCTTCCTGGCGAGATGCTCCTCGAAATAGCCGCACCATTGCTTGAAAAATTGCCTGTCCAGAGCCTTTGCCGGCTGGTTCGCCTGGCATACCCAGAGCAGCAGATCGACTTTGACGGCTTCTTGCAGCAGGACTTTCGAAGTGCTTTCCTTGCCATCGAGCCCAGGTGCATCGACCAGGTAGATTTCGAGGCCATTCGCCAGCCGCATGGGATGGTAGTGAAACCCGGAAGTCGCCGGAAGCGGATCGGTCTCTGCCACGCATTGCTGCTTCAGCGCATTGATCAAAGATGACTTTCCAGCATTGAGCTGCCCCAGGATCATGACTGACAGCGGTTTTAGCTCCACCTCTTCCGGCTTGTCCTGGGCATTCCGGTAGGCCAGCATTTCCTCCTCTGAGAACTTCAAACGGCCGCTGTACAAGTCGATGCCCACTTGTGTCACCTGCTCAAACAAGACGACCCTGATATTTTTCTGCATATGCTGGCCCAGGTCACCCATGTACTTTGATGCCAGTTGTGAACTGAATTCGCGAGCCAGCCCGGTCAGCGGATTTATCCCGATACGCAGCGCGCTGACGAACGGAGA
>RCNE010001100.1_pt1 | contig 14770 bp, 13 predicted proteins | sample 2041361 | NCBI WGS metagenome assembly RCNE01 (sample SAMN09708229, study PRJNA481090) | Marine sediment metagenome, whole genome shotgun sequencing project.
GGGTGTGCCGTGGCCAGCGTAATCATCGGCGTGGCAGGATCGCGCATTTCGTTTGCGACCTTCACGCCAACGGCGGAATGAGGGCACAGCAGCTCTGCGCTGTTCGCCAGCACGTTTGTGATTGTAGCCGAAGTTTCTTCCTCGGATGCGCGGCCAGAGGCGTAATGCTCGGACAGCACCTGTGCTGCGCCCTGAGATACATCAAACCCGCCCTGCCCCAACTCTGTCATCAGTTGCGCCACGGCACCCCCGTCACGGTCATAGGCATCAAACAACGCGCGCTCGAAGTTGGAGCTGACCTGAATGTCCATGGACGGGCTGATCGACGGGTGCACGGTATCTTTGTGATAGCCGTGACCGCTGAGGCAGCGGTGGAGAATGTCGTTCTGGTTGGTTGCCACGATCAACTGGTCTATTGGTAGACCCATCTTCTTGGCGATGTAGCCTGCGAAAATGTCACCGAAGTTACCAGTCGGCACCGTAAAACTGACTTTCCGATCCGGCGCACCAAGGCTGACAGCGGAGGTGAAGTAGTAGACCACTTGCGCCAGCACACGGCCCCAGTTGATCGAGTTCACACCGGCCAGCTTAACCCCGTCACGGAATTCGAAGTCGTTGAACATATCCTTGAGGCGCGCTTGGCAATCGTCAAAATCACCATCCATAGCCAGCGCATGTACGTTGCTCTCGCTTGGTGTGGTCATCTGGCGGCGCTGCACTTCGGAAACGCGGCCATGGGGATAGAGGATCACCACATCCACGTTATCAAGGCCGCGGAACGCCTCAATCGCGGCCGAGCCTGTGTCGCCGGATGTCGCACCAACAATCGTCACCCGTTCGCCCTTACGGCCCAAGGCAAGCTGGAACATCTGTCCTATCAACTGCATGGCGAAATCTTTAAACGCCAGCGTCGGCCCGTGGAACAGCTCTAGCAGGAAATGGTTGGGTGCGAGTTCTTTGAGTGGCGCGCGGCTGTCGTGACCAAAGTTGGCGTAGGCTTTTGCAATCAGATCGCGAAATTCATCATCGCTGAATGTATCGCCAATAAACGGGCGCATCACCGTATAGGCAACCTGCTCATACGACTGCCCCGCCATTGCGGCAATGTCATCACGGCTCAGCTGCGGGATGCTCTCGGGCACATACAATCCGCCATCACGGGCAAGGCCCGTCAGCATCGCTTCCTCGAAACTCAATATCGGCGCAGTGCCACGGGTAGAGATATAGCGCATCGGTCAGCTCAATCGTTTAGGGCGCGGCGGGCGCGCATGGTGAAGGCAAAGGTCATGGCAAGCCAGATTGCAGCAAGCGAGAACCACGTAATCGCGTAGGAAAGGTGGTCGTTTGGAATCGCCGTCGTGTCAACCGGTAGAGGGCTGATTGGCGCATCGTTAAAGGAGGTTTTTTTGGCCACAACAAGCACCGGCTCTGTCTTGAGCGCTTCTGCCATGTCATCAATTTCACGCGCAAACCAGATGTTCTTTGCAATGTCAGGGGCAGGTGTGAAACCGTCCGTTTCCTGCGGCCATTGCAGATTACCTCGCACAGTGACGGAACCTTCATGACTGGGAACATTCGGTTGATCCACAGGCGTAAATCCACGGTCCAGCAGCACGCGACGCCCCCCCATATCAAACGCAGAGATAATGCGGTAACCAGCGCCAATCTCTTTTTGGCTGACCAGCACACGCAGGTATGTCGGGTCTAGAACGCCTCTGATTTCCACAGGCAAATAGGCATCGTTCACCGGATCCAGCACATCGGGCAACGGGATCGGAGCGGCCTCAATCCGCGCATCAATGTCGGCAATCACACCCAGCTTCCAGTCCAACCTCTGTACCTGCCAAATGCCGAGCGAGACCAAGATTGCTGCCCCGCCAAGACCAATTGAAAAGAAGAACAGACTGCGGCGCATACAGGCTCCGGTAAGCAAAGGAGGAATAAAAAACGCGCGAGGCTGTTGGCCCCGCGCGTGTCTATGTAACTTGTACTGCTAGAGGTGCAAGGCCGTGATCAGTTTCCGGGGATACCGAAAACGTACACAGCAAAGAACAAGAACAGCCATACAACGTCAACGAAGTGCCAGTACCATGCGGCAGCCTCAAACCCGACGTGGTTCTCTGAGTCGAAGTGGCCGGCGCGGGCGCGGAACCAGCAGACCAACAGGAAGATTGTCCCAATGATCACGTGGAAGCCATGGAAGCCTGTGGCCATGAAGAAGTTAGAGAAGAATTTATCTCCGCCAAATTCCCAACCTTCGTGCAGCAGGTGCTCATACTCATATGCCTGGAGCGCAGTGAAAAGCACACCCAGAACCACCGCGATGATCAAACCGCTCTTGAGGTCTGCACGGTTGTTTCCGTGGACCAACGCGTGGTGCGCCCATGTCACAGCACAACCCGACAGCAACAGGACCAACGTGTTGATCAGCGGCAGGTGGAACGCATCAACCTGATAAATCTGTGGAGGGACGTATGTTGACCCGAAATATTCGTTCATCGGGTACATCGCGTGCTTGAAGAAGCTCCAGAACCACGCAACGAAGAACATCACTTCGGACATAATGAACAAGATAAAGCCGTAGCGTAGGCCGATCTGGACCACCTTGGTATGATCACCAATTTTGCTTTCTTCAACGACTTCGGACCACCAAGCAAAGCAGCAATAAAGTGTGCCGACAAGGCCGATCAGAAAGACAAAGGGCGTTACGGAGTGCATCCAGAGGACGCCACCGGTTAGCATGACAAATGCAAACAGCGCGCTGAGCAGAGGCCAGATGGACGGGGCTAGAATATGATAGTCGTGGTTTTTTGCGTGGGCCATTTTGGGCGTCCCTGTGTTTTCAGTCTTAGTTCAGTTCGGTCGGCTGATCCGTTTCGAGGGCGGCATACCCTTCAGGCAGATCAATTTCGTAGAATGTATAGGAGAGTGTGATGGTATGTATATACTGACCTTCACGATCGCCTACAATTTCGGGGTCAACAAAGAAGCTGACGGGCATTTGCACGCGCTCACCTGGGGCAAGAACCTGCTCTTCAAAGCAGAAGCAGTCGATTTTCTCAAAAAACGCACCTGCCTGATAGGGCGTCACGTTATAGGATGCCATGCCGGCGATGGGTCTATCGGTGGGATTGTATGCCTCGTAAAAGGCCAAACCTGTTTCACCGATGCGGATTTCCATCTCGCGCTCGACAGGCTTGAACTCCCACGCCATTTTGTTGTTGAGCGATCCGTCAAAGCGGATTCTGATCGTCTCTTCCAACACATCTTCGGGTGCGACCGACGCATACCCAACGGTGCCACCGAATCCGGTAACACGGCAGAACCAGTCATAGAAAGGAACAGACGCCCATGCGAGACCGCCCATCACCACCACAAGCCCAACAGTCTGGGCAACAGTTTTTCCTGGACCAGAAAGCGCCATCAGTCTGTGCCCTCTACCGAGATCTGCTCACCCACACCGTTTGCGGATGAGGCAGGTATCTGAAACTCTGCAGACGTGATTTTTGTGTAGGTCAAAATCATTATCAGTATGACAAAACCACCCAGCATCAGGCCAACCCCAATGTTCAAGCTTTTGCGGCGTGTGTGAATTTCATGTTCAGGACGTAGTGCCATTACCAGCCTCCAAATCCGATGGGTTTCAATGTCGCTTCGGCAAGGATCGCGAGAAAATGCGCGAAGAGATACCACAGCGACAGGCGGAAAAATTTGCGCTCGACAGCAAAGTTATCAACCTCGCAGATCTCCTCGTCACGCTTCCAGATGTCATATGCGCCTTTGAGGAACAGCCCGTTCAACACCAGCGCAGTCGCCAGATAAATCCAGCCGCCGATCCCTGTAAACGCGGCCCCTACGGCCAAAATCACCAGCAAAATAGTGTAGACAAGAATATGGTTGCGGGTGGAGCGGCGGCCATGCGTGACCGTCAACATCGGCACTTTTGCATCATCATAGTCGTTGCGCATGAACAGGGCGAGCGCCCAGAAGTGCGGTGGCGTCCACATAAAGATGAGTGCGAACATCAACCACGGCTCAAGAACAAGGATATCACCCGTTGCGATGATCCAGCCTATCACAGGCGGAAACGCCCCCGCCGCGCCACCGATCACGATGTTATGCGGGGTCGAGCGTTTGAGCCACATGGAATAGGGCACAACGTAGAAGAAAATCGTGAAGGCCAGCATGAAACCCGCGAGCAAGTTGGCACTCAGCGACAGCATCATGACCGAGAGGCCAGAGAGCGCCGCACCAAGGTACATCGCGGACTGCGCAGTGACCTTGCCCGCAGGGATAGGGCGTTTCGCCGTACGCTTCATCACCGCGTCAATGTCTGCGTCCCACCACATGTTCAGCGCACCCGATGCACCCGCACCAATCGCCAGAAACAGGATCGAAGCAAAGCCGATCACAGGGTTTACAGACATCGGCGCCGCCAGCATGCCCACAACAGCCGTAAAGACGACCAACTGCATCACGCGCGGCTTCATCAGGGCGTAGTAGTCGCCCAGCTGCGGATCGCTTTCAAAGCTCTGCACATTTGTCACGTCGGTCATTATCCGGTCATCCCATTATGGCGCGTAGGGCAAATTATCTAGCAAAGGGCCACAGCGCAGGGTCAAAGGCTGTGGATTGGTAGGGCGGCATCACTGCGCGCCCTCCACGTCACATTAGTCAGCAGATGCGACGGTGATCGGCTGTGCAATACCTGCGTATTCTTCTTTCGCACGGCTCAGCCATTCGGCATAGGCCTCTTCAGACACAACCTTCACCGTGATCGGCATATAGGCATGAGCCTGACCGCACAATTCAGAGCACTGACCGAAGTAAACGCCTTCTTTTTCGGCCTTGAACCACAGCTCTGCCAGACGTCCCGGTACAGCATCCTGCTTCACGCCGAATGCAGGGATTGTCCACGCATGGATCACGTCTGAACCGGTCACTTGCATAACGATCGTCTTGTTGATCGGCACAACCACGGCCGTGTCCGTCGCCAACAGCCATTCGCTCTCGGAGTAGCCGGCTTCTTCAAGCTGTGCGATCACTTCGGGCGTTTTCATGTTCTCGCCGCCCAGCGCAGGTGCACCAATCATATAGCTGTCAAAGCCGAAATCATCATCGACGTACTCATAGGACCAATACCACTGGTTCCCAACAGCCTTAATCGTGACATCTGCCACAGGAATTTCCTGCTGGCGGAACAAAATTGGCAGCGACCATGCACCGATCGCGACAAGAATAACAATCGGAACAATAGTCCATGCAATCTCGACGGGGGTGTGGTGAGTAAATGTTGCGGGCGTTGGGTTACGTTTTGAATTATAGCGGTACGCCACCCACAGGATCAACCCGGTGACGAAAAGAGTGATGATCGTGATGATCACCAGAATCATGCCGTCCAACCATTGCAGGTCGGTCGCAAGCTCAGTCACGCCGGGCTGGAAACCCATCTTACCGTCAACAGGCGTACCGATGATCTCAAGTCCTTGTGGATCAACGCTTTGCGCCCATGCAGGTGCGCTCGTGAAGCCAGCCAAAAGGCCGGCAAGTGTGAGGTGCTTTGTCATCATTTTCGTCCTGATTTTCTTGACCCTAAGTGGATAAAACGCGCAGGGTGGCTGCCCGCCGTTGTAATCTTGCGTCTTACAATCATATTCTGGTTACGAAAGAAAGTCCTATGCTTGCGTCAAATGGACACCAAGCACCCTCTCACCTCTACATCCCCACGAACCGGAGCGCCACTTATGTCTGACATGCCCTTTTCACCCTTTGATGACATCCTTGACCGTGAAACCGCGCTCACCGTTCTGCGCGGCGCCGTGGCAGGTGCCGACGATGGCGAGCTGTTTTTCGAGCGCCGCCGCTCGGAGGCATTGATGTTCGACGACGGACGGCTCAAGACCGCCAGCTATGACGCCGCTACCGGATTCGGTCTGCGCGCAGTGCGCGGCGAAGTGGCCGGATACGCCCATTCCACCGAGATTTCAGAAGCCGCACTGCGCCGTGCAGCCCAGACAGCACGCCTTGCCGTGGGCGATGGTGGCGGGACGTGGGCCGATGCGCCCATTGGCACGAATAAGCAGCTATATACCGACCAAGATCCGATTGCAGGGGCTGCTTTCTCGGTAAAAGTTGAGACGCTTCGTGAAATGGACGATTATTGCCGCAACCTGGACAAGCGTGTGGTGCAGGTAAGCGCATCTATTGCAGCCTCGATCCAAGAGGTGGAGATTCTGCGCCCCGAGGGCACTTCTGTCCGCGATATTCGCCCCATGACCCGCGTAAACGTCTCTATTATAGTTGAGCATGAAGGCCGCCGAGAAAGTGGCACGGCGGGTGGTGGCGGACGCATCGGTCTGGACGGTTTGCTCGCGCCTGCGGATTGGCAGGGCAAAGCGCGCGAGGCGCTGCGCATCGCTTTGGTCAATCTCGACGCGGTCCCCGCCCCTGCGGGCATGATGGACGTCGTCCTTGGCCCAGGCTGGCCCGGTATCTTGCTGCATGAGGCCATCGGCCACGGCCTTGAGGGCGATTTCAACCGCAAAGGCACTTCCGCGTTTGCGGGCCTGATGGGCCAACAAATCGCCGCCAAAGGCGTGACCGTGCTCGACGATGGCACGATTCCCGACCGCCGTGGCTCTATTTCGGTGGATGACGAAGGCACGCCCAGCGCCAAAAACGTCCTGATCGAGGACGGAAAGTTGGTCGATTACATGCAGGACCGCCAGAACGCGCGCCTCATGGGTGTCAAAAGCACTGGCAACGGACGCCGCGAAAGCTTTGCCCACATCCCCATGCCGCGCATGACGAACACCTATATGCTGGGCGGCGACACTGCCCCCGGCGATATTGTAGCTGACCTTAAGGACGGTATTTACGCCGTCGGATTCGGCGGCGGTCAGGTGGATATCACCAACGGCAAGTTCGTGTTCTCCTGTACTGAGGCTTACCGCGTCGAAAATGGCGTTGTCGGTGCGCCAGTCAAAGGGGCAACGCTCATCGGCGACGGGGCCACTGCGCTTAAGCAGATCCGCGCGATCGGGAATGACCCGAGCCTTGATCCCGGAATGGGCAACTGCGGCAAGCAGGGCCAATGGGTGCCTGTGGGCGTGGGCCAGCCGACGCTGATGATCGGCGGGCTGACGATAGGCGGTGCCGCTGCTTGAGCGGTTGAAACAATTCAAGTTGATCTGATTCACGTCCTGTTAACCACCGAAAGGTAATACTGATTCCAGCAACAGACGGAGCCACGGGATGACTGACAGGAACATCAATCCTTCTTCCACTCACCCCCCACTCCCACCCCCCCCGGAAGGCGAACAGTTTGCCCGTCTCCGTCTGTTGCGCTCGCGCCGGGTCGGTATATCCACGTATAAACGACTGCTGATTGAACACGGCACTGCGCAAAATGCGCTGGCCGCGCTGCCTGAGGTGGCGCGCGCCGCGGGCGTAAGGGGATACGAAATATGCCCCGAGGGGGTCGTGCGCGCCGAACTGCGCGCCGCCCATGCTCAGGGCGCGAAACTGCTGCACATTGATCACCCTGATTATCCTGCATCCTTGGCTGAGCTTGACGATGCGCCGCCGTTTTTGTGGCTGCTCGGCGATCCAGCATTACTGGCCAAGCCGATGATTGCTCTTGTGGGTGCGCGCAATGCCTCGTCGCTCGGAACGCGGATGGCGCGCACGCTTGCCCATGACCTCGGCGAGGCGGGGTTTGTTGTTGTTTCGGGCCTGGCACGCGGCGTGGATGCCGCTGCACATCTGGCCGCCCTGCCATACGGCACAATCGCCGTGCAAGCGGGCGGTGTGGATATAATGTACCCCGCCGAAAATACCGCCCTTGCCGAGGATATCGCCAAACAGGGCTTGCGCCTGTCCGAACAACCTATGGGCCTGCAACCCACAGCGCGTTATTTCCCAAAGCGAAACCGCATCATATCCGGCCTCGCCCGCGCAACTGTGGTGGTGGAGGCCGCTGCAAAGTCAGGCAGCCTCATCACCGCGCGCGATGCGCTCGATCAGGGGCGTGATGTTCTTGCCGTACCAGGCCATCCGTTCGATGCCCGTGCGTCCGGCGGCAATATGTTGATCCGCGACGGCGCGACACTGGTGCGCAATGCCGCTGATATCCTTGAAGCAATCGGCCCGATGCAGGGAGATGCGCCCCAACTTCCCTTGGAGGCACGTCCAACGCCTACTGGCAAAGTAAAGCCGCGCCGCACCTTGCGCGAAGCCGCGGGCCTGCATTTGAGCATTTTACAACGTCTTGGCCCTTCTCCTGTGGCCGAAGACCAGTTGATCCGCGACTTGCAATTGCCCTCCTCCGCGCTCACGCCTGCGTTGGTGGAATTAGAGATGGATGGTCAGGTCACGCGCAGCGCGGGTGGTCTGCTATCGCGCCCGATCTAAGCGCACAAAACGCCGATCTGCCGTGCCAATGCGTGCCGATTTGACACCGTCAAGCCTCACTTTCCCCTCGCAATTACGGCATCTTCCTCCCACCACGCATTGACAAAGCCCCCTTGCATCCCACATGTCAAAGGCCGTAGACGCCGCCATTCACTCCGTCGAAGGACCGTAAATACATGCCAGTAGTCGTTGTCGAATCTCCCGCCAAGGCCAAGACGATCAACAAATACCTCGGGGATAACTTCACGGTTCTGGCCTCATATGGCCACGTCCGGGACCTGCCGCCCAAGAACGGTTCGGTTGATACCGACAATGATTTCGAAATGCTGTGGGAGATCGATAGCGGCTCCAAAAAGCACATGAAGGCGATTGCCGATGCGCTGAAAAACGATAACGAACTGATCCTCGCAACCGACCCCGACCGCGAAGGTGAAGCGATCAGCTGGCACCTCCAAGAGGCGCTCACGCTGCGCAAATCGATCAAGAAAGACACGCCCGTCAGCCGCGTTGTGTTCAACGCAATTACCAAAACCGCTGTGACCGAAGCCATGAAGAACCCCCGCCAAGTGGACATGCCACTGGTGGAGGCCTACCTCGCCCGCCGCGCGTTGGATTATCTGGTGGGCTTCAACCTCTCTCCCGTTTTGTGGCGCAAACTGCCCGGTGCAAAGTCAGCAGGCCGCGTGCAATCAGTCACTTTGCGCATCATCTGTGAGCGCGAAATCGAGATCGAAGCCTTCCGCCCGCGCGAATTCTGGAGCGTTAAGGCGCTTGTCTCCACTCCGTCAGGTCAGGAGTTTGAGGTCCGCTTGACGGAACTTGCTGGCAAAAAGCTCGATAAATTCGATCTCGACGATACAACAAAGGCGGAAATGGCGGTCCAAGCTGTCTCAAGCCGTGATCTAAAAGTCGCCAGCGTTGAGGCCAAACCTGCCTCGCGCAACCCTTCCGCGCCGTTCATGACCTCGACCCTGCAACAAGAGGCCAGTCGCAAATTCGGCATGGGCGCGCGCCAGACCATGAGCACTGCCCAGCGCCTTTATGAAGCCGGTCACATTACCTATATGCGGACAGACGGCATCGACATGGCCCCCGAAGCCATGGAGATGGCGCGCAGTGCGATTGCGGACCGTTACGGCGATAAATATGTTCCCGAAAAGCCGCGTCTCTATAAAAACAAAGCCAAGAACGCGCAGGAAGCACACGAATGTGTGCGCCCCACCGAGATGTCCAAAGACGCCGATGCGCTCAAGCTGATGGATGGCGATCAGCGCAAACTCTATGATCTGATCTGGAAGCGCACGCTGGCCTGCCAGATGGAAAGTGCGCGTTTGGAGCGGACCACTGTCGATATCTCGTCCGATGATAAACAGGTCACACTGCGCGCCACCGGACAGGTAGTACTCTTTGACGGCTTCCTCAAAGTTTATGAAGAAGGCCGCGATGATGTGGCCGATGACGATGAAAAGCGTCTGCCCCAGATCACCCAAGGCGACAAACTCAAGAAATCAGCCGCCGCACGCTACAGCGAAGAGTTCAGCAAAGCCGCAGGCGTGGCTGACGACGCGCTGATTGATACCGGCGACAAAGGCACCGGCGGCATGCAGCGCAAGAGCGGCGCATTGCTTGCTGAAAAGGACGCCGTGCTTGGTGGTCAACATTTCACCCAGCCGCCGCCGCGCTACACCGAAGCGACACTGGTCAAGCGCATGGAAGAGCTCGGCATCGGCCGTCCGTCCACCTACGCCAGCATCGTTACCACCATTCAGGACCGTGGCTATGTGCGCCGCGAAGGCCAGCGCCTGATCCCCGAAGACAAGGGCCGTCTGGTCACTGCCTTTCTGGAAAACTACTTCCGCCGCTACATCGGCTATGACTTTACCGCCGATCTTGAAGACCAGCTTGATAAAGTGTCTGCTGGTGACGCCGATTATAAGAAAGTGCTAGATCGGTTCTGGCGCGATTTCTCGGCGGCCATCGCCGAGACGTCCGAGTTGCGCATTACCGAAGTGCTCGAGAAAATCAACGATGTGCTGGCCCCCCACCTCTTTCCCGATGCAGGCGACGGCAAGGACCCGCGCTTGTGCCCCAATTGCGAAATTGGACGTCTCAGCATGCGCACCGCGCGCTCTGGCGGGGCGTTCATCGGTTGCTCCAACTATCCAGAGTGCCGCTACACGCGCCCATTCGGCCCGCCAAACCCCGAAGCAGAAGCGTCCGCCATTCCACCGGATGGCAAGCTGCTGGGTGAGGATAAAGGCGACGAGATTCGCGTGTTCAAAGGGCGCTTTGGCCCCTATGTGCAACGCGGCGCTCAGACCGAAGAGGTACCGAAGCCACCAAGGCAATCCATTCCCAAGGACTGGGAGCCCGAAGAGCTTGATCTTGAACGTGCTGTGATGCTGCTGTCTTTGCCGCGCGAAATCGGACCACACCCCGAGGATGGCATCATGGTCTGGGCCAACATCGGCCGCTATGGCCCTTATCTCAAACATGCCCCCAGCACGTCAGACCGTGGTGGTACAAACGCCAATCTCGAGGGTATCGACGAAGTCTTTACGGTAGGCATGAACCGCGCGGTGCAACTTCTTGCAGAGAAAGTAGCGTCACGCGGACAACGCGGTGTCGCAGCGGCCCCTTTGCGCGAATTGGGCGAGCATCCGACAGCGGGTGGTGCGGTCAACGTGATGAAAGGTAAGTATGGCCCTTACGTGAAGTGGGAGAAAATCAATGCGACGATCCCGGACACGATAGAGCCCGAGGACATCACGATTGATCAGGCCGTTATCCTGATTGACGAGCGTGCCGAGAAATCGGGCAAGAAAAAACCGGCAGCGAAAAAGAAAGCTGCGCCCAAAAAGAAGGCAGCAGCGAAGAAACCCGCTGCTAAGAAGGCGCCTGCAAAAAAAGCGGTGGCGAAGAAGCCCGCAGCAAAAAGCGCCGAGTGATAGCTTAAGAAGACAGCCCTGTGTGTACGGGGCTGTCCCGGCGCTCGATAACGTTTGCGTTAGGTCGATAAACGGCACTTTAATTTCTGCTCAAGATGATCCATTCGCTTTTTCGAATATCTCATTGAAAGATAGAGCAGCAACATGACACAAATTAGATTCTCTCGCCGCGGTATGATACTTGCATCAGGCGCCGCACTGGCCTCCCCCTCGATCCTCCACGCACAAAATGCTCCGGCACCCGTAGTCACGCGCCGCAACATCATGGGATTTACCCCGCAACGCTGGGAGGATCACTTCGACGATTTGGGCCAAGGTGCAATTGTTGCGGATATTTCATCGCGCACTCTCCATTTTTGGGGCGGGGATGGTGAAACCTATAAAATGTACCCGTCTTCTGTTCCACGCTCCGAAGAGTTAACCAAACGCGGGTATACCAAAGTCGTACGCAAACGCGTTGGGCCTGACTGGACCCCTACTGCATCTATGGTAGAGCGTGACCCGACACTAGAATACATGCCCCCTGGCCCAGGCAATCCGCTTGGTACTCATGCAATGTACCTCTCATGGCCCGCGTATTTGATCCATGGCACCCACGACACACGCAAAATCGGACGCTTGTCCTCAGATGGATGCATTGGACTATATAACCACAAAGTCGAAGAACTTTTTGCACTTGTGCCGATTGGGACGCAGGTACGGCTGCTGTAAGGCGCTTACTTGAGTAAGCTTACCGATAGCCTCAACGAGGTCTTCCTCAAAGGGTCTCTACTTCATAGACGCAAAAACACAGCCATCCGAGATTAACTGGGGTGGCGTTTTGCACAGACCTTTAGCGACTTGGAACGCGGCCAGCACCTTAGGCACATAGTCTCGGGTTTCGGGAAACGGCGGAACGCCTTCATGCTTGCGCACCGAACCCTCTCCTGCATTGTAGCCTGCCAGCACCAGAATGGGGTCACTCTCGAACTCACCCATCAGCCAATCGAGGTATTTGATCCCGCCAGAGATGTTCTGCTTCGGGATAGTACTGTCCTCTACACCAAAGCGGCTGGCAGTTGCGGGCATCAGTTGCATCAAACCCTGCGCGCCCGCACTGCTGACGGCATCCACCCGCCCTGACGATTCCACCGAGATAATGGCCAAGGCCAATGCAGGAGATACTTTCGTCCCGATGGTCGAGAGTAAGATATCCACACCGTGCAGCTTTGCGATGTCTTGCATATGCTGAAGGCGCGGCGCGGGTACCCGTGAGGTCGACCCCGAAAGAGCTATCATCGCTTTTTCCAGACGCCCTGGCCCTGATTTTGATGCATCAGGCGAAACTTGCGCCCAGAACCAGTCATACTGACCTGCCTTGGGTCGCTCGATTGCCCCGGATGGCGCTGTTTGCGCAGCAGGAGCAGGCGCGACCGCAGGTGACGGGCGATTTATCTGAACAATCGCGCGTTTGCGCGCACCTGATTGAGGGGGTGTGACGAACTTTGGCTTGAATTCAGGGAATGGCGCGGGCGATTCAGCACGCAAATCAGCGCCAACAGGCAAGAAACTGAGCGCAGCAACAACTGCGAACAGCAAAAATATACGTTTCATAGGGCCTGCACTCATTTCTTCACTGCTTTTTTCCAACAATATTACGCAAAAAGACCTCAAAAACCAGCAAATGAGGCACTCAATCATGGCGAATTTGCCTTAATTGGGGTGTTTGGGACGCAGCCGTTAACCAATTTCAGAATAATTCAATACTAAAATCATTCCAAAACAATAAGTTACGCTGATCAAATCAGAATAACTCTTATCAAATGCAAAAGCCTCATTTGCCGCCAAATTCATGCCCCATTCATACAGCTATATAGGGTCATACCAAGTCGAGCAGGCCTGAATGAGAGCGGGCCACACGGTGAGACAAGGTTGTAACTTAAATCTTAAAAAATCCTTTGGAGGGATACTAACATGATGAATTTCGTAAAAAACTTCCGCAATGACGAAGACGGCGCAGTAACAGTAGACTGGGTTGTTTTGACAGCCGCGGTTGTTGGCCTGGCGATTGCTGCTTATGGCTCGATCTCTTCCGGTGCCGCAGACATGACCGCACAGACTTCCACCTTCCTGAACTCCCAGACAATCGGTGACGCGAGCTTCGGTGGGACAACTATTGCAGGTTCTGAGTAAGTCGATCTGACTGCTTAGACAGTAATACTGGGGGCTGCGTTCTGCATTGAATGCAGCCCCTTTTTCGTTCTCAAATCTGATCAAGTTCAAACTACCGGGAAGTACCAATGCAGCCTAGAATAATGAATTTTGCACGGAACGAAGATGGGGCGATTACCGTAGATTGGGTTGTCTTGACTGCTGCAGTATGTGGTCTTGCCCTTGCTGCGATAATTTCAGTTTTTAACGGAACGCAGGTATTCGGCGATAGTGTCGAAACCTATCTGACCGACACATCTGTCGAAGAACTCGCTGGGCTGGAGTAAAGCAGCCCCTTGTTGGACATGGCGGCACAAAAACTACGCCCTTGCCAAATAATGACCACAGTTTGCTGGTAGCACATATGCAACGAAACCGCGTTCAGTCCGGCTGGACATCCAAAAGAAGGAACACAACATGCGTATGATTTTCGGACTTGTGCTGCTGGTTGGCATCGCACTGGCAAGCGGCGCTGTGTACCTCGCAAAGGGCCAAATCGGCCAATATAAGAACGCCATCGCCCGTGCGGAGGCTACAAAAGCGCAGATTGTCCCGACAAAACCTGTCTTTGTTGTAAACCGCTCTCTTAAATATGGTGAGAAGCTGAATAAAGAGGACGTACGCTCCGTACTGTTCCCCATTACAGCAATCCCTGAGGGTCACTTTAACGATATCGCCATCATCTTCCCCGAGAATACAGACGACAAACGTGTCGTGTTGCGCCCGATTGAGAAGAATGAAGTCCTTTTGTCACTCAAAGTGACGAAACCCGGTGAAGATGCCGGCCTGACGTCTCGCCTTGAGCGTGGCATGCGTGCTTTTGCAATCAACGTGGACGTATCTTCCGGTGTGTCAGGGTTCTTGCGTCCCGGCGACCGTGTTGATGTCTATTGGACAGGCTCCGTTGGTGGTGGTCAATCCCGCACCGAAGTAACCAAACTGATCGAATCCAGCATTCCACTGATCGCAGTTGACCAACGCTCTGGCGATGTTGAAGGCACACAGATTGCCCGGACAGTGACCGTGGCCGTGAGCCCTACACAGGTTGCATCGCTTGCCCAGGCCCAGTCGACAGGCCGCTTGGCATTGTCCCTTGTTGGTGTCGGCGATGACGTGGCCGTAACGAGTAACATCGAAGTGAACCAGAGAGATTTGCTGGGTATCGTAGACGACGTGCAGGCCCCTGCTGCCGCGAAAGAAAGAGAATGTTCCATCCGGAC
>RCNE010001101.1_pt1 | contig 14766 bp, 19 predicted proteins | sample 2041361 | NCBI WGS metagenome assembly RCNE01 (sample SAMN09708229, study PRJNA481090) | Marine sediment metagenome, whole genome shotgun sequencing project.
CCGTCGAATACGCGGGCTCCGAGGTGTGTGACGGTTGCCGGCGGAGTCGGTAGCATCACAAGGGAACATGGCGCGCAAGACGAAAACGACAAAGCGACTGCAGCAACTCGATCGCGCCAGAAGCCAGCGATCGTCTGCAGGACCTCCCGGCTTCAATGCGTCCGTCGATGATGAACCGGCAGCATCTTGGGCAGCCTTCATCGCCGGAGCGATTCTGATCTTCATCGTTTTCACCGCGATTGCTGTATTCGTCGGCACGCGATCCGTGGAGTCCGATTTGGAAGCCAGGTCCGAGCAAACCCTCCGACTAGCCGGATTCGGTGACATCAACGCCGACGCAGATGGTTTCGCTGTGGCGTTGAAAGGTCAGTACACCGAGGGCCAAGACGTCGCCGCTGCCGCGCAGAGCGTTGCGGGACTCGCCGGTGTCGCATCGGTGGATTCGAGCGAAGTGTGGGAGGTCGAAGCAACCGAGCTCGTGGTCAGGGAGGTCGTTGGCGCCCCGGTCGCGTTCGTGTGGAACGCTGAAGCGGTGACGGTGCAAGGCGATCTGTCGACCGAGGACCAGCGGGTCTTCGTGAACGAGTCGCTTGGCGCCCTTGAAACGGAGGACGGTTCTCTTCGATTTGTCAGCGTCGATGCCTCAGCTGTCCAGGTCATCGACGGACTCGCCTCAGAGGACGACTGGATCGGCAAAGCCGTTGCCCTCGTCGGCTCGCTGGCAAACGGGTTGGAGGTTGGTGCCGTCAAGGTCAATCCCGCCGGTGAAGTGGTGACGACCGAGGGCAAGACCGAGACCCGGCAGGAGAAGTTCGACGTCACCGTCGCTTCGGAGGATTTCGTTGCAGCTCTTCAGGGAGTCGGATTCGATCTCACCGACGGAGTGCTCGGACCACTGCAGCCGCCCCCCCCGACCAGACAGGAAGTCGAAGAACTCGAACGGACCCTCGCCGAACTGATCGAGGGAAAGGTGGTTGAATTCGAGTTCGCCAGCGACGAGCTCACCGACGTTGGGAAAGCGCTCCTCGACGAGCTCCTGGTGCCGTTGCAAGAATTCTCCGCCGTCTCGATCAGGGTCGAGGGTCATGCGGATGCACAGGGGTCACCGGAACGGAATCTGGAGTTGTCATTCCGCCGTGCCCAAGCGGTAGTCAGCTACTTCGTCGAACAGGGCGAAGATTCCAATCGCTTCGTCGCCGTCGGCTACGGTGATACCCGTCCAATCGCAGACAACTCGACGGAAGAGGGCCGGCAGAAGAACCGGCGCATCGAGTTCATCGCTCTGGAGGAGTAGGTGCTGTACGTCGGCTCACAGATCATCATCTGGATCGTTCTCGCAGCGGCCCTTGGGTTTGCCATCGGCTGGATGGTGAAGGGACGCCGCGGCATGCGCGTGAAGAAGCGCAGAAAGTACTGAGTGTCGAGTAGGAGCACTACTCACGGCTCAACGCCCGGAGCTGGTGGCTGGCAGCTGGCAGCCACCAACTGCCAGCTCATTCTTCTGGATCTGCCATGACCGGGTCTCTCACGAGAGGGGTCGTGAGGAGGAACGCCGCGATGAGGATCACAAGGACTGAGCCAGCAACGTAGACGGGTATCACCCCGACGTAGCCGGCGATCATGCCGCCGAGAGCAGCGCCGACGGGAAGACCGATCCAAGCGAGTGTGCGCGACGCCGCGATGACACGGCCAAGAAGCTCCGGCGGGGTGAGACGCTGACGCATCGTCACGAGTGCGACGTTCACCCATGCCATTCCAGCGAATGCCAGTCCGGCAGGGATCACCGCCCAGAACGATCGCATCACGGCGAGAGCGAGGAAGCCACCCCCGACGAGGAAGAGTCCGGTCACATACATCGTGCCAAGCGGAACGGTTGCGGACACCCGGGGGGCCAGGGCGGCACCGATGGCACCGATACCGGCATTCAGAGCGTAGAACACGCCGATACTGACGCCCACGGTTGTGAGATCGCCGATGGTATCGGCGGGGAGATCGAGAATCTCGGTCACGACGAAAAGGACGAGCAAGGCTTCGAGCGGCTGGAACACGAGATTCGTGAACGTTCCACCGAGCGTTGCCCACCGCAGCCGCTGATCTCCGATCAGGTGATGCAGACCCTCCTTGAGGGAATCCATGAACGGCTCACGAGGCGTCACCGGGTGTTCATGGACGACCTTCACTCTCACGAGAAAGGCAGCGGACACGAGGAACGTGGCAGCGTTGATGAAGAACGCAATGGCGAAGCCGCCACTGAAGGCGATGAGCATGCCGCCGGCGAGCGGTCCGATGCTCAACGTCACCATCCGGGCGACCGCGAGGTGAGCGTTGGCATCGATGAGCATGTCCTTGTCCACGACCGAAGGCATGAGTGCCTGGAAACCGGAATCGAAAAACACGGACATCGTTCCGATCACGAACGCGACACCGAAGACGAGCCAGCGGGTTCCGGCACCGTTCGCTGCGGCGAGGGCCAGCACAACGAACACGGCCGCACGCAGCAAATCAACCGCTACGAGTGCAAGGCGTAGGTTGCGGAGACGATCAAGGAGCACGCCCGCGACGAGGCCGAAGAGGAACATCGGCAAGGTCTCGGCAGCCGCGGTGAGGCCCAGATCGAGCGGCTGAGCAGTGAGAGCGAGAACGAAGTAGGGGAGGGAGAAGAACGCGATGTAGTCACCGAACAGCGAGACTGCCTGGCCGCCGACGAGGGGAACCATGTTCCTGCGTGCCATACGACGGCTCTTCACGCCAAGCGGATCGTCGATAGGATCCTGACCGAGTGTTCCCAAGTCCATTCTGGGCCGACATGGTACCCGAGGCCCGAAGCGGGGAGCGGGACTGCCGCGAAGGCGATTAGCCTATGAACCACGCGAACACGACGAAGGGCACACATGGCCAAGTTGCAAGATCTTCCGATACTGATCGTCGAGTTCCGTGATCTCGCGAAGGAATACCTTCTCCAGGAGACCGTCGGACAGGCCAAGAAGCTCGGTCGCTTCGCCGGCTTCTCGCTCGGCGCAGCCGCTCTATGGGCGGCAGCGATGATCCTCATTGGTGTTGCCGTCATGCGCGGAGTCGTCGATGCCCTCCCAAACAGCCCGTATTGGGAAGCACTCGGGTATGTGATCGCTTTCGCTGTCTTTGTGGCAATCGCAGCGATCCTCATCAAGGCCGGTCCGCGGCCGGAACCGGAAGAACCGAATCCGTCAACGGGAGGACGCCCATGACCATCAGTCGTGACGATCTCGAAGGCAAACTGAGAGAGATCGAAGACGTCGTTGTCGAGACGGAGGGCGAGGCGAAACAGAACGCGGCCCGCTATATCGGCGGTGCGGTGGTCGTGGTAGTTGCATTGGTCGCCTACGGAATCTGGCGTTCGCGGCGTCGCCGGATCCATATCGAGGTCTACCAAAGCGCATGACCGGACTCAGATATGCCGTCCGAAGGTGGTGGTTCAAGCGATTCCACCGGAGCGTTCGCTTCGGGTGGATCGCTGTCAACAGTGCGGCGAAGAACAACGACATACAGCGGATGGGTCTTGGACTCGGGCTCATGGCATACGGATTGGCGAAGGGCCGCAGTGATCGTCGCCTTATCTACAAGACTTCGATCGACGTCGATCAGGGCACGACGATCCGCGTCATGCGGGGTCGTCACCCCATCGCTGAAACTATCCCCACTCCATAGGACGATCCACCATGCGCAGCAACCAGAAATGGACCAAGATCATCATCTGGGTCGTCGTCGCGACGATGGTGCTCTCGCTCGCCGTGGCGATCATCCCGGCTCTTGGAGGATGATCACCGGCTCCCCGTTCGCCCAGGGAGATGCCTGTCTGCTCTTCGACATCAAAGGGCGGCGCTACCTCATCGAACTGATCCCCGGTCGGAGTTTCCACTCCCATCGCGGGGCGCTTCCGCACGACGAGATCATTGGCTCGCCTGAAGGATCATCTCTCGAAACGACGAGCGGGGGGCATCTCACCGTCGTTCGGCCGCGACTCGCCGACTACGTGCTGAAGATGTCACGCGGAGCCAACGTTCTCTACCCGAAGGACGCTGCAGCGTTGATGGTCTGGGCGGACATCGGGCCGGGCATGACCGTGCTCGAAGCCGGAACCGGGTCCGGGGGGCTCACCATGATGCTGGCCAGGGCAGTTGGCCCGACCGGTCGAGTAGTGAGTGTGGAGCGAAGGTCGGACCACGCCACCCTTGCTCGAAGCAGGATCGGGGGATTCTTTGGAGGAGTTCCCGATTGGGTCGACCTGAGAGTCGGGGAAGTCGTCGAGGCCGTGGGAGAGGTCGGGCCGGAACGGATCGTGCTCGACGTACCCGAACCGTGGGAGGTGGTGGAGGCCGCGGCAGAACACCTTCCCGGTGGAGGAGGCTTCGCCTGCTACGTCCCCAATGTGCCGCAAGTCGAAACCGTTCGGGCTGCGATAGCGGAGACAGGCCGCTTCATCGAAGTCTCGACCTTCGAGGTCATGATGCGCGACTGGTCCGTGAACGGACGCTCAGTGCGTCCGTCCCATCGTATGGTCGGACATACGGGGTTCATAACGGTGGCCAGAAAGGTGCTGAGGAGTACTGAGTAGTGAGTACCGAGTCCATCCGGTTTGACAGCGTGGACGCGAAAGAGGCCGCACCCGAAAGGCACGACCTCTCTCTGGACTTGCTCAGTACTCACTACTCAGTACCGATTCAGGCCTACGGCCAGAATCCTATGGCTCAATGAAGATGCACTCGCCTGGGCACTCTTCTGCTGATTCGACGACGGCATCCATCTGAGCATCGGGGAAGCTCGCCATACCTTCGGCTCCCTGCGTGTTGCCCTCTGACGCGGCGAAGATCTTCTCGCCCTCACGGACATAGGCGAGCCCGTCGTCGAGGAGTACGAAGACGTCGGGTGCGATCTCTTCGCAGATCCCATCGCCGGTGCAGAGATCCTGGTCAATCCAGACCTTCATGGCTTGTGTCCTTTCGGAGTGTGACGGGAGCAAGATAGTCACACGATCACCGAACAACGAGTTTCATTTGGGGACGTGGCAGGGCCCTCCGGCACGATTCTGCGGCTTCCCGCAAATGGGAGTGTCGCCTACACTCGGATGGCGAGTCGGCAGCGACTCGAAATCGTCGACCAAGAGGATTCGACCGTGAGCCAGCACGAAGACGATCAACTGCAACGGAAGCTTCTCCTCCTTGAGGATGAGATCACAGTGCTCAGGCGCCGCCTTCAGGACGCGCCCCGTCGTGTCCGACTCCTTGAGGAGCGACTCCTCGAGTCTCGGGGCAAGATCGCTCAGGCTGGTGGCCAGAATGAGAAGCTCGCCGCTGCGCTCGAGGAGACACGCGAGCAGTTGGCCCTCCTTCGTGAGGAGGTCGAGAAGCTGACCGCACCGCCCAATCCATTCGGAACGGTCCTGCGACGGAATGAAGACGGAACCGTCGACGTGAACACGAACGGTCGCAAGCTTCGTGTCAACGTGGAACCGACCGTCGAGTTCAAGGCCCTCGGGGTTGGACAAGAAGTCATTCTCAACGAGGCGTTCAACGTTGTCGACATACGCAGCTACGACCCCGCCGGTGAGGTTGTCACGATCAAGGAGGTCATCTCGGAGGATCGTTTGATCATTCTCGGGAGAGGTGACGAAGAACGCGTCGTCGGCAGGTCTGAGATCGTCGAAGACGAGCCGCTGCGCGTCGGCGATCACGTTCGTATCGACCCGCTCACCGGGATGGTCCTCGAGAGACTCATCCGACCCGAGGTTGGAGAACTGGTCCTCGAAGAAGTCCCCGACATCACGTATCTACAGATCGGTGGGCTCGGCGATCAGATCGAGGTCATCCGGGACGCCGTCGAGCTCCCGTACGTTCAGAAGGACCGGTTCGACGAGTACAACCTGGCCGCGCCGAAAGGGGTCCTCCTCTATGGACCTCCTGGATGCGGAAAGACACTGATCGCCAAGGCCGTCGCGAACAGCCTGGCGAAGGCCGTTGCCAAGAAGGAGGGGAGCGAGGATACGCGTTCCTATTTCCTCAACGTCAAGGGGCCGGAGCTGCTCAACAAATACGTGGGCGAGACCGAGCGTCAGATCCGGTTGATCTTCCAACGGGCCAAGGAGAAGTCGGATCAAGGCGTGCCGGTGATCGTCTTCTTCGACGAGATGGACTCACTGTTCCGTACGAGAGGGACGGGCATCTCGTCCGATGTGGAGTCGACGATCGTTCCCCAACTCCTGTCGGAGCTCGATGGGGTCGAGGCGCTCAAGAACGTCATTGTGATCGGTGCATCGAACCGGGAAGATCTCATCGATCCCGCGATTCTTCGTCCAGGGCGGTTGGACGTCAAGATCAAGATCGAGCGACCCGGCCGAGAGGCCGCAGCGCAAATCTTCGCTATCTACTTGACCCGGGATCTGCCGTACGACGCTGCCGAGCTGGCCCGGCACGATGGGGATCTCGACGCGATGTTGGGTGAGATGGTCGAGGCTGTTGTCGACAAGGTGTATCGAGAAGACGAAGACAACCGATTCCTCGAGGTGACCTACGCGAACGGCGACCGTGAGATCCTGCACTTCAAGGACTTCGCATCGGGTGCGATGATCGAGAACGTCGTGCGCCGCGCCAAGAAGGAAGCAATCAAGCGTGAGATCGCAGGAGGAGAGGCTGGCTTGCGCACTTCCGATCTCCTTGCCTCGGTCAGCCAGGAGTTCCGTGAGCAGGAGGACCTCCCGAACACGACCAACCCCGACGACTGGGCGAAGATCTCAGGGAAGAAGGGCGAACGGATCGTGTACGTTCGAACGCTGATCGAAGGAGACCGCGAGAACCGCACTATCGAAGCAGTGACCCCGGGTCAATACCTCTGAGGATTCATGGCGCTGCGTAAGGTCCTGGGAACCGAGACCGAGTTCGGAATCACCGTTCTCAACCAGGCCGGGTTCAATCCGGTCGTGGCATCTTCGGCCGTTGTCAACGCTTACGCGAGCAATCGTTCCCGGATCCGGTGGTCGTCGGACGAGGAGAGCCCCGGACATGACCTGCGGGGGCTCGAAGTCGTCGAAGGTCCCGGCATCGACTCTGAAACGGCAATGGTGAACACGGTGCTTACAAACGGGGCACGCTTCTACGTCGACCATGCCCATCCCGAGTACTCGAGTCCGGAGTGCATCGATCCACGATCGGCCGCACTCTACGACAAGGCCGGCGAGCAGGTGATGGTCGACGCCGTGGCAGCAGCGCAGGAACGGCTCGGACCGGACGAACGTATGGTCGTTCACAAGAACAACACCGATGGCAAGGGCAACTCGTATGGGTTTCACGAGAACTATCTGATCGCTCGCTCAATCCCGTTCGACGACATCGTGCGGCAGCTCACCGCGTTCTTCGTCACTCGGCAGATCTTCACGGGGTCCGGAAAGGTCGGTTCTGAGAACGGACGCCCATCGGTCGACTATCAGATCACCCAGCGCGCCGATTTCTTCGAGGAAGAAGTCGGGCTCGAGACCACGCTCAAACGGCCGATCATCAATACCCGTGACGAGCCGCACGCGGACCCCACGCGGTACCGAAGGCTGCACGTCATCATCGGTGATGCCAACCGGAGCGAGATTCAGACCTTTCTGAAACTGGGCACGACTGCCCTGGTGCTCGACGCGATCGAGGACGGTGCGCTGAACGATGCGATCGAACTCATCGACCCGGTACACGACGTGTGGTCGGTTAGCCACGATCCGACGCTCCGCTACGCCATGGACACGGCGGGCGGGAGTCGGCTGACCGCTCTGGAGATTCAGTGGCGGTACCTCGCGACGGTCCGCGAGTACGCCCGCTCGATCGGGGTTGGAGCCGTCTGGATCGAAGTTCTCGACGAGTGGGAGCGAATCCTGATCGACCTGGAGCGGGATCCTCTGACCACCGCAGATCGACTTGACTGGACCGCGAAGCTGCGAATCCTCGAGGGCTACCGGACTCGTGACGGCCTCTCCTGGAACCATCCAAAGCTCCGCCTTCTCGATCTCCAGTACCACGATATCGATCCGCGACGGGGCCTGTACCAACGCCTCGTCGACCGCGGAGCGATGCAGCGCCTCTTCGATGATCGAGAAGTCGAGGCCGCGGTCGCGCAACCTCCCGACGACACGAGAGCCTTCTTCAGGGGAACGTGCGTTCGCAGGTATCCCGACGCATTGGTTGCGGCCAACTGGGACTCCCTTGTCTTCGACGTTGGAGAAGAGACGCTCAAACGCGTTCCTATGATGGAACCGTTGAGAGGCACCAGAAGCCTCGTCGCGACGATGCTCGACGCCTCGCCGACGGCGGCAACCATGATCCGTGCCCTTGGAGGGAACGATGGCTGAACAAGAACGCACACAACGCCCGTCAGAGCGCACAGGCGGCACGTCCGACCAAGGCGAGGTCGAGGCGGCCGGGTCTGTTGAGGAGATCGGTGAGCGGATCGATGATCTGCTCGACGAGATCGACACGGTGCTCGAAGAGAACGCCGAAGAGTTCGTCAAGAACTACGTTCAGAAGGGCGGCCAATGACAACCGGCCTGCCGAACTTCCCCCACGACCAGGGCATCATCCCAGCGGCGAGCTTCTCCGCCGTATTGAGCCAGCACGATCTCGCTCCGACATGGGAGGTCCCTCAGGGATCGATCGAGGCGCCTGAGGCAACGACGATCCTGGCGATGCGCTGGGCGGACGGCGTCGTCATGGCGGGAGACCGACGAGCTACCGCAGGGAACCTCATCGCACATCGTCGGGTCAAGAAGGTCTATCCCGCCGACGATCGCTCAGCCGTTGCGATCTCCGGCACCGCCGGGATGGCGCTTGAACTCACCAAGCTGTTCCAGACAGAGTTGGAGCACTATGAGAAGATCGAAGACACCCGGTTGAGTCTTGACGGGAAAGCGAATTTCCTGGCGCGGCTGGTTCGTGGCAACCTCCCTCTCGCCTTCCAGGGACTCATCGTCGTGCCGCTGTTCTGTGGCTACGACGAGCAAGAAGCCGTCGGAAGGCTCTACAGCTATGACATGGTCGGCGGTCGATACGACGAGCAGGACTACGCCACAACTGGATCGGGCGGGTCCGAGGCGCGAGCCTTCCTGAAGGGCGAGTGGAGTTCCGATCTTGATGAGACCGCCACCATCCGGGTCGCCGTCGAGGCGCTGGTTGCAGCTGCAGAAGAAGACTCAGCGACTGGCGGACCCGATCCGAAACGGGGCATCTATCCGAACATCGTCACCGTGACGGCGGAGGGCTACCGCGAGATCCCGGACGACGAGATCGCTCCGATCGCGATCGAAGTGATGGAGGGCCGACCATGACGATGCCGTTCTACGTTCCGCCCGAGCAGCTGATCAAGGATCGGGCAGAGTTCGCACGGAAGGGAATCCAACGCGGTCGTCCGATCGTGGTCGTCGAGTACGACGGCGGGATCCTCCTGATCGGCGAGAATCCGAGTCGGTCACTGCACAAGACAGGCGAGATCTACGATCGTGTCGCATTCGCAGGAGTTGGTCGGTACAACGAATTCGAGATGCTTCGTGTTGCGGGGATCCGCTACGCAGACGTCAAGGGATATGCCTATGCCCGCGGCGACGTGACCGGAAAGGGTCTTGCCAACGCCTACTCGCAGACACTCGGACAGATCTTCACTCACGAGGTCAAGCCATACGAAGTCGAGGTCGTGGTTGCCGAACTCGGCGACGATGACAATCACCTCTTCCATGTGCGTTACGACGGCACGCTGCGCGACCAGCAGGACTTCGCCGTTCTCGGCGGAGACGAGGATCGGCTCACCGAGGAGATCGGAAGCGGTCATCGACCGCATATGGGCCTGGCAGACGCGGTCACGCTGGCGACCACGGCGATCCGGAACGCCACGGAGAACGAAATCGCTTCCGGAGAATGGGAAGCCGGTGTGCTCGATCGTTCGCTCGGCAGAAGGAAATTTCGTCGGCTGAGTGACGACGAAGTTGCGGGGTCGAACTGATTCGCACTTCGGCGGCAGAGCTCTAGGGCCGGAACTCCGCGACGATGGCTCGTGCCTGGATCATATGGCTCGCATCCACCCAGATCTCGACCTCTGCGAGGCCACCGACACCAACGGGGTAGGGACCCGAGGACTCGCCGTGGACATGAACCGGGATGCCCTCCGAGCGAAGCTGGGCGGCCAGGAGGTTCGCTTCGTTGGGATCTCCGATCCGCACCAGCGGCTCCAGGCGATCGGCACCGTGCTGATCTCGATTGCGTTTCCTCATACATCGATTGTCGCATCCTGGGAACACCGTTGTGACGAGTTCTCGGTCCACGGTACGCTGAACTCGTGGAGCGACGGATCTACGGCATCGAGAACGAATACGGCGTCACGTGCACGCTGCACGGTCAACGCCGCCTGTCACCCGATGAGGTCGCGCGCTACTTGTTCCGGCGCGTCGTGTCGTGGGGCCGTTCTTCGAACGTGTTTCTCGAGAATGGTGCCCGGCTCTACCTCGACGTTGGAAGCCATCCCGAGTACGCGACACCGGAGTGCGACTCACTGTCTGATCTCATCGCCCATGACAAAGCGGGTGAGAGAATCCTGGAGGGTCTCGTCGAATCAGCAGAAGAACGGTTGATCGACGAAGGCATCCGTGGCGACGTCTATGTCTTCAAGAACAACACGGACTCCGCAGGGAACTCGTACGGCTGTCATGAGAACTACCTCGTCGGCCGTCAGGACGATTTCCAACGGACGATCGACACGCTCATACCGTTCTTCGTGACCCGTCAGATATTCGCCGGCGCAGGGAAGATTCTCCACACCGCGCAGGGGACCGTGTACTCGATAGCGCAACGCGCCGAGCACATCTGGGAAGGGAGTTCGTCGGCCACGACGCGGAGTCGCCCGATCATCAACACGCGGGATGAACCCCACGCCGACGCCGAGCTCTATCGCAGGCTTCATGTCATTGCAGGGGATTCCAACATGTCGGAGTACATGACGTTCGCGAAGGTTGGAACCACCGCGGCACTCCTCCAGATGCTCGAGGACGACGTGGTCCTTCGCGACATGACGCTCGAGAATCCGATCCGCGCCATACGAGAGATCGCACGCGATCGGACGTGCCGTCAACCGGTTCGGCTGGCGAACGGGCGGGAGCTCTCCGCTCTCGACATGCAGTGGGAGTATCTGGACCGAACACTTCGCTACGCGCGAACTCGAGGCTTTCCCCCGGAGATCGATCGCGCGATCGGGATGTGGGAGCACCTGTTGACCGGATTGGAGAAGGATCCGATGACCTTGACCCGCGAGGTTGACTGGGTGGCGAAGCTCCAGCTTCTCGATCGATACTCGGCCAGACACGATCTTCCGCTGTCGTCTCCGAAGATGTCCCTTGTGGATCTTGCCTACCACGACGTGAATCGCCAGCGGGGTCTCTACTACATCCTCGAACGCCGCGGCTTGATGGATCGGGTCGTCACCGACAGCCAGATCGCCGCAGCGATGACGACTCCTCCTGCGACAACGCGAGCCCGTCTGCGCGGTGACTTCATCAAAGCGGCGAAGCTCAAGAAGCGAGACTTCACCGTTGACTGGGTCCATCTGAAGCTCAACGACCAAGCCCAACGAACGATCGTTTGCAAAGATCCGTTCCGGGCGGTTGACGAAAGGGTCGAGAAACTGATCGCCTCGTTGTAGCGTCGCGTGGATGCAGAAAGTCATTGAGCGGATCCTCAACCTGCTGGCCTACCTCTTGACGGTCGGTCGGCCGGTGACGGCCGACGAGATCAGGCACACCGTCGCCGGCTACGACCGCGACAACGACGTCGCATTCCACCGAACGTTCGAGCGCGACAAAGACCTGCTTCGCAGACTCGGGATCCCGATCGAACGCGAAGCGACCGATGTCTTCGAGGTCGAATTCGGCTATGTCGTGCACGACGACAACTACGCACTCCAGGACCCTGGACTCACCGACGAAGAGCGAACGGCTCTCTCTCTTGCAGTTCAAGCGGTTGGCTTCGGCGGTCGTCCCTCAGGCCAGGAAGCGCTCATGAAGCTTGGCGGTGCCGTCGGCAGCCTTGACGGGACACAGCTTGGAGCAGACCTGGGTGAGCGCGCAGAGACAGTCGCGGAGGCGTTCAATGCCGTCTCCGAGCGGCGGTTTCTGACGTTCACCTATCGGGGGACTACGCGCACGATTCGTCCGTATGGGCTCGTTCATCGACGCGGGCACTGGTACCTGGTCGGATCCGGAGGTAGCGAGGACTCGGTCAGGGTGTATCGGCTCGATCGAGCTACGGACCTGCTGCTCGGAGACGTTGCTGATGCGTTCGCTCCCCCCGTCGACCTAAACCCCGCCGATGAGGTCCTACACCATCCGTGGGACGCGGGTGAAGGAGCGGATATCGCGACAGTCGTATTCGATGAAGAAGTCGCATGGATCGCAGAACGCGAGCTCGGGGGACGCGCTGCGATCACTCAACGCGTCGACGGTTCGATCGAGGCGGAGATCGAGATCGCCGCGCCGGAAGCGTTCCTCGGATGGCTTGTCGGATTCGAGGAACAGGCGGAACTCGTTGCACCCCCGGAACTGCGCCGGCGATTCATCTCGTACGTCGGGAGCGCCCGATGACGAACTCACCGAAGACCACGGGCCGAATCAATCGACTGCTTGCGATGCTTCCCTGGGTGATCGCGAATCCTGGCTCCTCCGTCGACGAGGTGTGCGAGCGATTCGGATACAGACGCTCCGACCTCATCAAGGATCTGAACACCGTGTTCGTTTGCGGCCTTCCCGGGTACGGCCCTGGGGACCTCATGGACGCTTCGATCGACGATGATGAAATCGTCGTCGAGATGGCCGACTACTTCTCTCGACCGCTGCGTCTCACCGCGCCAGAGGCACTCGGGATCCTCGCCTCAGGGAAAGCCGTGCAATCTGCCGGGTCGGGCGGAGATGCTCTCGACCGAGCCATTCTGAAACTGGAAGGGATGCTCCTGCCCGAAGGCGCCGACGCCGTCGTCGTCGACATCCCGGAACCTGCACTCGTTGGAGAGCTGCGGACGGCTGCGAGCGAGGGCAGCGTGATGCAGATCGACCACACGTCGGTCGCTTCCGGTGCAGCGAGGATCCGAGATATCGAACCATGGGCAGTGTTCACGACGCTTGGAAACTGGTACGTCTCCGGATTCTGCAGAAGCGCCGACGCCGAGCGGGTATTCCGTATCGACCGCATTCGTACGGTGACTCCAACCGGGGAGCGGTTCACTCCGAATCCGACACCACATGACGCCTCCATCAGGTATACGCCGGGCGACGATGACGTCCACGTCACCATTCGACTATTCGGTGATGCGAGGTGGGTAGCCGACTACTACCCGGTTGACGTGATCGATGATGGGCCCGAAGTGATGACCATTCAGATGAGTGTTGGAGATGCGGCGGTCGCCGCTCGATTGCTGATTCGACTGGGCTCGACTGCGGAGGTAGTCGAGGGTTCGACGGCTGCAAATGCGGCTGCGGATCTCCGGGCTCGGATTCTTGAGCGCTATTCCTGAAACGCGAGAAGTGACTAGGCGGAAATAGTCATTTAGAGGCTGGCTCCGGTGCCGATGAGATACTCGACGCTGGCAACGGAGTTACCCATCATGACAACAATCCGAACGACTTGCACCACCTGCGGCGACGTGGAACTCACCACCGCCGACGTCGGTCTCGAACTCTCATCAGGCGCCCAAGAGGGGCGCTATCGCTTCGATTGCCCGTTCTGTGGAATGACGCAGCGGCGTCCGGCGAGTCAGCGGGTTGTGAGCGTGCTGCTTGCCACCGGCGTGGGATACGACATCGTGGCAACGGCGAGTGCGATCACGGAGGGCGAGATCTCGGCGTTCTCGAGAGACCTCGACGGCCAAGGTTGGTTCCAGGAGCTTGCTGCATCAGATTCGTGACCGGGCGGGCATGAGCTGAGGGGTCATCGGTGCCTCCGGGATTCATCCCGGAGGCGCTTCAGCTATTACCGGCAGGTGCTGAGCCCGAACCTCTTCGGCAGGTTCTACTATCGCAGCCATGGACAATCAGTCACGCTCCGGGATCGCGGTCGTCGGGACTTTGAGGCATCACTGTGCGCCTTCCGAGGCCGTGCCTCCTGACGCCGTGTGGGCGTGACCAGGTGACCGCCACTCTCGGACACGCCGCGCGGCGGTTCCTCGATGGAGAACCGTTCCGACCCGACGGGTTCCAGATCGAGGCGATCCGGGTCATCGAGGGCGGGTCCTCGGTCGTCGTCACGGCTCCGACCGGAGCAGGGAAGACCCTGATCGCCGAGGCGGCCGCGGAGATCGCTCTCTCGGCCGGGATGCGGACGTTCTATACGGCACCTATCAAGGCGCTCTCGAATCAGAAGTATCGGGATCTCGTTGGCCGGTACGGCGAAGCCGGTGTGGGCCTGCTCACGGGCGACAACACCATCAACGGAGACGCACCTGTGGTCGTCATGACCACGGAAGTCCTGCGGAACATGATCTACGCCGACTCGGACGCGCTCGATGGTCTCGGCGTCGTCGTTCTCGATGAGGTTCACTACCTGCAGGATCGGTACCGTGGATCGGTATGGGAAGAAGTCATCATCCACCTTCCTCCAGGAATCCAACTCGTGAATCTGTCGGCGACCATCGCCAATCCCGAGGAGTTCACCGCGTGGATACGGGCACGTCGCGGTCCGACCGAACTGGTCGTCGAAGTGCATCGCCCCGTGCCGCTGGAGTCGATGTACC
>RCNE010001104.1_pt1 | contig 14753 bp, 9 predicted proteins | sample 2041361 | NCBI WGS metagenome assembly RCNE01 (sample SAMN09708229, study PRJNA481090) | Marine sediment metagenome, whole genome shotgun sequencing project.
GTGATCGAGGATAGATTCCTGTCGTATGACCGGTTCAGACAGCGGGTCGTCAACCCCGCAATTCCATTCTCCGGACCGCGCTGGGTGGAGGACCGGTACTTCAATCTCAACTCCCATTTGCTCCGGGTCGCGTTGCCGGATCCCGGCGGGCAGGACGAGCTGCAGGAGATGGTCGGCAATCTGATGTCCACGCCGTTGGATCCATCCAAGCCGTTGTGGCAGTTCCAGTACATCGAGAACTATCGCGGCGGGTCAGCGGTCGTAGCTCGGATCCATCACTGCATCGCGGATGGGATCGCCCTGGTGAAGGTGTTGCTCGAGATGACCGACGACTCGCCGGAAGGATCCCCCAAGGTCCGGCGCACGAGGCGGAAGCGAAAACCTCTCGGCGGAGGCTATTGGCTGCCCGAGGTTGTCAACGAAGCGCTGTACTCGGTGCGCAAGACCACCGGAAAGGTCGTCGACGGAACGGTTGAAACGCTGCTTGATCCCGCGCGTGTGGTCGGAATCGTCAGCGGTGGAATCAAAGCAACCGGAGTGCTGGGCCGGCTGACTACGATGCCCGCTGATCCCAAAACGGTCTTCAAAGGATCTCTCGGGACCGCAAAGAGGTGTGCTTGGTCGAAGGTCCTTCCTCTCGATGACGTCAAGTCCTTGAGCAAATCGTTGGGTGCCACCATCAACGACGTCCTGCTTTCGGGCGTGGCCGGCGCACTCCGCCGCTACCTCCTCTCGCGCGGTGAGGAGGTCGGTGATGCTCTTGATATCAGGGCCATCGTCCCGGTCAACCTTCGACCCGAAGATGCCAAGGAAAAGCTCGGCAACAGCTTTGGTTTGGTCTTCCTGGCCCTACCGGTTGGAGTGGAGGATCGCATCGAACGGCTGCACGAGCTCAAACGACGAATGGATGTGATCAAGGGCTCGACCGAAGCAATTGTCACCTACGCGGTTCTCAATGCCGTAGGATCCGCCAGCGCATCCGTTGAGAGCCTGGCGGTTCAGTTCTTCGGCTCAAAGGCCACTGCGGTGATGACCAACGTGCCCGGGCCGCCCAAGGAACTCTTCCTGGCCGGCAAGGCCATGAGAAGCGTTATGGTCTGGGTGCCACAATCGGCCCGACTCGGTCTCGGTGTGAGCATCTTGAGCTACGCCGGGCAGGTTCGACTCGGGGTCGCAACCGACGCCGGGCTGGTGCCCGATCCAGGCGCCATCATCGAGGCTTTCCACGATGAGATGGAGGCGATGTTGGACGGCGAAGACTAGCTTTTTTCTGCGGACCTCCGGTATTGGTTCTGCAGGAGCAGTGATGGAGAGGGATCATCGGTTTCGAATTCGGAGGCTCCAAGTGCCACTAGAACTCAGTGAACGTCAACAGAGCACGGTCGCGACAGCCATTACCATTCTGTCCGCCGTCATCATCGTCGCCGGCATCGGCCTGGTGGGCTGGGTGATCGCAGCCTTTGTCGATCGGTTCACCAACGTCTTCCTTCCGGTGGCGGTTGCGGCGGTTGCGGCGCTGGTGTTCAAGCCTTTTTACGACTGGACCAGGACCAAACTCAAGGCCAACAAGATTGTGGCTCTGCTGCTCGTATTCCTGGCGGTGCTTCTTCCGGCTGCAGGGTTGGTTTTCTTCTTCGGAAATCTACTGGTGGAGCAATTGACGGAAATGGTCAAAGCCATCCCGGGCTGGTGGGAGAAGACGGTCGAGTGGGTCACGATCAACGCACCCGCTGCGGAGACCTTCATCAGGGAGAACCCCTATGTAAGGGAGGTCACGGCCGCGTTCGAGGGCCAGGGCGGCGGGATCCTCGGTGGTCTTGGAAGTGTCGGACGCCACGCGATCTCGGCCGGCGCCGGGATCGTATCCTGGGTCGTCGGTCTTGTAGGTTGGGCGGTCTTTCCCATCTATTTCTCTTTCTTCCTCATGACCGAGACCTCCGGCCTCGCGAATCTCGAACGCTACCTCCCCTTTCTCAAATCCGAAACCCGCAAGGACATCGTCTACCTGCTCGGTGAGTTCGTGAATATCATGGTCGCCTTCTTTCGCGGCCAGTTGGTCATCGCTTCGATCCAGGGTCTGCTCTTTGCCATTGGGTTCAGCATCGTGGGACTCAAGTACGGTGCGGTCATCGGGATCACACTCGGTTTCCTCAACATCGTTCCCTATCTCGGCAACATCATCGGTCTCGCGACCGCCCTGCCCATCGCCTTCTTCCAGGAAGGGGGCGGCCTCAGCCGTGTCGTCATGGTGCTCGTGGTCTTCGCCGTTGTTCAGGCCATTGAGGGCTATTTGCTGACACCGAAAATCATGGGTGATCGAACCGGGCTTCACCCGGTTGTGATCATCATTGCCATCTTCTTCTGGGGAACCGCGTTGGGTGGCATTTCCGGGATGATCCTCGCAATCCCGCTGACCGCTTTTCTGGTGGTTTTCTGGCGCCTGGCGCGGGAAAAGTACGTTAAAGAGCTGGTGTAAAGGTTGCTTCAGATACGACGAGACAGCTCGACTCGTGAGTGATTGTGTTGGTATGATCCTTGCGGGAGAATCATGAGATTCCATCGCGTTTTCGCATCACTGGCATTGGCCTTGCTGATGGCCGTCTCGAGCTCAGATTCGAGCGGATTCGGCGTCAACGCCCATATCCCATCGGGATCTGTGGCCGATCGCATCGAAGCCAGTGGAATCGAGTGGGTGAGAATCGACTTTCTCTGGTCGTTGGCGGAACCCGAAGCCGATGTCTACGACTGGTCGGTCTATGACGCACTGGTCGACCGACTCGAGGCCCGGGGCCTCAAGATCTACTCCGGCCTCGGGTCGACCCCGGCATGGGCCACGACCGGACCCGAGTTTTCGGGGGTGCCCGAAGATGTCGATCAGTGGCGGGAGTTCTGCTATCTCGCAGCGAAACGATACAGCGGCAGGATCGACGCCTGGGGGCTCTGGAACGAGCCGAACCTCGACGAGTTTTGGGATGGGAGCCGGCAGGAATACATCGACATCCTCCTGATCCCCGGCGCTGAATCCATCTCCATCGCAGATCCATCCGCCCTGGTCTGCGCCCCCGACCTCGCACACCTGGGCAGCGCCGACTGGGAAGACTGGCTGAGAGCCACCATCAATGCCGCCCGGGACCACCTGGACGTGGTGACGCATCATGTTTATCCGAGCAACGGTTGGGCCTCGGAGGTCACCTACGATCTGGAGACCGGAGGGCCGTTTCCCTTTTCTCCGCCCTCGGTTCAACGGGTTCTGCAGGACGCCGGGTGGTGGAGACGCCCATTCTGGTTGAGTGAGACAGGGGTCCAAAGCGATCGCTGGGGCGAGGGTCGTCAAGCGACTTTTGTCGATGAGCTTTTGGACCAGTGGTTCGATCCGCAGCGCGGTCACCGGAGCTGGGTGGACCGGGTGTTTTTCTACGAAATGAACGATGGCCCGAGTCCGTCATCCTATACCTACGGGCTCATTCAGGGACCTCCCGACTTCACTCCGAAGGAGGCGATTCTCGCCTACTCTCAGTTCATTGAAGAAGCGGTGGTGGATGACGCCGAGTTGGTGGATTTCAACATTCCGCGATTTTTTCATCAAGGAGAGCCGGTGAAGTCCTCCGTCAGCTTCCGAAACACAGGAACGACGGCGTGGAGCAGCCAGGATCTGATCGTACTGGTTGCCGAGATCGACCATGTAAGCTGGAGCGTTGTCGCCGAACAACTCGATATGGGAGAGTCGGTGAATCCGGGGGAAGTCCACCAATTCACCGTCGTGATCAGCCCACCGGAGGCCAAAGATATCGGGAGTAACCCGGTGCTGTCGGTTCGGATGGAGCGCGAAACGTCCTGGCCGTTCGGCGAGGAGCTCCGCCAGGAGCTTATTCTCACGTATGTCGATCCACCCGAGATCATCAACGATCCGGATCCCGCCATCGTCGGGACGGGCAAGTCGGTGACGCTGACGGTGGAAGCCACCGGATCCGAACCGTTGATCTACAACTGGCTCCGCAACGGAATCACGGTCGTCGATGGTGACGAATGGGTGGGCTCCGACTCGGCGGAACTCACGGTGACCGCCCTGTCCTACGATGTCGCGGCGTTCTACCAGTGCGTCGTTGCGAATCAGGCGGGCGAGGTGGTTTCCGAGGCCGCCGCGGTGACGATCCTCCAACCTCAGCCGCGGCAAGGGAGCGGTCGAGTTACGCCGGATCCTGTGTACCGAATTCCGCAGAGGGTCCTCGACCGGATGAGATTCTCAGGTCCTCCTCCAGGCCGTCGGTGAGGGGCGGATCCTCAGTTCTTTCGAGTCTGGCGCCGGCTGCGAAGAGCGAGGATGCGCCGTGCGGTTCTGACGAGTTCATCGGGATCCACGGGCTTGCAGACAAAACCCTCCGGCGCCGTGACGGGTCGATCGTAGATGACCCGGCGGAACTCGGGGTGACCGGTGACGATACAGACAGGGATGTCGCTTGTCAGAGGATCATCGCGAAGGTCGCAGAAGGTGCTCACACCGTCCCGGCCGGGCATGGAAAGATCGAGGGTGATGAGATCCGGGTTTTTGGTCCTGGCCATTTCCATGGCTTCATCACCGTCGGCGGCCTCACAGAGTCCGGCGCCGTGGTCGGCGAAGAGGTCGAGGAGAAATGTGCGGATATCCTCGTCGTCGTCCACCACGAGAATCATCGAACCCGATAGTGGAGTCTGATCAACCTTCGACGCTGTCTCAAGTAGGCGTTCCATCTAGGCCCCCGCGATCAATGTAACCCGCAGGGCCCCAGGTTTCAATGGCGAGCGAGCCAATCGGCGTAGAGCTCGGGTCGACGATCCCTGAGAAAGAGCTTGCGGGCATGGGACTGCTCCACGTCTGTCAGATCGATGTCGGTGATGAGAATCTCTTCGGTTCCGGATCCCGCACGAGCGACGACCCGCCCATCGGGCGCACAGACAAACGATTCCCCGGCGAAGACCATCCGCTCTTCGGGACCAACCCGATTGCACAGCGCGGTGAAATAGCCGTTCTGGAAGGCGGCGACCCGCAGTTCGGCCTCATAGAGACCGTCCGGCCACTCCCCCACCGATCCCGCCTGGGGAACCACGACGATCTCGGCGCCGGCCAAGGCGAGGGCGCGCATCTGTTCGGGGTAGTGGCGGTCATAGCAGATGGCGACACCGATTCGTCCGGCAGCGGTATCGAAGACCGGAACGCCGGTGTCGCCCGGGGTGTAGTAACCCTTCTCGTGGAACTGCTCGTAGTCGGTGATGTGGATCATCCTGACCTTTCCGAGGAGGGAGCCATCGGCGTCGATCACCGGCGATGTGTCGAAGCATCGATCGCCGTCCCTTTCGTAGAGGTTGAGCACGACCACGATGCCGAGTTCTCGGGCCCGGGTGGCGAAGGCCTCGGTGACAGGACCGGGGATCGGTTGGGCAAGTTGCTCGAAACCAGATTCCGCACGACGCTGGGGATGGAACCGCTCGAATGCCAATTCCGCAAAACACGCCAGATTCGCACCCTGGGCTGCCGATCTTTCGAGGGCTGCGAGCCCCTTTTCGAGATTGGCCTTCTGGTCGTGATCGGCGGGCTGTTGAATGAGTGCGATTCGCATGGGTTTGCTCCTCCGGGTTCAGAGCCTTGAGTCCGCGTCAGGCCCGCGATATCGTAGCCTATATGAGCCATTCCTCCCTGAATATTGCCCTGATCACGGAAGTCTTCTTTGACGATATCGATGGCGAACGTCTCACTCGCCGTCTTTGCGAAGCGCGCGCCGCTGGAGCCGATCTCGCGGTGCTGCCTGAATTGCCGCTCGATCCCTGGGTGCCCGCCACGCCGGAGACGGACCCCGCGGATGCCGAGGATCCACAGGGGCGACGACACCGATTGCAGGCCGACGCCGCCCGGAATGCAGGCATCGCGGTTCTCGGAGGTGCGATCGTTCGCGACCCCGAGACCGGGAAAAGACACAACACCGCCCTGCTGATCGATAAGCGGGGCCTGCTGTGCGGATCCTATCGAAAGGTCCATCTTCCGTACGAAGAGGGTTTCTGGGAAGCCGCCCACTATGAGCCCGGAACCGAGCCGCCGGTGACTCTGCCCGGATTCGCCCTGCCCTTGGGAATCCAGATATGCTCCGACGCCAACCGGACATCGGGATGCCAACTGCTCGCGGCCCAGGGTGTGGGAGCGATTTTTGTTCCCAGAGCCACGCCGATCGAGAGTTGGCCCCGTTGGAAGATGGTGCTCCGGGCGGATGCCGTGACATCCGCGGCGTACGTCGTTACGGTCAACCGGCCGTCGTCGGGCGAGGCGTCACCCATCGGTGGACCGTCCGCCGTCATGGGCCCTGACGGCGAGATCTTGATCGAAACAACCGAATCCATCGCCGTCGTCCAGCTCGATCCGGAGTCGGTTGCCCGAGCACGGGAGGCCTATCCCGGTTACCTCGAATTCCAACCCGAAGTCCATGAGCGGGGTTGGAAAGCAGCGGTTTCCCACCAATCCACCGCGGAGGCCGGCAACAATAAAATTTGACGTCGGAATGACATGGTGGGCTGTACTCGTTATGTCTCATGGTTTAGGATGATCGTGATCACGAGTCTCCTCGTTGATTCCCCGCCCGAAAGGACTCCAACCGAATGCATTCCAGCTTGAAAATCACCTTGGCTCTTCTCTTGACGACTGCCTCGTTCTCGTCGGCCACTGCAGCGGTTCCGCAAGCCGCCCTGCGCTCCGATGCGATCACCCGCCTCTCTTCGGTCGCCGAGATCGAACCTGTCATGAATCCTGCCACCGGGATGGTGCGACAGGCGCGGTTCCAGCCCGGCGCTGTCGTGAATGACGGCGGCACGGTAGAAGAAAAGAGCGAACTCTTTCTGCTTCGGCACGGAGCGGCTTTCGGAGTCGATGCTCCCGGAGCCGAACTCGATCAGATTCGCGAGCGGACCGACGGTCTCGGTCACACCCACATCGTTTACGATCAGATTCATCGTGGAGTTCCGGTTTTCGGCGGGCGGATGGGTCTTCATTTCGATGGCGCGGGTGATTTGGTTGCAGCGAACTCGAGCGTGGTGCCCGTCAACGGAGTGAAGCGCGTCACCCCCGAACTCGATGTCGACCAAGCTCGCGAGCGAGCGCGGCTGTTGGTCGCCAAGCAGCAGGGCTTGGATCCCCTCGATCTCGAGGTTTCCATCGCCGAACTCGTGGTCTTCCACGATGGTGTGATCTGGGGCCGCAAGGGCGCCACTCATTTGACCTGGCAGCTCGAGGTGAGCGATGGCGCCGGCGTGCGTGAACACCTCTTTGTGAGTGCCCGCGACGGACGGCTCCTCGAGCAGATCAGCGGCGTCGAGCACATCAGTCGTTTCATCTACGAGAACACCGGCAGCAACCTCGTGTGGCAGGAGGGCGATCCCATCCCGTACGAGGGCAGCGGCCCGTTCCGTGACAGTGAGATCAACAATCTCATCGATGTCGCCGAGCAGACCTATAACACCTTCGCAAATATCTCGGGCGGAAGCTTCATTTCGTGGACCGGAAACGACGGCGCCATGCGGAGCTACTACGACCGCGACGGGATGGACTGCCCCAACGCCTACTTCAACGGTTCTTCCACCAGCTTCTGCGTCGGTTCAGCGACCGATGACGTGGTGGCCCACGAGTGGACCCACGGCTATACCCAGGAGACCCACGGCCTGGTCTATGCCTGGCAGAGCGGAGCGCTCAACGAAAGCTATTCGGACATTTTCGGTGAGATCGTCGACCTGCTCTACGATTCAGGGACCGATGGACCGGGCACCGTCCGTGCTACCGGCACCTGTTCCGCTGCGACCTCCATCGGCGAAATCGAGTTCGTCGTGCAGGATCCCGCCTCGATCGCCGGACCGATGGACGCCCGTTCCGCCACCTTCAACCCCGCGCCACCGTGGGATGTCTCCGGAACCGTGGCCCTTGCCGATGACGGCGTCGGTCTCGGGAATGATGCGTGCGATCCCCTCGTGGATTTCGAGGCGGGAAAGGTCGCGCTCATCACCATGGCCAATTGTTCCGAACGGTTTCACACTCCCATAACCAACGCCGAGGCCGCAGGTGCGATCGCCGCCATCGTGGTCAACCCGCTCAACGACAACATCACGACCATGACCGGGGGCGTTGGGCTTTCGATCCCTGCGGTATTCATCGGTCGGACCGATGGTGACGCCATCCGGGCCGCCATCGCTGAAGGGGTCGTCGTGAAGATGAGCGCCGGAGGCGACGGATCGCTGCGATGGCTCGTCGCCGAGGACAGCTCCGCCTTCGGTGGCGCCATCCGCGACATGTGGAATCCGGAATGCCTGAGCGACCCGGGTTCGGTTTACTCCAACAACTACTACTGCAGCGATGGCGACAACGGCGGTGTGCACACCAACAGCAGTGTTCCAAACCACGCCTTCGCCATGCTCGTCGATGGTGGATCCGCCAACGGGATCGAAGTTCCAGTCATCGGAATGACCCGGGCGGCCCACATCTACTGGCGGGCTATGAGCGTTTACCAGTTCCCGCTGTCCGACTTCATCGACCACGCGGATCTCCTCGCCACCAGTTGTCGGGATCTCGTGGGTGCTCCCCTGCCCGATCTCCTCACCGGTGAGGTTTCGTCGGAAGTGATCACCGCGGCGGACTGTGCAGCCGTGGATGCCGCGATGCTCGCGACCCAGATGCGTGAGTGGCCCTCCCAGTGCAACTTCGAAACCGTTCTCGATCCGGATGCGCCCGTTGTTCGCGGTGATATCGAGGTCTTCTCCGAGTCATTCGACGCCCAGCCCGCTTTGTGGACTCTGAGCAACGAGGGCGTCTTTGCCGAGTACGTTTCCCGTGACTGGCTCTGGACGGAAACCGTGCCCGATGGCGGTGATGGCGGCGCCTTCTACGCCATGGACAGCCCCGATCTCGGCAACTGTCAGGCCGGCAGCGACGACCAGTCCGGGGTGGTTCACCTCGATAGTCCTTCCATCGCTCTGCCACTCGGGACCCGCCCGGTGCTGACTTTCGACCACTATGTGGCGACCGAGGATCGGGTCGACGGCGGCAACCTCAAGATCAGCGTCAACGGCGGCGCCTACGAGCTCGTTTCGGGTGACGCGTTCCTCTTCAATGCCTATAACGATGAACTGCGGGCGGCGCAGTGGAACGACAACCCGCTGGCCGGAGAAGAGGCCTTTGACGGCACCAACGCCACCTCCTATCGTGGTTCCTGGGGACAATCGCAGGTCGATCTCAGCGCCTATGCCCGTGGTGGGGACACCATCGTGCTGCGTTTCGATTTCGGCACCGATGGGTGCATTGGTCAGGACGGCTGGTATGTTGACAACGTCCGTCTCGTCATGCAGCCCCGCGAGCGTCAGGGCGGATCCAGAATCAACCCCGCTCCTTGAGAAGGATCAAAAAGAACCGGGCCGGCTGACGCCGGCCCGGTGTGAATCTACTGGTTGCCCGGTTCAGCGAGTGACACCGGCGACCCCGGCCGATTCTACGCTGATCTTCGGCAGCAGGATTGAGTTGAAGAGCAGCTTGAAGGTCCCGGGGGTCGATGCCCGGAACTGGGGCTGAAAACCGAAGAACACGAACTGGCCCCGGCCCGCGCGGGCCCACACCATCGCCGGGCGGTTCGCGATGAGTTCGACATTCTCGGCATACCCACTGAGAAGGATGTCGTCATCGGGGAAGACACCCAGAACACTTCGGTCGGCAATGAGGTTGGGCACTGCGGTCCCGAGCACGGGTCGTCCGCGGGTGAAGACCCCGAAGTCGTCGGGCATTCCCCATGTCACCGGATGATCGGTGTTCAAGTGCACCGCCAGCAACGATCCCGGGGCGTAGAATCCCTTGTCGCCGAGGTCCTCCGCATCATCCCGGACGGGGAGTTCGATCTCGATGGCCTCGTCACCCTCGCCAAAGGTCAGAGTCTCGAAAAAGAGGCCTGTCGACCTTCCCCATGCCACGACGATGCCGCCGGCCTCGGTAAACTCGTTGAGCTGTTTGGCTCCATCTTCGCCGAATCCCTTGCGGTACTCCGGTCGATAGTCGTTGACACGATATGGGCCGCTGGTCTTGTATTTGCCCTCGGTCAGCACGTTCTTGTCGGCATCCGGCAATATGACCACATCGAAGGTCTTGGCGAGTTCGGCATTGGCCACATCCCCGGGCCTGAGCAGGGTGAAAGGCACGCCATATCGCTCGAGGACGTACCGCGTCCAGCCCGCGTCCATGTCGTGATACCAGGTTTCGATCAACGCAACTCTGGGCTGAGAGACCTCGTTGAGGTCGACATCGGGTCGTTCCCCCAGCGGATAGGACCGCACCTCGGCGAGCTCTTCAAGCACGGCCCCTCGAGGATCTTCGATCACGAAGGCCCCGGGCTGAAGAGTGATCCCGTTCACCGTCAGGCCCTCTGGAGCACGTGATACCCGGGCGCCGGACTCGAGAGCGCCAAAGACGACCCGATAGCTCGCGTTGTCGCTGGAATCGAGCGCCACACCCCATGCCGAGTCGATCTGGGGATTAGTGGCCGCTTCGGCTACAAAAGTCGTGAGGACCGCCTCGAGACTCTCGGAACGCGTCTCGAGCTCGATGGCGGTGACCCCGAGGTGCAGGGGCAATGACCAACTAGTGATGTCGTATGGACGGATGATCTCGCCCCCTGGCGTGTAGTGGCGCACGGGATAGCGTTGGTGCTCCATCACCTCTTTGATGAAAGGCCTGTACGCCTGAGCCAACGACACCACGAGGTCTCCGGCTGCAAAGGTGTGGCCCTCAACCGTCACCTCCTCTGAAACCTCAGCGATCTCGACACCGTGCTCACCGAGCAACTCAACCAGGTGATCGCGCTCGCTCGGGTCATGCTGGATCGAGGGGATCACGTAGTAGAAAGGGGGCTCGGTCTGGCCTCGTTCGACCTCTGCGCGGCAGAGATCGTTGCGGAAGACGAGAATCTCCTGACGCATGTTGGATGCGGTCTTGAGGGCGCCTCGCCACGACGCGAGTTCATAGTTCACAATGTCGCCGAGACGCCACCACCCACCCGGCCAGGGGCTCGGCATGTTGACGCTCTTCTTGTACTCCGACAGGCCCTTGCCGCGGACCCTGAGTTCGTTCTTCTCCACAAAGACCGGAGTTGCGATCTTGGCGCTGGCGGCTTCGGTGAGCAGGCTGATGATGCCTTTCCAGTGCGATGTCGTGGTGGCGCCCGGCCAATACTCGTCAAAGGTCCAGTTGCTGGCCACTCCGGTGAGACCAGAAGCACCGATTTCGCGGGCCATTCCGGAGCCGAAGACATCGGACCAGGTCCACAACCCGCCATCGATGTTCTCGGCGATGGGATCGTGATAACGCGGGACAAAGTAACGCGGACCGGTCCGCCCCATCTGGTGTTTGTCGATGAGGATCTGGGGATACCATTCGGTTGAGAAGGTCCGGCTCACCGCCCGGGTCTCGGCCTGGGTCAGAGCGACGAAATCTCGGTTGTTGTCGTGGCCTACGTAGTGGTGATAGAGCCCCGGCATGGACCCGCCCTCGTAAGGGGTGCCGAGATTCTCCCGATAGTGCTCGACGATCATGTCCATTCCATCGGGGTTGAGACTGGCAACCACCAGGATAACGACATCGTCGAGCCACTGCAGGGTTTCGGGGTCATCGGTCGTGGCCAGAGAGTAGGTCAACAGAGGGAGCGTCTGGGCCGGCGCAACTTCGGTGGAGTGCATGGACAGAGTGGCCATGAGGGTGACCGGCGAGTCTTGGATGAGTTCCCGGCGCTCGGGGTCCGGAATCGACGGGTCGAGGGCGAGTCGACGGTTGATCGAGCGAAGCTCGTCCAGACGATCCAGATTCTCAGGCGATGAGATGAAGATCAGTTTCATGGGCCGATCGAGGGTCGTCCGCCCAATCTCGGAGACGGTGACCCTCGGCGAGACCTCGGCGACCTGCGCTACATAGTCGATGAGTTGTTCATAGTCGATGAGTTCCCGGTCAGAGCCGAGTTTGAAGCCGAAGACCGATTCGGGATCAGGAACGCTCGCCGGGAGGGTCTCCGCGTGGCTGGAGACTGAAAATGAGAAAACAACTAAACAAACGAGTGACCAAACGAGAAAACGATTCATCAAAGGACCTCCATCCATAGACCGGATCATTGTATGCCTTCTGCGGAGGATTAGAAGGAGGGTCCTCAGGAGCCTTCGGAGGGGCCGTTCATGCCGGGAAGGTCCGCAGCTTTCTGGAGCAGTTCGAGTTCGCGTTGGTAAGCAGCGGCCAACAATTTCGCGAGGCGTTGATTCTCCGGATCGCGAGAAAGCTCTTCGGATATGGCCGCGATCTGTACGGCGATGATCTCGAGGTTCTCGGTCACCGTGGCCTGTGCCTCTTCAGGGAGATCCGCTCTCCGCGCATCCAGAACCGCGAGGAGTTCGGCTCGAGCCGATTCGAACTCCTCTTCGTCGGAGCCCAGCGCCACCAGCGCCGCGCGGGCGGCGAGGCCGATCCGCGAGCTCAGAGGTGCTGACGGCTCCGGATGCTCTTGGGCTGGTCGGCCGAGAAAGACGGCCGCCACGAGGGCAAGCGCCACGACAAGCCCCGACCCAACCGCTAGCGGTATCCACCACTCGGCTTTGGCGAGATCACTGTTTGGAGCTCTTTGCGTTGTTGCCATTCCTCTCCCGTATCTAGGATGTTACCGTGGAGCGAATGGTTGCGAAACCGGTTCTCAATTTTAATTTGTGAATTCGCTCAGTTCATGCCATCAGCGACCCTTGTCGAAGCTGATGCCACAACGGACCCTGTTGTGAAAATTCTCAGCATCAGGACTCAGCAAGTACCCGCTCCGCCTCGGCAGCCGCCTCCTCTTCCAGTTTGACGCGTTCAGCCGCCGCCCGCCCGTTGTCGAGCATGATCGCGATGGGCCTGGTGGTCTCGCTGGACTCGAGGATGATCTTGATGATCATGGTCAGCGGCACCGAAAGCAACATCCCGACCGTTCCCAGAACCCATCCCCAGAACACCAACGAGAGGAAAACGACCAGGGTCGAGAGACCGAGCGTTCTGCCCATGACATTCGGTTCGATGATGTTGCCGAAGGCCACGTTGACGATGAGGAATCCGATGCCGACCGCGAGGGCCGCACCGGGTCCGAGCTGGACCATGGCCAGGAGGACCGCCGGTACCGCCGCGATGAGCGAGCCGATGGTGGGGATGAAGTTGAGCAGGAACGCGAGGAGTCCCCATACGAGCATAAAATCGAGACCTACAACCCCGGTCCAGATCGCGATGAAGGTCCCGGTCGCGAGACTGATGATGGTCTTGATTGCGAGATAGCGTTGAATCTGGGTTGCGGCGTGCGAGAGTTGCTGAACCGTGCCGGAATCATCGCCATAGGCAACCCGCAGTTTGGTCGGGATCCAGACCCCTTCCATCAGCATGAAAACGACGATCAGCGTGATCATGAGCGCGTTCTTCAACAGGGCAGCCAGACCCTTGAGTCCGCTGGCAACCCAACTCATGATGGATCCCGGGCTGAGAATCTCCTTGATCTCGCTCTCGTCGATGTCGATGTTGAATCGTTCCAGGAAAACGGGGATCGACTCGACGAGCCCGTCAATACGAACCTGATACTGGGGAATCGCTTCAACAAAGAGGTTGACCGACCGGCCGAGAACGATCCCGACGATGGTGAGCACCGACAACATGACGATGACCACCAGGAGGATGGCCACCGGCGATGGAACCCGCTTTCGCTTCAGCCACGAGACCCCGGGCGCCGCGATGATGGCGAGAAAGAGAGCCAGCATCAACGGAACGACGAGGTTCTGCGCCGCTCGCATCCCGGCAATGACCACCACCGACGCGGCGAGAGTCAGAAGGGTCACCGGAAGCCCGGAACGAAAGATTCGAGATCCGCTCATTGTTTGATCTTCCCACACCCCGGTTTTTGAGCGAGGTCTACCAGGTTTTTGGTGGGATCTCGGTGCCGTAGACGTATTTGTCGAACCATGGGTGATAGTCCCTGTTCGTCATGGCATTGGCAAAGAGAATCACGTCTTCGGTGATGATCTTCATCCGCGGCTTCTTGGCCGCCTGGGTTGTCAGAAAGTAGAGCATCTTCTTGAAGTTCGCGTCTCCCATGTCCTGCCGCAGAGCGTGAAGCACATACGGACCCTTGCCGTACAGAAGTTGGGTGTAACACCTGGTGTGATTCGGGCTGCCATTGAGGGCTGAAGCACCATAGATGCTTGAAAATTCGCTGCACTCATTGACATCAGTCTGCCATTCACGAAGCTGGACCTTGGCCTTGGCCTTGTCTTTAGCGCCCTCGGACATGAAGAGATACGCGAGATACTCGGCGAAGGACTCCGACAACCAGTTGTCGTAGGGGGTTCCCCAGCTGACGAGGTTGCCGAACCACTGGTGGGCGATCTCGTGGGCGTATCGGCTGTTCTGGCCCTTCGACGCGTATCGTTTCATGATGGTGTTGAGATCGCTGGAATCGCCGCTGAGCGGGCTCAAACCTTCGGAGGTGATTTCGACCAGGCCGGCCGGCGCTTGCCAGAAGAAGTGGCGGTAGTAAGGGATCTCGATCACCTCGAGTTCTCTGTACGGGAAGGGCTCCATCCCATTGGAGTAGAAATCGAGAATCGCGCGACCATTCTTGATCAGGTTCTTGGCTCCCCGCTTTTTTGCGATGGCATACGAGTAGACCCGGATGTCAAAGCCCTCGTACTCTTCCTGGGTGACAACGAAGTTGCCG